>Ga0209487_1000141_pt1 | contig 66278 bp, 61 predicted proteins | sample Poulit2012_FD_187524 | JGI IMG/M metagenome (GOLD analysis project Ga0209487, IMG submission 187524) | Agricultural soil microbial communities from Georgia to study Nitrogen management - Poultry litter 2012 (SPAdes) (version 2) | ecosystem: Environmental > Terrestrial > Soil > Agricultural land...
GTCCCGTCGTCATCCAGGCACAAAGATACCGGTTCCGCCAGGGCATCGTTGCCGTCATCAAAACCACCGATTACCCGTTCCATCCGGTAATACGGGTCGAGCCGTACAACATGCCGAGCCCGGCTGTCGAGAATGAAGATATCGCCTTCTCTCCCGACGGTGATGTCATCGGCGGACGTCCTCCTGCCGGAAGCCGACCCTACACCTCGTTCACCTGCGTCATCCCGGGTTGAAAGCGGCGCTCGCACCGTACCGCTACCGAGCGGGCCAATGGGCGCCATATCCCGGCTGAACTGAAACAGCGATCCTGAGGCACGGTCGGCAACGACCACGAAGAGTCCGTTTGTCGGATCAACCGCCGAGGGCTCCGGCACATCAGCACCCGGACCGCCAATCTCAATCCGACGACCATCGACGCTCAGCCTGATCAGCCTTCCCGCCCCGCGATCGATCACGTAGATATTTCCGAGCGGATCGACCGCCAGACGAGTGGCGTCACGGAACGTGGCGAGGATCTCGGGGTCCGCCGGCGGCGACGACATGCCGAGGCACGCCACGACGGCTGCCAACACAACGGCGCGGCCCAAGCTACGCCATGCGCGCCAACCCTTTACGCCCGATATCCGGCCTGGCATATTTCCCCTCAAATGATATCAAGTCGGCGGCCGAATAGGCCCGCAGAAGGGCCTGATCCAAAGTCTCACCGATTGCCGTGACACTCAGCACGCGTCCCCCCGCCGTCAGGATCCGGCCACGCTCATCAATGCGTGTCCCGGAATGGAAAACCGTTACGCCATCCACTTCACCCGCTCGGTCGAGGCCTGTAATTTCATACCCCGTTTGGTAAGAGCCCGGATAACCGCCTGAAGAGAGAACGACCGTCGCCGCGGCGCCCGGTCGATTTCGAAGGGTGATCTGGGAAAGTTCGCCGTTCGCGATGGCCGTAATCATCTCCACCGCGCTCGTTTCAAGCATGGGAAGTACAACCTGCGCCTCGGGATCTCCGAGCCGGCAGTTATACTCGATGACACGAGGTCCTTCATCCGTGATCATCAATCCCACAAACAAAACGCCTTTGTACGGACACCCCTCCTCTTCCATCCCCCGAAGAGTCGGCTCGATCACCAGTCGCTCAACCTCTGCGAGTATCCCGTCGTCGATGATCGGCGCCGGGGTGTAAGCGCCCATCCCACCAGTATTCGGACCAGTGTCGTTCTCGCCGATGGCCTTATGGTCCTGCGCCGGTAGAAGAAGCGAGTACGTGTTGCCGTCGCACAGCGCAAAAATACTGGCCTCCTCTCCAATCATGAACTCCTCAACGACGAGTTCATCACCGGCCGACCCGAAGACATCGGTGCGGAAGATGGCATCGAGCGTGGCGATTGCCTCGGAAAGCGTTCGGCAAACGACGGCTCCCTTACCCCCTGCAAGTCCGGACGCCTTGAGCACAATCGGTGCGCCCTCGGATTCAATGTAAGCGCGCGCCTCGTCGTACTGGCTCCGATGAAACGTGCGATGTTTTGCCGTTGGTATGCCGTGCCGGATCATGAAGTCCTTCGAGAAACTCTTGCTTCCCTCGAGCCGGGCCGCGGCAGCCGTAGGACCAACCACGCGGACGCCTTCCTTTTCGAGCGTGTTGGCGATGCCGCGGACGAGCGGCGCTTCCGGCCCGACAATCACGAGGTCGATGGACTCCTTACGAACGAACGCCAGCAGGTTGATGTCGTCGCCGTCGACCAGATCGACATTCGTGCCGAGGGAGGCCGTGCCCGCGTTGCCGGGTGCAAAAAACAGCTCGGGCCGGGCAGGATCCTTCGCCAGGACGTAGCCAAGGGCGTGTTCGCGGCCGCCGCCGCCGATAATCAGGATGCGCATTGAGAGGAGGGCTTCTTCATCGGACCGCGAAATATACCACCTTACGCCCATCATCGAAGTGGAGTCTGACCTTTAGCCCATTCTTCAATCCGAGAGGACCTCCGATTGACGAACTTGCCGGGCGTAAAACCACATATTACTGCTCATATAATCTCGGCCGGCACCATCATCTTTCCTCCCGACGTTGAACCTTCCAGTTCACTTCAACGTCACAGGTGACTTTGCTAAAAAGCCGGCACTCCATTGCTACAGAAGTCGACGTTAACGACGCTCATCAAGCTTGCGCTCGCCGGCGGCATCCTGGTCTACCTCATTCGTGTGGTCGACTTCAGATTGATTGTCGACACGGCGCGCCAGGCAGACCCGTTCTGGATCGCCGCGGCGGTACTTCTCCTGCCCGTCAATCTGTTCATCGAGGGCACGCTGTGGCACCGGATTACACGGCTGACGCCCTTGCGTGCTCCATTGCGCACGGCTTTCGGTGCATTGTTGAGCGGATATGCGGTCGGCTTCTTTACGCCCGGGCGTATCGGCGAGCTGGCGGGGCGCTCCTTCTATTATGGGAGCAACAACAAGTGGGAGCTCAGCATGCTGGTGATGTACCAGCGGATGATCGATATGCTGGTCGGCGTGACGGTGGGGATGTTCGCCATGCTCGCCTTCATGTACCTTGCGCGCCCCGAGCCGTTGTCGATGTGGTGGATTTTCGTGGCGATCGGCCTGGCAAGCATCCTCCTCCTCGGCTTTGTGCTGCTGATGCCGCGACCCGCGTATCGCGTCCTCGACCGCTGGATCAAACGCCCGAAGGTGCTGGAGCCGGTGGAATTCCTGCAGCGCGTTGAGAACCGGCACGTTGGACCTTATGTCGCCCTGTCAACGACTCGTTATCTGGTCTTTGTATCGCAGTTCGTGTTTTTGATGTTCGCCTTTTCAGGCGCGGCACCCGTGGCGCAGGTGTACACCGGCGCCTCCATGACCTTCTACGCCAAGTACCTGATCCCGTCGATCACTCTGATGGATCTCGGGATTCGCGAAGGTTCGGCCGTATTCTTTATGGGCCAGGCTGGATTTCCCGAGGCGGCCGCCTTTAACGCCTCGCTGATGATGTTCTTTATCAACCTCGTCGTTCCTTCGACAGCAGGCGCACCATTTGTCTTTCGACTCAAGCTGCGACAGGAGACGGTCGAGGAACGAGATACGGCGACGACGGGCGCCTGAGTAATGAGCTGGTTCGATATTTCGTTGCTCGTCTTTGCGCTGTATTACGGCGGATTGATGTCGCTTTTCGCCTTCGGCTTTTTCCGCACCTTGAAGCGGAAGAACATACGGAGCGAGCCGCCCTTGCCAAGCGTGACGGTCGTCGTTGCGGCCCGGAACGAAGAGGCATCCATCCGTCGATGCCTCGTCAGCATACTGGCTAATGATTACGCCGAAATGGAAGTGGTCGTCGTCGATGATCACTCCGACGACAAGACGGCGGAAGTTGTGCGGGCGCTTGCTCGTGAGGACAAACGCCTTCGCCTGATTTCGCTTTCGAACGGCGATGTCCCGGTCCTCACCGGTAAAGGCCGTGCGATCTACGAGGCGGTTCGATCGTCCACGGCCGAGCTCATTTTGTCTACCGATGCCGACTGCGAAGTCGACCAGCGGTGGGTTCGGAGCATGGCCGAGACATTTGTGGAGGAAACTCAGTTCGTTGCCGGCCCGGTAGTCTACAATTTCGATCGATCCTGGTACACACGCCTGCAGGCACTCGAGTTCATGGGATTGATCGCGGTGGGTGCCGGAGGAATTGGTGCCGGCGTTCCAAATATGTGCAACGGTGCGAACCTGGCCTATCGTCGCGAGATGTATCTCTCGCGGATTACGGGGGCCATGCTCAAGGGCGCGCAGCCCAGCGATGAAGCGCTCCTGCAGTTGCTGTACGCAGAAAACCCTCGCTACGTTCGCTTTTGCAGTGATCATGAGGCGGTGGTACGCACGGACCCCGTCAATTCGCTTCCCGATTTCCTGCGCCAGCGGCAGCGCTGGGCAAGTAACGGCGCGCATTATCCGACGCCTTCGCTCGTCGCGGCCATCGTCGGCGTGTATTTGTTTTACGTGCTGTTCTTTCTGGCAGGGATCCGTGTCATCATCTCGCCGGCCACCTGGTCGGTATTCCTGATCGCGGCGCTGATCAAGTTTCTACCTGAAGGTATCTTGCTATCCGCGTCGACCCGGTACTTCAGGCGGCGTGGCCTGATGCGGTGGTTCATTCCGGGACAACTGATTCAGGTGCCCTACGTGGTGGCTATCGGAGCAGCAGGCTCGCTGTTCGACGTGTCATGGAAAAACAGGCGGGTGCCTCCATTATGAAGCGTGCCAAGATATCAGGTGCGGGATCGATCAGACGCGACTTCATTGGAGTCACCTTGCCGAGGATAGCCGCGCCGTGGCTCGATCGACTCGTGTGGCGTATCCCAGGTCATGACGGCGAGCGCGTTGCCTATCTCACCTTCGACGATGGCCCTACCGACGAAGGAACGGAGCGGCTGATTGATCTTCTGGATGACTACGAGGCACAGGCAACGTTTTTTCTCCTCGGTTCGCAGGTAGACCAGCATGCGCATCTCAGAGATACGATTGAAGGCGCGGGCCACCGCGTTGGCGTCCACGGTTACGCGCATCTGGATGCGTGGACGACGCGGTCCGCTATAGTACTCAGCGATCTGGGGAAAGCCGTTCGGGCGGTCCGCCCAAGCGGACGATTCTGGTACCGCCCGCCGTACGGCCATATCACGCCGCGCCTGATGCGTGCCGCCGAGTCTGCCGGCGGCCGCGTTGCGATGTGGGATATCCTGGGGGGCGAGTTCTACAGCCGAGCGTCAGCGGCCGAAGTCGCGAATAGAATCTGCCGCTTCATCCGGCCGGGCTCCATCATCACGCTGCACGACAACGAGCCGTGCATCTCGATGTCGATCGATATCACTCGCGCCGTGCTCGACAGACTCGTGCCCGAAGGCTGGACTTTTCGTCATCTCCCGGATCCATGACTCTCGCCACTATTTCCGTTGTCATCTACGCGTTCCTGGGTATGCTTGCGGCCCTGATGCTGATGAAGTCGCGACGGGCGGAAGTGCCGCACGTTGAGCTTCCGTCGGTGACCGTCATCGTCGCGGCTCGTAACGAAGAATCTGCTTTGCCTGATTGCCTCGATGCGCTTGCGGCCCAGAACTATCCGGCGGATCGGATCGAGTTTTTGATTGTGGATGATGAGTCGACCGATGCCACGGCTGCTCTTGTCCGAGAGCGCATGACCGACGAGCGTTTTCAGCTTCTTCATGTGGAGCGCTTGCCCGGCCACCCGCCCGGGAAGTCGGCTGCACTCCACACCGGCATGAATCGTGCAATAGGCGAGATCGTGCTCTTCACCGATGCCGACTGCCGGCCGCCTGCAGGCTGGGCGCGTTCGATGGCATCAAAGCTTGCAGCGTCATCGTCGCTGGTTATGCTTGCCGGAATCACGCATGTCAATGGCCGCGGGCTGTGGGCGCGACTGCAGACAGCGGACTGGGCGCTTCTGAAAGGCGTGGCCGCGGGAATGTCGGCCGCCGGCTTCACGCTGACGGCCATGGGCAACAACATGGCAATCCGAAGATCAGCCTATCAAGACGTCGGGGGCTATCCGTCGATTCCTCCGAGTGTGACGGAGGATTACGCGTTGTCGCGTCGTCTGGCCGGCATCGGCGGGATCGCGCTCGACGCACATCCCTCCCTCCATAACATCACGCTGCCGGTCGAATCGCTGACAGCCTTTTTCAAGCAGCGTCGTCGTTGGGCACGCGGCTCGCTGGCCGCATCTCCTGCTGCATTTGCGTTTTACGCGGCCGTCCTTGCCGCTCATGCACTGCCGCTGCTGCTTATCCTCACGGCAGGAACAGCGCTGATTCCGCTCTTCATCGCTAAGGTCGCCACCGACGGGATCGTCATCGCGGCGGCTTCACGGCCGGAGGACCGCTGGAAGTCGATCGCGACGCTTCCGTTGTACGAGTTGCTGCTATACGCATACGTTCTCGCGCTTCCGCTGTCACTCGCCGTGGCGCCCGACATCACCTGGAAGGATCGGCGTCATGCGGAAGGCTCGACGTCCGGCACGGGCGAATAACCCGGTCCGACCACGACGGTGAGTACCGAGGGCAGCACCTTGAAGTACACGCTGCGATCGGTGACGAGATCGCCGTCCACGTTGAACCACATTGGCGGCTCGGACTCTACGCGGAGCGATTTTACGCGGCGATGAGACACCAGCTCGCTCTCGGTCCAGTTTCCCGCCATCAATCGTGCGGCCACCTCGGCGATACGCGGTACGCTGCCGCGCTCCACGATGATCACGTCGAGCAGACCATCCGACGGATGCGCCATCGGAGCCACTCTCCGCCCGCCGCCCACCGTGCGCCCGTTCGCAATGATGATGTTCAGCGCGTCGATCTCTTCCTGCGGTCCCTCATCCCATTGCAGCTTCAGCCGGTAGTTTTCCATGTCTGGCAGGCTTGCCGCCGCGCCGAAGATATAAGCCAGGGATCCCCACGTACTCTTCAACTCGCTCGACATATTATTGTCGACCTGGCCCGAGAAACCGCCTGCCGAAACATTGACGCCGTAGACGAGCCGGCCTTGACTCTCGAGCGAAAATGCATCTATCCGTGCTACTCTTCCCTCTTCCAGCACGGCGACGGCACCGTCGAGTTCGAGCGGGATGTCGAGCGTACGGGCGAGGTCGTTGCCCGTGCCGACAGGTACGATCCCCAGCTCGATATCACGGCCCGACGACAACATGGCGTTGACGACCTCATTGATCGTACCGTCACCCCCGACAGGGACGATTCGCACGGCGCCGGCCTCGATTGCCTCTCTTGTCTTCTCCCTGCAGTCCGATTCACCCGATGCCTCGACCACATGAGCATCGAGTCGAACATCAGCGTGGAGCCGGTCGCGCAGTTCGGCTTGACCGGCATTGGGATTGGTGATGAACCAGGTCGCGCCTTTTTGCACGGACGTCAGTGAATTTCGGGATAGGCGGAGCGATCGTAGAACGGATTTGCGTCCGGAGTCTCTTCACCCAGATAAATCGCGCGATAGCGGACGTAGTTCAGCGCGAATTGTCTCACCTCTGCAACTTCGTCGTCCGTCAATTCTCGCACGACTTTCGCCGGTGAGCCCATCACGAGCGACCGCGGCGGGATCTTCGTGCGAGAGGTCACGAGTGACCGCGCGCCGATGAGCGATCCTTCGCCGATTACGGCGTGATCCAGCACCACGGCCCCGATCCCGATGAGCGCGCCGTCTTCGATCGTGCATCCATGCACAACGGCGCTATGGCCGATCGTGACATGCTTCCCGATGAGCGTCGGCGCAGTGCCGTGTGTCACATGCACGACGGCATTGTCCTGCACGTTGGATGCTTCACCGATACGAATCCAGTTGACGTCGCCCCGGACGGTGGCGTTAAACCAGATGCTGGCATTTTTGGCCAGCGTAACGTCGCCGATGACATCCGCCGAGTCGGCAATGAAGTTGCTGCCATCGTAAATAGGCGCGGCGCCTATGAATGAGCCGATCACGTCAGTCCCTCAATAGCTCTTTCAGTTCGGTAAGCATCAGCAGCGCCTCGATGGGCGAGAGCCGATTCGGGTCCAAGTTATCGATTCGTTCCCGGAGTTCCTCGAGCACGGGGTCGGCGGGCTGCATGAATAACGACATCTGACGCTGGCCTTCTTCATCGAGCTCCGGCATCGTTGTCACCTGGTCGGCGCGGGTTGGCGCGCCGTCTGACGACGTCTCGACGGGCGTCGACACCGCCAGCCGCTGGCTCTCGAGATGGCCGAGCACCTGCCGTGCGCGCTCGATAATCGGGAACGGCAGGCCCGCCATCCGCGCCACTTCTATTCCGTACGAGTGATCGGCTCCGCCGGGAATGAGCTTGCGCAGGAAAATAACCTTGCCGTCATGCTCCTGCACTTGAACCCGCGCATTACGGATCCTCGGGAAGCGCTCTTCCAACTCGTTCAACTCGTGGTAATGCGTCGCAAAGAGCGTTCGCGCCGCATTTGACGGCTGCTCATGCAGGTACTCCACCAGCGCCCAGGCGATCGACAGTCCATCGAACGTGCTCGTTCCGCGGCCGACTTCATCCAGCAAAATCAGCGACGCAGGCGTGGCATTGTTCAGGATATTCGCCGTCTCGTTCATCTCCACGAGAAACGTACTCTCACCCGCAGCGAGGTTGTCGGACGCCCCTACGCGGGTGAAAATCCGATCGACGATGCCTATCCGCGCCTTGGTTGCAGGTACGAAAGAGCCGACCTGAGCGAGCAGCACGATGAGGCCCGTCTGGCGAAGCACGACACTCTTGCCTGCCATGTTCGGCCCGGTAATGATCAGTATCTGATCATCTTCGGGGTCGAGTTCGACTGAGTTTGGAATGAATGGCTCACCGGGAGGCAGGGTTCGCTCAACAACGGGGTGCCGGCCTTCCTCGATCAACAGCTCACGTCCACCGGTGAGCTCAGGCTTGACGTAGTCATGCCGCACGGCGACTTCCGCGAGCGAGGCCAGGCAATCAAGCGTGGCCAACGCGTGTGCGTTGTGCTGCAACACCTCGGCATGCTCCGCAACGGCCATCCGGAGTTCGTTGAAAAGCTCCGCTTCGAGGCCCGCGATTTTCTCTTCCGCCGACAGAATCCGCTCCTCATACTCCTTCAACTCCGGCGTGATGTACCGCTCTGAGTTGACCAGCGTCTGCTTGCGGATATACTGCTCGGGCACTTTGTCTTTATGGGTATTGGTGACCTCCAGATAGTACCCAAAGACTTTGTTGAAGCCCACTTTAAGCGATGGGATGCCGGTGCGCTCGATCTCCTGCGCCTGCATCTTAGCGACCCAATCTTTGCCCGACCGTGCCAGCGCCCTCAGTTCGTCGAGCGTATCGTTATAACCTTCTCGAATCAACCCGCCATCGCCCATTGTGGACGGCGGATCGTCAGAGATGGCCCGAGCGATTCGTTCAGCGACGTCCTTGCACAACTGGAGCCGGCTCCCAATCACATTGAGCGTGGTCTGCCCGATTTCCTCGGCCAGATGCTTCTTGATAGCGGGGATCCGCTCGAGTGTTAGGCGGATGTTTAACAAGTCGCGCGGCGTGGCTCGGCCTACGCAGACTTTCGTCGAGAGACGCTCGAGATCGCCCACTTGTGCAAGTTCTTCGCGAAGGGATTCCCGCAAGCGGGTATTTCGAAGAAGCGCCTCGACGGCCGACTGACGCTGCTTGATCTGGTCGAGCTTGCGAAGGGGCCTCACAAGCCATTGACGCAGCAGGCGCGCGCCCATCGGCGAGTGGGTCTCGTCCATGATGTCGATGAGCGTGCCGTCCTGCCCGCCATCTCGCATCGACGCGATCAGCTCAAGGTTGCGCTTCGTCTGTGGATCGAGCGCCATGAAGTCGCCGACTTGATGGCGAACGATCCTGCGGATATGTGGAACGCGCCCTTTCTGCGATTCATCCAGATAATTGAGCGCGGCACCGGCGGCAACGATACCCATTCGGAGTTCGTCGACGCCAAAACCCTTCAACGAGTGCGTCTTGAAGTGACGCAATAAGGTCTCGTACGCGAAATCATACCCGAAAACCCAATCCTCGCGCGGCGTCACGACGAAGCTTCGATCGCGGAGGCGGTTCAGTTCGTCGCGCCGACGGCGATCGACGAGCACCTCAGCCGGGGATATCGTAAGGAGGTGTTCTTCGAGGCGACCCAGCGGCACCTCGCATAACGAAAAATCGCCCGTAGAAGCGTCGATGAACGCAAGTCCTACAGGCTCATCGTCCGACTTACCTGCACCAAAATGCACGGCCGCCAGAAAATTAGAGCGGCGCGGATCGAGCAGTTCGTCGTGCAAGGTGACGCCGGGTGTGACCACCTCGACGACATCCCGCTTGACGATCTTGCGGGCATACTTCGGATCTTCGAGTTGCTCACAGATGGCCACGCGAAGCCCGGATCGGACGAGCTTCGGCAAATAGTTGTCGAGCGCGTGGTATGGGAAGCCCGCGAGCGGGACGTCCTTTGCCTGGCCGTTCGAACGCCGCGTGAGCGTGATCCCAAGGATGCGGCTGATCGTGCGGGCGTCGTCATCGAACGTCTCGTAGAAGTCGCCCATCCGAAAGAGCAGGACGGCATTCGGATGCCTGCCCTTGATCTTGTAGTATTGCCGCATGAGCGGCGTCTGCCCCTTCTTTTCCAGCTTCTCGGTCATTGTCCGAACAATCAGTCGAATCGTACGCCGTGAGACGAGTTGTCCAACGATATCATACCACGAGTACCTGCTCTCGTTCGTGGGTCCATGAAGGTATCAGCAGCCTTTGCCATTCGCAATGTGCGGCCTTATCGAATCGTCGAGTGCAGGCACTCCTGCAGGTCCGCGATAGCCACGAAAAGTGCGGCACCACGCACGGCACGCGCGTCAGGCCTTTGTCATTTATTTTACGGCCGAGCATTTGTGTGCACCGGAAAGGCGTCTACATTGATGTGAGCGGAGACGAGACAAACCCCGGATCGCCATGTCTTGCTGGTACGAGGTCTTCGACAACGAGCACGTGCAGCTTAACACCCGCCGGAAGGTGAGTGTGCTGGGCGCGGTCATCCTCGGCGCGCTGGTCCTCACGATTTCGGCTGCTGCCGCCACCTTCGCCGGTCCGTTGCCGATCGTCGCCGGCATGTTCTTCATCGTGGGGGGATGGCTCCTCACCGTCGCATGGTGCGGCATCCGCTTTCGCCGGCTCCGACGTCTCGCGTGGTGCCTCCGAATTTCAGATGATGGAATTGTCGCCTACGACTATTCCCGTAAGAAAACGGTCATCCCCTGGGACAAGGTCTCGCAAATCGAGTGGGCGGGCGAGAGCCTGCTTATTTCAGGGCCACCACCGTGCTCAATCGAAATCCCACACCTTTTCAGCGAGTTCTCGACCCTCAGCCACGTAATCCTCGACGAAGCGGAGCATCATTCCGTGACAATTCTGGTAGAGGGCCGGACCCTGGAGTCCGTCTCGGCTGAGCAGCTCTATCCTTTTCTTGCAGAACTTGAGATCGCCTCGGCGTCTCGCGCCGACGACAACGGACTCACGCTGCGAGGCGGTTGAGTAGCGTTCATCAGTGCAAGGCGGAAGCTCAGCTGACAATCCGCACGAAGCGGCGTTTGCCCACCTGGATGACGAAGCTCTTTGCGTCCGACAGGTCGACCTGAAGCATCGGGTCCGTTGACTTTTCCCCATCGATCGACACGGCATTCTGCGTTACAAGCCGCCGGGCTTCGCTATTCGATTTCGTCATGCCCGACTGCGTAAGGAGCGTCAGGATGCCGATGGTACCGTCGTCCTCGGGCTCCGGCTTGAACTCCGGTATCTCGTCCGGAATCCCACCCTGGATGATCGTCTTCTCAAAATGCTGCCGGGCTTTCGTCGCTGCTTCTTCTCCGTGGTACATCGCGACGATTGTGAACGCCAGCTCGTGCTTGGCATTGCGAGGATCCGACTTCGCAAACCGGCTAATCTCCGGCAGGCGTGCGGTTTCGATATCCGTTGCGAGCTCGAAGTACCGATAGATCAGATTATCGGGGATCGAGAGCGTCTTCCCATACATCTGCTCCGGTGCTTCCGAGATGCCGATATAGTTGTCGAGCGACTTCGACATCTTCTCGACACCATCGGTGCCTTCGAGGATCGGCATCAGCAGGCACACCTGCGCCTCCATCCCGTTCGCTTCCTGAATGGAACGACCAACAAGCAAGTTAAACCGCTGGTCGGTACCGCCGAGCTCGACATCGGACTCCACGGCGATTGAATCGTGCGCCTGTGCGAGCGGGTAAAGGAATTCGTGGACGCCGATTGGCTCACCGGCGCGGAACCGCGTCTCGAAGTCGTCGCGCTCGAGCATCCGCGCAACGGTGTACTTGCCCGCGAGCTGGATCACATCCCGGAAACTCATCGAGTCGAGCCACTCCGAGTTATAGACGATCCGCGTTTTTTCGGGATCGAGGATTTTGGATGCCTGCTCGAAATACGTCTGACCATTCTTCCGCGTCTCCTCGAGCGTGAGCGGAGGTCTCGTCTTCGACCGTCCGGAGGGGTCGCCGATCATCCCCGTGAAATCGCCGATGATGAGCACCGCCTGATGCCCGAGGTCCTGAAACTGACGCAGCTTGCGCAGAACGACCGCGTGGCCCAGGTGGAGGTCGGGGCGGCTGGGGTCACACCCCAGCTTGATGTTAAGCGGTTTGCCGGTCTCGCGCGATTTCTTCAGCTTGGCGACGAGCGCTTCTTCAGGCAGAATTTCGTCGATGCCGCGCCGAATTTGTTCGAGCTGGACGTCGACGGGAGGAAAGGATGACATACGGTGTATAGGTGGGGATGGACTACAGATTGCGCTCACTCATGATGCGCTGCACGCGGCGTTTCGACTCCTGCTCTGCGATATCGGCGCGCTTGTCGTACAGTTTCTTTCCGCGCGCGAGGCCGACTTCGACCTTCGCATAGGAGTTCCGAAAATACATCCGCAGCGGCACGATGGTGAAGCCTTTTTGCTCAACAGCCTTCTGCCACTTCATCAACTCCCGCCGATGCATCAGCAGCTTACGCCGACGCAGCGGATCATGATTAGCGTAGCCGCCCTGGTCGTAGGGCGAAATGTGGCAATTGAGGAGGTACGCCTCGCCGTCCTGGATGCGCACGAATGCTTCCGACATGTTGACGCGCCCTTCTCGGAGCGACTTCACCTCGCTACCCGTCAGCACGATACCAGCTTCCAGCCGGTCGTCGATGTGGAAATCGTGACGTGCCTTTCGGTTGTTCGTGATGATCTTTATGCCTTCACTCATACCGTCTACAGGTATCACACCTGAAGTTGATCGTCGCTGTCGTCGTCTGAGTCTTCGTCATCATCAGGGTCCGATACGAACACGACGGGTAATTCGGTCATGTCTTCCAATAGCCCGTAAAAGAACAGGTACTGGCGGAATTCAGTCAATCCGGCGATGGCCAGATCGTCAAACCGCAGACGAAGCTGATTTGAGATAAAGTCGTGCATCTCGGGCGTCTGCTCGTTCGTCCGCAGAAACAGACCTCGTTGCGCCTCGGATGTGGCCACGATGCCCCGCATCGTGTCGATAACGTCCTCCTCAGCATTTCCTTTCAGTGTGGCAAATACGCCCCACAACATCGGATATCCGGAAAGCTCGAACCACTCCTGACCGAGATCCAAAACATTCTGCCCACTTGGCTCAACACCGGTGCCGACATCGACACGATTTTCAGATTGTACATCTGGATCTGAAGCCTCGAACGCGGGCGTCATTCGGTAGTGCTCTTTCAACACCATTCGAGCGACGACGGCCTCCTGCTCGAATGCGGCGTCGAAGGTAACCTCTGCCGGCGCAGTCGAGAGTCCATCCTTAAGATGCAGCTTGGCAAATGGATACTTCCAGGCGGAGAGTGCGACGGCAGGCAGCACATCAACCATGTCATGGTTCCGAAGCGCCTCGAGCGTCGTAATGAGTGCGACGTCCGTCTCGCCGGCGACGAGCGTGTTCAGCGTCTCCGTCCGAGCCGTCTCTTCGACCGTCACGGTAGACGCATAGGGCGATGATGACAGCCCCGAAAGCAGAAATCGTGCGGCGGGATGATCCCAGATGGTGATATGCATCGACTTATCTCATAGTGACGAAAAAACCGCCCCCGGAATCCGCAGGCGGTTTTACCCGACAAAGCCGGGGCAAAGATCGATCGCTATCAGCCTTTCCGGCCGGTGTCGTACATCTTCTCTTTGATGCGTGCCGACTTACCGCGGCGGCTGCGCAGGTAGAAGAGCTTGGCCCGACGCACGCGTCCCTGACGGAGCCGTTCGATCTTCGCGAGTTTCGGCGAATAGATCGGAAAAATACGCTCGACGCCGATGTTGTTCGACACCTTACGAACGGTAAATGTACGGTTGGCGCCCGAACCGCGGATACCGAGCACGACGCCCTGGAACTGCTGGATACGCTCTTTGTCGCCTTCTACCACGCGCACGTGGACGTTCACCGTGTCTCCGGGGGCGAACTCAGGGATATCATCTCGGACCTGAGTCGCCTCAACCAGTTGCATTAGATCGGTAGCCATGGCGCACCTCTTTCGTTTAAACGTGAATGTGTGATTGTCATAGTTCACCGGGCACACGCCCGATTACTGATTCGTCCGGTACATTCGGCTGTGCCCAGAGGTACCGTGCTATGAACGGCTGCCGTCTCCTGCCAGAAGGTCGGGGCGTCGTTCCTTAGTTTTTGTGTATCGTTGTTCGTCGCGCCAGGCATCAACGAGCGAATGGTCTCCCGAAAGTAGAACCTCGGGCACGCTCATGCCCCGATACGTGGCGGGACGAGTATAAACGGGTGCATCCAGGAAGCCATCCATGAAGGAGTCGGTCAGTGCCGATTCGGCATCGCCCAGGACGCCGGGAATCAGCCGCACGATGGCGTCTGTCACGGTAAGTGCGGGAAGCTCCCCCCCACTCAGCACGTAATCACCCACCGAAATCTCGCGCGTGACCAACTCATCTCGAACACGCTGATCGATGCCTTTGTAATGACCCGCGATCACAACGAGATGGCGGCTCAATGACAGCTCATTTGCGAGCGATTGATCGAACACATCGCCGTCCGGCGTCATGAAGATCACCTCGTCGATAGCCGATTCCGCGGCATGCGCTTCTGCCTGGATTGCGTCGATGCAGCGGAAGAACGGCTCTGGCTTAAGCACCATGCCGGCGCCGCCACCATACGGATAGTCGTCGACCTGGCGATGCTTATCCCGCGTGTGGTCCCTTAGATCGTGGACGTTGATCACGACCAGTCCCTTCGACTGAGCGCGGTGAATGATGCTGTGCCGAAGCGGCTCACGCACGAGATCCGGAAGCGCCGTGATGATGTCAATCCTCATGAGCCTGGCCGTTAGTCGAGCAAACCCTCGATGAGGCGAACGACCACGTAATCGTCTTCTACCTGAACGACGAACTCCGGTATCGCCGGAATCATCGCATCAGGATTTCCCTCCCGGTGAACCACCATCACAGGTCCTGCAGGTAGCGGCATCACATCGGTCACCTCTCCCACGACCCCTCCTTCTTCATCCCGTACTTCGAGCCCGATAAGATCGTCGAGAAAATACTCGTCGTCGCCGAGCGGAAGATCATCTTCGTGAGCGAAAACGCGATTGCCTCGCAAGGCGTCGGCCGCCTGACGATCGGTAACGCCGTCCAGATCGACAACCGGCGTCAAACCTTTCGACGTCGTGTGCATCTTGACGCCAACGACCTCGCGCTCCTCGACCTTACGTCCCACCTCGATAAAGAGGCGATCGAGGTCGAGAAACCGATTGGGGTCATCGGTTTCGGGTACGATTCTGATGCTTCCGCGAACGCCGTGTGGCTTACCCACGAAGCCCATCAGCACGAGATCGTCGCGAATAGCACCCGTCATTTATTCAAAGAACAGTTGTTCAGACAGGCGATCATTCGCTGTCTTCTTTCTTCTCTTCTTCCGCGGCCTCTTCGGTCGCCGACTCTTCGCCGGACTCCTTAGCCGGAGCGGGTTCGTTTGCCGGTGCCTCCTCGCCACCATCCGCCGGCTTAGCGGTTTCTGCGTCCTCTTCGGCCGTTGCCTTATTCGCGGCCTCCTGCTCAACACGAGCGGCCTCAGCGGCTTCCGCACGCTTCTCGGCAGCTTCGAGCTTGGCGCGCTCGGCGGCTTCGCGAGCTTCCTGCTCTTCCTGTGCTTTCTGCTTGGCGCGCTCTTCTTCTTCCTTCTTGACGCGCTTGGCTTCTTCCTCCAGCGCCTGGCGCCGGCGGTCATCCGCGGTAACCGTCGCCTTGGACGACGCTTTGGCGGCACGGTCTGCGCGATAGCTTTCGACGGCTGACGCGATCTCGTCCTCAGGCTTTCCTTTCCGCTTCAGGTGCAGAGCCAGCATCAGGCCATCCTTCCGCAGCAGATCCCGCACGGTATCGGAAGGCTGGGCGCCTTGTTCGAGCCAGTGCATGATGCGTTCGGCGTTCAGCTCGACCCGGGCCGGCTGCTCCAGAGGAAAGTAACGCCCCAGATCTTCAATAAATCGGCCGTCGCGCGGGCTACGGCTGTCGGCGGCGATAACGGCCCAGACGGGGAGCTTTTTCCGCCCCATGCGGCGCAATCGGAGTTTAACTGCCACGTTTTGTACTCTTGCTGTTGATTGTTTGCAGGTGATCTACCGGACCGGCGCGGGTTTTGACCGTTTCCGAATCGTGCGCCCTACTCCCCAGTCCGTCTGTTGTTCGTCAAACTATGTTGAATGCGGCATTATATACGTCCGCCCAGCATCGACTGCAGGTCGACCGAGCGGCCTTTGCCCATCAGCTTCGACATCGTCTTCATCATCTTCTTCATCTCGCGGAACTGCTTCAGTAGCTGGTTCACATCGCGTACTTCCACACCGGCGCCGGCTGCAATCCGCCGGCGGCGGCTCCCGTTGATGAGCTCCGGATTACGTCTCTCCTCCGGCGTCATCGACATAATCAGCGCTTCGATGTGCCGGAACGCATCGTCGTCGACGTCGAGGTCTTTAATCTGCCGACCAATGCCCGGGATCATGCCCATCAGATCCCGAAGCGAGCCCATCTTCTTGATCTTCTGAAGCTGCTCGTAAAAATCAGCCAGGTCGAAATCTTGTGAACGGATCTTCCGCCGAAGATTCTCTGCCTGCTTCTCGTCAAACTGCTCCTGCGCCTTCTCGACGAAAGACACGACGTCTCCCATACCGAGGATCCGCTGCGCCATCCTGTCCGGAAAAAACTCTGTCAGAGCATCGAGCTTCTCTCCGGTTGAGGCAAACTTGATCGGCTTCTCGACGACCGAGCGGATTGAGAGCGCCGCGCCACCGCGCGTGTCTCCGTCGAGCTTGGTAAGCACGACGCCGTCGAAATCGAGGCGCTCGTTAAACTCCCGGGCCGTGTTAACCGCATCCTGCCCCGTCATAGAATCGACGACGAACAGAATCTCGTCGGGGTTGACGGCGTCCTTGATGTCCGCCACCTCCGTCATCATCCGCTCGTCGACGTGAAGCCGACCCGCGGTATCGATGATCAGGATGTCTCGAGCGGTACGGCGCGCTTCAGACACGGCTTCACGTGCCACGCGCACAGCGTCCTGAACCGGCGCACCGTCTTCCTCGATCGCATACACCGGAACTTTGATCGTCGACGCCAACTTCTTGAGCTGGTCGACGGCGGCCGGACGGTACACATCAGCGGCGGCAAGAATGGGCGACCGCCCCTGCCGCTTGAAATACGCGGCGAGCTTCCCACAAAAAGTGGTCTTGCCCGAACCCTGGAGCCCCGCTACCAGAATGACCGTCGGCGGCTTCTGGGCGACCGTAATGCCGACATGCTCGCCGCCCATGAAGTGGACGAGCTCATCATAAACAAGCTTGACGAGCTGCTGGCCCGGCGACACCGACGTCAGCACCTTTTCCCCGAGAGCCTTCTCCTTAATGCGCTCCGTGAAGTCGCGTGCAACCTGGTAGTTGACGTCGGCATCGAGCAATGCACGACGAATCTCTCGCATCGTCGATGCTATATTGAGCTCGTTGATGCGCCCCTGGCCGCTGACTTCCTTTAGCGCGCCCTCCAGCTTTTCGGAAAGACTCTCAAACATAAAGCCTGGATGATCGGTTGGTCGCCCGGCCGGTAACGACGGCTGGACAGATTAGTTAGTTTACGAATCACGGTCTCCGCTATCAATCGCCCACCGAGCCGCCGCGCGATCTTCACCTCTGTTTCCTTCACTACGAGATGAAATCAACGGGCCGGCGGATTCGACTGCTTCAAACGAATGAACCTACGGAGCGATCCATTTGATGGATTCCACACATGACGTCGCCTTAAAACAAGAGCTGCGCCGCCGTTTTACCGCTTATCGACAACGGCTCAGCGATTCCGAATACAGTCAGGCCGGTCGAATCGTTGCCGAACGGGTTATGGGGATGGACGTCGTGCTACGCGCCCGGACGGCCCATCTATACTGGCCGATGGTAGACGCGCGCGAGCTCGATACGAGGCCGCTTGCGGATCGGCTCAGTCAGATGGGAAAGCAGCTCGTGCTCCCAGTCGTGGAACGATTTGAGCAATATGGAACGAGGGCGGCACGTATGACACACAGGAGTTGGCGCCCGGGGGACTTGCTCACCCCCAACCGCTGGGGCGTCCTGGAGCCTGCCAAAGGCAAAGTGGTCGACGTCAGTGATCTGGACATCGTGATCGTGCCTGCCCTCGGCGCCGGACGCAACGGCCATCGACTTGGACATGGCCTCGGTTACTATGACGAGTTTCTCAGCCAATGCCCGGCCGTCAGGATCTGCTTGACGTATGAAGCGTGCCTGGTTGAACGCCTTCCACATGAATATCACGACATCCCGATGCACTATATCGTGACAGAGCAGAAGGTATTGAAGATCGAGAGTTTGTAACATGCACCGATGTTGCTCGTAGCGGAGGATATCGTGGACGCATCTAACGATTATGGCTAAAGAACGACCATATACAAGGACCTCGGCGAATCAGGACCTCCGGTTTCAGGAAGGCCATATGGATCTCGAGGCCCTCTCCGACGAAGAACTCGAGGCCCTGCTGTTTGAGGACGACGACTCATCCCAGACGAAAAGTGCATTAAACCTGCCGACGGTGGCGGGTCTGTCGCTCATCGGGATCGGGATGCTCTACCTCTTCCAGCATCTGGGGATGTTCGCAGGGTTCGATATCACGCAATGGGTTGTCATCCTCCCATGGATTGCGGGAATCCTCATCATTTTACTCGGCCTCGGTGTGCTGTCGTGGCGCCCGCGCAAGAAGGCCCGCGTTAAGCGGAAGGCGGTACGGACCAAGGTGTCGACCGAGGGCACGCAGGTTGAAGAAGTGGAGGTGCGCGTCAACCAGAAAAAGCGTCTCACGCGATCGCGCGATAAAAAGATCGCCGGAGTTTGTGCCGGCATCGCCGAGTATTTCAATATCGATCCAACGCTCGTCCGCGTTGTATTTCTCGTGGGCACCATCGTGACGAATGGTGCCTTCCTCCTCGCCTACATCGTTCTCTCGGTCGTCATGCCCAAGGAGAAGCTTCCGTCGGCATCCGAAGAACGCATCACAATTATCCGCGATTGATCATGGCTGCAAGACTGACGCGTTCGACTCATGACAGGGTAATCGCCGGTGTGTGCGGCGGCATTGCAGAACACTTCGGCTGGGATCCTACCCTTGTGCGCATCGGATACGTCCTTCTGTCGTTCCTCTCCACGCTCTTCCCGGGAATCCTGATCTACTTGATCCTCTGGTTCGTCGTGCCCGAGGCCTGAGGCCGCGCTTTGCGCCCGCTCCCGTTCAAACGGATCCGGCGACGACGGCATGTAGCATCTGCGGGCGCAGATACGAGCGGATCGCTTCGTTTATGCTGTCGGCATCGACCTGAGCTACGTCGAGGGGAAACTGGTCGACGTAGTCAGGCCCGAGTCCGCGCCAGATGTTGGTGAGGAGGCTTCCGACGAGCCCGTCGGTGGAGGCGAGGTCCACCTCGTACGCACCGATGATGGTTGTCTTGGCGTCCTCCACTTCTTCCTCCGTGGGTCCATCTTCCACGAACCGCCCGGTCTCGCCAAGAGTTGCCTCGATGCCCTCTTCCAGCTTGTCCGGACTCAACGTGACGGAGATCCGCCAGTATCCGTCGTACTCCGTCGTCATGCCGCTGAGCGCCGACTGAATTCCGTAGGTTAGTCCACGACGATCACGGACGTACGTCATAAGCCGAGAGCTGAAGTTACCGCCGAGGATGAACGTCCCGAGCGAAAGCGGGAGATAATCCTGATGGCCGCGCCGCAGCGGTAGCCAGTGTCCGAGCCGCACATCCACATTCTGCTTATCGGGCACGTATACTTCCACGCGTTCCGCCGGGCGATCCATCCCGGACGTCTCCACGTCGAAGGCCGCGGTCGGCACGCACCAGTCTCGAAACCGATCGACGACGGTGCCGAGCAAGGCGCCATCTCCGACATCACCGGCTACTGCCATTGTAAACTCGCGCCGTCCGGCGTGTGCGGCGTAAAACTGCGTCACGTCATCCACGGTGAGCCGCTCGACCGCTTCGAGCCGGGCCTCCGGGGTGAAGGCATAGTTAGGCTGCGAGGGCTGAAACATCTGGCGCATCAGGGCGCCGTGGGCCAGCGCGCTCGGGTTCTCCATCGAACGCCTGATATCCCCGATGAAGCGGGCGCGAGCTTTCTCGAATTCCGCCGGGTCGAACAGTGGATCGCGGAGCTGGTCGGCCAGCAGCTCGATCACGAGATCGAAGTCTTCCTTGAGCGCGCGCCCGAAAAATGATATCCGCGTTGCGTTGGACTGGAAGCTCAATCGAGCGCCGCGGTTGTCGATGAGGTCGGCGATCGCGAATCTGTCGCGGCGGCGCGTGCCTTTGTCGAGCAGCGCGACGGCGAGGTCCTGCACGATGCCGGCGCCTGCCGACTGGTCGGGCCACGTGCGGATGGAGCCGCCGAACGAGATGACGTCCTTCATCGGAGAGGGAATGGCATACAACGCCATGCCGTCGGATTCCCGGCGGATCATTCGGTCGGAGAGTGTGAGACGCGCGGAGGTTTCAGGCATATAAATTAATCGGCCGGCTGAACATCGAACCCTGGACGCTATCGCCCCTGGCCCAGCAGCGCCGTTCGAATAGTGCGAAAGAGAATCTTGAAGTCCATCCGCAGGCTCATGTTCTCGATATAGAAAAGATCGTACTTGACCTTTTGCCGGACGTCGTCGAGGCTGGCGTCGTAGTGCCATTTTACCTGCGCCCAGCCGGTGATGCCGGGTTTTACGCGGTGCCGACGATTGTAAAGCGGGATATCCTCGGCGAGCTTCTCCACGAAATACGGCCGTTCGGGTCTCGGTCCGACGAGGCTCATCTCCCCTCGCAGCACGTTCCAGAATTGCGGAATTTCGTCGAGGCGGGACTTCCGCAGCCAGCGGCCGATCGGTGTGTAGCGCGGGTCATTCTCTACCGCCCATACCGGCCCGGTGTGCAGCTCGGCATCCTGGCGCATCGTGCGGAATTTATACATCGTGAAGTGCCGCCCACGACGGCCGACGCGGCGCTGGCGATAAATTGCCGGCCCCGCAGAGGTCAAGCGAATGATGAGGCCGAGTAGCAGCCAGACCGGCAGGCCGACCACCAGCACGACCAACGCCACGAGGATATCGACAAGCCGCTTCGTGCTCTGCTCCCACGACGGCATCGGCTCCGGCAGCACCTCGATGAGCGGCAGTCCGTACATGTGCTCCGTGCGTGCCATGCCGCCGACCACGGTGTAGAAATCCGGCACAAGTTTGATCGACACCGATTTCCCGTCGCACAAGCGGAATACCTCGAGCAGGGCCTCGTGATCACCTGAATCGAGCGCGACCAGTACGTCCTGAATCTCAAGCTCGTCGATCAGTTGCGGCAACATTTCGATTGATTCGACGCGCACGTGCGGGTCGGCAACCTCCACATCCACATCAGCCGTATCAAGCAGTGAATCTGCGCCGTCGGCACCTTGTGATTGACGCTGCATACGAATCGCACCGACCACGTTTAGCCCCGCCTCCGGATACCTCGCGACATCCTCAAAGACATTCGCTACACGGTCCGTCCACCCGACGACGAGAGCGTTATGCAAACCGTAGCCGCGAACGATGAGGAGCTTCTGAACCGACCTCACCATGATGCGCCCCGCGGCAACCACAAGGAGGATCGCACACCAGTAGAACAGGATGGTCTGTCTGGCGGAATGGGCGTCGAGCTGGCCTATGAACAGCAGGAAGAACAGCACCAGAACGCCTATCGTGACGACCTTAACCAGCGATATCAGCTCATCAAAACGGCTCGATGCGTACCGCTGCTGGTACATCCCAAAGAAAAACAGAATCGCCAGCCAGAAAAAAGACAGCGCGGAGAGTACCGGCCAGAGCGGGCCCGGCAGGTATACGGGCTCCGCGAACCATCCCCACTCAAACCGCGCCGCATAGAAAAGCAGGTTGGCGAGGTACAGCGCGAGGGCGTCGACTACGAGGAGTGTGATTAACTCGGCCCTACGAGACACAGGCGGCGGTCGGGAGAATTCGGTGCTGGCGATGGAAAGCGCTGGAGTTTATCCATTCGGGCCGCCCGAAACAAGCGATCCGGCCATCCAACCCGATTCGAAAGCCGTGCTCGTGTGACTTACCTTTCGGCGGCACCTTCCATTCTCGATAGCAGACGGATCAACATCCGGAATTCATGCAGCGATTTTTACGTTTTGTCTTCGTCGTCCTTATCGCCATCGTTGGGAAGACTGAACCTGCGAGCGCTCAAGAAATCGGCGCGCCGGCTACGCTTATCCGTGTTGAAGATCCGGTCTACGAGTACATCACACGTTTGCAGCGCCGAGGCCACATGCTCTCGTTGAATCCGACCGCGCTCCCTTACACCCGCGGTGAAATAGCGGGCGCGTTGTCGCGGGTTGATTCGCGGAGGCTGTCTCCGAGAGAGCAAGCCTGGTATGACACCATCGTAGAGCGGGTACAGGTGCGGGATGGCGGCAGGAACGCCGCACGAGTTGGTGCCGAGGTTCGGGCAGGTGTGCGCGGCTCCAACACGGCACGTCTGGACCCGATGCGGCCGTCTGATGATGTGTGGCGTGCGATGCAATTTGCGTCGATCATCGGCTATGCGGGCAGCGGCCCCTGGGCTCTACAAATCGGTGCCGGCCACGACCGAGCGTACACACTCGACCCGGAAGGCGTGTCGCCGGTACGACGATTGGAGGCGCGGAATGAGAACACGTACGCCGGCGTGTCGACCAGGCTCTTTTCCCTGTATATCGGCCGTTACAGCCGGCACTGGGGTGAGGCGGGGCAGCCAGGCTTGTTTGTGAGCGACAATCCGCGGAGCTTCGACGCGCTGGAGTTCCGGATCGGCGGCGATCGGTTCTCGCTACGTTCGATAGCAGGTGAGCTCGATGCGATGGAGGCCGACGAGACGTATACGGGCCGCGCGTTCCGGGAAGGGAGCGTCAGGCGGTACCTGACCACCCACCGGATCGACTGGCGCCCGCGCAATAACATTGCCGTGACGGTGATGGAAAGCGCGCTATACTCCGGAGCCAACAGCACGTGGGCGCTGAAGTATCTGAACCCGGTTCAGGTCTTTGCTCTTGCTATCGACAACCAGCCCAAGAACGAAGAGAATAAAGGGCTCGTCGGCGGTAATCTGTGGATGCAGTTCGGCCGGCTGACCATGAACGGCCAGCTCTTGATCGATGACATCGACATCATGAATGAGTCGGGCGAGCCTGTGTCTGTCGCGCTGGCCGGGCGCGCCGTCTGGGCCACCCGCGGCGCGTGGGATGTGGGTCTAACGGCGAAGCTCGTGACGGCGCGGACGTATAACACGCATCAGACGGAAGGACAGTATCTCTATCTGAACCGGGGCCTCGCGACAAACTTCAGCGACTTCGTATCGGCAGGCTTTTTCGCCGATCACTACGCCGACGGCTGGCTCGGCGGACTTCGGCTGACGCCGCGGCTGGATTATCTGGGCAACGGCACCTTCGACATGCGCAGGTCGTTCCCCGCAAACGAAGGCGATGTCGACTGGATTCTGGATGGAATCCCTGAGCACACCTTCAGGATTTCGACAGAAGTGTATTATATGCCGACACGCTACCTCTGGGTCGCGGCCGATCCCGGCGTCAACTTCGTGCGAGACCAGGCTCATATGCGCGGCAACAACGTCACGCGGTTTATCGGGACGTTCTCGTTCGGGGTTCGCGTGCCGTTAAGCGGCGATGTCCCCCTGACCTGGTAGCGCTATTCGCGGTAGAACCGGAAGGTAACGCTGCCGGTCTGCGTCTCCTGCGGGACGTTCGACGGCAGCGGGTCAAAGCGCCACTGCTCGAGCGCCTGCATGACGGACTGCTCGAGCGCCGGGTCGCCTTTGATCAGCGGAAAACGCTGCACGATTCTGCCCCGCGGGTCGACGGTGATCCGCACCTGGATGGTTGCGTTGACCTGTGACGTATAGGCCGGAAGTGGCGCGTGTACCGCCGTACGATTGAGTCCTTCAATCTGGAAGGGCGCCGATGCCTGATCGTCGGTGCCTTCGCCTTCCTCACCCGTTTCGCTTCCAGTATCTCCGTCGGCCGCTCCAACGCCCGGCGGCGCTTGTGGTGACGCCTCCAGGTTGGCGTCGTCGTCAACGGTTGCCTCCTGCTGCGTCGGCTCTTCGGGCGCGATGAGTTCGCTCTCGGGCGTCTCGACCCGCTCTTCGTCGCGCACGACCTGTTCCTGATCCGGTAGATCGACGGGACGTGCCTCTTCAGGCGGCGTGGCCGAAGGCCGCGGCTGTGGCTCGCGATCGGATGGCGTCTCCTCCGGCTGCAGGCGATCCTCGACGGAACGCTGCACCGCGCGCCCCTCGGCGAGCGGACCAAACTCGACTTCGATGTACCCCATGTTCTCAAACTGCGGGGCGGCACCGCCGACCATCGTGAGAAAGAGGAATAGAAGCAGGTGAACCGCCAGGCTCGTACCGAGACCGATTAGGTCGTTCTTATTCATTTGATCGATTCCGTACTGGGGATCTCAAAAATAACGAAATACCCGTATCTACGTCGAACATTACGCCGAAGCTCTCGCCGGCAGCGTGGATTCGCAGACCATGCGCAGCGACTGACCGTACGGCGCGCGAATAACGCCGCGCTCTGTGATGATTGCATCGACGAGTTCGGCCGGGGTTACGTCGAACGCGGGATTGTAGACGTCAACGCCCGCCGGAGCGGTAAGCTTCCCGAAGCCTCGGCGCACCTCCTCGGCGTCGCGCTCTTCGATCACAATATCCTGCCCTGATGCTGTACCGAGATCAATTGTACTGACCGGCGCGGATACATAGAACGGGATGCCGTGCGCATCAGCGAGAACGGCCAGTCCGTACGTGCCTATTTTATTCGCGACATCGCCGTTGGCTGCGATCCGATCGGCGCCGACGATAACGGCGTCCACAAGGCCTTGCTGCATCACATGCGCCGCCATTGAATCGGTAATGAGTGTAGCGTCGACGCCGGCCTTCATCAGCTCCCACGCCGTGATGCGGCTTCCCTGGAGGAGAGGCCGCGTCTCGTCCACGAATGCTCGCAGCGGGCGCCCGCGTTCCTTTGCGAGAATGATCGGTGCAAGGGCCGTCCCATAACCCGACGTCGCCACGCCACCCGTGTGGCAGTGCGTGAGGATCGTGCTTGCGTCGCCGAGCAATTCGAGTCCGAACTCGCCCAGACGTCTACCCGCGTCCTGGTCCTCCGCGAAAATTGATTGAGCTTCCTTGAGAAGCCGGGCGCGCAGCAGAGCCGTACCGCCTTCGAATCCGCCTCCCTCCCACTCGTCCAGAACCTGTCGCATCCGCTCGAGCGCGTAGAACAGATTGACGGCCGTCGGACGCGTTGCTGCGAGGAGGTCAATCGAACCGCTCACATGTTCGAGTAGCTCTCGAGCAGGCCGCTCCTCCTGGTCTCGCAGTGCGAGGGCGACACCGAACGCAGCCGCGATACCGATGGCAGGCGCTCCGCGTACGGCAAGGCTGCGGATGGCGATCGCCATGGCTTCCGGTGTTTCTATCCGGAGCCAATTCTCCTGCTCGGGAAGCGCCGTCTGATCGAGTAGCGATACGGCAAACTCGTCGTCGAGCCAGTGAAGCGGTGGAATCATCTATGATTGGGGGACGGAACGAGAATCGATTCGGTAAACGCCGGCGGCATACGAGGCACTACGACCCGCCTGCCTTCGTGTCAGCGTTGTGCAATGGGTGTGCCGAAACGCATGCTCGCAGCGATCCGATGCGAAAAACCGAGCTCCGAGGGAATGCCCGCGAAATCGCCGAAGCCATAGTCAATGGATATTCGATCGAGGATGAGCCCCGCGCCTACAGTGGGTACGATATCAGCGCCGCCGCGTCCATCCGTGGCAAGCCTGTTGATGCCCGCTCTGAGGGCAATCAGATTTCGGTAGACGTATTCGGCACCAAGCCGCGGGTGGAACGATACCTCGCCCATATTGGCGGCGTAGGTTTTTTGCCCATCGAAGGCAAGGTCAACGTCGGCCGCTACGGTCACGGCGTGCATCCCCATTGGGATCGTATAGCCGGCGCCAAGCCTCATCAGTGGGAGCACCAGTTCGGTACCGCCCTCCGGCATCACCTCGCCGAAGTCCTCCTCGATCGGACGAAGCGCATCCTGATTCACGCTCCACGTCTGAAGCATTGTCGATGCGTCCTGCAGGGTGGCACCGGCCGTGAATCCGCCCACCGTGTACTGCACTGCGACATCGAAGCTATATCCCCACGCCGAAGCAAAATGGCCAATGTTTCGGCGGATAACCTTCGCCGTGACTCCGGCCGAAAATGCTTCATTGACACGGCGGCCATAGCTGAAGAAGAACGCATAGTCGGCGGCCGAGAACGTCGTGATGTGCGATCCGGGGTCCGACTTCGGGCGATCGCGCTCGGAATCCCACGCGTCGAGCGTGTTCTTGATGTCATTGACGCCGCTGCGGAAGAAGGAGATGCCGACGGTTGAGCGGTCGTTGAGCGGAAAAACGCCCCCTGCGTAATCGAACGATACGATTCCCGCGAATCGTTCGGCGTGCATGTAGCCGACTTCCGAATGTGTGATCCGCGCCAGCCCCGCCGGATTCCAGTACCCGGCGCTTACGTCTTGCGCAAGGCCGACATGAGCGCCGCCCATGCCAAGGGCTCGCCCGCCTACACCGCCCGCAAGAAACTCGGCGCCATAACGGACGACCGTCTGGGCGCCGACAGGGGCCACGCTAAAAAGAAACAGAACCAGAGCGAGCGACAACCCGGCGATACGAGCGCGATTACGACTCATCAATAGAAGGATAACGGCGAATTAACGGAGTCGTAGCGTTGCTTCAGAAGCTCAGTATCAGACAATGGAAAAGGAAGCCGGTGCCGCGTGCTAAACCATTGCAAGATCTGCAATTAGCGGCGACTGGTCAAGGCATGGCAACGGATATTCATGGCGGTGCGCTGACGAATCAGACAGCGCAGTCGTACAGCAGAAGAGCGCCCGTCTCTGTCGGCTATCCGAGCCTCCGCAGTCGTGCGCCGAAGGCTCCGTCGATTCCGTGCCGGTACGGCAGCGCCTGGTAATATCCGGCCTCAGAAACGAGTTCTTCGGGCACGAACCCCGCCACCGTCTCGAGCTGAAACGCGGTATTACGTTGAAGAAACCGCTCGACCTGCTGCTCATTCTCTTCCGGCTCGATGCTACAGGTTGCATAGACGAGTAGACCACCTGGAGCCACGGCCTCTGCTGCTCCGTCGAGTAGTCGGACCTGCAGCGCGATGAGCTCCTCAAGCTGCTCGGGGGTGCGCCGCCACCGTAGATCCGCTCGCTTGTTCATTACCCCGAACCCTGAACAAGGCGCATCGAGAAGGACGGCGTCGACCTGCCCGACGATCTCCGTAAGTTTCTCTGCGTCCCCCGCCTTTACCTCCACGTTATCGAGGCCGAGCCGAGCCGCGGCCTTACCGATCAATTTCGTCCGACCCGCATGAACGTCCACGGCGACGACGCGCCGGTCATCCCTCTGAGCGGCGTAAAGCGCCTTGCCTCCCGGAGCCGCGCAGGCATCTACAACTAAGCCGTCGACATCAGACAGCAGATGCACAACGAGGCCGGCGGCTTCATCCTGTACCACGCAAAGTCCATCCCGAATCATGTTGGCATGGATGAGCGGCTGCAGCGTACGCACACGCACGAAGTCGTCGAGGAAAGGAGACGGCTCGTGTTCTATCTCCAGCTCGTCGAGTTTTTGGATGAATGACGCTCGGTCGATGCGAACGGTATTGATCCGCACGCCGTAAACGGGTCGGGCGTTGTTCCATTGGATTAAACGGCGCGTTTCATCTACGCCCAGTCGCTGGAGCCATCGTCTAACGATCCATGTTGGATGAGAGCCGAGAATCGCGATGTTCTCCGCGTCGTCCGTTGACTTCGGCTCCGGCAAATGATCACGTTGCCGCAGCACGGATCGCAGGATCCCGTTCGTAAGTCCCGATGCGCCGCGACCGGACAACCGGCGGGCGAGATCGACGGCTTCGTTGACGGCCGCGTGCGGCGGCGTCTCGAGAATCAGCAATTCGTAGAGGCCGATCCTCAGCACTTGCCGAATCGATTCTTCGAGTTTCTCCGGGTCACCTTTGAAGAAATGGTCGATCAAAAAGTCGAGGCGGCGCTGCCAGCGCGTGACGCCCGATACGAGCTCAGTAGCATAGCGGCGGTCTCGCGGATCGAGGTCGGCCGAGGTCTCGATCAACGCGCGGTAGGCGCCCTCCCCCGAAATCCGTCTAAGTTGCCGAACGGCTTCTTCGCGAGCACTCATTACCATCGGGGATTGCGCATTCGATGTGATACTTCTTTGGCCGCTGCACTGGCCGCGAGCGTCAAGACGTCTCGAGCGGGCGAAACGGGCGGATTGTAGACGAGATCCAGATCCATCAGGTCAAACACGGTGCCGCGCTGCCTGAGTATTGGCACCAGAACGTTGACTCGCATTGCGGCGCCGTCGTTGCCGATAATCTCACCACCGAGCAGGCGGCCCGTCCGGTGCTCGGCGACCAGGCGAACATGGATCTCGGCCGATTCCGGCGCCGACGAACCGCGCGAGACATGCTTCACAACGATGTCGAAGCAATCAAAGCCTGCATCAATTGCCTCTTGCATACGGAGGCCCACCGTCGCCACTTCGAGACCGAAGACTTTCACCGCCGACGCCACGACCACGCCGTGGAATCGCTCGGGTGCGCCGCGACCTTTCCGAGCAGCGTTGCGTGCGGCCACGCGGGCCGTCCGAAAAGCAACCGGTGACAAGGGGAGGTTGATTTTAGCGCCGTCGATCATGCGTGTCACTTCGCAAACATCCCCACAGACCCAGACATTGGGCAGGTTTGTCCGCATACTCTCGTCACATGCCACGGCGCCTGACTCTCCAAGCCGCACTCCGGCGGCCGTTGCCAGATCCGTGTTCGGAACGATGCCGGTGCATAGCAGCACGACATCGCTGTAGATCAATTCACCGCGATCGGTACGGACGGCCTTGAGCCTTCCTTGTCGATCTGTCTCGATCGCAACTGGCGCCTCAAGGCGCAGCGCGACACCGTGCTCGCGCAACCGGGTGTGGATGAACGGCCGCAGCGCATCGTCAATGTGGCGGTTCATCAACCCACCTGCCGGCTCGACGATCGACACGCGGATACCTCGCCGTCGAAGTGCCTCCGCCATCTCAAGGCCTATATAACCGCCCCCGAGGATAACGGCGTGCTTGACCTCCTCCCGATCGAGCTTCGCTCGCAAGTGGATGAGGTCGTCGAGCCGCCTGACGGGATAGACGCCATCGGCACCGACACCCCGCATCTCGGGGATCCTCGAGCGCGCACCGGTTGCAAGGATGAACTTGTCGAACCGCTCGTGGGATACCTCCCCATCCGTGAGTCGTCGGACCACGAGCCGATTCCTGTCGGGCAAGATCGCTTCTACACGGTGCCGCGTTCTCACGGTGACACCCTTTGCACGCTCGAATTCAGCGGGCTCGAAAAGAATCAGATCTCGATGATTCGCCATCCCTCCTGCAGCATAATGCGGCATCTCACACGCGCTGTACGAGATGTGCTCGCCTTGCTCGAAAAGCACGACGTCGGCATTCGGGTCCACGCGTGCAGCCTCGGCCGCTGCTGCCGGCCCCGCCGCAACGCCGCCGATAATGGCGATCCGCTGTTGCTGCATACGCGATTCAGGTGCTGGTGACACGATCTGCTACTCCGGCCGAAGCGCCGTCAGAGGATCATCAGGCTCGATGTGGCCGTGGGGATGGGCTTTATCGTGTGCAGCCGGCTCGAGGTGGGCGGTTACGATGACCTCGTCCTCGGGGAATACGCGGTCCAGTTCTTCCTCCACGTCATGCGAGGCCGCGTGCGCCGTCGCCAGCTTCACATCCCCCTCAAACAAAAGATGATACTCGATCCAGCGCTGGCTTCCCGTCTCCCGATGACGTACCTGGTGATACCCGGCTACGGCCCCTCGGTCCACAGCGGCGTCGAGAACGGAAAGTATGGCGCGCGTGTCTCCATCGTCGCTCTTCTCCATCAGTCCCTCAAACGACTGCCTGATCAACTGATAGGCCGTGAGCAAAATGTTCAGCGCCACGGCAATTGCCACCAGCGGGTCGAGCCAGACGATGTCGGTAATGATCACGAGGCCGACGCCCACCATCACCCCGATACTCGTCCACATATCCGTCAGCACATGACGCCCGTTCGCGACCAAAGCAAGGTTGTTGTACCGTTTGCCGCTGCGGATCAAATAGAGGCCGAGCGCCAGGTTGACGAGCGTCAACGTGACGAGCACGCCCAGCCCCAGATCCAACTGCTGAAGCTCCGGCCCGTGGATGAGGTCATCGATGGCCGAGTAGATAATCACGCCGGCCGCCAGCATGATTAGCCCGCCTTCAAAGCCCGCCGAGAAATACGACGCCTTGCCATGACCGTAGGGATGGTCGGCGTCGGCGGGTTTTAGCGAGTACCACACACTGATCGCGACGACGACGGTCGCCAGGATGTGGACGATCGACTCGGCGGCATCCGAAAAAATGGCCGCGCTGCCGGTCAACACGAAAGCCGAGACCTTTCCTGCAAGCATCAGGATGCTGACGAGCAGGCTCACCAGTATCGGCTTGAAACGAGGATCGGTCAGACGGGCGTCGGACATTCAGATGAAAACGAGACTGATGACGAGAGCTATTCCGATGCGTCCCCGCTGCCGGGCCGAATCAGGCGCAATTTAATGAACACTTGCGACATCGGGGACGTTCGACCCAGCGTTCATTCGATGTTCGATACGATGACCGACGAGCTACGCGAGAAGCTTAATAACCTCCCGACGCGACCGGGAGTCTACCAGCACAAGGATTCAGAAGGCAACGTTCTGTACGTCGGCAAGGCCAAGAACCTGCGCTCGCGCGTCCGCTCGTATTTCCAGGAGGCGAAACCCGCGGACGGCCGGCTCCGGATCATGATCCGGAAGATTAGCGACACCGAGGTCATCGTTACCGATACCGAGGCCGAGGCCCTCATCCTCGAGAACAACCTCATCAAGAAGCTCAAGCCGCGCTATAACATCAACCTGCGCGACGACAAGAGCTACCCGTTCATCTGCATCAAGAATGAACGTTTCCCCAGGGTCTTCCCTACACGCCGCGTGCGCAAAGACGGATCGAAATACTTCGGCCCCTACACCGACGTCAAGAACATGCGGCTGATGCTGCGCACCATCCGTTCGATCTTTATGCTGCGCACGTGCAACCTCAACTTGACGCAGTCGGCCATCGACGCGGGCAAGTACCAGCCGTGCCTCGAGTATCACATAAAGAAATGTGCGGCGCCGTGCGTGGGTTTGCAGTCGGAGGAGGACTACAACCAGACGATCATGCAGATCGAGAAGCTGCTGAACGGCCACACGAAGGAGCTCATCGGCTTGCTGCGCGATGAGATGAAACGCCTCGCCTCGGAGATGAAGTTCGAGGAGGCGGCATCGCTCCGGGATCGGATCGCCGCGCTCGAGAAATACTCCGCCCGCCAGCGCATCGTCAGCCAGGACTTCGAAGACCGCGATGTCTTCGCCCTCGCCGTCGACCGCGAGGAAAGCGTAGCATGCGGCGTCTTGTTCAAAGTGCGGGAAGGTACGGTCATCGGCCGGCAGCACAAGTATATCCGTCGTATCGAAGGGCTAACGGATGAATCACTGCTGCAGTCGCTCCTCGAATCGTACTACACCGAGACCACGTTCTTCCCCGAAGAGGTCCTGCTCTCGCACGACATTCCCGATCCCGAACCGCTCGAAGAAGTCCTTCGCCGTGGGCGCGGCAAGAAAGTGGGCGTCCGCATGCCACAGCGAGGCGACAAGGCCGGGCTTGTGCGCATGGTCGAAACCAACGCCAACCTCCTTCTCGACGAGTGGAAACTCCAGAAAGAGAAGCGGGGCGAGGACCGCATTCCGTTCGCGGTCAAGAAGCTGCACAAAGACCTGCGGCTCGACGACCTGCCCCGCCGGATGGAGTGCTTCGACATCTCACACCTCTCCGGCACCGGCACCGTCGCATCATGCGTCGTCTTTCAAGACGGCAAGCCGCGAAAGAGCGATTATCGCCATTACAAGATTCGCTCGGCGGAGGGCAAGCCCGACGATTATCTCTCCATGCGGGAGGTCATCTCGCGCCGCTACAAACGGATCCTTGCCGACGACGGCCCGTGGCCCGACCTCGTCGTCATCGACGGCGGTAAAGGCCAGCTCTCGAGTGCCGTCGAAGCGCTCCGGGAAGTCGGCGCCTACGGTCGCTTCCCCGTTATCGGCCTCGCGAAACGCCTCGAAGAGGTCTTTTTCCCTGGCGACTCCGAATCGATGCTCATCGCCAAAGACTCGGCATCACTCCAGCTCCTGCAGCGCCTTCGAAACGAAGCCCACCGCTTCGCCATCTCGTTCCAGCGCACACAACGCACGAAGCGAACCATCCGCACCGAGCTCACCGAGATCCCCGGCATCGGCCCAAAAGTATCGGCGCGGCTCATCGGCACATTCGGCTCGGTGAAGCAGGTCCGCGAGGCCTCCGAAGAGCAACTCTCGGCGGTCGTCGGGCCGGCACGCGCGCGTGCCGTCAAAACCTACTTCGCGGAGCAGGTCGAGAACCCGGCGTAGAGCTCGGATCCCGGCGGCATCGCTTTTCGTGTCGGGCTTTATTACTGGGGAAACCGGGCTGCTGCCTCGCCCCCGTCCACGGCTCAGCGCCGGGACGCCGATGGCCTCGTCCGCCCCACTCGCTCTTAACCCGCCAACTTCGGACGCTCAGTCGTGGCGCCGTCAACAAAATGAGCGAGCCACAAAAAAAGCCCCGGCCGTAAACCGACCGGGGCTTTTAGCGATTCGTCAAAACGGAACCGATCAGCTGATCACTTCCACGTTCTGAGCGTTCGGACCTTTCTGTCCCTGACCAACCGAATACTCAACATGGTCACCCTCATTAAGAGAGCGGAACCCGTCGCTGCTGATCTCACTGTGATGGACGAATAGATCTTTACCGCCTGCATCAGGGGTGATGAAGCCGTAGCCCTTTTCGTCGTTGAACCATTTTACGGTTCCTGTTTCGCGGTCTGCCATTGTGTAAAGCCTGTACCAGAAGAAAAACGTGAATCACGTGGCAAAGCCGATCTGTACTTCACTGCGTAAAGAATACTACGATGGGCTACTGCCTCGAACAAATTAAAGATACATCGAAGATTATCGCCTGTCAATCCTCTTGTGCACGGTGCAATTGCATATACCCTTCGGTAAGTTTTGGCGGTGGCTAAAGCAGTATGAATCTTTGCGGCGGCCCGATGTAGTCATCACCTCAGTCTCTCCCCCATGCTTAACTATATCTGGGCCGGGCTTATCGTCTTCAGCCTCGTCTTTGCGATCACAAACGATGTGCTGGACATATCGTCTGATCGCTACCGAAACAGCGAGCCTTTGCCCGTAGGGCTCGATTTGCCGCAGGGTTATCAGCCGGACGAGCGCCGCGTTCGCGTGGACATTCTGATTGATGGAGACCTTTACGCCGACTTCTACGACACCGACGTGAGACCCGACAGTGCGTACCCCGGCTACCTCGTCCGTACCGCCGACGGCACCGTCCTTCGTTTCGACGCAGCGGCTCAACTGCCCGAGCCACTGACCACGATTCACGGCTTTTCCTCCTCCCGAGACGGCGAGTTACAGGGTGAACTCGTCAATCAGCGGGTATCGGCAGACTCGACGTCCATCGCGGGGCAGGTGATTTTCAGCCCCGTCCGCTTCGTTAAGGTCAACGCAATTACCGCCGCGGCTTTCGACTTTGCTGAGAGCGCTGCCCAGCTCGCACTTGGGCTCATCGGCGTCCTTGCTCTGTTTCTCGGACTCCTCAAGATCGCCGAAGCGTCGGGTATCGTGGCCGCGCTCGTGCGCTTCACCCAGCCAGTTTTCCGCCCGCTTTTCCCTGAGATCCCCAAAGGTCACCCCGCCATGGGGATGATTGTCCTGAACCTTACGGCCAACATTCTCGGGCTCGGTAACGCGGCCACACCACTCGGCATCCGTGCGATGGAAGAGCTCCAGAAGCTGAACCCCACCAAAGAGACGGCCACAAACTCCATGGTAATGCTCCTTGCTCTCAATACGGCCAGCGTTCAGATCGTGCCGCCTACGCTACTCGTAGCGGTAATGGGCCTTCAAGTCAACGAGCTAATCTTGCCCATTATAATCGTCACGGCCTTATCGACAACGGTTGCGGTGCTCGCCGCGCTCGGCCTGCAACGCCTGCGGGTTTACCGCCGCACCGACCCGGCCATTCACGGCGCCGACGCTGAGCGCAACCTGCCCGCCAACGACGAGAAAGCCTGATCCACGACGATGCTACGTACGATAATCGACATCTTTACCGTGTTCGTCCTTCCGGCGATGATCGTCGGGTTCCCGTTGTACGGTCTGTACAAAAAAGTGCCCGTCTACGAGGAGTTCGTCGAAGGCGCCAAGGATGGCTTCCGGGTCGCCGTGATGATCATCCCATACCTCGTCGCCATCCTTTTTGCGATCGGGATGTTTCGGGCCTCGGGTGCGATGGACTTTCTCGTTGACGGCTTGCGGCCCCTGCTGGGCTTCTTCCGCATCCCTCCCGAAATCATACCGATGGCGATCGTGCGTCCATTGACGGGCTCGGGATCGGCCGGAATCGTCGTCGATATGATCAACGCTTACGGGGAAGACTCCGTCCTGGTGAAGATCGCGGCGACCATGTTCGGCTCTACGGAGACCACGTTCTACGTACTCGCGGTCTACTTCGGCGCCGTCAACATCAAAAAGACGCGGCACGCCGTGCCCGCCGGCCTGTTGGCCGACGTCGCGGCCATGATCATAGCCATCTATCTTGTCCAGCTATTATTCGGCTGGGTACTCTGATGCGACCGCGTTAAAGCCGAATAACGCTGTTCACACCGAAGTACGGATTCGGTGCGGTGCCGTCGGCTTCGTCGTCGTTGATCCAGTTCTCGCCGTCGGCCAGGTAGCGAAACTCATAGGTACGATCCGTATCCAGCTTGATGGTGGTCGACCAGACCTTGCGGGACCGCACGTATTTCATCGGGCTGCTGTCCTCCTGCCAGTCGTTAAAGTCGCCGACTACATACACATGCTCGGTGGCCGCATCGCCCGGGAGTTCAAACTTGACGCGCGCGGACGTCCCTTTGGTGTTGATTTTCTTCTCGATCATGGTGAACGCGATGCTGGAGATATGAGATTGCGGGGCCGGAGAAATCCGATGCACAAACAATGCACGGCCGTCTACCGGGGATTCTATCGACAAGCTACTCTGCCGGGCTTCGGTTTAACAAGCCATACCATGAGACGAAAGCGTTTCCGCCTCCGTGCCGTTGCATTTTTATTTCGTAAACCGACCCACTCAGGTGGTTTTCAACGTGCCGAAATTCCGGACACCGTCAGCAATCGGTCGGTGCCAACGCTGATGTCGTCGTAGTAAATGAACGCCTGATAGGTGTTCTGCGGACGCGGAGCCGACTCGTTGAGCGCCCGATTAAGCCGCGCATCACGAGACCAGTATCGGTATTCGTACGCACCCTGCTTCACGAGTCCACTGCCTTCGTAACGGCGCCGCTCGGCGTTCCAGGACAGCTTGAAGCCATCCGTGGGCGTCCACGCGTTGAACGCGCCGATGACGTAGACCTCGCCCATATACGGCACCTCGTTTCCCGGCACCAGCGCGAACTGAACGTCGAGGTATTCCGATTGCAGGGCCGGCACGGCTCGATCCCGGACGGCCGACTGCACCACGGGCCGGCCGTATTGCAGCGGGGCGAGGCCCGTCCCGCCGAAGTGAGCATAATCCGGAGACAGCGTTACCCGGAACGGGGAGGCGCCATAATCGATATCCTCGATCTGCTGACCCACTTGCAACAGCCCCAGGTCGAGAAAATAATCGGCACCTTCGGCTCTGAATGCAGCATCGGGTGGCAGATAAAACCGGAGCATCGGTGCTTCGATCAGCGAGGGCCGCGTCGCGCAGCGACCCTCGGAAAAACGTCCGTTACGCACAAAGCACGTGGAGAAGTCGGTGGGGCTTGCACCTTGGCCGCGCTCCGGCCTGAAGAGCAGCGTCGGCTGGACGCCGGTGAATCCGGAACCGGCCATCAGCACATTGTCCGTCATCATCTCGGCCGCTACCGATTGTTCAGTGATGAAGAACGGCATCTCAAAAAGAACGTCGTCCTCAATCCCCTGCTCGGTCACGCGTAGAATGTAATTGCCACTGACTCGGAACGTGATCGACTCATTGGGGAAACGGTAGACGAAATGCTGGTAGCGGACCTCCGTCGCTTCGGACGGCCGGTAGTCGAGGAGTTGGTCTCGATGGAACGTGGACAGGTACTCGCCCGGCGACAGGTCTCGGCGCCACTCGCGGTCGGCGTGGTAGAAGAAAACGGACAGCGGGCGGCCCGCATCGGCAAGCAGATCGAAGCGAAGCGTGAGCTGATCGCCGGAACCAAGCGTCAGTATTGGAAGCCGGCCCTCCTCCTCGCCCGGATACAACTGTGGCGTCGCAATCTCAGGCGACTGCTCGGCCAGTTGCGGCACCCCGATGACTGACACCTCATCGAGACGATCCGGTGGACGCAGTCGTTCGTCTCGATCCTCAGTCGACGCACACGCGCTCGCGAGCAAGAGTATGGTGATCACGAGCAGGCGATGCATTCCGGTGCGAAAATTCAGGTGTAGAGGAAGGAGACGACCAATGACCTTTGTACGTCGCAAATCAATCCGGCGTGGCGTCCTCAGGTTTCCGGTTTGCAGCCCGCCAGGCCAGCATGTCTGCAACATACTCGTTGTAGCGAAGCGCGTCGATGGCACCACGACGCCTTTCGAGCTCGATCAGTGCGTGAACCGCGGACTGGGCCCGCTCGATATCTCCCGTCCGGCGTGCGATGGATAGCTCGACTTGCAACGCGTAACGTTCAAGCAGCGCCTCGCTTAACTCGCTTCGAGCCGGTAACCAGGCGTCTGCCTTTATATAATCGCCGCGGCTCAAGGCGGCGTTCGACAGAGCGAGCGAGTCTGCAGAATTTGTCGCACGCAGCGAAGAAGCACCGTGCCGGTCGTAGGCGACACCGACAAATCCCGCAAGGGCGGAAGATCTCCGGCGTAGCAGGATGGACGTTCGCAAACCATCCTCGTAGGAAGGCACGTTCGCATACACGGCGTCATATCTCGCGAATGCTTCCTCGGTATCGCCGGACAAACCGTGCACATCCGCCTTCAGCACCTCAAACGACGCACCTGCGTCCAACGAGTCAATCGCATCAACAAGATGACGAGCGTCATCTGCGCGTCCGTCCCCCAGCAGCAATTGAAGTGCGAGCCGAAGTGAGGGCAGGTAGTCGCCTCGCTCATCAAGCGATTCCCGGGCGTAGACCAGCGCGCGCTCCATGTCATCCTGCTCAAGCGCTTCCCAGGCCTCATAATACAGGCGGCGATACGGCGCCACATAGTGCGGACATCGCCGTTCGAACAGCGATGGAGCTGAGAATCGTGTGAACGATGCCCGGCCGGCTGCCGCCGAGACAACCTGCCGCTGCTCAAGGCGACGGCGCCATTCATGCACCAACGCATCAAGTGATTTTCCGTACGCCTTCGCGAAGCGGCCGGAGCGATACACCTCTTTCAGCGGATCAGCGCCGTAGGCGTCGAGCAAATATCCCACAAAAGAACCGGACGACGAATAGACGACGGCGCCCCTGCCGGTCCAGAAGCCGAGTGGCGAGAGACGATCGGCAATGGCATCCAGTCGGTGCTGTGCATCGGGTCCACTGCGGGTGAGCGATGCCAGCACGAGGTCGTCATGAGAAGGCCCACCCGAGGGCGCTTCCAACGCGACAGCAAGCCCCTCGATCAAGGCAATCGCAGGCGAAGCGTTGATGATCGGTAACCCGAACTCGCGTGACACTACATGTACGAGCTCGTGCGTGATCGTCCGCGGAGAATCGCCGACCAGCACATGCATCTGCGGCCGGCGCAGCCATACAGGCGTGACGCTGGTGAACCGACTGCCGGTTAAGCGGCCGCGAAGAAAGGGATTCGGATACAGATAAACATGAATTCTCCGGTCAACCTCAATGTCGAGCACCTCTTGCAGCAAGGCGTAGTGGTACTCGAGTTCATCGATGAGAAACCCTACGCGTCGCTGCGAATGCTCGTCCGAATTATGGTGGACGACGAAGCCGTCGGTTACCATCCGCTCGTCAAGCTGCTGTTCGAGTTGACGGTAAGTCGTGTTGATACCAAGGGGGGCGGCATTCAAGTAGATGAGGCCCATCCCGAGCGCCGTGCTCAGGATGGTTAGCGAACGTTTGAATGCCGGCCGCCGGAGGCGCCGATCGTTAAGCGACGCGGCAGCAAGCAAACACAGAACTGACCATCCGAGCGTCAGTAATCGGAACCAGCCGTAGCTTGGCCGCCATCGGATGTCTTCTTCGTAGATGGGCCCGAGGACGCCGCCGAAGACATGGTTGTGCGTAAAGAACTGTGGGTGCAGGCCGAGATCATAGATCACGCCACCGATTGCAATGACGATCCCTGCCAGGATAAACGCGGCACGTTTACGACTGACCGACGAGGCAGCAATTAACGCCGCGAGCGAGGCGCCCAGGACGACCGACGGAACCGTAAAGACGATGAAGTAGATGAGGCCCGTAGCATAGGCACAGTTAGGCGCCCAGACGAGCGACAGGCTGAGCATTGCGAGCGGCAGGGCGAGGAGCGCTACCTGCCTGCCGATTACGAGGAACGGCGACGCACCCCCTTGCAGCGGCTTCAACTCCAGAAGCCCGGCGAGGAAGAACCCAGTTGCCGCAATGATTGCGGCCGATTCCACATGGAGGATTTGCAGCACGGGCCATGGCCAAAGCCCGAGGCAGATGATGCCGTAAACAAGTGCGCCGCGCCAGAGATCGCGCATCGTTCATGCTGCGTGACAAGATGCGGATGATGCGGCTGGAGGGCCGGGTCCGAACGGGCCTCCGCTAGACGATAACCACCGTCAATCCAACCGACAGCACCTCTTTAAACTGGAGGGCATCGCTCACTTCCCGGTCGTAGTAGGTGATGAACTCAAAGTTGACGCCGAGCCAGCTGTTCACGCGCATCGAGACAAGGTTCTCCCACATCATATCCGGCAAGTCGGCCCGGTTGAACGCGGCGAAGAGGCCGAGTGTCGACCGATAGCGGACGTTCGTGGCGATCTCCAGGTTTACCTCCGTCCGCGACTCCATACCTATCTGGTAGCGCAGCGCCTGGTCAAAATCGAGTCCATAGAGAGAGCGCAAGTACTTATTCGCGACGATGGTTTGCTTGCTACCGAAACCGAGCCGGTATTTAAACCACTCGTCGGGCCCGCCTACGTACGACAGACCGATTGATTGTTGCAGCGTGGCCGGCGAGAAAAAGTCGGAGACCTTGACCGGCGCCTCTCGTCCGTCGTTGAACGGGTTCCGATCGTAGTTAAAACCCTGGGCGAACTGGGTGCGGACGTCGAATGCCAGCGTCGGGTTAAACGTCTGGAAGAATCCGTTGCCCGTGTAATTGATCGCCGTGTTCCAGTGGATCAGGTCCTCGACCTTGCGCAACGATGATCCGTTCTGGCGGACGATCCCGAAGGCGAGGCGGGTCTCGTGGTTGGTGCGCCACGACGGCGTGCGCCGGACAAACTTGCCCGACAGGTTAGCCGACGATGCGAGCGAATTCGTTCCTCCCTCGGCCCAGTTTCTAAAACCGGTCTGAGAGCCGCTGATGCGCGCGACGACGTCTGTCTGCCAGCGTCTCGGGGCTATTTCGACGGTATCAGCCTTGGCTTCACTCGTGGGTTCGATGTCATTGACGGGTACTTCGGCCCACACCAAAGAATCCCCTCCGAGCGCGGCCATCATCAGCCACGCCGCCGTTAACAACCAGCGTTTCCTCACCTTACCGTCGACCAGGTCGTGCGCACAATAAACAAAAGGCTATGCCCACCGGGAGCATAGCCTTAAATGATCATCCGAGCAAAGCCGGACGATCAACCTTCATTCTTTATATCCTGAATCTCAACGCGAATGTCCTGCGCCATCTTTTTCAGCTCCTGCATTGCCTTACGTACTCGCGTACCTGCGGCTTTGTTACTCTTCTCGTAGAACTGGGTGAAATCACGTTCCTGTGCGTCAACGAATTCCTTCAGTTCGGAAAATCGGCTCATGAGGTACCTCCTCGTGGTGTATAGTTAGAAAAAGCAATAGCCGCGTAGCGCGCTGAATTGGCGTTCCAACATAAAGCACACCTTATGTGCTGTCAAGGACGGGAAGCGCCTGATCGCTCAATTATGGCGGTTTTTGGCTCATCGCCTGACGTAGCTGCCGCGCAGAGCAGCCGTCGAAGGGTACCGGACGGGGTTGGTAATGAGCACCGGAGATTCTGTTAAAACAACAGCTTCCATCACGTCGGGCTCGGTGAAAACGTCGGCCGCCCGGACGTCCGCCATTGTCACATTCTCTATCGGGTCTGAGCCACGCATAATGCCTGGGAGATTGTTTCGGCTGAAAAAGACGACCTCCGTTGCGCCTCCCACGGCGTCGATAAGGCGGGGCAGGAATTCGGATGGAGGTACGGCTTGCGTCGATCCATCCGGTCCGGCAGCCGTTGCGGACATGAGTGGCACAACGCCCGTTCGAAGAACGGCCTTGAGCCAATCTGCTCGGCCGGTTCGCAGCCTGCCTCCCTCCCACACCAATAAACCCCGATCAGAACCAGCTACGCCGACGGCATGCACCATATTCTCGGTAAGTAGGCGGGTCAGGCGGCGGTTAAAATCGTGCAAGGCCGTGTCGACCATCGGCGCGATCTCGGGCGGCGGCGCAACCGGGGCGCCGTCTTCCATATCGAGGAAGATGCCTTTGCCCTCGAACCAGCGCTCGAGAAACGAACCCGGACCATGCACCAGGATCGTTTGCCAGTCTCGCGGCCTCCTGGCGACGGCGTGAGCCATGGCGCGCAGGAATAACGTGTCGTTGAGGTGGTGACGGTCGAGATAGATGACGGACGTCGCGGCCGCCGAGTGAGCTGAGGTCATGCAGGAAGAAACGTGTCGAGCAGAACGTCATTCAGTGAATACCGAGGGCGGCGTTGATCCCCCGCCGGACGATAACGTTCTTAACAGCGACGATCTTATCAGCGGCGTTCTCAGCCACCGCCCGGAGTGGTGCCGTTGGACCGATGACCCTTTCGATTGTTCATGCCTCAGTTTAGTCACCTGCACGTCCACACCCAGTACTCGCTTCTCGACGGTGCAGCACGTATCAATCAGCTCGTAGCGCGCGCGGCCGAGCTCGAGATGCCGGCCATCGCCATCACCGACCACGGCAATTTATTCGGCGTGCCCGAGTTCTACCACTCGGCGCGCAAGGCGGGCGTCCGGCCGATCATTGGGTGTGAGTTCTATATCACACCGGCGGGTATGGACGACCGCAGCGACCGTACGCGTTATCACCAGGTGCTGCTGGCCAAGAACGAGACCGGCTATCGTAACCTGATGAAGCTGTCGTCGCTGTCGTACATGCACGGCTACTACTACAAGCCGCGTCTTGACCTTGAGACGCTGGAGAAGTACAGCGACGGCCTCGTGGCCACCACATGCTGCCTTCAAGGCGAAGTGTTGCAGACGATTCTGCACAAAGGTGAAGAGGCCGCCCGGAAGGTGTTCGAAAAGTGGCTCGGCATCTTTGGCGACGACTACTACATCGAGATCCAAGATCACGGCATCGGCGATCAGCAGACGTGCAATCATGTTCTGCTGAAGTGGGCGAAGGAATACGACGTCAAGGTCATCGCCTCCAACGATGTTCACTACGTCAACCAGGAAGACGCCGCCGCGCAGGACGTCTTGCTCTGCCTGCAAACGGGCAAAGAGCTGAACGACCCGAACCGGATGCGATTCGACGGCGATCAGTTTTACCTGAAGGACGTCGACCAGATGCGGATGTCGCTGCGGGATCTTGACCCCATGATGCGCGACTCGGCACTCGCCAACACGCAGGAGATCGTCGACAAGTGCGCAATCGAGCTGTCGACGGGTAAGCTGCTCATGCCGCATTACCCGATCCCGCAGCAGTTCGGCAACGATATGGACGCCTACCTGAGGCACCTCGTCTACGAACGCGCGCGGATGCGATATCCCGAGCTGTCTCAGACGGTGGCTGAACGGCTCGATCATGAGCTGGCCATCATCAAGGAGATGGGATATGCGGGCTACTTTTTGATTGTGCAGGACTTCACCTCGGTCGCACGGGATCTCAGTGTGCGCGTGGGCCCGGGCCGCGGCTCGGCCGCGGGGAGCGCCGTTGCCTACTGCCTCGGCATCACCAACATCGACCCGCTGCGCTACGACCTCCTCTTCGAACGCTTCCTCAACCCGGAACGCGTGTCGATGCCTGATATCGACATCGACTTCGACGACCGTGGCCGCTCGAAGGTCATCGACTACGTGGTCAAGAAGTACGGCCGCGACAACGTATGCCAGATCATCACGTTTGGAACGATGGGCGCGAAGTCGGTCATACGGGATGTGGCGCGCGTGCTCGACCTGCCGCTCAGCGAGGCCGACAGGATCGCGAAGCTCATCCCGGATGGGCCAAGTGTTTCGCTTCAGAAGGCGGCGGATGAGGTGCCGGAGTTCAGAGCGCTGAAGAAGGAGTCCGATCCGCAGATCCAGAAGCTCCTCCATTACGCGCAGGTACTCGAGGGTTCGGCGCGCCACACCGGCGTCCATGCCGCCGGCGTGATCATTGCACCCGGCAATGTGAGCGATTACGTGCCGGTGGCGGTGGCCAAAAGCAAGAACGACGAAGTCGTCACCACACAGTACGACGGCAAGTGGGTAGAGAACTTCGGGCTGTTGAAGATGGACTTCCTCGGCCTGAAGACGCTCACGGTACTGAACGACGCGCTGGAGCTAATCCGTGAGAACCACGGGGTCGAGATTGATCTCGACGCGATTCCTCTGGATGACGAAAAGACGTTCCAGCTCTTTCAGGAAGCCGAAACCGTTGCCGTCTTCCAGTTTGAATCGTCCGGGATGCGCGAGTGGCTGCGGAAGCTGAAGCCGACATCGCTTGATGATCTGATTGCGATGAACGCGCTCTACCGGCCGGGGCCGATGCAGTACATCCCCGATTACATCAACCGGAAGCACGGCCGCGAGAAGGTCGACTACTGGCACCCGATGCTCGAAGATATACTGAAGCCCACGTATGGCATCCCGGTGTATCAGGAGCAGGTGATGCAGATGGCGCAGGTGATGGGCGGTTATACACTCGGAGGCGCCGACATTCTGCGGCGGGCGATGGGTAAGAAGGATCCCGAGGAGATGGCGCGCCAGCGTTCCATTTTCGTGGAAGGAGCCGTAGAACGTGGCGTCGACGAGAAGCATGCGAACAAGGTCTTCGACACGATGGCCGCCTTCGCCGGATACGGCTTCAACAAGAGTCACTCGGCCGCCTACTCGGTGGTGGCCTATCAGACGGCCTACCTGAAGGCCAACTACCCGGCGGAGTTCATGGCCGCGGCAATGACCAACGAGATGAACGACTCGAAGAAGCTCGCGGTCGTCCTCGAGGAGGCGCGGCGAAAGGGCATCGAGATGCTTCCGCCGTCGGTCAATGGCAGTCAGGCGAACTTCTCGGTTGAAGACGGCAAGATCCGCTTCGGTCTCGGCGCTATCAAAGGCGTGGGACGCAGCGCTATCGAAGCGATCATCTCCGCACGCGAGAAACACGGTCCGCCCCGTACACTCTACGAGCTCGTCAAGAATCTCGACCTGCGCATTGTCAACAAGAAGGCGCTCGAATGCCTGGCGGGCGTTGGCGCACTGGATGAACTGGAAGGACACCGCGCTCAGCATGTCGCCGCGCTCGACACCGCCGTTCAGTACGCGCAGCGCATCCAGGCTGACAAGCTGGCGGGCCAGAACTCGCTCTTCGGATCGTCCGGCGATGGGGCCGCGACGATGGAGCCGACGCTGCCGATGGCCGACAAATGGACGAAGGCGCAAATGCTGAAGCAGGAGCGGGATCTGATCGGCGTATATGTCAGCGGCCATCCGCTCGACGCCTATCAGCCGGAGATCCGCGCTTTTTCAACGGGCGAATTGGGTAAGCCGGATGACCTCGGCATCGACGAGTCGGAGGATGCGTCCGACAGGCGCCAGAACGGCCGAGGCCGCGGTCCCGTCCATTCATTCTGTGGGATCATCACGGATGTCAGCCGTCGGACGACCCGCACCGGCAAGCCGATCGCATTCGTGACCCTGGAGGATTTCACGGGTCAGGGTGAATTGATCTGCTTCTCGTCGACCTTCGACAAGGTGCAGAATTATCTGGTGCCCGATGAGATTGTGCTTGCGCGCGGAGAAACCGAACTGCGGGGCGGATCGGTGAAGGTCATCGTGCAGGATATCATGCCGATGTGGAAGGTTCGCGAGCAGCTCGTCAAGTCGATTACGCTGCGCGTAGACATCGACCGTCTGAAGCCGGAGCCACTCCGCTCCTTCATCCAGACCTGCGACGACAACCGCGGCCAGTGCAAGCTCTACTTCGACGTCGTGGCTGACGATCTGCCCGACTCAGCCAGGCTGCACGCCCGCAAATTCGTGATCGATCCGACGCCGGAGCTTTTGAAAGAGGCGGCTAATGTGTTCGGGCGCGATAACGTGATCCTCGCGGGAGAATGATCCGGGATGACCGATCGGGTGCGGGAAGTGATGCGCACGTGCCGATCATCGATTTGGATGGGCCTTTTCAGACGATCGATTTACGCGAGGGATATGATCCGCAGGTGATTCTCGGCATGATGCCGGCCGTCGGCGGATATGAGGAGGAGCGCTCGCAGGGCATGTATGCCGGGCCGCTTTACGCAGACGGCCGCACGCTCCACATGGGCATCGACTTCTGGGTACCCGCCGGTACGCCGGTACTTGCCGTAGCACCGGGCCGCGTATACGGACTGGCCGACAATCGCGGCCGGAAAGATTATGGCCCGACGATCATCACCGAACACGTCTGGGATGGACGCCCGATCTGGATGCTCTATGGACACCTGTCTACCGGATCGCTGACACACGTTCGGAAAGAGCAGGCTATCGAGCCGGGCGACGTAATCGGTTTTGTGGGGAAGGAATCCGAAAACGGCGGCTGGGTGCCTCACCTCCACGCGCAACTTTCCACCCGCCGACCCACGAAGATCGATCTGCCGGGCGTAGTGAGGACGGAGGATCGAGCGACAGCCCGCGAATTATATCCCGACCCAAGGCTGATACTCGGTCGTGTTTATTAACTGGTCGCGTTTTCTGTCAGACCCTTATTTTCAACGCGAAGCTCGGCTCTACTGATTTGTACCGCTTATGATTTGTACCGCTTCCGTTGATTTCCTGCGCCGGTAGACGGCTATCTTTCCAGGCCTCAAACCGTCCACGTTCCCAAACCATAGCTCGTCTTAGTCATGGCCGATCCGGACAAGAAATCCTCTGCGATCATCGTCGCGGTCGCTGTCGCCGTAGCCGTAATCGTCGTCATTTTCATCTTCTTCGTCTGGCCGAACATGGACACGGGCGACGGAGTCGACATCCAGATAACCGATCCAACCGAGCAGGTCGAGGAGCCGGACGTCGAAATTGATATTGATCCGCCTTCCGAGCCGGAGACTTCCGCCCCTGCCGACACGCTGCCGTAATCAACGCTCGTACTAATTTTCCATTTCTAAATCGATGGCCCGCCCCTCGGTAACTGATGACGGGAGTTCCGTCACTCTTGATCTCCACGGCGCAACGGTCGATGAAGCCATTCGCCTCGTTCACTCCGTTGTTCGGGTAGCTCACGCACGAGGCCGGTCGTCCGTCCGCGTCATCCATGGGTCCTCGACGAGCGATCCTCTGTGGGGTAATCGCACGATCAAACACGAACTGCAAGCCGAGTTGGATGGCGGAGCGATGGGTTCGTTTGTGACAGGTGCACTGAGACTCGAAAACGAGACTGTTTTATCGTTGCCGATCGGCTCCAGGAATCAATCTGATCGGATATCTCTGCTCGACGTCGTATGACGCAGCAAATTCACTGTCGGCGGCTCAAGCCGGGAAATTCCGCGCCGAGACCTGGATTGCGCAGAACATGCAGAACATCACTCCGTTACATAATTCAGACACATCGTGGTGAGACTGCCGTTTTCGGGTTTGCGAGTTATTACGCCTACGTCAACGTCGGCTCGGCACGACCTCACTACTGATGCATTGCAAGCCGGAGTAATCCTTTGAACGAAGCGTCGCGGGATATGGAGTCGAAAACGGGTCGGGTTCAGGAAGGAGCGGGCGAACAGCACCCGGCACGCCGGAAGAAGCGTGTCACGCTGAGCGGTCGGCGGGCCACTGTGGCTTCGTTTGCCGCCATCGGCGTGATCGTACTTGCGTTAGTCGCGCTCGGGCGGTTCGACTCCGTCGCCAAGAACCTCCTCGACCGTTTTCGCGAGACGCCGGGTCGTGTTGCCGCAGTTGCAGAGGCACCCGAAGTCCTTGAGATGGAGGACATCTCACTCGTATTCGCCGAGATGGATATCCATCCGGATGTCCTCTTCAGCCCGTACCTCGGCGCCATTCTCGCCAACGGCGAAGAAGACGTTCAGAGACGGATGATCGGCCAGTTCCGTGAACTGCTCGATATGTACGTCCAGCGCCAGGGCGTCGACGACAACTTCACCATCCGTGTACTCGACGGACGAACCAACGAAACGCTGGAAGTCGCCGAACTGACCGCGCAGCGGATGGAATACCAGACGACAGGGTCCGTCAACTGGGGTGCCATCGATAACATTCGGCGATCGGAGACGAACCGACTTGTCTCGAAGTGGCAGGGTCGCGGCATTCCGCGCGGCAGCGTGGTCGTGCGCTGGGGCCGTGCCGACCAGATCCGCGAGGCGCGTGAACGTAACGCTCCATTCATCGAGCATGAGCTCAATCTGGCGCGCCGCCTTGGCTTGAGCCTCCTCGCCACGCAAATCCCGACCGTCGAGACGTTCAACCAGGACCGGCTCATCTCGTCGGTTGGCGCGCGTAGTCGCTATCAGATGATGCCGTACCTGTTGCGGCAGAACGGAATCCACCACTATACGCTGCGCACGGCATCAGGCAGCAGTGTGCAGGTGTTCGAGGAATGGCATCCGCTGCTCACGCTCGAGCCGGCATTCGCTACACTGAAAGGCTACATCAACGCGGTGGGCCACGAGATCCCTGGTATTTCGGCCTATCACACCGGTCCCGGCAACATCTTCATGGTTTACCGCACGTTCCTCGACAATATCCCCAGCGTGTCGAGTTCGACCAGTGTGGCCGATGCCTATCTGTGGGCCGTAACCGAAGGGTTCGACACGGTCTCGCAAGGCACGTCGTTTAAGACGTATTCGCGTGGTTACGTGCCGTCGAACTACGGCGCGCTGAAGGCCACCGAGGAAACGCCGATCGACACACTGCAGACGTTCCTCGCCGAGCGGGTCGTGTTGCAACCGGGCGCGAGCATTTATCTGAGCGAGGTCATCGATCTGCTCGAGAACGATGCCACGTTCATGGCCACGAACCGGAGGATAGCGTCAACGCGAGACCTCCCCTCCCGCCTTTACAACCAGATTCGTGATCTGAACCCGCACATCCAGCTTCCTGCCTTCGAGGAAACAGGGTTGCCGCCCGGCGGCGACGTCCGCTTTACCGCGACGTCGGACAATGTGCCGGTACGCTTCTTCCTACCCATCGGCGCCATGGATGCGCTTGAGCGGAACGGTCGCGATATTGTCAACCGTACGGAGTCTTTCGTCTACGACCGCAACGCGCTGGGCGCACCCGCGCCTGAGGAGGTGACGATGTACGACCGGCAATACGAGGCGCTTGTCCACGATGTAGCCAATTTCGGCTTCACCAATGAGAACCGAGCACGGCTAATCCGGCTGCGCGACCGGTTCCGGACGATGGCTGAAAACAATCCGTCGCACTACCGGCAGATCCAGTATCACGTCATCCGGACGCATGCGCAGATCTGGCAGTCGCGGCCTTTCGATCGACTGGCCGCCATGGTGTCGGACAATGATGGGCTCCGCCGGATCGAAGGCCAGCCGCCACAGATGCTGGGCAGCAATATGCAGTAGTGCAGGTTGTCGTCATGCTGCTTGCGATGCCGTCACCGCAAGCACATTGTTGAGGAGCCGCCTTACCGCGAATCTATTGGGGAATCCCGGTTGCTGCTTCCAGCTCCTCGGCGCGCCAGGGCGCGCGGCGACCAGTTGCTTGGCGAACACGTTCAACGTCTTCGGCCCTGATACTGTCGGCGTCGTTTCCGAAGTTGCTTCGGATGAACGTCAGGACGTCCGCCACCTGCTCGTCCGACAGATGCAGGTGAGACGGCATCAGCCCATTGTATTCCACGCCTTTGACGGTGACGGGGCCGGACAATCCGTACAGCAATAACCGGATGAGTCGCCCTGGGTCGCCCTCTACCCACTCCGTCTGGCTTAGCGGCGGATATAGACGGCTGATTCCTGAGCCGTCGGGCTGGTGGCAAACCGTGCAATACTGCGCGTATACCCGATGACCCGGGTCTTCGATCGTGTCGGCTCTGTTGTCGCCCGAGCACGCAGCAAGGAGGACGGACAACCCGATGGTAAATAACGTACCGACTGACGTCAGCGACGAACGCATGTCTGATAGCTCAATAGACTTGTGCCCGCTGACCGACTCTTAGAGCCGCGCGGGGCTGGAACGGATCAGTAACTAAGATCCGGGTTTGCAACGCAGTATCCACGTGGCTTTTTCGTGTGGATCGTGGCACTGCTACCGTTGGTTATGGCGCCGTAACCTCGAACGAATACGGCTGCGGCCGCTATATAGATATGAGTAAGCACGACAACCAAACCAACGAGCGCACCCTTAACTGGATGCTCGTCGTCATGGGCACGATGATATTGCTGTCATCGGCCTTCTTTCTTTACCGCGAGATCTCGCTCAGCACGTACTACAATGTCTTCTTCACGGCTACCGCCGTGATTGGCGCTGTTCTCGTTGCAGCGGGTATCATTGCAGCCAACATGAAAACGAGCTGGCAACCGCGTAAGGAGCAGATGAGCGCTGTTCGCAGCGACGAATGACGGTCGCGTAACCTGATGCATCGTTGAAAGGGGCTCCCGTGGCAATCGCTGCGGGGCCCCTTTTTGCGTTTGGCTCAGGCGTAGTCCTGGCGACGCACCGTCAGTCGACCTCTTACTCCTCTTCGGCCTCGAGCGCTCGTCGACGCGCCGCCTCCATCAGCTCCTGCTGATAATCGTGCCTGACGGCGGTGCGCCGGTATACGCCATCCGTGCCCAGCGCCCATGCCGAACGGCTGTCGCGCAGCGATGCGTTGAGGATATGCATCAACTGATCCTTCAGCCGCACATCCTCAATCCCAACAAGACATTCCACACGGTCGTCGAGATTGCGGCGCTGCCAGTCGGCGCTGCCCAGGAAGAGCTTCGGTTGGCCGTTGTTGTGAAAGTAATAGATGCGGCTGTGCTCGAGGTAACGGCCTACGATCGACCGTACGTGGATGCTTTCGCTGAAACCGGGGACGCCGGGGCGTAGTCGGCAATGGCCTCGCACGATGAGCTCAATCGCGACACCGGCCTGCGATGCGCGGTAGAGCTCCTGAATCATCCCAACATCGTCAAGGGCGTTCATCTTGGCGATAATGCGTCCGTTGCCGTGCGCCTTCTGATTGGCAATCTCGATGCGGACCAGCTCCTCGAAACGGCTCCGCATATCGCGCGGGGCGACGATGAGCGACTCATACTCCTGCTGCGGTGCGTACCCGGTGATGAAATGAAACAGGTTGATGAGGTCAGTGCCCACATCCTGCTTTGCCGTAAAGTAACCGAGATCCGTATAGAGACGCGCCGTGATCGGATTGTAGTTGCCGGTTCCGATGTGGCAGTATGCACGCGGGCCTTCCTCTTCTTCACGGATGACAAGGGTCGTCTTGCAGTGCGTTTTCAAACCGACCAGGCCGTAGGTCACGTGTACGCCCGATCGTTCGAGCACCTGTCCCCACTCCATGTTGTTCTGCTCATCGAACCGCGCCTTCACCTCCACAAGCACCGCCACCTCCTTGCCCGCCTCGGCAGCGCGGATGAGCGCCTTTACCACGGGTGATTCATCGGACGTCCGGTAAAGCGTCTGCTTGATGGCGAGAACAGAAGGGTCCTCGGCGGCTTCCTCGATGAATCGCTGCGTACTGGCGCGGAATGACTCATACGGATGGTGCACCAGGAGATCGCGCTGCCGCAAGACGGTGAACATGTCGGTGCGATCGGTCGACTCTCCTTCGTGGAGAAGTTCGATCGGCGTGAGCGCCTGCCAGGGTTCAAACCGATGCGCCGGGATGTTGAGGTTGGCGAATTCCGTCAGATGATCGTAGTCGAGCATGCCATCCGTTAGATAGACGTCGTCGTTGGTCAGCGAGAGCTCTCGCATCAGCAGGCTGCGGACCGGCTCCGGCATGCCCACATCGGCCTCGAGACGGACGACCGGCGCAAAACGGCGCTCACGAAGTTCTTCAGAGATCATCTCGAGCAGATCATCGGCCTCTTCCTCGCTCCGGCTGACATCCGCATTACGAGAAATGCGAAACGGGTGAACGCTCTCGACGATCATCCCACGAAACAGCTCGTGGGCATTAGCGGCGATAATCTGCTCGATCGGTACGTACTGGCCTGAATGCTTCAGCTGGAGCCACCGTCCGCGCCGGGTAGGCACCTTCAGCCTCGCAAAATGCTCGGTGCCTCTCGTCGGATGACGAAGCTGCACGGCAAGCGACAGGCTCAGGTTAGAGATGAATGGAAAGGGATGGCCCGGATCGACGGCCAGCGGCGTGAGAATCGGGAAAATGGAATCGCGGAAGTAGACGTCGCATTCGTTGCGCTCATCCACGGACAGTTCGTGGTAACTGCGGATAACGATGCCAATCTCGCGTAACGCCGGATGAATTGCATCCCGCCAGACCCGGCCCATCGTGGCGTAGAACGGAACAACAGCACGCCGAATGAGCGAAAGCTGCTCAGTCGGCGTTCGGCCGTCAGGCGATAGCGTCTGGACGCCTGCTGCTGCCTGACGTTTGAGCCCGCCGACGCGCTTGCGGAAAAACTCGTCGAGATTCGTCGACGTGATGGCCAGAAAGCGGGCGCGCTCAAGGACCGGGTTGAACTCGTCGACGGCCTGGGACAGCACGCGCCAGTTGAAATCGAGCCAGCTAAGCTCGCGGTTGAAGTACAGATGGGGATGATCGAGCGGTGAATCCGACGGGACGAGGCGCGGTGAGGTCGCCGTAAACACGGCATGTTGGTGTCCATGATCGTCGGTATCGGGGATCAGACGTTCGCTCACGGCTCGACTCCGCTCCATGTGAGGAATTCGCGGTGCTCGACCTGCGTTCGCAACCGGCGGAGGGCCATGATCTCCTCCAATTCAGCCCTTACATCGTCGCCGGCCGCCTCCTTCGCATCGTGCCGTTGCTTAACGCGATGGAGCGATGCATCGATGCGGTCGAGTTTGAGCAACATCATCGCATCGGCCGCGGCTTCTTTTGGTTCGTCGTTCATCCGCGGGACATTCACGTTGAGGTGCCGCTGCCAGTTCTCTGACGGCGCGTGGCGGTCGACCAGGGCCTCGGTGACGAGCGATTGCACGGCGGCGCCGTGCGTTCCATCTACGAACGGCCGGCGGTCGATCTCGCCTACCTCATACTGTGCGATGATCTCCGTCACGATCTGCTGAACCAGACCTTCAGAGAATTCGTCCAGCGCCATATTGCCGAGGATATACTCGACGAGCGGCCTCCCCAATTCCAGCATCAGGCGGATCAAGAGCATCTCCTCCGGCAGCACATCTGATTGCTGCGCAGGAACCGAATCCGCAGCCACCTCGCTCGGCGGGCGTTCTACCGTCGGCGGCGGCGCCTCCCGGGATTGACGCGTATGGCGGCCGCGCTTCCGGCTGATCTTGCGGAACTCCTCATGAAGATGCACCAGCGGCATGCCGATAGCTTCGGCCATCTGATGCAAGTACGTTTCCTGCTCGAACCGTGAATCAAGCATGGCGATGCGCTCGAGCACGCTCTCGAACGTCTGCCGTTCTCCTTCTACCGATTCCAGCGCTCCATCACTCTGAGCCCGGATGAGGTGGTACTGAACGAACGTCCATTTGTACTTGGGATTGATGAGGTAGGCGGCAAGTTCGGCGCCGCCATGGTTCTCGACGAACCCGGCCGGATCCTCGCCGGCAGGAAGTTCAATGACGTACGGGGTGAGGCCCTGCCGAAGCGCCAGGTCGATACTCCGCATGTTCGAGGCATCTCCGGCGGTGTCGCTGTCGTTGAGAAATATGATGGCGTCGCAGTACCGCTTCAGGATCCGCACGTGATCGGGCGTGAGGGAGGTCCCGCAGGTGGCCACCACATTCCGGATGCCGTGCTGATGCAACGCCACGACATCCGTATATCCCTCGACAACATATACTTCCTTCCGCTCGCGGATCGTGCGCCGAGCCTGGTAGAGCCCGTACAATACCTCGCTCTTGTGATAGACCGGCGTCTCGGGCGAGTTGATGTACTTCGCCTGATCAGAATCCGAATCGAGGATCCTGCCGCCGAAACCAACAACCCTCCCACTGTGCGAGAAGATGGGGAAGATGACGCGTCCGCGGAAGCGGTCGTACCAGCCATCGCGTTCCTTCCGTGGGATGACGAGTCCTGCCCGCTCCAGCACCGCCGGATTCACCTGCTCCGCTTCGGCGTGCTTTAAAAGTGCGTCCCAGGAATCGGGTGCGTAACCGATCCCGAACTGCTTGATGGAGCTGCGCGAAATCCCACGCCCCAAAACATACTCGAGTGCTGCTTCCCCTTCTTTCGAGTCCGTGAGGCGGCGGTAGAAAAAGCGCGCACTCAAGCGAAGCGCATGTTCGAGCGTTTCGGCCTCGGAGGACGCCGCCCGCCCGGCATCGTCGTCGTCGTCCGGAAGCTCAATGCCGGCTTCCTCGGCCAGCATTCGAACCGCCTCTGGAAAATCGACGTGCTCGACGTCCATCACAAACTTGAAGACGTCTCCGCCTGCGCCACATCCGAAACACTTGAAAATGCCCATGTTTGGATTGACGCTGAACGACGGCGTCTTCTCCGAATGAAATGGGCACAGACCAAAATAATTGGTGCCGCTACGTTTGAGTTGGACGTAGTTCGACACGACATCGACTACGTCGGACGCCGTGCGTACCTCCTCTATCTTGGTCTCTGGGATGAGCATCGTACACCGTCAGTCCCTGGATGTGGCTATCGATCGGGACGTTCGACGGCAGGATCTCCAGGCATCTCCGACGACGGATCCTCGACCGGGCCGATGTTCGGCTTCGTTGAGCACTGGCACGACGTAAGGCCGAAGAGGCAGAATACGATAATGAAGAGGTACGATTTCCGCATCTAGACTGCTGTGGTTTGGTATGCTGATGGAGGACGAAGGTATTGGCCGTTGACGAACGTGACAAGTACGCCGGCGGTAATTGAATCGTCGCACCGCCTCCTCGAATCCTCCGCTGTACGGCCGGCATCGACGTCATCAGCCTAATTCTCCGTCGACATTCCAGCGGCGGGCAAGATCCTGAATGAAGCTGATTTCACCGCCTACGATGATACCATCGGCCGAGGCAATATCGGCAAGGTCATTCAACACTCGCACGCGCCGGTTGCGCTCCATCGAGTCATATACAGATACGACTGCGGTGTCGAGCAATTCATCTCGGTGCGGACTCATGTACGCGAGCAGGACGTCGTTCATGACCCGTCTGATCTGTGATTGCTGAGCTTCGGGCTGCCAGTCGCTCAGTTTAATCGACATGGCCTCCATTTCCGACGGCTCGAGCTCGGCATCCGCACCATGCGTGAGCGACAGGTAAATGAGGCCGAGATCATGAAGCGGCGTCCAATCCATTTTATTTTCGAGTTGTGTCATGACATCATGTAAGGTGTTACACCAAGCTCCGACCGCCATCGACGCGGATAGTTGTGCCGGTCACGTAAGGATTCGTCATCGCGAAGATCACGGCCGAGGCCGCATCTTCGGGCCTGCCGATGCGCTGAACCGGAAGCGTGCTGGTCAGGCGCTGTGCCAGTTCTTCGCTGACGCCGCGCGAGTCGATATAACCCGGAGCCACGGCGTTAACCCGTATGGGTTTAAGTTCAACGGCGAGCGATCGAACCAGCGCCTCGATCGCACCGTTCATCGCAGCGACCACGCTCAGGCCCGGCACCGGCATTTGCGCCGCGATGCCCGACAGGAGCGTGATCGAGCCATCTTCGGGCAATACCGAAGCGGCCGATTGGGCGGCTGAAAAAGCGCCCCAGAATTTGACCTTGAACATTTTCTGGGCGTCGGCCAGTACGGTATCGATAAACGGCGCAGACGTGTGGTCGGAAGCGGTGAACACGAGGTGATGGAACGGCGCGATGCCCTCGATGCAATAAGCGAGTGCGCGTTCGTCGCGGACGTCTATCGCACACGTCTCGACCGTTCCCAGACGCTGCGCGGCCTCCCGCAGATTTTCTTCGCTCTGGCTCAGGATCGCGACGTCCGCGCCGTGCTCGAGCGCGAGCCTGGCCGTGGCTTCGCCGATTCCGGAAGAGCCTCCGATCACAACCACTTTTTTCGTCGCAAGCAACATGGCAGACGCTGGGCGCGCATTCGGCGATACCGGGTCGTCAGGAACGCCCCCCATACGGCATCGTATTGGCGGCGGCCCTAATAAAAATGAACCGCCCCACTTTACCCACGTGCGGCACGCCGAAGTTACATACAGGCTGACGAGCGTCGACGCGTCGGATATCGACGCCCTCGCCTCTGATCTCCTCCTCGAGCAGACGTTCGAAACTCCGCGGGAAGTCGTCAGCAAATATGTGGAGTTGACGGATCGCGCAGGTGAGGTCCACGACATCCGACCTTCAGAGAACGGCGCCGTTGACATTACCCTTCATCTCCCGGATGACGACATCCAGAATGTTGCTCAGCTCGTCAACCGTGTTTTCGGTAACGTCTCGATTCATCCCAATATCCGGCTGATCGACTTCGTCCCGTCGCGGGGGCTCGCGCAGCGCTTCGAGGGTCCCAAGTTCGGTGCAGAAGGCATCAGGGAGGCGTTTGGTTATCCGCGTCGTCCGCTAACCTGCACCGCGCTTAAGCCCGTCGGGTTATCCACGGATCAGCTTGCAGAGCTTTGTCGAACGTTTGCCCAGAGCGGGATAGACATCATTAAAGATGATCATTACCTGGCTGATCAGCCCACGGCACCATTTGAGGAACGTATCACGCGCTGCGCCGAGGTTGCCGCGGATGTTTCCGCTCGGCAAGGGCGCCCGATCTGGTACGTCCCGAGCATTTCGGGATCGCCGGATGAGGTGAGGCGCCGGTGCGAGGCAGCCGGGGATGCCGGGCTTAAGGCGGTTATGCTTGCACCGATGACAACGGGCCTGCCCGTCCTGCACAGTGTTCGTCGGGAAACTGACCTCGCCATCCTGACGCATCCCTCCTTCTCTCCGGTGGCGTCGATTGCGCCCAAGGTTCTGTGGTCGACGCTCTTCCGGATGCTCGGTGCCGATGCCGTCATCTTCGTCAACGCCGGGGGTCGGTTCGATTATTCGGTCGAGGAATGCCGCACGGTTGCCGCCACGATGATGGCGCCCATATTTGACTTGAAGGCCTCGCTGCCCGTCCCCGCCGGGGGCATCGCGCTCGATGAGGTGCCTCGTACGATCCAGCGGTATGGAAACGACTCCGCGTTGCTCGTTGGCGGCAGCCTCTTGAAGCAGGAGGATCTGGGCGAGGCGACGCGCCGCTTCGTGGAAGCCGTTGCCGAAAACGCCTTACTCGCTGAATGATGGACAAAACAGAAAACCTCGATACGCGCGGACGAGTACTTTCCGGCGTGCGCAAGTTTGACAATGCCGGTGGCGAGTATCGGTGGAATGGCGTGGAGCTGCTCCAGTACAAGCCAACGGGAACGCACTTTCGTGACATCACGCGGCAGGTGCTGTTCGGTGACGAGCATGGCCTGCCGACTCAACTCCGCTACTTCGAGGTGGCGCCTGGGGGACATTCAACGCTCGAGCGGCACGAACATGTCCACGCCGTTCTGATTTTGCGGGGCCGCGGAAAGGCGTTGCTCGGCGATCATGTTGAAGACGTCGACACCTTCGACACCGTCTATGTGGCACCGCGGACGTGGCACCAGTTCCGTGCGAATCGCGGCGAAGCGCTCGGCTTTCTGTGCGTCGTCGCCTGCGACCGCGACCTGCCGCAGCGTCCCGATGCCGACGACCTCGAACTGCTCCGCAAGAACCCTGATATTCGCGACTTCATCCGAACCTAAATTCATTCATGACCGAATTACGTACTGAAATCGAAGAACTTGCCTCATCCACCGACATCGATGAGGCGCGCGGCCGCCGCGCCGTGTCTGCGCTTATCGACGGCCTGAACGACGGCACCATCCGCGCAGCAAGCCGAAATGACGATGGCCGCTGGACGGCCCATGCATGGGTGAAGCAAGGCATTCTGCTCGGATTCAAACTCGGCCACCTGGAGTCGATGTCGGGCGATGCGCTTTCTTTCTTCGACAAAGACACCTATCCGCTCAAGCCGCTTTCGGTTGAGAGCCAGGTTCGTGTAGTGCCGGGAGGAAGCTCGATCCGCACGGGATCATATCTTGCACCGGGCGTCGTCTGCATGCCGCCGATGTACGTAAACGTCGGCGCGTACGTCGACTCCGGATCAATGGTCGACTCGCACGCACTCGTTGGAAGCTGCGCTCAGATCGGCAAGAACGTGCACCTTTCCGCTGCGGCTCAGATCGGTGGCGTGCTCGAGCCCGTCGGCGCGGTGCCGGTTGTCATCGAAGACAACGTGTTCGTCGGCGGCGGCTGTGGGATTTATGAGGGATGGGTGGTGCGCCGTAATGCTGTTCTCGCTCCTGGTGTTGTGCTGACGGCCGCGTCGCGTGTTTACGACGTTGTGAACGGGCGCACGATCGGCCGGAGCTCGGGCGGCGAACTTGAGATTCCTGAAGGCGCCGTGGTCGTACCCGGCACGCGGCGCCTCGATGGCGACTTCGCCGCCGAGCATGGCCTCTCGCTCTACGCACCCGTCATCATCAAGTACCGCGACGAGAGTACGGATGCAGCGACGACGCTCGAATCAGCGCTACGATGAGTGGCGCCGTACTTAATTGCCGCCTGACAGCGTGACCGTGTCGGGCACGATGAACGAGCCGGGAAAGCGCCGCTGCACGATGGTGGCGGCGCGCTCGGCCTCGGCCCTTGAGGCGAAGTTGCCGATGCGCACGCGGTAGTACGGCTGCCGATAAACGATATACACCGGCAGCTCCTGGCCTGAGAGCCCGGCCACTGCCGTGCGGTCTTCGCCGCGCCACCACTGCTGGGCAGCTTCTTCAGCAACAACGGCATCGTCTTTCTCGACCGTCGATGAGATCTGGATGCGGAAGCCGGGTGCCGTACGCACGGCAGACGTACGAATGCGGCCGTCCATCAATACATCCGGGACGTCGTGCTCGATCTGTTCGGCTACCGGCTCGTGCTCGCGGTAAGGCGAGATATCAAATACCTCGACCTCAGACAGGGGCACTTCAACCGGAGTCGGCAGCACGTCCTCATCCCTCTCATCCTCCTCTACCGCGCCCACAGTCGCGCATGCGGAAAGGAATAGTGCGCCGGCTGCGAGCACTAAAGTTGCCAGTCTGAACTTCATCCTTCTCTCCGAAATATGTTGATATCGAGCGTCAGTAGTCGGCGTCGCTCGTTAAACCCTTGACGATCGCAACGGATGCACTGGCTCCAATCCGGGACGCACCGTGCTTGATCATGGCCTCGGCGTCTTCCGTCGATCGGATGCCGCCGGATGCCTTGACGCCCATTCGGTCGCCAACCACGCGGCGCATCAGCGCAACATCGGCGATCGTCGCTCCGCCTCTCGAGAATCCTGTTGAGGTCTTTACAAAATCCGCGCCCGCGTTTTGTGCAAGTACGCACGCCACTACTTTTTCCTCGTCCGTCAGTAACGCGGTCTCGATGATCACCTTCACGGTCACGCGCTGCCCGCTCGGGTGCGAGGCATGCCGTGCCGACGCCACGACTGCGCGGATGTCTCGCTCAACGTCATCGTATCGCGTACTCTTGAGGAAGCCAACATTGATCACCATGTCGATCTCAGACGCACCATTGCGCACCGCCTGCTCCGTCTCACGGGATTTTACTTCAGACGTCGTCGCTCCGAGCGGAAATCCCACCACCGTGCACACCGCCACCGGCGAGTCTTTCAGCAGCTCGAAGGCCACCGGCACGTAGCCGGGATTCACGCATACCGACGCAAAGCAGTAGCGGCGAGCATCATCGCATAGCGCGCGAATCTCGCCCTCTGTCGTCTCCGCTTTCAGCGCCGTGTGGTCGATCAAACGAGCGAGACGCGGCGCAAGATCACACGCCGAGAAATTACCGTTGTCGGTATCGTCGGCGCGTACACCAAAGCGCTGGGCGCCCGCACCTACCATGCGCTCGAGCGCAATCCGTACGGATGCATCCGGCGAGGAGGACGAATCCCCGTAACGCGCCTGCAGGCGACGGACGACTTCGTTCAATTGTTGTTCGTTCATAGCCGCGAAGATAATGCGGCCGGCGAACTTAGTGTCCCACTGTCGCTGTCAAGAATGCGTTGAACGCGTTAAGCGACCTGTTCGTCGAGGTTATAACGCTTGCGCTTCTCCCACAACGTCTTCTTCGATATCCCCAGGATCTCCGCTATCTGGGCGTAACTCGTCTTGTTGTACTGCATCACGTGCCCGATGTAGGCGCGCTCGAGATCTTCGAGTGAACCGCCGCTGCGGAAGAGGAAATGATCCTCGGGAACGCTGACGCTGTTGAACATGGCTTCATCCGTCAACACGATGTCGTTCTCATCGATCATTTTGCCGCGCGCGAAGATGACGGCGCGTTCGATGACGTTACGGAGCTCGCGCACGTTGCCTGGCCACGAGTGGTCGAGCAGAAGCTGTTTCGCACCATCGGTAAATCCGGAGATGTCCCGATTCAGCTCTGACCGGTACTCGTCGAGCAGTGTATCGGCAATCCGCAGCATGTCTTCGCCCATCCGGCGTAGCGGCGGCAGATGGATGTTGATGACATTGATGCGATAAAAGAGGTCTTTCCGGAATTCCTTCGCGGCAACGCGCTCTTCGAGGTCTGCGTTCGTGGCACACAGCACACGCGTGGTCACACGGAGCTCTTCGACGCCTCCGAGACGGCGGAAGGTGCGGCTCTCGAGAAAAGACAGCAGCTTGGCCTGCAGTGCGCCGCTCATCGAGTCGATCTCATCGAGGAAGAGCGTACCGCCGTCGGCAACCTCGAGAAGTCCGGGCTTCGAAGCACGAGCATCGGTGAATGCGCCTTTCTCGTAGCCGAACAGCTCCGCTTCGAGCAGATTGTCGGGCAGCGCCGCACAGTTGATTTCGGTGAAGCGGCCCGCGTTATAGGTCGAGTTATGGTGGATCGTCTTGGCCACCAGGTTCTTCCCCGTTCCGGTCTCGCCGCGGATGAGCACCGTTGTGTTGGGCACGCTCCGAAGTGTCTCGACAACCGATCGCACCTCCACAATCTCGTCGCTGTCGCCCATAATCCCCTCAACAGGATAGTCCGATTTGGCGGGGGCGCTCGCGAGCTCCGCGGCCACAGGCTCGCGCTTTTCGTAAAGATGCAGAGCTTTGGTGATCAGCGTGCGCATCTCCTCCAGGTTGACCGGCTTCTGGAGGTAGTGATACGCGCCAAGACGCATGGCCTCGACCGCCGTCTTGACCGACGAGTGGGCCGTCATAATAATGACGGGCACTTCGACCCGGCGGCCGCGAAGCTGTTCGATCAGTTCGATGCCGTTCAGATCGGGCATCATCAGATCGGCCAGTATGACGTCCGGCGCCCCATCAGCCTCCATCTTCTCGAGCATCACAGACGGACTAACAAAGGATTCCGCATCGTATCCGTCCCGCTTGAGCACGGTTACGAAAAGACTCCCGATCTTTGGTTCGTCGTCGACGATGAAAATCTTTTTCTTCACGGCGAGGGGTGGGTGATTGGCGCTCGGTAGTATCGTAACCGCTGTATCGGCGCCGTACGGGCGATATTAAGAGCCATCACTACCTTTCTACCACGCGAGGGAAGATGTCACTCACCGGCCAGGCGGCGTGATCACGCGCAGTCGCCGCGGAAGTACGCGCACGCGCAGCTCGCGCACATTGAACGGCAAGAGTTCGCCGTCGAGGTGCACCGGTACGCCGGCGGGTGCATGTACGGACATCATCGTGCTTGCTTCGTACGTCACCTCCCGGGCCCCGGTATGCCGGCCAACAGCCGCACGAGGAAGCAGCTGTACGAGTCTCCCGAGAGATAGACGTGGCGCGAGGCATACATCGAGCAGCCCGTCATCCGGCTCGGCATGCGGCGTAAGGCGGACACCGCCTCCTGTCGTCTTCCCGATCGCTGCCGTGCACAACAGCATTTCAGCCGACCATGTAGAGCGGTCGGTCCTGATATCGGTGACCGGATGCTGCCATTCTTTGACAGCTTTCCGGATCGCCGCCAGATAGCGCCCCCGACCCTTGACAGTTGCTGCCTGGCTCACGACTCGTGCAACAAGCGCATCAACACCGCAGCCCATCGCATTTACAAAGATGCGGCTGCCATCATCTCGCGCCGACGTCCATTCGACCTCGCCTACATCCATCACACGTACGCTCGCGCTGAGTAGCACCTCCGCTATCGATGACGGACGAGACGGCATCCCGATAAGCCGCGCGTAGTCGTTACCGGAGCCGTACGGAGCCACGGCAACAGGTACATCGATTCCTGCCGCCAACAAGCCGCAGACGACTTCATTGAGCGTGCCGTCTCCACCTGCCGCAAGTATAGCATCATAATCTCCTGCACGCCGTTGCGCGACGAGCCCGGCACCGCCCGGCGCCATTGTCCACTCTAATCGCACCTGCTCTGCGCGACGTCGAAGCTCCGTCATGAGACCGTGAATGCGCCGCCGGGTCGTCCCACTCCCGGCGTGAGGATTGGCGATAACGAGAATCTTCATGAAGCGGCGAGACGTGGCGGATTTATCCTTGTCGCGCTTCGGAGGTATGCCGAAGTTGGGGCGCCGGCATTATAATGAGCGCTCGCCGAAGTTAGAGCGCCTTCTGCGCTTCGCCAATTCGACCCGATGCCGAAACTGAAAATCGCCTGTCTCACTGCGCTGATCGTTTTGCTTGCGGGATGCGGTGCGCCCGAAGATGAGTCCGGAGCATTCACGGACGGACTCGGCCGCACGGTTCATCCGCCCGATCCGGCACAGCGGGTTGTGACGTTAGCACCCAATCTGACGGAGATCATCTTTGCCGTCGGCGCAAGTGATGTTCTCGTTGCTGTGTCGTCAGCCGATGATTTCCCGCCCGAGGTGGAATCGATCCGAAAGATATCTGCGTTGCCGGTGGATTTTGAGGCGTTGCTGGAGCTCGAGGCCGATCTCGTTCTGGCCAATGCTCAAGTGAACAGCACCCGCGATGCCGACGTGTTCGAGGCGATGGGCATCCCCGTTTATTATTTCGACTTTGCCACGGTAGACGACACGATGGAGGCAATCCGCACGGCGGGACGGCTGACGGGCCGCTCCGGAGAAGCCGACCGCGTTGCCGATTCTCTGGAAACACGTTTACGCGCCATCACACCCGATCCCCGCGTCGGCAGGCCGTCTCCGACCGTACTATTCCTCGTCTCGCCGGAGATATTGTACAGCTTCGGCAGTGGGAGCTATGTGAATGAGATGATTCACGCGGCCGGCGGTATCTCGGCCACGGCGAGGATCCCGCAGTTGGCGCCAGTGCTTTCACAGGAGTTTGTACTCGAGGTCGACCCCGATATCATCCTTGGGGCCGGTGATGACTTCACCACAGAAGGCGTTCTTGAAGCGCAACCGGGGTGGCATCATTTGAGGGCTGTAGCCAATCAACACGTCTTCTCCATTGATCCTGATCTCATGTATCGGCCCGGTCCAAGGCTGGTAGAAGGTGTCGAAGCCATTCAGGACGTACTTGAACAAGCAGGCTACCTCGATGAGTAGAAATCTCCTCGTGGCCGTCGGTTCTATATGTCTTGCCGTGATCGTGGTCGCTGCCTCGCTGCTCATCGGCACCGCCGACATCACCGTCCGCGAGGTCGTGTCAATTCTTGCATCCGGCCGTGGCGATGCATCCACGATGCATCGCATCGTATGGGACCTCCGTATGCCGCGAGGATTGCTTGCGTTCTTTGTCGGAGGCGGGCTTGCCGTGGTAGGGGTCGGGATGCAGGCTCTGGTAAGAAACCCACTGGCTGAGCCGTACATCCTGGGTGTTTCGAGCGGTGCGTCGGCCGGAGCGGCGTTGTTCTACCTGGGCTTTCTGCCGGCCGTCGTGTCGCAGTCCGTCTCGATGCCCGTGGCGGCGTTCATTGGCGGCCTTGGCTCACTCATCCTGGTCTACCTTGTCGCGCGAACCAGGACACACATCAGCGTCACGAGGCTTCTGCTGGCCGGCGTTGCGATGTCGGCTTTGATGGGCGCCGTCACCGCCTTCATCACGTTCGCGTCTCCCGACCCGGCGAGGCTGCGTGCGGTCTTGTTCTGGTTGATGGGATCGTTGGGGGGCGCTCGCTGGGATGTCTTGTGGATACCGATGGCGGTGTCTCTAATCGGATTTCTTGTCTTACTGATGATGTCTCGCGGTCTCGACGCACTGCTGCTCGGCGAAGAGCAGGCATGGAATCTCGGGATGTCGGTCGAGCGGCTGAAGCACGTCCTCCTCGTTCTCGCCGCGTTCATTACGGGGCCGCTTGTCGCCGCAGTGGGTGTTATCGGTTTCGTGGGACTCATTATTCCCCACATCGTGCGGATGCTTGTGGGAGTTCGGCACACGCCCTTGCTCATTTCAAGCTACTTTTTAGGCGGAGCGTTCATTGCGGCCACCGATGCTATCGCCCGGTCGCTATTGCACGCGCAAGAGCTGCCCATCGGCGTCTTGACCGCGATCTGCGGTGTGCCGTTTTTTCTCTGGCTGCTGCGCAGCAGTCATTACCGCTTCGGCTGACGCCGGCTTTTCAAACATCTCCGCACACGCGGCGTAATACGCGCTTTCGCGATCGTAGCATCAACTCTCTTTATGGCCGAAGCTGTTACCACGCTTGAGGGGAAGGCCCCGCCCGCCGATGCCGGCTCGAAGCCTTTGTCGCTGAGTCGAATCCGTCGCCCCATCGAAGCCGAACTGAAGCACTTCGGACGCTACTTCCGCGGCTCGATGCGCTCGCGGGTGCTCCTGCTTGACCGCATTACGCAGTACGTGTTGCGTCAGAAGGGTAAGCAGATCCGGCCGATCCTCGTCCTGCTCTCCGCAAAGATGTGCGGCCAGATCAATGAGGCCAGCTACCGCGCCGCCGCGCTCGTTGAACTCATGCACTCGGCCACGCTCGTTCATGACGACGTCGTCGACGATGCCGACATGAGACGGGGCATGTTCTCGATCAACGCGCTCTGGAAGAACAAAGTGGCGGTCCTGCTCGGCGACTTCCTGTTGAGCCGCGGCTTACTGCTCTCCCTCGAGTACCAGGACTATAAACAACTGCACGCCCTCTCCGACGCCGTGCGGCGGATGAGCGAAGGCGAGCTGCTGCAGATCGAGAAGTCGCGCCATCTCGATATCGACGAAGAGACGTACTACCGCATTATCTCCGACAAGACGGCTTCTTTGATCGCCGCGTGTACGACGTGCGGCGCGCTGAGCACGACGCAGGATGAGGCCCTCATCGAGCGCATGCGACTGATGGGCGAAAAGCTCGGCCTCGCATTTCAGATCCGGGATGACCTCTTCGACTTCGGCGTTGCCGATGTCGGAAAACCAATCGGGATCGATCTGCAGGAGAAGAAAATGACGCTGCCGCTCATCCATGCGCTGCGCGAAGCAGGCAGTGCGGATCGCCGTCGCATCATGCGCATCGTCCGTAAGAACAAGAAGAGCCGCGCCGACATCCGCGAGGTTGCCACATTTGTGACTGAGTTTGGCGGAATCGAGTACGCCCGGGATCTGATGGTTCTGCACGCGGAGGAAGCGCGAGAACTGATCGCCGGATTCGAGCCGTCTGAAGCGCGCGCGGCCATGCTGGCCCTCGTCGACTACACGGTTCAGCGCTCGAAGTAGCAGCGCCTGCATTCGCCAGAAAACCGATGCCCGGCCATGCCCACGCTCTATCTACTCGGGACCGGCGCCGCGGTGAGTGACGCTCACCGAACCACGACCATGCTCGCCGTATCGGACGGTGCTTCGACGATCGCCGTCGATTGTGGTGGGGATGTGATTCAGCGGATGATGGCGGCCGGCATCGATGTCGACACGCTGGATGCGCTGATTGTGACGCACGAACATCCGGATCATGTGAGCGGCTTCCCGCTCTTCATGGAGAAGATCTGGCTTCTTGGCCGTCGGCGGCCTATCGCCGTTTACGGAATCCGCGAGGCGATTGACCAGGCCACGCGCTGCTTTGAGGCCTTTGACACCAGCAGTTGGTCCGACATGCCGGACATCCATTGGTGTGAGATCGCCCACGAACCGGGGTCGACGGTTCTACAAGATGAACGTTGGAGGATTACGTCGACGCCGGGGAAGCACGGCGTACCGGTGATTGCACTTCGTTTCGAGCATATATCCAGCGAACGTGCGATCGCCTATTCATGCGATACCGAGCCGCTTGCTTCGATCAGTGAACTGGCCCAGGGCACCAGCATCCTCGTCCACGAAGCAACCGGCGAGTCGAAGGGGCATTCCTCCGCAGCTCAAGCCGCAGAAGTCGCGCGCGACGCACGAACCGGGCGGCTACTGCTCGTACATGTGCCTGCGAAGCTCAACGACGCGGAATTACGCGCTGCCAGGAAGATTTTCCAGCGAACTGAGATAGGCGTCGAGGGCGGCCGTTACGAATACTAACTGACTGTTGAGTAATCATCTTCTCAGGCCTAAGAACAAATCGAGCGCGTCAAGCCTGCCCCAAGCTTGATCTGGGGGCGTGAGACACGAGCCGCAGGCGACTGACGAGCTCAGCGAGTAGAAGGAGCGACTGAGGCGTACTGCTGTACGCCGCAGAACTTGCCCCGGACCTGATCCGGGGGAGAGACGACGATGCAGAACGAAGAGCAGATCGATTTTTCAACGGCCTGCTAAGGGTCACGTCTGGATAACGCCCGGATTAAAGCGCGGAATGTCGGGATTATGATCGGCCATTTCGATCCCCCGGCTGATCCATGCCCGCGTGTCGAGCGGGCTGATGATCTCGTCTACCCATAAGCGCGCGGCCGCATAGTACGGTGAGGTCTGCGCCTCGTACCGCGCTGTGATCTCCTTAAGTCGCTCCTCCCGCTCCTCATCCGAGAGCGTCTTTCCCGTCTTCTCAAGTTTCGATGCCTCGATCTGCAGGAGCGTTTTTGCCGCCTGCGAACCGCCCATCACCGCGATACGAGCCGTGGGCCACGCCAGCATCAGCCTCGGGTCGTACGCTCGCCCGCACATGGCGTAGTTGCCCGCACCGAACGAATTACCTACGACAATCGTGAACTTCGGCACCACGCTGTTGGCAACGGCACTCACCATCTTCGCACCATCCTTGATGATGCCTCCGTGCTCCGATCGCGTTCCCACCATAAATCCGGTTACGTCTTGCAAGAACACGATCGGCAGACGCTTCTGGTTGCAGTTCATGATAAAGCGCGCCGCTTTGTCGGCCGAATCGGAATAGATGACGCCGCCCACCTGCATTTCGCCGCGTTTATTACGCACAACGAGCCGTTGATTGGCCACGATACCGACGCTCCAGCCGTCGATACGTGCATATCCCGTAAGAATCGTCTGGCCGTAGCC
>Ga0209487_1000142_pt1 | contig 65705 bp, 57 predicted proteins | sample Poulit2012_FD_187524 | JGI IMG/M metagenome (GOLD analysis project Ga0209487, IMG submission 187524) | Agricultural soil microbial communities from Georgia to study Nitrogen management - Poultry litter 2012 (SPAdes) (version 2) | ecosystem: Environmental > Terrestrial > Soil > Agricultural land...
AATTCCGGTGCACGGTCAGCAATTCAACATACCAATGGTCATCCGGATCGATGATTGGTGCGCCAAGGCTGATCTGAATGGCACGATTGCCATCGGTCATATCCATCCAGGCGTAGCTGTCTTTAGCGCGGGCCGGGGGAGTGTTCTCCTCGGCCCATGAGCGAACGATTCTTTTCCACTCCGCCCGAGACTGTTCGCTACCAGCTAGAGCATCCCAGAGGAAGGGATTGATCCAACGTAATGACTGGAACTGAAAACGCCAATTGCGATCTACAAACGGATCAGCGATCCAGTTTGTATAGTCACCGGTCCAGGATTTATGCGGTAACAAGGTGACAGTGCCTTGCTGCAGCTCTGCTAGTCGTTCGAGGGTGAGTGAGTCCTTGGCATACCCTCTACCCAAGGTGGCTTGTCGACGTGCAGCTTCAATGTTCAGGCCGTCCACCGAGAAATTTGTAGCAAAGGAGGGTCTTGTGTCTCGTGCAGTTTTTTGAGCGTCGAATCCAGTAGACAATAATCTCCGCAGTCGCCTGAACCAGGGCATTGTCATCGAAACTGTGTTTCCTTACTACTGGACCGTTTTATGGTGACCTCAAGAGGTGTGATGCTAAATAAAACATTTTCGACGTTACCCGATCCTTCTACGCCTATTTCTTAGACGATCCAGTAAGACGTATCCATCAGTAGTTTCACTGCCATTCGACCTCTTGGTGTGTAAGAGTCGATCTTACCTTGGCGAGATAGTCAGTGGCTGACTTATATTTTTTAGCTGCCATCCGCTTGGTATAGCCGGTGTACGTCTTGGTGACTTCAGTGGGATCCCCATCCATAATGAGCTCGCCCTGTTGAATCCAAATGCAGCGATTCGTCATCTCACGGATTGTCGGGAGGGAGTGGCTGACGAGGAAGACACAGCCTGCTTGCTGGCGCAGTTCATCGATCCGTGAAGCAGTACGGGCACGGAACTGTGCGTCACCGGTATTCAACGCCTCATCAATGATGAGGATTTCTGGGTCCATACTGGTGGCGATGGCGAACTGCAATCGAGACGCCATCCCAGATGAGTATGCCTTCATCGGCAGACGCAGCGCATTATCTGTCAGGCCGGATAATTCGATGACAGCTTGACGTTTTTCTTCGAGTTCCTGACGAGTCATACCCATGGCCAAACAGCCCAGCGTGATGTTGTCCTGTCCAGAAATTTGTTTCACCAGCGCGGCATTTACGCCAAGCATCACCGGTGTTGACGTGGCATAGACAGCGCCCGAGGTCGGAGGAAGATGGCCGGTGAGTACCTTCATGAGCGTGGATTTACCAGAACCGTTCGTCCCAATCACACCGACAGCTTCACCAGTGTTAACCACGAGGGACAGTGGCTTAAGCGCTTCAACGTGTTGCTGGGAGACCCCGGTGACTCCTCGTAGACGTTGCAAAAGTGATCGTCCACTATTTTGTACGCTTGCCATTGCGACTGTATACGTCAGCGAAGCTTGGTCAATGACGACGGCAGGGTCCCCGGCAGTCACTTGAGTAGTCATTAGCGTTCCCTTCCATACTTTTCCTCGCCCTGCCAGAATATAAAGGTTCCGACTATGAGCAGACCTACAGTCCAACTGCCAAGCACGATCCAGCGCATCGGTTCAGGCCATGTGTCGTAGAGTACGACATCACGAGTCATATCGAGGATGCAAAATAATGGATTTGCGTACATGAAATTCAACACGATCGGGATATCTTCAAACCGCTCAACGCCGTAGAAGATTGCTGACAGATACATCCAGATACGAGTACCAAAAGCAATGATGTGCGTGAAGTCGTTCCACTCGGCAACGATGCGAGCCAAGACGAAACTCAACCCAAGGTTGAAGAGGAACTGCATTGCGACAATGGGTATAAACATGAGCCATTTCCATGAAATGGGCTCAAGCGGTGGAATAATCAGAACCAGCGCAAACATGGTGAGATACGTGGTGGATTGCCGCATCAGTTCACGCACGTTGATCGCTATGGGCAGTGTCATTCTGGGGAAACTAAATGCGGTGACGAGTGCCCTGTTTCCTGAAATAGCCTTCGAACCAGCGACCACAGTGGTTACTGTGAAGCGGTACATAAAGATGCCAATAATCAGATACGCCACGAAGTTTTCAATGCCGCGACCGGTGCCAAGCATGATACCAAATACCAGGAAATAGGCCATGCCTTGGAGGATCGGGTTGAGAACCATCCATGTTCGACCAAGGTTATCGTCGGCAGTCTCTCCCGCGATCCGGGATTTTGAATCAAAGATGATGAAGTGGCGAAAATCCCATAATTCTTTAAGATAAGACCACAACCCGGGACGCACACCGACCCTGGTAAAATTTGAGCCGTCAATTTTTACCCGTTGTGCACCTCCATCAACCGGTGGTTTTGACGCATCTTCGGTCGCCATGTAGTTTCCTTTCAACGACTGCCGAACTTTTCGTTCGTGTCTCAAATGCTCAAGTAGCCTTACCGCCCTATATACTTTCATACTTTGAAAGCCTGCGGTAATCCGATTCGTGGCACACCAAAGTACTTTACCAAGCCAGCCGGTACCGCCGAATGCCCCTTGGGCATGTGTCCATGGGCGGGAATGTCGAAGTAAACAGTCTAGACTAGTGCAATGAAACAGTATTACACAGTCTGAGATAGGACATACTCAAGGGTTGTCCGCCATACAGAACGTCTGCCATCAAAGTGAGGATCACCTTGAAGAAAATTATGCCTGTATACGGGACTCGTCCGGAAGCCATCAAGATGGCGCCGATTATTAAAGCGCTGGAAGCGTCAGATGTTCTGGACCCTGTAGTTACCGTGACGGGCCAGCACCGTGAAATGCTGGATCAGGTCAACGAACTCTTCGATATTACTCCTGATTATGATCTGAATATTATTCAGCCTCGCCAGACGTTGAATGCTGTGATGGCAAAAAACATCTCAGGCCTGGACGAAGTTCTGGAGGAAGCCGCCCCTGATGCAGTCGTTGTCCAAGGCGACACCACCACTTCAACCGCAGGCGCAATTGCCGCGTTCAACCGTGGCATCCCCGTAGTCCACGCAGAGGCTGGTCTGCGTTCCTTCAATATTTTCTCGCCGTTCCCGGAAGAAGCTAATCGCAAGATCACCACTCAGCTGGCCTCCTTGCACTTGGCACCGACATCCGTTTCTCGTGACAACCTACTTCGGGAAACGGTCACTCCAGAAGACGTCTACATCACTGGCAACACCGTTATTGACGCGCTGTTTGATGTGGTCGATAAAAAAGTCCCGTTTGACGATCCTGCGCTCCGAGATGTTGCAGCGCAGATTGAATCCGGTCAGAAGCTCGTGCTGGTCACGACCCACCGTCGTGAAAACCAAGGCGATGCTATGCGCGGCGTTGGTCGGGCCCTGGCACGCCTGGCCGACACACACTCAGATGTCGTCTTTGTCCTGCCGGCACATAAGAACCCCGTTGTTCGTGAAGCTGTCCTGCCATACATTGAAGGCAAGCCCAATGTGCTTGTGACCGAGCCGCTAGCTTACGGCCAGTTCACTCACTTGATTAGCCTGTCGAATGTTGTCCTGACAGACTCAGGTGGCGTCCAGGAAGAAGCCCCAGGTCTTGGCAAACCAGTCTTGGTCATGCGTGAAAACACCGAGCGACCGGAAGCCGTAACCGCAGGCACCGTTCGATTGATCGGCACCGCTGAAGATCGAGTTTACGAGGAAGTCACGTCGTTGCTGACTGACGCTGCTGCATACGATGCTATGGCCGCGGCCGTAAACCCCTACGGTGACGGCAAAGCGGGCATTCGCACGGCTTCCGCCATCGCCGAACTGCTCGGAGTCGGTAACCGCATGCCAGAATTTGACGATGGCCTGAACAGCTAGGTCATGTGAGCTAACCCTCCCTCATGTACCTCAAAACCCTTACGATTCGGGGCTTCAAGTCCTTTGCATCAAAGACCACGTTTGATTTTGAACCGGGCGTGACATCCGTCATTGGACCAAACGGTTCTGGTAAATCAAACGTGGTCGATGCTTTGGCATGGGTCATGGGGGAGCAGGGTGTCAAGAACCTGCGTGGCGGCAAGATGGAAGATGTCATTTTTGCTGGCACGACCGGGCGGGCACCGCTAGGGCGTGCACAAGTTGAACTGACCATCGACAACTCGGATGGCACACTTCCCATTGATTTCGCGGAAGTAACCATCAGCCGCACATTGTTTCGTTCGGGCGGATCTGAGTATCAGATCAACGGTGAAGCAGCCCGTTTACTCGATATCCAAGAGCTACTGTCGGACTCCGGCCTAGGCCGTGAGATGCACGTTATTGTAGGCCAAGGTCAACTTGACAGAATTTTGCAGGCCACTCCAGAGGAGCGCCGTGGCTTCATTGAAGAAGCTGCAGGTATTCTGAAACACCGGCGGAGAAAAGAACGTTCGGAGCGCAAACTGGAATCGATGCGGACTAACTTGGACCGCATACGGGATCTCACCGATGAAGTGCATCGCCAACTCGGGCCGCTCTCACGACAAGCCAACACTGCGAGAAAAGCCCAGCGGATTCAACACGATGTTCAAGACGCATCAGCTCGATTATTAGCAGATGATGTGGTCACGCAAACACAGCGACTTAAGGAGCTTGTAGATAGCGATGATGGTCTAGAGCAACGGCAACAAGAACTCACTGATCAACTCCAACATACTGAAGCGGCTGGCAAAGAGCTTGCTGCAAAACATGAGCAGACCTCGCAGGCATCTTCCAGCGCACGAGATCATAGGTACCGGTTGACAGCCCTAGCTGAGCGTTTCAGGTCCCTCTATGCGCTGGCGAATGAACGCCTCAAAACTGCGTCTCGACCAGCGGTCGCTTCTTCGGGGCTGTCACCCGAAGAAGCCGAAAGACAACTCGCTGATAATCAGCATGCACTAGAACAGAGCCAAGAAAAGCTTAGTGAGCTGCAGAGCGCTCTTGAAACCGCTCAAAAACATAAAGATGCGGTCGAGCGACAGGTCCGTATTACCCGGGAGACCTACACCCAGCTTGTACGTGAAGAAGCCGACCAACAAAAATCGTTTGCGCAGGCAGAAAGTCGTAAAAACTCTGCAGAGGCAAAACTCGCTTCTTTAGAAGCCCAACTGGAACGCTTGGTACAAGACGGCAGTGCAAGTTCCGAATCGTTTGATGAATCTGAAGAAGAAATCGCAGCGCAAGAGACCGCACTGGCTGAAGCTGTAACTGAACGAGCAAAGATTCAGGAGAGCAAAGAGCAAGCGCAGCAGTATGCCCAACGTGTACGGGCAGAACTCAATGAAGCTGAGAAAGCTGTAAATCAGCTAAGAAATGAGTCAAGCGCAGCACAAGCACGCGTGGAAGTCCTCGCACAATCCTTAAAACCCGCACCCGGATCTGCTCAAACCGCTATCAAGGATTTGGAGCCGCGGGACTTATCGGAGTTCCTAGATATCGAACGGGGATGGGAAACAGCGGTTGCGGCACTGCTCGCTGGCTCAACGGATCGACTGTGGCTTGAGCAGCTCTCAGATAGTGTCGATGCGGTAGATAGGCTGCAACAACACGAAGTGTCCGATGTTCGAATTTTCTATCCTGGGATAACAGAAATTTCGGTCACCAGCTTGGCTACCACCAATGCGATTGTCGCAAGTACCGTGGTTTCGGCTCGAAGCACCAAAACGGTCGCTTTTACCCATTTACAGCGATATCTTGACTCGTCACTTCTCGTTGACTCGTTATCTGAAGGTATCGCGCTGCTAGAAGATACCAACATCGCCGCCGAATGCCCCAATGTACACATCGCAACCAAACAAGGGCATATCTTAACCCCATTCTGGTTCGAGGTACGAGGTGATGGAGCCACGAGCTCATTAGAGCAGCGAGCGTCATACGATCGTGCGTTAGAAGAAGCCCAGCGCATCACGAGCGCGCTTCATAAAGCCGAAGCAGCACACACCAAGATCTTTCAGCAGTATGAACATGCTCGTGAGGCAGTACAGCAACAAGAACCAGAAGTTCAAACAGCACAGGCGACGGTCACGACCCTGCGTGAACGGATCACTCTGCATAAACGCAGTCTTCAGCAATACAAAGACGCACAGCAACGGAACGATGAACAGCAGCACAAACTTCGGACGGAATTGGATGTTGCTCGGCGAGACTTCGACGTGGCATTGGAACGCTACGACGCATTACAAGCTGCTTCTTCGCTGTCCGACACAAGTTCACAAGGTGTAGAAGACGCAGCTGAAGCTCAACAACAGGCCGAGAGAGAAGCAACTGAAGGTCGAACCGCTGAAACCGAAGCCAGACTCGCCCTGCGAACCACAGAGAACGTGATACAACAAGCTGAACAGCGTGTTGAGCAATCCCGCAGGCGTTTATCCGCCGCAAAGATTGCGCAACAAGAATATCAGCGAGCGTTGGTTCGACAGCGGCAGACCGTACAACGTTTGACAGGTCTGATAGCTGGTATTGAAGTAGCCATCGATAAAATCGACGCCAGCGTCGAACGGGCGGACCTAGATTTCCAAGAACTAGAGTCACAACGGGCCGAACTTGCCTCGAAAACAGCTGCCGCGCAAAACGCTACGCAGCAGGCTCGACAAGAATTAGCCAAATTACAAGAACAACTTCACGAGCGGCGGCTGGTGCGGCAAGAGCATGAAATCAAACTTGAACAACTCCAAGAGCGTGCGCTGAACGAACTCGGATACTCCCACCAATATCTTGTCAGCCACTTCGGACCAGATCAACCAGTCGATACCGGCGACGAAGACACCACCCAGACTGTGCTGTACGATCGCAGCGAACAACAAAAACGCCTGCGGGCAGCTAAACGAAACCTCAGCGCGTTAGGCAAGATCAACCCACTGGCGTTGGAAGAATATACAGCCGTACAAGAACGCCATGAGTACCTGACCCAGCAGCTCGAAGACCTTGAAGGATCGCGCCGCGATCTGCTGAAAATCATTGAAGATGTAAACGCCACTGTTTTGGAAGTATTCTCTTCTGCGTACGAAGATACTGCGAAGCATTTTGAGCACGTCTTTGCCACGCTCTTTCCTGGGGGAGAAGGCAGGCTTTCACTGACGGAACCCGATAACTTATTAGAAACCGGTATTGAAGTCGAAGCACGTCCGGCCGGGAAAAAAGTGAAACGTCTCTCCTTGCTATCCGGTGGCGAACGCTCACTCGCAGCCATCGCCATGCTTGTATCGATTTTCAAAGCACGACCGTCGCCGTTTTATGTCATGGATGAGGTCGAAGCTGCCCTGGATGACACCAACCTCACGCGGTTGCTATCGATCTTCAAGGAACTCCAAAATGATTCTCAGCTGATCATCATTACCCACCAGAAACGAACAATGGAAATATCCGACGCCCTGTACGGTGTATCTATGCGTGGAGATGGTGTCTCCCAGGTCATCAGCCAGAAACTCAATCAGGTGTGATCAAGTATTTGAATCCGAGTGTCCTGAGGCCGGGGACACTTTTTGTCCAGAGGCGTTGCGGGACCCATATGGGGTTGCCCTGATATTCGTTTCAGGAGCAAAGACCCACAGAATGCATGCGGTTGCAAGGATCATGCCGGTAATAGCAAATCCCAGCTCAAAGCCATAGAGATCGACGATCCAGCCGATAAACAACGGACCAAGAATGGAACCGATGTCAGAAGCCATCTGTGCTGCCGACATCACAGAACCTGCCTTGCGCTCTTGCCCGACAAGGTCCGCAATTGCGGCTTGTTGAGGTGCATTCATCATCCCCGTTCCGGCGCCTGCGACCAGTGACGCAATAAAGAACAGGATGGGATTGACCATGAGCCCCAGCACACCGGTACCAACCGCTGCCACTGCTAGCCCCAGGACGATGAGGGGCTTACGACCATACTTATCCGAAAGTCGCGACGAAAACGTTACTGCAACCACGTTACCGGCGGCAAAAATAGATAGAGCTACCGCTGCGGTCTGTGCACCATCAAGGACGAAGCCCGTCCCAACGAAGGCTGAGGCCGCGAAAAGTGGCATGATGGCGTTACGTACACCGAAGGTTGCCCAGCCGTTGGCCAGGAATGAACCGAGTGCGGCCCGGTATGGGCGCTCTTTGACTGCCTCGGTAAATGACCACGGAACACGCTCATCCACGACTTCATGACGTGCCCCGCTCTTTTGGCGATGTAAGCCTATATAGACCACCAACGATGCGATCAGCAACGCGCCCCCGTAGATCAGAAATGGTGCGCGAGGCCCAAGCACGACCAACAGACCGCCAACCAGTGGCCCGGTGATATTACCGATGAGGAACGCCGAAGCATATGCACCGGAAACCCTTCCTCGAATCGTTGGGGGAGACTTCGCCGCTAAAAACGACATGGCCGAGACGGTGAACAGGGTGGATCCGAACCCACCCAGACCGCGGAATATTAACAGTTGAGTATAAGAGTCTGCGAACGCCACCAGGAACATCGAAATACCCACGATGGTAACGCCGGTGATGTATACCCCGGATTCACCGAACTTCATGGTTGCTCGGCCTGACAGCGGAGCAAGAATTAAACGTGCTAGGCCGAAAATGGAGACCACCGCAGACACGCCAAATGCGCCCACCCCGAAGGACTCAGCATATTGCGGCAGCACTGGGGTAATAATTCCAAAGCCGATAGCGATGATGAAAGCAGCCGCAATAAGAATGCGGATTTCACCTGGGATTCTAATTTTTTCCATCGACGCAGACATATAGGACATTATGACACGCCATAATTGCTTCAACGAGCCGTTCAGCTGTGCGCCTGAGGTAACACGAACGTTGCACGAACCGAAAAGTGTGCCAAACTATACCTTGTGGAACTACTTCTGATTTTTGCTTTTCTTGCACCTGTCATTGTCGGTGTCGGGGCCGTTGTCGCTCTAGACCGTCCGATCGACGAACCTAAGGTACTGACACCTCCGGTGCCAGAGCCTGAAATTGCTCCCGCTCCGGTTGCTGAACCGGAGGTTGAAGAACCGCCGGTAGTCGAACCCGAACCTGAGCCCGAGGTAGCCCCAGAACCAGAGCCGGAACCTGAGGTCGTCGAAGAGCCTGCAGTAGAACTCGAAAAACCAGCACCTGCGGCTGGTCGTTTGGCTCGATTGCGTGCACGCCTGGCGAAATCTAACAACGTGTTTTCCAAGGGCCTGCTGGCCCTGTTGGCCCAAGACGATATAGATGAAGACGTCTGGGACGAGATCGAAGAAACCCTGCTGATGTCAGATCTCGGCACGGATCCAGCCTTGGAGCTCGTTGACCGGCTCAAGGAACGTGTCAGGGTTGAGGGCACACAAAATCCGGAAGCAGTTCGAGATATGCTCCGCGAAGAGCTCATCACCATGGTGGATCCATCAATGGATCGTCGACTGGCCGCAACACGTAAGGACGATAAGCCAGCTGTCGTGATGGTGGTTGGGGTCAACGGCGTCGGGAAAACCACGACCGTTGGAAAACTTGCACGCGTCTTGGTGGCTGAAGATCGCAAAGTCATTCTGGGGGCCGCAGATACTTTCCGTGCCGCAGCTGCAGAACAACTCACCACCTGGGGTGAGCGTGTTGGTGTAGAGACTGTGCGTTCCGACCAAGAAGGTGCTGACCCAGCTTCAGTCGCCTTCTCTGCGGTGGAAGAGGGCATTGCACAAGAGTCGGACGTTGTACTGGTCGATACCGCTGGTCGCTTGCATTCCAAAGCTAACCTGATGGAAGAGCTCGGCAAAGTTAAACGGGTGGCAGAAAAACAGGCCCCAGTGGATGAAGTCCTACTCGTCATTGATGCCACCACCGGACAGAACGGTTTGGCCCAAGCCAAAGTCTTTACCGAAGCTGTAAACGTGACCGGGATCGTCCTCACAAAGATGGACGGGACCGCCAAGGGCGGCATTGTGGTAGCCATCCAACGTCAACTGGGGGTTCCAGTTAAGCTTATTGGACTGGGTGAAGGTGCCGATGATCTTGCTCCATTCGAAGCAGAGACTTTCGTAGATGCACTGATTGCCAGCTGATCTCCCTTTGCTGCAAGATAAAAGAATCGCTGCAACTGTGTACCTGGCGCTATGAATTGATAAAGTAAGGCGCCAGGTACCATTATTTAATGCTCGAGCCCTCCGATTCGAGCTGAGTCGACAACAAGGATAATTGCACGTGTTCAATACTTTGACGGAACGTCTGTCCTCAACCTTCAAAAACCTTCGTGGTAAAGGCAGGCTTACAGAGGCGGATATCGATGCAACAGCGCGCGAAATTCGTCGTGCGCTGCTCGATGCCGACGTTGCCGTACCAGCCGTGCGGCAGTTTATTTCCCAGATCAAGGAACGCGCACTCGGCGAAGAAGTTTCTGAAGCTCTGAACCCCGGCCAACAGGTCGTGAAGATTGTTCAGAATGAGCTGGAAGAAATCCTTGGTGGCGAAACTCGACAGCTGCACCTTGCGAAGACGCCACCGACAGTTATCATGTTGGTCGGTTTGCAGGGTGCCGGTAAGACGACTCTTGCTGGGAAGCTGTCGCAACACCTCAAACATGAAGGCCACACTCCGATCCTGGTGGCAGCTGACCTGCAGCGCCCTAACGCGGTAAAACAGCTTCAAGTCAACGGTGAACGCGCTGGTGTCCCTGTCTTTGCGCCGCATCCTGGTGTGTCTTCTGAACATGAAGATCCAACCGGTGACCCAGTAGAAGTCGCAAAAGCAGGTTTGGAAGAAGCCAAAACCCGCCAGCATGACATTGTTATTATCGACACCGCTGGCCGCTTAGGCGTGGACCAGGAGCTCATGCAACAGGCAGCAGACATCCGTGCTGCTACTAATCCGGATGAAGTGCTCTTCGTTATTGACGCCATGATCGGTCAGGACGCTGTTGCGACCGCTCAGGCGTTCAACGAAGGCGTTGGCTTTACCGGCGTGGTCCTGTCCAAGATGGACGGCGATGCACGCGGTGGTGCTGCGCTTTCTGTCAAATACATTACCGGCAAGCCAATCATGTTTGCTTCCACTGGTGAGAGCCTCAAGGATTTTGAGGTGTTCCATCCAGACCGCATGGCATCACGCATCCTCGACATGGGTGACGTTATGTCCCTCATCGAGCAGGCTGAACGCACGATTGACAAGGGCCAAGCTGAGCGGATGGCTCAGAAGTTTGCCGATCAAGAAGACTTCACGCTGGAAGACTTCTTAGAGCAGATGCAGCAGCTCAAAAAAATGGGCTCCATGAAGAAGATGCTCATGATGATGCCCGGTGCCCAAGGGATGCGCCAGCAGCTGGATCAGTTTGATGATTCACAAGTAAACCGCATCGAAGCGATCATTCATTCAATGACTCCGTACGAACGCAATGTACCCAAGATGATCAATGGCTCTCGACGAGCGCGCATTGCCACGGGTGCGGGCGTCCACGTCTCTGAAGTCAACACGTTGCTAGAGCGCTTCCGTGAAGCCCAGAAGATGATGAAAAAAATGGCAGCAGGCGGCGGAATGCCCGGCATGCCTGGTATGCCAGGCGGCGGTGCGGGCGGACGACGCAACCAACGAAAAGGCAAAGGTAAGGGCAAGAACCGCAAACAACAGCGCTTCGGGAACCCAGCACGTGCCGAAGAGGAAGCTCGCAAAGAGCAAGAACGACGGGCTAATAGAGCCACCCAAGATCTTGGGTCGGCATTCGGCGCCGGTGCGGATCCGAAAGGCTTCGACCCATCGGAACTCAACCTGCCCAAGGGCTTTGAAAAATACTTGAAGTAAGTTCCCTATAATTGAACTTATTTTGCTTAGTGCGCCACAGCGGTGAGCTAGTGGAGTGTGCTTTAAAAATTACCACGTTGCAAAGTATGTGCCGTGGGCAGAACATTGGTTTGGAGTAGTATCACGTGAAAAATCTCGTAGTTATTGGCCAGGGATATGTTGGTTTGCCGTTATCACGAGCAGCTTGCAATTCAGGGTTTAACGTCACTGGTCTTGACGTCAGCCAGGAAGTTGTTGATGATCTCAACTCCGGAACATCACACGTTGAAGATATCCCGAATACCGATCTACAGAAGATGTTGGATACTGGTTACTCCGCGACAACAGATGTGGCAGTCATCCAGGACGCAGACGTAGTAGTTATTTGTGTTCCGACACCGCTAGGTGACGCAGGTCGTCCAGATTTGAGGGCCGTTGAATCTGCAACGGAGGCCATCGCACAGAACCTGCAGCGGAAATCACTAGTGATTTTAGAATCTACGACTTATCCGGGTACCACTGAAGAGCTGCTATTGCCCGCTTTAGAAGCCCACGGTGGCAAACTGGACGTTGACTTCCACCTTGCATTTTCTCCAGAACGTATTGACCCAGGAAATAAAACCTACCGTTTAGAGAACACTCCAAAAGTCGTCGGCGGTGTCTCGGAACAGTCCGGTGATCTTGCTGTAGCGTTCTACGATAAATTCATCGACGAAGTCGTGAAAGTAAAAGGCGCCAAAGAAGCTGAGACAGCCAAACTCCTAGAGAATACCTACCGCCATATCAACATTGGTCTGGTCAATGAAATGGCGAAATTTAGCCACGAGCTCGGCATTGATATTTGGGAAGTTATCAAAGCTGCCAAGACCAAGCCGTTCGGGTTTCAAGCGTTCTATCCTGGCCCCGGAGTCGGCGGGCACTGTATCCCAATCGATCCAAGTTATCTGAACTACTCGGTTCGGAAAGCACTAGGTCACCCTTTCCGTTTTGTTGATCTCGCCGAAGACATCAATAACTCGATGCCAAATTATGTTGTACAGCGTGTGCAGGATCTTTTGAACCAACATCAGAAGTCTCTAAACGGTTCAAAGGTACTACTACTCGGCGTTAGCTATAAATCCGATATCGCAGATCAGCGGCACTCACCGGCCATCCCGGTTGGTCACGGCCTTGCGAATAAAGGTGCAGTACTCACATATCACGATACGAACGTTCCGAACTGGATCTTGGACGGTATGGAATATGAGTCCGTTTCAGATCTAGATCAAGCAGTACAAGACGCTGATATCGTGATCCTGTTGCAAGCACACCGTGAATATGACTTGTCGGACATTGCATCGAAAGCCAAACTACTTTTCGACACCCGTGGTGCGCTTGATAGCGAAGAAGCGCACATCTTGTAAAAATGCAATGTCAATTGGATATTTGACACGGTTCTCTGTCATAATAGACCGGTACTGATCCATCGCTTAGATTACCCTCTATTCTCTGGGCGATGAGTCCGTTCGTGATGTATCCCTGTGCCTGCCCCCAGGTACACCGGAAAGATCACAAAATTATATGAAACAGGAGCACCCACAAAAGTGGCCGTAAGAATCCGTTTAAAACGTTTTGGTAAAATCCGTTCCCCTCACTACCGTGTGGTTGTGGCAGACCAGCGCTCGAAGCGCGATGGTGCTGTTATTGAAGAGATCGGGATCTACCACCCAACCGAAAACCCTTCGGTTATCAAAATCGAGTCAGACCGTGCACAGTACTGGCTTAGTGTAGGCGCTCAGCCTTCCAAGCAGGTTACCGCACTGCTGAAACTGACTGGCGATTGGCAGAAATTCAAAGGCGAAAAATATGACGAATCCGTCATGAAATTCGCTGAAGCAAAAGAAGACTTCGTTGCCCCAGACAAGGGTTCAGTTGTTCTTCCGGAAGCAACCAAACCTAAAGCTGAAGCAGCTGCTGAAGAGCCTGCCGCTGAGGATAAGACTGAAGAGGCAGCCGAATAGTGTCCATGTTGCAAGAAGCGTTGGAGCACCTCGTGCGCGGGATCGTAGACTATCCCGAGGATGTGCAGGTTGATCTTCGCAACAACAGGCGCGGAGAAATGCTCAGTGTGAACGTGCATCCAGATGATCTCGGTCGAGTCATTGGACGCAAAGGACGCACTGCAAATGCTCTTCGTTCCGTAGTTGAAGGACTTGCAGGATACTCGGTGCGTGTCGACGTTGTCGATACCGATCGACGCCGTTGATCAAATAAGCCGAATAGGCCGTCTAACCTGAAATTTAGTGGTTGGACGGTCTATTTTTCTTTGTGCACAATTATTTTGGTCTAACACCACATCAGAAATATACGGGGGCCTCTTACAGTGAGTTCAACACGCGCAGGGCGAATGAAATCCTGGTTGAGAAAGTTCGCAAAACCACGGAGCATGCCTGCTGACAGTAACAGCGCTGCGCCTGTTGCGACGACTCTGAAACTGGAGAATCCGGTTGAGAATTACTACCGGCACAAGATGAAGACGAACCTGCCCGTTTTCTATCGTTTCGCCCTTCAAACTCGGTCTCTAATGATTCGTGACGTGTTTGCTAAAGCGGCATCTAAACGGGGATATGATCTGACAGATCTCTTGGCTGTCCTGACCACCCAAACGTCAGCGGATTTGGATGATGAAAGCAAGGCGAGCATTGCGGAAGTCTTCGATAGTGAAGTGCTACTCACCCTCGCCAACTTATTGGCAAATACAGCACGGGACGAACTGGATACTCACAGTGCTTTGCAAATCTACGATTTTGTTTACAGGATCTGTGGAGGCACTGTATTCCAGGACGCGCATAAACTGCAATATGTCGAGGCGCTGGGAGCCGCGGACAGACACACTGATGTAAGACACTTTGCAAGAGAATTTGAGATCAACTCGTTAGCCCCCTTGCAAGAAGAACTTCTAGAGATCCAGCGCATAAAACAAGAGTTTTCCTCTGACGAGGATTGGCTGGATGCCCTCAACGAGCTATATGGGTCACTGGGCATGACCAAGGTGCTTTTCTCGGATGACACGTTGCTTCCACTCATGGATCGCCTCATGGCAGTGCCTGCAGAGAAAATACAGGGTCCTAGAGTTTCCGTTATCATGCCAACATTCTCGCCAGGACCTGGGATCAAAACTGCTGTGCGTAGTCTTCTAGAACAGACCTGGGAGAACATTGAAATAATTGTGGTGGACGATGCTTCACCCCCTGAATTTAGAAAAATCTACGCAGAAGTAGGACAAATGGACCCGCGTATTCGCGTGGTGCACCACGACGATAATATGGGCCCCTATGTAGCGCGCAATAGTGGTTTAGCAATCGCAAGCGGCGAGTTCGTTACAACGCATGACGACGATGACTGGTCCCATCCAGATAAGCTAGCCACACAAGTCCAGAGCTTATTAGATCACGAAAGTGCAGTCGCTGTAACCTCTGCTCATATTCGTACGAGTGAGAGCATGGAATTTCAGCGGGTAAATATCCTCGCGAAATACATGCAGATGAACTATTCATCATTGATGTTTCGCAAAACTCTTGTCGAGGCAATTGGCCCCTGGGATACAGTAAACAGGGGCGGCGATTCTGAATTTCTAACGAGGCTCATTGAATACGCTGGGTCTGAAAACGTTTTGCATCTTTCGGACCGTCCATTTTCATTCAGCAGGGTGTGGTCCGGCTCATTGACTTCTGGGGAAATGTCCCGGGGTTTTTTCGCATATTCACGGCTCCTATACCGGTGGGCATTCCGTCAGTGGCACTGGCAACAAGGAAAGCTCGGGAAGAGTCCGGTTCTGCGTCCACAAGAGTCGCGTCCCTACGCGATTCCAACCACATTCGAGTCCGGTACGCATACCAAAAATCTCGGATCCTTCGACGTTATCTACGTGACGGACTTTTTCCGACAAGCCAAATATGTCGATTACGTCGTCCAGGAAATTGAAACGCTGAGTGAAAAAGGTCTGCGAATTGGTTATACGCATATGTACTCGCCTGAAACGGATCGTCCTGCCGGGATTTCTCCCCGTCTGCTGAGTTTGCAGCTCGAAGGAAAAATCAGCCAGGTCTCGTACGATGATGTTGCAGACACAAAAGTGTTGATTGTTTATGATCCCTCAATCGGCATGTTTCTTGATGAAATAAAATCGACGATCAGGTCACAACGTAGCATCCTCATCGATCGAGGATTACCCGTCCTGGTGAACAGTCCCGAGCGAAACTCAGTGTTCATGTCACAAGCGCTACGCCATCTCGACGATTGCTTCGACACCGAGTTCGAAGTGGTTGGTGCTAGCAATGACGACCAGGAAGGATTGCTTACCAGGGTGCCTCACTCCCGAGTCCTCCCAGACGAGATGATCTGGAGACCACATGTGAGACAAAAGCAGGGGGATATAAGAGCTCCTGAAACTACACCGATAATAGGATTTCACTCTTACGGAAATCAATACCGCTGGCCAAACAATCTCAAGCAATTCGAAGCCATCTACAATTCTCCAGAATATGAGACACGCTTCTTTGGATCTCTAGAAAGCGCTATACAAAAATTTGGCGCAGCGGCTTTCGCTTTTTCTGAAGTTGTTTCAACTGCTGAATCTAATGAACTTGAATTTCTAAGTAGTATCGACTTTTGGGTGTATGGGCCTCATTCGAAGCTCGCTGATCACATTTGGGAGCCTGTTCTGAGCGCAATGTGGGCGGGGAAAGTAGTTATTCTACCCCCACGTTTCGCGGCTCACTATGGTACAGCCGCAGTGTATGCACACAGCTATGAAGTCGAAGATATTGTTAAGAGATTTTCTGAGCATACCGAAGATTATCTAGCGCAGGCACAGCGCGGGCGCTCTTTTATCCAGGCTGCTTATACTGATGAACACCTAGTGTCCAGGGTCCGTGATCTTTTGAGTTAGTTTAACTGAAAAGCTGTAAAATCAACGAAAATTGAGGTTTAGAACGTAGCGTTTAGCTGATTGTCAGCCAGGATAATTCCAGTCTAGCTGTAATTCCCGTGAGGCTCTGACGCACATTCGAGACCGCAAACATACCTTGAGGTGGAAAGGCTACATTTTAATTTGGTCCACAGTTCACTCCACCAGACTGCGGCAAGATACTCAAGGACGCTGTTGTTACTTGTTCCGCAACCGGATTATCGGTCCTCAGACGTGCTTGGCCGCCTCTCGGCACGAGCCACAGAGTTTAAATTCTCTAGAATATCCATCATGGACCTCTGAAGTTTTCATCATTGTCCTCACGGTAGTTACTGATATTATTCGGCGATTTTCGGTTCACCACCAGGCAGGTTGTCTCGTTTGGAAGAAAAACCGACAACCACCTATTCACCAGGGAAATACCGGCTGCCAGATTGCTAGGGAGCGTGCAATCACGTGTCCCAATCTGTGCAATTTAAGCGGTCTCTCCACGTCTGGTTCACAGAGTGGCCCTGACCATCGCCTGCTGGCGCATGACTTAGCTCATGAACGTGCTCAAGTCGAGAAACTCAAACCTTTCTTAGAACCCGAACGCAATCATGTCGAAAACCTCCGCATGGTTCTACCCATAATCGAACCAGGCAAAATCGAAGAACCAAAAACCGCAAGTACTCCAGAACTATCGACCAAACACACCAGGCGCCCTGCCGAGTGAGGTCATCTGCAGGAGGTAACAAGAACCGCGTTTGATTCAACAGTCTTGAAACGACGTTACCTCCACATATGACATCATCTAACTGTCTAGCTAAGCTTCTGCGTATTCAAACAGTTGATTTCGCTATTCATACTTTCCTGCAGCAAGAGAACGCTTCCGTTGAAGCCGCGCGACTCATGGCCTATCTGTTTACCACCTGGCTGGGGGAGATGGCAGACGAACCAGTGGGAGGACGCGAGAACCAATCCCAATAAGGAAGACGACATTGAGGACCGCATACTGCCTGACAAAAGTCAGGTTTCCACTATTTGCGGCGATCCCTATCACCTTGTAAGGTATTCAAGGCTGCGCTAACTGAGGCTGACACCTCCAGGAACGCTGCGGTGGAATTATCTAAGAGACTGACGTTGGAGTTGCATTGACTACAGAGGAGCCGGGATGGACATGCTGGCGCATGCAGGGGCTATAGAGGTGTGCTCTAAGCGGACAATTGCGATCCACCGCACGGTGAAGACACTCTGCGATCCGCACGAACGAGGTGCCACGACCGTTGGGCCGTTGCGGGCGACTGACCGTCGATTTTGCTGTCTTGCACAACCGTGCGGTGCCTCTGCTATGGCGGGAGTTGAGGAATAATGAACCGCCGAGCTTCCCGCCGATTCTTGCTAGGCCCTCGCAAGATTGGCGCACTGTTGCTTGTCATAGCGGTCTCAGGGCTTTTTATCCTGATGAAGCCAACCGCAGGTATGGCCGTTATCTTCGCGGCATTGGTCGTCGGGCTGCTGACCATCATCTATCTACTGATCGACTTGAAACGATCCATCCGCTCGCAAGTAAGCAGCGTTCGACGCGGAAATTATCGCATGGCGCGATCTTCCGACAAAACGAATCCGACGCTCCAACCCACGAATTCTGTGCCCCAGCCTGCTTTGTCGAATGTGGCTAGCGACGTTAAGCGCGCTCGAGAACGACTTTGGCTCGGTTATACATCGAGAGCTCTTGCGGTTCTCTCTAATGCCAGCACGGAAATCGAGACCTCTCCGGCGACTAGGTCGCTGGCTTTCCTTGAATTGGCGACCTGGTATGTTGCGAACGATGACTGGAGGCACGCACTCGAAGTTGTGCAACTCGCTCGAGTTGCACAACCAAAACCGAATGGCCGACAAGTAGCCCTTGAGATTGACGCATTGATCGCAACCGGTGACCCGTTGTCCGCCCGCAGACTCCTCGACTTGCAGTCGGTCATCCCACGGAGCGGCCCAGCGTTTCACTTGAGGCGTGCGAACACCTATCTCGTGGACCCCGATGAGGCCATGAGATTCGAGTTTGATGGGAAGCGGTTAGAGCATCTTAATCAACTCTACCGAGATAGTGGCATTGCGCCTGTCACGCCGATGGATCCAGGTAACCCCTTGACGATCAAGAATCTGAAGGCAGCCACAACCAGGGCAGATGACGCACAGGGCGAGATAGTCTCAGTCCTCATACCCGCTCACAATGCCGAGGAAACGATCGCGCACTCGGTTGGGTCGATCTTGGCTCAAACATGGGGGAACATCGAACTGATCATCATCGACGATGCCAGTTCTGACGGTACGGCCGCGGTCGCGCAAGCCCTCGCCGATCAGGACAGCCGCGTGAGGTTGCTCCGCAAGACCGTCAACGGAGGGCCGTATGCTGCTCGCAATGCAGGCCTTGAAGTCGCTCGCGGAACACTAATCACCGTCCACGACGCTGACGATTGGGCGCATCCTCAGAAGATCGAAAAGCAGGTTGAAGCCTGGCGTGCCTCGAGTAGCGGGCGTGCGTCAGTGTCGTTTCATGTTCGAGTCGATGACCGGTTGAACTTTCTCAAGCCCACTCGTCGTCACCGCGTTGAGTTGGTCGCCAGAAACCTCTCTTCACTCATGGTCGAACGAAACGTCTTCGAGGAGATAGGAGCTTGGGACGAAGTGCGAGCTGCTGGTGACAGCGAGTTCGTCGGCCGACTTCGCACCCACTTCGGAAGTGCGTCGATCGTGGAGACCTATCCAGACGCACCACTGTCCTTGTCGCTATCATCGTCGACCTCCCTCACTAGCGATTCTGCCACTGGATTCGCGAGTATGAACCACGTCCTCGGTGCTCGCAGTCAGTATCGTGCAGCGTTCCGCGAGTGGCACGACAGTCCGAAGTTCTCGGAAGATCTGCCGCTTCGAGGATCGCCGAAGTCGGCTCAGCCGTTCCTACGTCCCAAGGTACTCACGACAGCGCGCGCGGGCTTAAAGGAGACAGAGCATTTTGATGTAATTCTGATCTCAAACCTCTCGCTCCCCGGTGGGACAACGGCCTCTAATGTGCAAGAGATTCGTGCCCAGAAAATGGCTGGAATGAAGACTGGGCTGATCCACCACCCAGTGTACGACTGGGGCGCAAGCCGTCCGCCCAACCCGAAGATTCTTAATGAAGTCGATGGAGAGTCTGTAAGGCTTCTCTCGCTCGGTGAGACAGTTTCATGCGATCTACTTATTGTGCGACTACCAAAAGCCGTCGAGACGCTACTCGATGATTTACCGACGATTACGCCGAAGAACGTCGTTGTGTTAGCCAACCAGACACCTGATCGTTACTACAGATCAGGCGGAGTGCGAGAACGGGCATATGACATTCAGAAGGTCACGACCGAGCTGCGCAATCACTTCGGGATGGATCCATTGTGGTACCCCATCGGCCCACGCGTGCGCCACGCCCTCATCGATTGGCACAGCAGAGAATTGGATCTCTCTCGCCTAAGTGACACGGACTGGGTTAATATCATTGATGCCCGCGAATGGCGCCAAACTGAGCGACGTGTTCCGGATGGGCCATTCCGAATCGGAAGACACTCGCGAGATTCCGATGTGAAGTGGCCGACGGACGCTGACGTCTTGCGGGCTGCCTACCCGGATGCGCCCGAGTTCCAGATATCGGTTCTCGGCGGTGCATCGGTTCCAGAGCAGGTATTGGGTGGGCTTCCTGATAACTGGGAAGTATTTCCGTTTGACTCGGTTGCTCCTCGAGAATTCCTGGCTCGTCTCGATGTGTACGTCTACTTCACTCCGCCGGGGATGATCGAGGCGTTTGGTCGAGGACTCCTTGAAGCGTTAGCTGTGGGTGTGCCGCTCGTGACCTCCGTCGAGTTTGAAGAACTCTTCGGCAATGCGGCGATCTACGCTGAACCGAGTTCGGTAGTTGAGATCGTGCGAAAGTTGCGTGATGACCCTGTGTTCTATGCACAGCAGGTGGAGCGCGGCTACGCGCTCATTGAGCGGGAGTTTAGTTATGACGCACACATTCAAAGGCTTCGAAAACTAGCAAGGAACTAAACTCAGCGGCTAAATATCGCTTATCGGACGCGGCCTCGCTGTTCGAGCTAGCTCATGAATGTGCTCAAGTGGACAAATTCAAAGCTTTGCCAGACGCCGAACAGCCGACGTTGAAAAGCTCCGCATGCTCGAACCAGAGGTGACGTACCGACTACCACACCCAACAAGGTCAGCGCATCATGAAACATATCCAGCTTGATGATGTGACTCCTTATGAAACTGCTGTTACTAGGAGCTTCCATTCAGAGTTGGAAGTGACACTGAGATCTGCTTGTTCCGGTTGAGGTGTCACCTTTGGCATTCAGAAGAGCGTTATATCGCACTCTATCTGGCGGGCAGCGCGTCGGATGCTTCGAAGTGGTTTAATTGCGGGCTGCTCTGACCCTCAAAGAACATGGTCGTAGCTCTTGGGATATCCGAATGCGCAGGAATGGTTAACACTATCTAGGAGGTTAATGTGTGCGGTTTCAATCACGGGTGCGAAAACTTTCATATTTGAACACTAAAATAAATCGCTGAGCTATTGCTTGCCAGGGCAGGCAATGAGAGTGGTATTGTCACCTGGTGGTAGTGTTTTCTTTGGTTGGACCTCAGCGCGAAATATCCGCAGATAGGGGCTGGTAGTGCCATCTCAGGACCGTAAACATGATGTCCGTATTGCCAGGATCGGTAAGCCTCACGGGATTCGGGGTGAAGTCACCGTTGAGCTGTTTACAGATTCTCCTGAAACTCGATTCGTCAAGGGCAACATTTTTGGTGTGCACATCCCCCACAACGTGACTGCACCTTATTCCAGCCTGACTGTCGAGAAGGCCCGGTGGCACAACAAGATTCTGCTACTAAAGTTTGTTGAATTTTCGGACCGGAATACCGCAGAAGCAATGCGTAACAGCCATCTTTATGCTGCACCAGAAGTGCCGAACCACGAGGACGACGCTTGGTACCGTGATGATCTCATTGGGCTCAAGGTGCATCAAGACAACTTTGAGACCTCGAGCGTTGGTGAGGTTATCGACCTCATAACGGGTGATGCTCAAGATCTTTTGGAGATACGTCTTTCGGATGGACGAGAAGTGCTTATTCCGTTTGTTGAAGAGATTGTGCCAGAAATTGATGAAGAACAGCGCGCCATCATCATCACCCCTCCACCTGGTTTACTGGAGTTGAGCTAAACGCTATGCGTATCGATGTTGTTACGATTTTTCCGGAGTACCTGAAAGCGCTCAATCTCTCCTTGCTTGGAAAAGCACAGGAGTCAGGACTACTTGAGATCCAAATTCATGATCTTCGAGACCACACCTATGACAGTCACAAGACAGTTGACGATACCCCCTACGGTGGAGGCGCAGGCATGGTAATGAAGCCCGAACCATGGGCTCTCGCACTGGAAGAGATTCTTCTGGCCTCGCCGACAGAAAAGCCTGTGCTAGTCGTCCCCACACCATCGGGTGAAGTCTTTAGCCAGCCTGCGGCTCATGAGCTAGCAGAAACAGAACACTTGGTCTTTGCGTGCGGAAGATATGAGGGTATCGATGAGCGGATGTTTCATTGGGCACGCGAACACTTCGATGTTCGTCTCATGTCGCTGGGGGATTATGTGCTCAATGGGGGCGAAGTCGCAGCCTTGGCCATGATTGAGGCGATTGGTCGGCTTGTTCCTGGGGTAGTAGGGAACCCTGAATCATTGGTGGAAGAGTCCCACGGCGAGGATGGCCTGCTAGAGTATCCGGTGTACACGAAACCATCGTCCTGGCGGGACTATGAGGTGCCGGAAATCTTGTTATCCGGCGACCATGCAAAGATTGCTGCATGGCGCCGTGAACAACAAGTCGAGCGCACTCGCACACGCCGTCCAGATTTATGGACAATGCACCAAAATATGGCATAATAAGCAGTTGTGCCTACCGGGTGTTGGATCTGCCGTAGGGGATCAGAGCATCAACGTTGGGCACCGGGGACGTAACTTCATGTTGCACCTCGAAACTTCCAACGCAAGCCACAGAGCTTGCTGATGAAAGTGGGCGACCTGCGGCGCATCACTAGGAGCAGACTCCATGAATCTTATTGAACAGTTAAATAAGAAAACCCTTCGCGACGATATCCCAGAATTCCGTCCTGGTGACACCGTTGCTGTTCACGTGAACATTATTGAAGGTAAAACCCAGCGTATTCAGGTTTTCGAAGGCTTCGTTATGGCTCGTCAGGGCACCGGCGTTTCCGAAACTTTCACCGTACGCAAGACTTCCTTCGGTGTTGGAATCGAACGTCAGTTCCCAGTGCACTCACCAGTGATTGACAAAATCGAAGTTATCAAACGCGGTCACGTACGTCGTGCCAAGTTGTACTACATGCGCGAACGTAGCGGTAAGTCTGCACGTATTCCAGAAAAACGCGGCTAATTTAGCTCAGCTTTTGTGACGAAACCGTCAAAACCACAGCGGGTTGTGCACTCCATTGCGAGTAGCCGGCCCGCTGTGGGTGTTAACCGGTGGGTAGTGCTGATCCTGGTGCTGCTAAGTGTCACCGTGGCGGTAGTGTTCGGAATGCGGGCGTATCACCTCAACACCTATACGATTCCGTCTGCTTCCATGCAGCCCGGCCTACAAATTGGCGATCGCATAGAAATAGATCCCACTGCATACCAAAATGCTGTCCCGGACAATGGTGAAGTCATCGTTTTTGATGGCGCCGGCAGTTTCTACCCGTATGAATCCCAAACAACAGTGAAGCGTTTCCAAGATAGCGCACTCAGCGTTATAGGGATGGCTCCGCAACATCATGCCGTAGTCAAACGGGTAATCGGGACCCCGGGTGACACCGTGGAGTGCTGCGATTACAACGGCAGCCTACTCCTGAACGGTGCACCAGTGGACGAACCATACTTGGCCGAACCAGAACGGCCAGCGTCATCTAGCCCATTCCGGGTCGAAGTGCCGGATAATAGAGTCTTTGTGCTGGGTGACAATCGGTACGATTCGATCGACTCACGAGCACTCCTTGGTGCCCCGGGTGGGGGTATGATTCAGTTGAATAAGATCTATGGACCGGTGGTCAGAACACGATGAGAGTTTCACATTCAGGTAACGAAGCTGGCAGCGGCGCCGGTGGCTTCTTTCGAGGGCTCCGTGAGGTTCTCATAATTCTCGCCATCGCAATCGTGGTGTCTTTTGTTATCCGGACCTTCTTTTTTCGCGCTTTCTTAATTCCTTCCGGCTCCATGGAAGATACTCTGCAAGTGAACGATCGAATCTTTGTGAACCTTATAGTGGACTCAGAAGAACAATTGGAACGCGGCGACGTGGTGGTATTCGAAGATCTGTATGGCTGGCTGCCGCCCGCAGAAACCAAACCAAATGCTGTCTTTCAAGCTCTTGAATTTGTTGGGTTATATCCCTCAACATCCGAACAACACTTAGTTAAACGCATCATTGGGATGCCCGGAGACCACGTCACCGTCGATGAGGACTCTGGTCAGCTGGTGATCAACGGTACTGCCATCGATGAGCCGTACGTATATCCCGGTGCTGCAGGTTCAGATATCGACTTTGAAGTCACGGTGCCGGAAGGCAAATTGTGGATGATGGGAGACCACCGCAATGCGTCAGGAGACTCCCGTAGCCACATCAATGGCCCGAATGATGGTTTTGTCGACTTTGATCAAGTGGTGGGCAGAGCCGAAGTAGTAGCCTGGCCCCTGGACCGATGGGGTTCTGCCGGATCCGACAATGAACCCTTTGAACAGGTATCGGCGCCCTAAATGATGACGCCTGATCTCTCTATTGAAACGCAACTCTCTCAACGCTGCGGTGGTACTCTCATCGCTGGTATGGATGAGGTTGGCCGGGGCGCACTGGCTGGGCCGGTAGCAGTCGGCGTGGCAGCAGTGGATGTCGCCACATGTCAACCTCTAGACGGACTGCGAGACTCTAAGAAGCTCACAGCGCTGCAGCGCCAACGCATGACACTAGCGATCCCTACCTGGGCCGCCACAGCCGTAGGCCTAGCCTCTGCCGAGGAAATTGACGCTTTTGGGATTACCGCTGCTCTCGGGCTAGCTGGCCGCAGAGCCTGGCACCAACTGGTCGAAATAACTGATACACCCCACGGTCTGGTACTTGATGGCAACACCCAATGGCTCAACGATGCACCGGTTTCGATGGTGAGCTCCCTAGCTCCAATCGATGTGGAGATTGTCTTGCAGACAAAAGCAGATGCCACATGTTCGACAGTATCCGCTGCAGCAATCACTGCCAAAGTTGCACGCGACGCGCTGATGGTGCAGCTCGCCGAGCAATACCCAGCGTACGGGTGGGACAGCAATAAAGGCTACGGTTCTGCAGCACACCGGTTAGCGCTGGTCGATATTGGGATAACCGAATACCATCGCAAGTCGTGGAATCTTGTGCCAGCAGAGATACAGCCCAGATTATTGTGACCCTGGTATCCCGCTGGAGTTGAACCAACTACGATATGAGCCATGACTGATGGCGATGACGAGTTAGCCCAATACGCGGCCAACCAAGAACTGAACCTCTACAAAGAGTACCGAGACGTAATTGGACTGTTTCGGTACATCGTTGAAACTGATCGCAGATTTTACCTCGCCAATTCTGTTAATGTCGTCACCCATCACGAAACTGGTGACACATACTTTGAGCTGCTACTCGAAGACGCCTGGGTGTGGGATGTGTTTCGGTCTTCTCGGTTTATCCAGCGGGCTAGGGTTCTCAGCTTTCGCGATATCAACATTGAAGAACTTCCTAGCCGCGAAGATCCTGGCATGCCCGCGGACGGACCTTTTGTGTCACCGCCAGGAGACTAACGCCCAGATATCCTCAAGTGGCTCCGGATCCTGAAGTTTTCCACAATTTGGTCTAACGCGTACACCACTGAGTCCTCAAGCGAGGAGACTGGCAGTGGAGGTGAGGCAATATGACCATCAAACCCTCACAGCAAAGCCCCACTGAACTAGGCAGATACGGTGAAGAGCTCGCCGTAGACTCACTTGCTCAGGCAGGCTATCAAATACTGGCGGTGAATTGGCAAGCAGATGCGGGTGAAGTCGATGTGATTGCTTATCATCGCAAGAGCCTGGTTGCTATCGAAGTCAAAACGCGGCTGGGCACCAGTTTCGGTGACCCGTTAGCATCAGTCACCCCACACCAGCTTCGTCGTATCCAACGAGGCCTGCTGGACTATAAGCAGTCTGTCTACCCCAGGTACGCACATACACCTACCCGGGTTGATATTGTCGGCATACTCGTAGACTCCCATGGAGACGTCACAGCCGAGCTGCTGCAGGATGTGACATAGATGGAATCCACACCACAGAATCCGGTTCTGCTTAACGTCAGTGCGCCCACCAAGATCGGCAGAACTTACAGCGTGGCGCTGACCGGGATGAAAGGCCAGCCGGTAACGATAGAAGCAGATATCGGGAACGCTCTGCCAGGTTTCACCCTGCTAGGCCTGCCGGACCAGTCTTTGCAAGAAGCCAAAGACCGCATTCGTGCGGCCGCTAGGAACTCTGGCCTGCCGCTCACCAGGCGACACTTAACCGTTAACCTGACACCGGCCTCGTTGCATAAACGGGGCTCACATTTTGACTTAGCCATTATCATGGCGGCTTGGGGAGCAGACTATACGGTACGGGACGAGACCGGACCAGTATTTTTGGCTGCCTTGGGGCTGGATGGCTCTCTTCAATCGGCTCCGGGTATCCTCCCTGCGGTGATGGCTGCGGTGCAGGTTGGACATACCGACATTGTTGTAGCAGCCGCTTCTGAAACCCAAGCGCAGTTGGTACCTGGTGCGAATGTGCGAGCCTATGAACATCTGACAGAAGTAGCTCATGTATTTGGTGCTGAGATAGAACCTAAGCCAAACCCAAGGGGCGCTAACGTATCGAAGCCCAGCACTGTGTCCCAAGACCAGCCCTTGGACCTTGCTGATATCCAGGGACAGCATGAAGCGCGCTGGGCATTAGAAATCACCGCCGCAGGCGGGCACCACCTCCTGCTCCAAGGTCCGCCCGGCGCTGGTAAGACCATGCTTGCTCAGAGACTCCCTAGCATCATGCCGGCAATGGACCCGGCCACCGCATTGCAGAGCGTTGCCGTCCAAACGCTGTTGGAAGGACAAGACAGCGTGCTAAAACTTCCAACCCGGCCACCGTTTCAGGCGCCACACCACTCAGTTACAGCGACAGCTCTTATCGGCGGTGGCTCTGGGACAATTCGTCCAGGAGCAGTGTCTAAGGCCCACGGGGGAGTGCTCTTCCTGGACGAAGCAGCCGAGTTCAACCGTCAGGTATTGGACACGCTCAGACAGCCGTTAGAGACTGGCAAAGTGGTGCTGCACAGGGCTAGGCATACCGTAGAGTTTCCAGCACAGTTCCAGTTGGTTATGGCCACCAACCCGTGTCCCTGCGGTTACGGGCACGGTACAGCAAAACAGTGTCGTTGCACATCGTTACAGCGTCGACGGTATTCTGCGAAATTGTCTGGACCACTCCTGGACCGAGTTGACCTGCAAGTTACCGTCGAACCGGTTACCTCTCATCACCTCACTGCCAATGATTCCGCGGAATCATCAGCAGAGGTAACCACACGAGTTACAAGAGCAGTAGAGCGTGCCCGGCATCGGCTTGAACCTTTCGGTCTGAGTCGAAACCACCAGGTGCCCATGGCTCTATTGCAGAAGCCAGAACTCCAAATCGAATCAGCGGGAAGAAAAGTTCTCGAACAAGCACTAGATGCCCAGCAGATCACAGCACGAGGCTATGGACGTATCCTACGGGTGGCCTGGACTATCGCAGATCTAATGCAGGCACCCCGACCAACTGCAGCACACGTCGATATGGCACTCTACTTGCGCCTCAACTCCGCTGGAGGCCACCATGCCTGACCAAACTCTTCGGCGTGCAAGGGCAGGCCTTACCCAAGTTATTGAACCAGCCGACGGGCTTGGTGTCCTCGCCAGTCAAATATGGGGGCCAAACCGTCTCCTAGAAATCATTGACGGTAAGACGCCAAATCAACAAGATTGGAAAGCGCTCGCCGACCACGATGCGGGCGATGGACAACTGACCAAGACGCTGCGAAATCATTTCGGTTCCGCCATCGAACGCTGGCGCAGACGGCGCAAATATCTGAAGCCAGATCAGGCCCTCCATTATATTGCCAGCATAGGCGGCTGGTTTATGACACCGGAAGATGAGCACTGGCCCAGTGCGCTCGCAGACTTGGGTGTCACTGAACCGCTGGGCCTGTGGGGGATAGGCGAAGGTGACGTTCCTCCAGCAGAACGGATGCTGAGTCTGGTGGGCTCCCGTGAAGCCACAATCTATGGTGAAACGGCCACGGCGATGTTAGCGAAGAAAGCGCGCCAGCATGGAGTCACCGTGTTGTCTGGAGGTGCATATGGGATTGATGCTGAAGCACATCGTGCAGCGCTCAGTGTGTCGGGCCATGGCATCCCCACTATTGCGGTCCTGGCCGGTGGGCTCGATCAATTGTACCCAGCGGGCAATCGCGATCTATTACGTCGAATCGCAACAAATGGACTTTTGATAGCGGAAATGCCACCCGGTATGAGACCAAACCGGTATCGCTTTCTGAACCGAAACCGCATCATCGCCGCATTATCTTCCGCAACCATCGTAGTAGAAGCACGGTACCGCTCAGGTGCACTCAATACTGCTCACCACGCCCATGATCTAAGCCGGTTTGTTGGTGCCGTTCCGGGACCGATCAACGTGCCGAATTCAGCCGGGTGCCATCGGCTGATGAAAGAGACACCTACAATGCTGATTGATGATCCCACAGATCTTGAAGACCTATTCGGTGAATCGTTCAAACCCACTGACACTGCTCAATCGCCGGAACATCAACGCGTCTATGATGTTTTAGATGTGGAGGAGATGCTTGTTTTCGATGCACTCCCAGTTCAGAGCAGAACCACTAGCACGCATTTGTGTGGCATCACGGGGCTATCCGTACCGACAATTTCTGGAATCTTGACCAAACTGGAACGCCACGCGTTAGCGGAACATAATGCACATGGCTGGCGTAAACACCCAGACACCAACCGCTAATGCTTTGCAGTTGGGAACATTCGTGCCAGAGTAACAAGTATGGTCAGGAATATTTCGCCCCAAGATGCAGCACTGATCGATGAATACTGTCATTATCTTGAACACCAGATGAATCGCGCTCATCACACGATCCGCTCATACCGGACTGATTTACAGGGGCTCGCCTCAGACATGGCGCCAACCCCATTAACTGACGAAACGCCAGTTACGATCTTTCGCTCCATGACGTTAGAAGACCTCAGAGGTTGGTTGGCGCAACTAAGCCGGCATGGCATAGGCAGAACGACTATGGCGCGCAAGACAACAGCGGTTCGCCAATTTATGTCGTGGCTTGTGCGCCAGGGGGTTCGGCAAGATAATCCGGCGGCGCGTTTAGTAGCTCCAAAAAGACAGTCGCATTTGCCGGATACGCTTTCCCAATCTCAAATGCGAGACGCTTTGGATAGCTTGCATGCAGAAGCGCTAGGACAGGATGTCACACAGCCCGATCCGATAGCGCTGCGAGATCTAGCGATGGTAGAAGTCTTGTATTCCACCGGCATTCGTGTGGCTGAGCTCGAAAGTCTAGATATCAACGATATTGATGTCTCGCGCTGCATGATCAAAGTAACAGGTAAGGGCGATAAGCAACGTGTTGTCCCGCTCACCGCACCTGCGATGACCGCGATCAACAGCTGGCTGAACCATGGTCGCCCATCAGTATTAGCCGAGGGGCACCGATCTTCCGCAGTATTTCTTGGTGTCCGTGGTCGACGGATCGGTGTACGGCAGATCCGAGAAGTAGTTAACGATATGCTTCGGAGGTTAGGCAGCACATCTGCCTCAGGTGTGCACGTGTTGCGGCATACGACAGCCACGCACCTCCTTGACGGAGGAGCCGACTTGCGCTCGGTCCAAGAACTGTTGGGACACGAATCCCTCCAGACCACCCAGTTGTACACCCACGTATCTATCGAGCGCTTACAGCAAGGTTATAAGCAAGCACATCCGCGTGCATGATGCGAAAGTAGTTGTGCTCGTTGTGCATCCTTTTATCGAAGTTACGTCATGTATCATCCTACTGGTGGCGATAATGACGCCCATCAGGCATAATGGTTGAAGTCAGAGATCATCCGTGAACCATATTCAGTGGTCGTAGGGGAAGACGTACCGCTAGTTATGGAGGATCGGAATGTCTGACATTGATGCAAGAGGTGTACTTTACGTGCACTCTGCCCCCGCAGCCCTCTGCCCACATATTGAATGGGCAGTTGGGGCTGCTTTGGGTGCCCAGGAAAAATTAGATTGGGAAGCCCAGCCGGCTGCACCTGGCACTTATCGCGCCGAAATTAATTGGATGGCACCGCAAGGCAGTGGGGCGAAATTAGCGTCATCTCTTCGTGGTTGGGCGCATCTCCGCTATGAAATTACCGAAGAAGCCTCTGAAGGTTCCGACGGTTCTCGCTGGTCGCACACACCTGAATTGGGTATTTTTCATGCGACCACGGACGTCACCGGGAACATTATGGTTTCTGAAGACCGGATCCGGTACGCCTACGAGCAAGCAAATGGTGATCCATCTGCGGTGTATCACGAGTTGTCATTAGCACTGGGTGAATCGTGGGATGAGGAACTAGAACCGTTCCGTCAAGCAGCCGATGGAGCCAACGTGCGTTGGCTGCACCGGGTGGGCTAAAACTCCGCTAACGATCCTTCATACAGCAATGGAGGCCGGCTCCTCAAAAGGAAACGGCCTCCATTTAGTGTTTAACTCACGGAAGTCAGTAGCTGCGGAACGCTACAACAGCGTTGTGGCCACCAAATCCAAAGGAGTTGCTGAGAGCAGCGATATCGCCGGACGGCAGTTCACCTGGCTTACCATGCACCACGTTGAGCGGGATGTCGGGGTCTTGGTTGTCCAAGTTGATGGTGACTGGGGCCTTGCGATGATGCAATGCCAGTACAGTAAAGATTGCTTCAAGAGCGCCAGAAGCACCCAGTAAGTGGCCCGTCATGGATTTGGTCGCGGACACTTGAACATTCTCTAAGTGGTCGCCGAAGATAGACTTCATAGCTACGTATTCCGGGCGGTCACCAACCGGCGTAGAAGTTGCATGCGCGTTGACGTGGAAGACTTCATTGAGCTCAATGCCTCCGGACTCTAACGCAGCGGACAGGGCACGTGAGGCGCCCATCCCCTCAGGTTCTGGGGCCGTGATGTGGTGAGCGTCTGAGGTTACACCCGAGCCCGCTAACACAGCGTAGATTGTTGCTCCGCGTGCGCGAGCGTGCTCTTCGGATTCTATGACGAGAGCACCAGCGCCTTCGCCGAGTACAAAACCGTCACGATCGGTGTCGTACGGACGTGAAGCTGCTTCCGGGTCGTCATTACGTTTGGACAGGGCTTGCATAGCAGCGAATCCAGCGATCGGCAATGGATGGATAGCTGCTTCTGCGCCACCGGTGACCACGATGTCGGCCTGACCCGTCTGAATCAAGCGGCGGGCGTTATCCATGGCTTCGGTACCGGAAGCACAAGCTGAAACGGTTGTGAGGGCACCACCACGGGCGGATAGGTCCATTGAAATGGCAGCTGCCGCCCCGTTTGGCATGAGCATCGGAACGGTCATCGGCAAAACTCGGCGTGGACCCCGTTCGCGCAGGTTGTCCCACGAGTCCAGTAGAGTCCATACGCCACCGATCCCGGTACCAAAAACGACTGCTAGTCGTTCAGAGTCGAAATCTTCATCCGTTAGGCCGGAGTGAGCCCACGCTTCGCGAGCAGCAACGAGGCCCATCTGAGTTGTTGGATCCATGCGGCGTGCTTCAACGCGCGACAGTACCTCGGTGGGTTCATTTGTCAGCTGTGCTGCGAAAGTTACTGGCAGCTCGTGCTTTGCTACCCAGTCTTTTTCGATGGGGCGTGCACCAGAGGTTCCTGCCAGGGCGTTTGCCCACATGGTGTCTACGTCGCCACCGATAGGGGATGTAGCGCCAAGACCGGTAATTACGGCTTTACGGGTCATATCTAATGCCTCGATTAGTTTATGGCCAACAAGACGGCCTGGTTTTCAAGTTTAATCTGAAGGTGTTGGCGGTCTAGGGGGCCGGGAGCGATCCCGGCCCACCGCTCATGGCGGACCGTGTAGTCCGACCTATTCCGTTAGGAAGCGTTTGCGATGAAATCGACAGCGTCCTGGACGGTTTTGAGGTTCTTGACTTCTTCGTCAGGGATCTTCACGTCGAATTTTTCTTCGGCATTGACCACAATGGTCATCATCGAAATCGAGTCGATGTCCAAGTCATCGGTGAAGTTCTTATCCAGCTGGACTTCTTCAGTTTCCAGTCCGGTTTCTTCGTTGACGATTTCAGCTAGACCGCTGAGGATCTCTTCTTTGTTAGCCATGAGCAGCTCCTTGTAAATGGGCGTGCAAGATGTGTTTTGCACTGGTTGTACTATTTAGTGGTCAGTTCAGAATGTTGACTTAGGGTAGTCGAACAACCTGGGCGCCGTAGACCAGCCCGGCACCAAAACCAATTTGTAGGGCTAAACCACCAGACAGTTCTGGTTGTTCTTCCAACAGGCCGTGCATTGCCAAGGGAATGGATGCAGCCGATGTATTCCCAGATTTTTCAATATCACGACAGATCGCGACGTGTTCAGGTAAACGGAGTTGTTTTGCGAACTCATCAATAATACGCATATTTGCCTGGTGGGGGATAAACGCAGCCAGATCATCTGCGGTGATGCCAGCATCGGCAAGCGTCTGTTTGGCAACTTTTGCCATCTCCCAAACTGCCCAGCGGAAAACTGAAGGACCTTCTTGACGCAGTGTAGGCCAGAGGCTGCCTTTGCTGCCGGGCTCGGTGATACCGGTGGCATCACCAGTCTTTTCTACTTCCTGAATGATATCGCGCATTTCTAGGCTTGAACGAGTCATGCGAATCAGGTCCCAGTCCTCGCCCTTGGAACCCCAGTTTGATTTCGAAATACCCGAATCCTCGGAGGCACCAACAACAACAGCTCCTGCACCATCCCCTAATAGGAATGAGATAGACCGATCTGTTGGATCAATGAAGTCAGAAAGCTTTTCAGCACCGATGACCAATACGTAATCTGCCATGCCGGATCGCACGAGTGCATCGGCCTGTGCGACTCCGTAGCAGTACCCTGCACAGGCAGCTGAGATATCGAAAGCCGGTACGGTGATGCCAAGTTCGCCCGCAATCCAGGCTGCAGCGGAACCGGTTGGGTACGGAAACGTCACGGTTGAAACAATGATCGCCCCGAGGTCCGAGGATTCCAGACCGGCCTTTTCTAATGCCTCTTGGCCAGCGCCCAGTGCCATGTCGGCTAAGCTCGTGTCGGCTCCGGCACGCTGCCGGGTCACGATACCGGTACGTTGGCGTATCCATTCGTCAGAAGAGTCGATTGGGTCGGCGATTTGATCGTTGGTAACCAGGTTCTCTGGGCGGAAAGCACCAACCGAAAGGATACGGCTTCCGGTTCTTGGGGTGTATGGCTGCAAGCTGACTGTGGACACTAATAAACCTTACGCTGAGATATTCTGGGTGTGTTCGGCGATAAAATCTTGGGCTTTTTCGAGATCTGCGGGAGTTTTGATAGCCAGGGTTTTGATTCCCTTCATGGCCCGGCGGGCAATCCCGGTCAGAGTGCCGCCTGGCAGTAGCTCGATGATGCCTGTGACGCCTGCGTCCACCATAGTGGATTGGCAAAGATCCCAGCGAACCGGTGAAGTGATTTGGTTGATGAGGCGTTGAACGAAGTCCTGACCTGAAGGCACCATGGTTCCATCGCTATTTGAAGCCAGTGAAATCGCGGGGTCTCGTGGACTTAGCGTTTTCGCGAACGTTTCCAGATCAGGAACCGCAGGCTGCATGTACTCGGTATGAAATGCTCCGGCGACTTTGAGTTCAATAACACGTGTTTTCTCTAGGGGGTTTTCCGCCAGACTGTTGAGGGCCTGTTTTGAGCCTGCCGCGACAACTTGTCCGCCGCCATTGACGTTGGCGGGAGTGATATTGAGATCTTCAAGGTGGGAAATGACTTCGTCTTGGTCTCCGCCGAGTACTGCTGCCATGCCGGTTTGTTCGACTGCGGAGGCAGCTGCCATTCCTTGGGCCCGAACGCGGACGAACTCAAGGGCTTCGACTGGGGAGAGGACCCTCGAAAGTCCTGCGGCGGTGATTTCGCCAACTGAGTGGCCAGCAGTCATCCAATCGTTCGTGTCTAACGATTGGATGTCGAGTGCCTGGGCTGCCAACAGTCCCGCTGCCACAATTAGTGGCTGGGCTACGGCCGTGTCTTTAATCGTCTCCTCATCAGAAGTAGTTCCGTGAGTCACTAAATCGACACCGGTGGCATCCGACCACTCACTGAGGGTCGGACTGATACCGGGGAGTTCAAGCCACGGTTCTAGGAAGCCTGGCGTCTGGGAGCCCTGTCCTGGGCACACGATTGCGAGCATAGAGATAACTCTTCCAAATTCTTCGAACTTAACCTGTCAAGATAGCCCCCGAGTATACGCAAAGTTTTTGTAGGTTTCCTACAAAGACAAAATATGTTCACTCACAGGTGTTCTTGCTGGTGATCATTGTTCTGGCTGGTTTAAGACCGTATCAAGTCTACCTGTCATAAGAGCAACTTGTAGGACATATGCATCCCTGGGCGTCGTTGGGTCCCAACCGGTCAGTTCCGAAACGCGTTTTAATCGGTAGCGAACAGTGTTTGCGTGAATAAAGAGTTGGCGAGCTGTGGCCTCGAGCGACCCGCCGGTGGTCGTATACACATCCACGGTTTCTAAGAGTGAATGTCCGGCTCGAGATAAGGGACGATACACTTGGCTGGTCAGCGCTGCCCGTGCCGCATCATCACCATTCAGAGCACGTTCCGGTAAGAGTTCTGCCGCTGAAACAAGGCGTGGAGCAGCCGGCCACGCAGGGGCTGCAGAAAATCCTTCTAAAGCTTCTTGCGCGGAGTGCGGGGCTTTGACTAATGAATCCACGATTCGACCATAGACAATTGAGCCCACACCAAAACCACGCTGAATGGTTCGGGTATCTGTTTCTATGTCCTTGATCCCGCCTAACAGAATGACCAGTCGGTCGGAGAGGACCCCGATGAGGATTTCTAGTTTGGAACGGGTAGCGATTTCACGAATTTTCGCCACAAGTTCCGGTTCTTCAAGTTGATCGGGTTGTCCCACCAGCACTGTTATGCCCTCATTGGCTTTCCAGCCTGTGGCGGCCGCTCTTGAACGAATTTCATCGGCCCGGTCTCCGGCGAGAATTGAATCGAGCAGGAGAGCTTCAAGCCTGGCGTCCCAGGACCCCCGCGTTTCAGCAGCTCGCGCGTAAACTTCGGCTAGTGCGAAGGCGATCTCACGGGAGTAGAAGACCACCGCATATCGGGCCGCTGCCTTATCGGGTTCGGCCACAATGGCCGGAAGCTGCGTTTCCACAACCTGTAATACCGTCCGCAAAAGTTGTGCTGCTTGTTGCAGTGACACGGTGCGTGAAAGTTCAGAGGGTGCATTGCCGAAGACCGAGTGAAGCACTCCAGATACGGAAGTTTCAATTGTATTTTCACTATGTTCAAACCAGTCGGCGAAGGTGGTGAGCCCTTGTTGCGCTATTTCGCCGAGGCTGGACCGTTGGTTGGCCGGCAGCTCCCGGAACCATGGGAGTGAGGTGTTCAATTGGTGCAGTATTGCGGTCTTCAGTTCGCCCAGGTGGGCTCGTACCGCAGCTTTTGCTTCGGTCGAGACTGGCCTAGGAATTTTGGCTGACCAGCTATTCTTCACTTAGTTCGCTACTTCCCTCTGACATATCTCGGCGTTGTGTTGGGCCAGGTTGCTGTGAGCTGAGTAGTTGTATTCCACCAGCACGGCTCCATCGTATCCGAAGGCCCGTTGGTGTGTTGTTAAAGACTGCGGGGTGCTGGAACTATCCAGCACCCCGCAGAGAGTTATACGCATCAGTGGCGTAGACCGTCAGGCGTCGCCGCCTGCTGTACCAGTGGTACCAGCGTTGACATCGTCAAGTCGATACTGTGCGAATGCGGTGGAGGCGGTACCTTTTTCAACCTTGCCTTCGTCTTCCAGCATCTGCAACGCACGGACCACAACGGAGTGAGTATCGATACCGAAGTAGCGTCGGGCTGCAGCGCGGGTGTCGGAGAAGCCAAAGTCATCGGCCCCCAACGTAGCGAATGCATTTGGCACATACTGGCGGATCTGGTCCGGCAGTAGTGTGGCAAAGTCGGTTGTAGCCACAACAGGCCCCTCGGTATCCTGCATCACCTGGGTGATGTATGGAATACGTGGTTCCTGTTCTGGTTTGAGTAGCTGATCGCGTTCGGCAGCCACAGCATCGCGGCGCAGTTCGTTCCAGCTGGTGACTGACCAAACATCTGCGGATACGCCCCAGTCGTTCGCCAAGACTTCTGCTGCTTCGATGACCCACGGCAGTGAAACGCCGGAGCCGAAGAGCTGTGCCTTTGGTCCACCGATGTCTGAGGTTGAGTAACGGTAGATACCGCGTAGCAAGCCATCAACATCAATGTTTTCTGGTTCGTCCTGGTGGGTGATCGGTTCGTTGTACACGGTGATGTAGTACATGACACTGCGTGCATCGTGGCCCAGGTCGTGGTCGCCGTACATTTCGTAGAGCCCATTGCGCATAATGTGCGCAATCTCATACGAGAAGGCGGGGTCGTAGTGCTTAACGCCCGGGTTGGTGCCCGCCAAGATCGGTGAGTGTCCGTCCATGTGCTGGGTGCCTTCGCCGGCGAGTGTGGTGCGACCAGCGGTTGCACCAATTACGAAACCACGGGTCATTTGGTCGGCAGCAGCCCAGAAGTTGTCGCCGGTGCGCTGGAATCCGAACATCGAGTAGAAGATGTAGATCGGAATCATGATCTCGCCGTGAGTCGAGTACGAAGTACCTGCTGCGGTCAGCGCCGCGGTAGCACCCGCTTCATTAATACCCACGTGCCAGAGCTGACCCTGCGGCGATTCTTTATACGACAAGAATAGATCACGGTCTACCGACATGTAGTTCTGGCCACGCGGGTTATAGATCTTAGCAGTCGGGAAGAAAGAGTCCATACCGAAGGTACGCGCCTCATCAGGAATGATCGGCACAATGCGCTTACCGATATTTTTATCCCGCATCAGGTCACGCAACAAACGCACAAAGGCCATTGTGGTGGCAATTTGCTGCTTGCCAGAGCCCTTTCGGGCATGCTTATACGTGGATTCTGGTGGCAGCGGCAGAGCATCGTATTTTTCGCGACGCTCTGGCACATACCCTCCGAGTTGGCGGCGGCGCTCTTGCATATATTTAATCTCAGGAGCGTCTTGGCCCGGATGGTAGTACGGCATAGCGTACTGATCTTTTTCAATCTCCTCATCGGAGACAGGAATGCGGTGACGATCGCGGAAGAGCTTGATCTCATCAATCGTCATTTCCTTCATCTGGTGGGTCGCATTACGACCTTCAAACGAAGTGCCTAGGCCGTAGCCTTTAATCGTGTGGGCCAGGATGACGGTTGGCTTGCCATTGTATTCGGTGGCAGCTTTATATGCGGCATAGACCTTTTTGTAGTCGTGGCCACCGCGTTTCAGACCCCAGATCTCGTCATCGGACATATCCGCTACGAGTTCCTTGGTGGTTGAAGACCGGCCAAAGAAGTGTTCGCGCACAAATCCGCCGGACTCTGCCTTATAGGTCTGGTAGTCACCGTCTGGTGTTTCGTTCATAACCCGAACGAGTTCGCCGGTGTCATCCGATTCCAGTAGTGGATCCCATTCGCGGCCCCACAGTACTTTGATGACGTTCCAACCGGCGCCGCGGAAGGAGGCTTCAAGTTCTTGAACGATCTTGCCGTTACCGCGAACGGGTCCGTCAAGGCGCTGCAAGTTACAGTTGATGACAAACGTGAGGTTGTCGAGTTTACTATTGGCGGCCACGTGCAGGGCGCCACGGGATTCTGGCTCATCCATTTCACCGTCACCCAGGAACGCCCAAACATGCTGATCCGAGGTGTCTTTAATGCCACGGTCATGGAGATACCGGTTGAACTGGGCCTGGTGGATTGCGTTTAACGGCCCAATACCCATGGAAACCGTTGGGAACTGCCAGAAATCGCTCAGCATCTTCGGGTGTGGATAGGACGGCAGCCCGTTTGGTGCTTGTGATTTCTCTTGACGGAAACCGTTGAGCTCTTCTTCTGTGAGCCGGCCTTCCAAGTACGCCCGAGCGTAGTTACCAGGGGAGGAGTGGCCTTGGAAGAAGATCTGGTCACCGCCACCCGGATGGTCTTGACCACGGAAGAAGTGGTTCAAGCCCACTTCATACAGAGTTGCTTGACCGGCGTAGGAGGAGATATGTCCACCAACGCCTACGCCGTCGCGCTGTGCGCGCTGCACAATGGCCGCAGCATTCCAGCGCAGATAGTTGCGATAGCGACGTTCTAATTCTTCGTCACCGGGGTATTCCGGTTCTTGGTCTGCTGGGATGGTGTTGACATAGTCGGTGGTGGTTACCATCGGAACGGCAACAGATTTTGTGCCGGCACGCTGCAACAGTTGGCGCATGATGTATTCGGCGCGTTCTGTTCCGGCAATGTCGACCAGGCTGTCAAAGGATTCGATCCATTCAGAAGTTTCTTCTGGATCTCGATCAGGTGCGTGGTCGGTCAAACCACTTAGAATGTCAAAGCTTTCTTCAGCTGTGCTCACAGTGACCTCTTTCTTTCACTAACGACTCTTGTGTCTTGTCGTTTATAGGGCGCAATCAACCGCTGTCGTGGTCAATTGCGTCACGTCAAAAGGATCTCATAGGGATTCTACCCCCGCGCGAGTCACGTCGAGGATAATCACTCCTCGACGCGTAAACCAAAAGCTCACCACGAACAATTTCTAACACGTATGATGGTGAGATGTTGCGAATGCCTCAAGAATTTTGAAAAATAGAGTATCTACACATGAAAAAGGAGTGTTGTGAGCAACTCGTCGTCTGGTAAGAACCCAGATAACAATCATTATATTGCGGAACTCGAGCTGGCTGTTGGAAATATTATCCAAGAGCTGGGTTGGGATGAAGACATCGACTTTGAGTTCCGAAACGGTTTAGAGGACGCCTTAGGCGAAGAGTTCCTCACCGAAGAAGACCAAGAACCAGTAGATGCAGTGCTCCTCTGGTGGCGCGATGACGACGGCGATATCGCAGATCTGACAGATGCGTTAGAAGACGCCGACACCAACCTTGATGAAAACGCGCCCATCTGGTTACTTGTACCAAGAGCTTCGCAAGTTGGTCATGTTTCGCCAACGGATATTGCAGAAGCGGCTTCCATTGCAGGTTTTCGCGCAACCACTACTGCAGGGGTTTCAGAAGACTGGTTGGCTACGCGACTTGAGCCAGCAGTCGCACACTAATGCAGACACCGGCCCTGCGGGATCAGTACGGCCAGGCATGGCCTTTTCCACCCATTGAAGGCCCAGATCAGCCAGGCCACGATAAGACCTGGCTGATCTTTATACCGGGCGCCTATACACCGGTATGCATGTCTGAGTTGAGTCAAGTGAGTGATCTTGCTAACAGTCTTGCTGTGCATCAGGTCGGAATCCGGCTTATTGCCCCCGATTCCGCTCCCATTCTCCGCATGGTTTCGGAGGAGCTGACGCTCAAAGTTCCTTTTCTTTCAGATTTCTGGCCACATGGCGCAGCCGCCAGACACTACGGAATCCTTGATGAAGGCAGCGGACGTCCCCAGCGTGTGAGTCTTTTGGTGAACCGCTCTGGCGAAGTCCTAGAGACCGTAGTTTCGACCTCAGGAGCGCGGGACATGGAGGATCATCTAGCCGTTTTGCAAAAGAAAAAATAATAGACTACTATTGGATCTTGTTGCACCGCGGAAACGCAAGCACAAAGGGTCTTTAGCTCAGCTGGTAGAGCAACTCGTTTACACCGAGTAGGTCATCGGTTCGATCCCGGTAGGACCCACACGATACGAAAAGCCTCATTTTCCTAGAAAGTGAGGCTTTTCGCGTTCCAGATCGCATCATCTGTGTGTATGGAACAAAATGGGTGTGGACTGTTTTTAGGACAGTTCGGGGTTTAGCTGGTTGAGTGCACGGTGTTGCTCCGAATGAGGCTCTGAATCTGTTGAGGAGCTGACCCCATAAGTGTCAGAAATGCAATATTTGTTTTGAAGAATCTTTACTAAACGGTTTCCGAATGCAACTCTCGGATGTGTATCTGAAAATAGTAAATGTATATCTGTCGTCAATTTTTCTAATATTTTGGCTGTCTTGATGTAGCTTTACCGCACCAGATGTGGCACTACGTTTCTCATTTCCGCTTCAAAACCAGCTGCGAGCGATTGAGAGAAGGGTGTTGTGAAGTGGTGGTTGTCGTAGAATACGATAATATTTCCCACTATCGCATCACAGTTTTCTACGTCATCATTTTCTATTTGCGGGCACACATACTTCGTCATATCAATTGGGTGTACGTTTTCTGGCAGATCTATATTGAGAAGTGGGTTGATATCTGCGATTCGATCCTTTGATGGTCCACAGTCTTGTGAGGACCGCCCGGATGCTAAGCAGTCGGGAACGCTTTCACTATTTCGTGGGGTACCGCGAACAAGCATCAAGTCTGTGTTGGTTTGAGATATTTTGCTCCACCACTTGGGCGCTGCATCCAGCACGTATTCTGGTTCGTTGAGTCGGGTCCCTGGAGTAACAACGAGATCGACCTCGTTGTTACCCAGCCACTCGATAAAGTTCTGGTTCCATTGTCCACACATACTTTGGTCAGGTTTCTCCTCCCAACCGAATACACAGCTGGATTTCGTGACGACTAGGACTTCCCAACCGTGTTTACGTGCGAGAGTTTTAAAGGCTGCTTCGAGGTGTCCTGCATGAGAACCGCCGGCAAGGACTATGGTTGCTGTTGGCTTATCTGGGGCATCTTCGTCTTCGCAAACCGTAATTTCATCCGTGCCGGGGTCTTGCCCGAGTTTTTGGCCGCATCCGCGTCTGGTGTAGTCGGGCCGGAACTCAGATACGTCGTCAAGATTAGGGAACGGTTCTAAGTCAGGAACCGAGTGTGACAAAAGGTATTCTGCTGCACCGGGGTACTGACTCTGTTCTAGGCCCTCGTAACTGGTGTCCAGATTGTCCAAGGACGGAGAAAACACGGAGGTTGTTATTCCCGATATGATAAGCAGACTGGCTCCGAAAGCTACTGTCGTTTTATTGGAACGAACACCCGCTGAGGCGGAAGACGCTTTGCTGGAGAGTTTTTGCAGTGGTTGTTCGACATATCGATACATCAATGACGCTAGTAAGAGACTTGTAGCGAGAATCACTATAGCGCCGCGTATACCAATAGCGTTACGGTCTCTGATTTCAAAATAGAAAATTAGGAGAGGCCAATGCCACAGATATAGACCATATGCGCGGTCACCAACCCAGGCAAGCACAGGATTGGATAGAAAATGTGTTGCATAGCCAACTGGATCCTCGTTGCCGCCCTGGGGGCCAGCCGCGATTAGGACGAGGGTAAGCCCTGTGAGCGGCCATAGTGCCCAAGGGCCTGGGAACAGCGCTGCGCCGTCGAGAAAAACACCGCACAGCACAATTAACGCAACGCCAAGCCATCCGGCAGGCAAACGTACATGGGCGGGTAGCCGGATTGTGCTGCCTGCTAGGGCTAGAAGACCACCGAAAGCAATCTGCCATGCTCTTGTGGTTGTCAGCAAATATGCTTCGTCCTGATTATATGTGCCAACGTATATGGCGTAGAGGAATGAAGCTATGAAGATGAGGCAGACTCCTACACTCATGATCTTGGCAGCAGACTTATGGAGACGTTTTGCGATGAGGACTGCTGCGATAGCAATGACGGGCCACAACAGATAAAACTGCCCTTGGACGGAGAGCGACCAAAAGTGTTGAAAAGGAGAAGTGTCAGGTCCTGCAGCACCGTATGCGAGCTGTGAATTGATCAGTTCAAAGTTTTCAAAATAGAGCAGCGAAGCTCGGGCTTCGGCCCAAAGTTGTCTGTGTTGAGTGACAGGTGAAACAAGTAAGCCGACTATCAATGTGACCGTGGCTACCAATGCTGCAGGGAGAAATATTCGTCTGACTAATCTTCCGAAATACCTGAACGGATCAAAGCGTCCACCGGAACTTGCAGCTTCGCGTAAGAGCATACCGGTGAAGAGAAATCCGGAGATAGCAAGGAAGATGTCAATACCACCAGAGATTCTTCCATTGCCAAACAGATGAAAGACCACCACACCCAGCAGTGCAAGCCCCCGAACCCCGTGAAGTTCGGGGAGGTATCGTCGTTCTGGCAGCTGCTTTGTGAGCCGGGTTTCGAGCTTTTCGGAGCGTTGGAAAGTTGGCATTGCTATGTTGAAAGCCTTTTTCAGTACTAAATGGCAGAAGCGACGTTAGTCTATCGCACAACGATGCCCGGTCTAGTAAGGAAGTAGTCCCAACACCGCTGCCATGTTAACTGCAGTTATGCCGCTGACAGGATTTCTATTTATTGGTCTTTGATACAAGCACAGCGCAGGGCCTATTAGGCGGTGCCTCTGTGATTTTCGTTAAGCATCTTCGGAGAAATGTGTAGTAGATTTTGGGACCGTCGTAAAAGGTGCCATCGCGCAGCATGGCATAAAGGGTATCTACCCAGCGGCGAGCCAAGGCGATGGCTGCTTGTTTATTGGTTTATTCTCAGCGCGTTTCATATCGTAGTACCGACATGATGGCTCGCGATGCAGCGAAGCAAAGGCGCTGTTGAATAGGTCAGATTTCAGGCGTTTGTTGCCGCTGCGGTTGACGAATTCCCCCGCGGATCGATGTGCCAGATCGCCGCAAGGTGAACGCAATGCCAGCATACAAGGCGACGTGGCCGGCGGTTTAGAAGTCTTTGCCGACGACGACTTCGGTTAGGAGTCTGGCAGCGGTCCTGACGGCGACTCCGGGGAGGGAGGTCAGGACCGGGGAAAGTAGGGTGGTCAACGGCCAACGCTACGACGTGGGCATAGATCTCAGCGCGTTGGGTATACAGCTCAGCGAGTTAGGCGGCTAGCATGGGGAAAATTGTTGCTGAAGCGCTTGTACCCGGCACCATCAACGTCTGAGACTGAAGGGCCTCTCGCTGATTTTGGCCGCAAATTACGGGTTGTTTTTGGCAATCCGGTTACCCACATGGCCCCGCCCAGCGGTTTGCAACGCGTGCGGGGTTGGCCACCGGGTCAGGGCATCCGGCACTCCGTAGTGTTTCAAATTTCGGGCCCACGACGCGTTCAGGGCCTGGTAGATCTGGGTCAACAACCCACGCAGCCGGTTGCGGGTCGCTGTGGTCTGAGACAGCACGTCATCATCAGACCCGCCAGCACCGCAAGCTCCGCGCTCTATTCGTCGCAGACATCAACGGCACGTAACGTGGCGGGCGTGATGCGCGCAGTTTCAGCGATAATCTAGGCATCCCGGGCATCGGTTTTGGCGTTGCCGGCGTGCAGATTCCCGGCCCGGCGCACTGTGAGTCCCGATAGGAAAGCGACCTCCACGTCGTCTAGGCTGTGGACCACTGCCTCTATCAGGGCACCGATGGTGGCGGGGCTGATGAGCCGCCCCCGTGTTTAGGTCCAGGCGGTATGTGAGTCAATTTGTCGTTATTGTGTGGGTGCAGGTTTGAGCGTAGTCGACTGGGGCAAGGTATCCCAGCGACGAATGCCTCCGGTCGTGGTTGTATTGGTGTTTCCAGTCGCCGATGATGACTTGTGCATGTAGCAGCGAGTAGAAACTATTGATATTCAGACATTCGTCGCGTAGGCGTGCGTTGAATGATTCGACGTAGCCGTTATGCCATGGCTGGCCTGGCGGGATATAGGATAGTGCTGTCCGGTCTGCTGCCCAGGTCAGCACGGCTTGAGAGATGAACTCGGGTCCGTTGTCACTGCGCAACACGACCGGAGCGCCCCGCTGAGCGATCAGTGTTTCCAGGTGGTCGAGGAAGTGGTCGGTGGTGATGGACCGTTCGACCAGTCCGCCGATGCATTCGCGGGTGTGTTCATCCACGATCGAGCAGATCTTGAGCACTTTGCCTTGCTCACAGACATCGAACTGGAAATCCACGGCCCACACCACATTGGGTGCATCCGCAGTCGGAGTGTTGATTGTGGAGGTGCCCACTCGTTTGCGTCGGCGACGCTGGGGCACTCGGAGTCCTTCTTCACGCCACAGGCGCTGTATTTTCTTGTGGTTGATGTGCCATCCTTCAGCCCTTGCATCATGGTAAGCGCGGCGATATCCCCAGCGTGGGTGGTCTGTGGCGTATTGGCGCAACCAGGCACGCAGCGGCTGGTCAGGATCAGCCACGGTGTCCTGGTTCAGGGGTCTGCGCCATGCAGATCGGGAGAGCCCAGCCAGACGGCATGCCATGCGCTCACTGATCGCAAATGATCTGAGTAAGTGAGCGATAGCGGCGCGTCGTCTGCCTGGGCCTAGAAGTTTCCCTCTGCAAGTTCTTTCAACGCGGCTTTCTCTAGCTCAGCTTCGGCCAGGAGCCGTTTGAGCGTGGCGTTTTGCTTCTCCAGCTCTTTGAGCCGCTTGGCGTCATCTGCCTTCATCCCGCCGTATTGGTTGCGCCACCGGTAATAGGTTTGCTCGGCGACCTCGAGTTCGCGGCATACGTCAGCTACGGTTTTGCCTTCTGCGAGCAGGCGGTCTGCTTGGCCAAGTTTCCGGACTATCTGTTCCGGTGTGTGGCGCTTTCGTTGAGTACTCATCGTGTCATCCATTCTCCCCGAAAATACGGGGTTTATGGACTCACATAACGAATGGACCTAAAAAATGGGGTCAGGCCACTGATCCATCACCAACAATGCCGGCTCGTGCAGGTGCACCAGCACGGTCAGCAGCTGGAGCAATTTTGGCTCGCTATTGGACATTGTTTGTCATAGACCTTGGTACCGTCACTGGTCAACGCGGTAGCGTGGTGGTCGGACTTGCCCACATCCAAGCCAATAAACAACGCATACTGGTCAAAATTGATGCCGTCATAACATGCCCTTTCATCTCATGTGTTTCTTCCACTTGATCCTGCGTGTTCTAACCGACTCAGGCCAGTGTCACAATGGTGTCGGTGGGCGGGTCATGCTAGGCATACACTTTAAAATCAAGGTCCCTATGGTTTGGGAGAGTCGTGCGTTTATTAGCGATCCACGATCCGCCGCGACCAGCTCTTGGGTGACTACACCCGTTACTTGCGTTTGCAAGTGGCCTGCGCCCTATGAGGCTTTCGTTATTCCGACAGGTCAAAACGTAATTAGTGAGAGAATCTGGTGAGAACTCACACCATGTCTGCGGGAGCTTACTCAGTATGAAAAGAATATATCTTGATCTCGACGGGGATATTGGCGTTCTACCTCACTTCTTGCGGCGATGAAGGCGCCGGGCGGGCCGCAGTAGTGGTGACGACGGGACGTCTCTAGGCCGGAATCTGACGGTAACGGAAATTTTCGATCATGTAGAAATGGCCCCAGTCATTGCAACTAGTGTAGCGGGTGCTGTGTTCCTTATCGGACGAGGTGGGGGACTACCTTCTTCATTTCCGCTTCGAATCCTGGTGCGAGTGATTGTGAGAATGGAGTGGTGAAGTGGTGGTTGTCGTAAGACACGAGAATATTGCCTACTATGGCGTCACAGTTTTTGACAGCATCATTTTCTATTTGTGGGCAAACATATTTTGTGACGTCAACTGTATGTACCTTGTCTGGTAGGACCATTTCTTGCAATGGGTTTGTCTCGGCGAAGCTTTCCTTCGACGGGCCGCATTCCTGTGAGGTACCGCCTGATGCTAGGCAGTCGGGCGCGTTGTCTGTTTGACGTGGCATGCCGCGAACGAGCAGAAGGTCCGTGTCTGTTTTTGAAATTTTTTGCCACCAGTCTGGTGCTAGGTCCAGCACATTTTCTGGTTCGTCGGAGTTAGGTATTCTGCTTCCAGGGGTGACGACAAGGTCGACATCGTTGTGTTTCAGCCAGTCAACAAAGTTTTGGTTCCATTCGCCGCAGCGTTCTTGGTCTGGGCGCTCCTCCCAGCCAAACACGCAGCTGGGTTTTGTCACGATCAGGACTTCCCAGTCATATTTTTGGCCGAGTGATTTGAAGGCTGCTTCGAGGTGTCCAGCGTGGGAGCCCCCGGCCAGCACGATGGTTGCTGTGGGCTTGTCTGGCGCCTTTTCGTCTTCGCAAACAGTGATTTCTCCGGCTCTTGGTGATTGGCCACCTTTTTGCTGGCACTCTCGTTCAATGTAGTCCGGTTTGTAAAGTTCGACTTCTTTCAGCGGGGGAAAGGCGTCTACATCTGGAGCTGGTTGTGACATAAAGTACTCCGCTGCGCCAGGGTACTGTTTTTTGTCGAGCCCAGCGTAGGTGGCGTCTAGGTCACCCAGTGATGGGGCGAGGGCTGTTGTTACTATTCCTCCGATGGTAAGCAGGCTGGCACCGAGGACAACTGTGGTTTTATTTGTACGTTTACTTAGTGCTGCTGTTTTTTGGATGGGGCGTTGTAACGGTTGTTCAATGAACCGGTAGGTGAGCATGGCCAGCACGACTGTGATTGCGAGGATGACCAGTGCTCCTCGGACGCCGATGGCATCTCGGTCACGGTATTCCATGTAGAAGATTAGCAGTGGCCAGTGCCAGAGGTAGAGGCCGTAGGCGTGGTCTCCAATCCAGGCGAGCACTTTGTTTGATAGGAAGTGTGTGGCGGATTCGACGGGGTCGTTGTTGCCGCCGTTTGGGCCGGCTGAGATGAAGACGAGGGTCAGGCCGGCTATTGGCCAGAGGGCCCAGGGGCCGGGGAACAGTTGGGCGCCGTCAAGGACGAGGCCACAGGTGATGATGAGGGCTAGTCCTAGCCAGCCGGCAGGACCTCGTAATTGTTTGGGTAGGCGTAGTGTGCCACCGGCCAGGGCGAGAAGCCCTCCGAACGCTAACTGCCAAGCTCTCGTGGTGGTCAGTAGATACGCTTCGTCTTGGTTGTAACTGCCCACATAAATTGCGTAAGCAAACGACAGGATAAACACTACGCCGATGAGCACGGCCATGATTCTTGCTGCTGAGGTTCTGAGCCGCTTGGCGATGAGCACGGCGATGATGGCTAAGAATGGCCAGACGATGTAGAACTGACCTTGGACCGACAGCGACCAGAAGTGTTGGAAGGGGGATGTCTCTGGACCTGCTGCACCATAGGCGAGTTGAGAGTTAATAAGTTCGAAGTTCTCGAAGTACAGCAGTGAGGCTCGGGCCTCTGCCCATAATTGGCTGTGTTTGGTCACCGGGGACACCAGTAGGCCGGCCATCAAAGTTGCAGCGACGACAAGCGCCGCTGGTACTAGAATTCTGCGGACGAGGCGGCCGTAATATTTGAGCGAATCGATACGCCCACCACTGGCCGCGGCTTCACGCAGGAGCATACCCGTGAAGAGGAATCCCGATACGGCCAGGAAGATGTCGATGCCACCAGAAGTTCGGCCGTCACCGAAGAGATGGAATACCACCACACCCAGGAGGGCAAGACCGCGGACGCCGTGGAGTTCGGGCAGGTACCGTCGTTCCGGTAATCGTTTTTCAAGTATTTGTTGTGACGATTTGGCGTGCCGTATTCGTGTAGTAGTCATCAGCTTCCTGTAGCTCGGTCCGGGGTGCGTCAAGCGCCAATATCCTAGCGCATCAAACGGTTATGAGTCCTATATACTGGCCTGGAAACGTCAAAATAGCTGCCCCTATCCATCATTCCGAGGTTGGGGTGCCTATATGAAGATGCTTCGTCTTGTCGGGAAAAGACTCTCCGGTTATTAGGGTCGAGAGCAGGGACAACGCTCTTGAAGAGCATTTCCGGTCAACTGTCTTGGCAAAGTAGAGCTGCCGGGACCAGCAGGAATGAAGAGCTGTGTTCCAGACTCTCATTGCTTCATGCACTCTTACGACTTGAACGGCGCCAGGTTGAGCAATTCGGTCCTTGGACATGATCCTGTGCGATCCGCTTTGGATGATCCTGCCGTGTACTCGCTCAGGAATTGGATATGTAGGAGTTATATAGTGAGCTGGTGAATTTACGCGGCACAGGCGGACAATCAATCGGACGAACAGGGGTATCTGCCGGACTATGCCTAGATGGAACGTCCCGACGCTGACGAGTGCATCTGTTACTCCTCTCCCAAAGAAGTGCGATTTTCGGCTTTGTGCCGTGGAGTAAATCGACATGTCAGTGTCAGGATCCTCCATTTAAGTAGGAAACATCTCTGCCGTGTTCTGGTACTGATCTTGCCAAGTGATACTTTGCGGTTCAGAGTCTGGGTTGGATAAACTCAGGGCAGAATTCCAACATTTATTCCTGGCCGGGTGGCTGAGAAAAACTGTAGACACAATAGAATCCACAAAATTCCGTCCCAGAAAAATTGGAAGAATACGTCATCAATGGGCTTTAGTTCGCAAAGAGACAGGGAGAGGTCTCGGTTCGACCTTCCCAGTACACACCTATTAAACCGTACGCTGGTCGTAAAATCGTGGGGAATGAGTATGAACGCTCAAACGAGCAGTGCTTATATGACGAACCCGTTGAATGAAGTAGGCGTCCAAGGTTGAAGAAACTCTTGCCACTAGCTCTAGGTGTATCTCTGTTCCTACCTGGTTGCGGTAGCGCCTCCTATGACGATGTCAGTGATGAAGAACTTGCCGCCGCGACCGACGCTTATAATGAGCTCGTTGAAGACTATTACGGCGGGCCGACCTACTCAAAAAAAGAATTTGAGCACGAGGCAAAGCGAGTCTGTGACTTACTGCCACACGACACCACTGAAGAAGACTTCGATAATGCTGCGGATACTGTGTATGGGGAGACTGAAAACATGCATGGGATGGCGGCAGTAGCACTCGTGAGCCATGGGGCGCGAAGTTTCTGTAAAGATAAACACGCATCAGCTTTTCCTGAATACCTCGATTAGGAGATCAGTACCTGCGGGCAGTGGCTCCCACGCATCATTTGGACGTATTGAGTTTTGGCATAGTAGCCATGGAATAATATTGGCATGTTCCTCAGTGCCCTCGATATGCTCGTGCCGACTCATCAGACTTCCGGTTTGTGGCGGCATCCAGATGCTGATGTTTCCCAGTTCACGGATCTGAGTTTTTGGCGACAGCACGTAAAGATGCTGGAGGAAGCTGGTTTCGACACGATGTTTTTCGCCGACGTTTCAGGTCTGTATGACGTGTATGGGGATTCTGGCTCTACTGCCATTCGCGCTGGGATGCAATATCCTGCCCTGGATCCACTCCTGCTGATCAGCGCATTAGCCGCCGAAACTTCTCGCATTGGGTTCGGCGTAACGGCTAATGTCTCGTATCTACCGCCGTACCTGTTGGCTCGAACCTTCGCGACTTTGGACCATCTGACTGGTGGTCGTATCGGCTGGAATATCGTCACCGGATATCAACGTTCGGCACTGCGCAATCTAGGCGGCGAGGATCTAATGCCGCATGATGAACGTTATGACCGTGCTGATGAGTACATGGATGTGGTCTACGGGCTTTGGGAATCATCAGTGGAGCCTGATGCAGTAGTCACCGATGCAGCTACCAATGTATATATGGACCCGGATAAAGTACACAACATTGATCACCAAGGCAAGTGGTTTACTGTTCCAGGGCCTGCTCTGGTCACTCCTGGTCCACAGCGCACGCCGTTGCTGTTCCAGGCTGGATCATCGCCCAGGGGTATTGAATTTGCAGTCAAACATGCTGAAATGCTGTTCTTTTCGGGGACATCCCCAGCTAATGTGCAACAGCTAGTAGCACAAGTCGAAGAGGGTCTGGTAACTGCAGGAAGAGGTCGTGAAGCGGTCCGTTTGCTTACTTCGGTGACCGTAATTGCTGCAGCTACAGATGAAGAAGCTCATGAACGATACCGTGATTACACCGGCTATGTGGACCAACAAGCCGCGTTAGCTTTGTTTGCCGGCTGGACAGGACTGGATCTTTCTCAGTTACACCCTGGTGATGTACTGGAAGATGTCCATATTGAAGGTAACCGCTCGGCGTTACAATCCTTCACTTCCATGGATCCGGATAAACGCTGGACAATTGCAGATCTGGCCGCCTACATGTCGATCGGTGGCCGCGGGCCGGTCATCATCGGCTCTGGAAAGACTGTGGTTGATGAGCTACAGCGATGGGTCAACGAAGCTGGTGTGGATGGCTTTAACGTCGACTATGCCCTGCGAGGGCCGGACATGGAGGCATTTGCGCAGTTTGTTACTCCGGAATTGCGTGACCGCGGGCTTCTTGAACCACCCCCGATATCTGAGGTAGCAGAGTCGACGCTGCGCGGGAGAGTGTTTGGCTCCGACTGGCTTCCACGGAATTCCACGGGAGGATCGTTTCGGCGCACTAGCATGTGAATCATGGTAGTGCCCCGCCCGTAAAAGACCTGAGAGTTCGCTTGGTATCTGGCCGGACCCGTGTTTTTCTTGTTCCAAGGGTGTTAGGTTGGCCGCACCAGCGTATTTCATGAGATCGCTGGCGTGAGGACAACCAAGGAGGCACCGTGAGTGACAAAGATCCCGTCCAGACCCTGCTGAAGAAAACTGAGGATGTAGCGATATGCATGTTAACAACGACCGAATCTGATGGTCAGCTCGTGAGCCGTCCCATGGCAGTTCAGGAAATTGACGATGATCACACTTTGTGGTTCCTTACCCGCATCGATACGCCAGTGATCCACGAAACCACAGGCGGACAGCGAGTAAATGTCTCGGTGTCCGAGAAAGGTTTTTGGGCATCCATTGCCGGTGTGGCGAACGTGGACCAAGACGTCGAACGAAAGAAAGCATATTGGTCAAAGATGACTGAAGCATTCTTCGGAGATTCACAGCCCGAAGATCCGGACATCGTCTTACTGCGTGTCACGCCTGAGACCGGCCAATATTGGGACTCACCTGGGTTACCGGCAACGGCTGTTGAGATCCTGAAGGGACTAGCCAGCGACAAACCTGCACGGCCTGGAGCAAGCCATGAAGTTGATCTGTAACTCAGTCTGTGCGTCTCATCAGATTTGAAGAGCCATTAAGGAATTTCTAAAAGCTGCTTAATCGCTTTGAGACGTTTCGTTGTCTGTCGTTTCAGCGCGTCCGTACGACCTGCCACCTTTGCTTTGGCTGCGTGGTTAGGGTGCCAAGACAGCGTCAACACGATTGCCAGCGCAATTTGCTCGCGGAGAGTGTAGTGGTCTGATTCCTGGCCTATGATCCCGCCAAGCCCGGTATGCATTGTTGCAAGAGTAGTTTCGACATCATCTACGTTAATGATAATTTTTGCCATGTCGAAGGCGATGGGTTTGTGCTCGGCGAATTCCCAGTCGACAAGTACGAATTTCTGGTCCGATACAAGAATGTTAGAGCCGACCAAGTCTCCATGGCTCAGACTGGTTTCGAGCTGATCGTTTCGATCGATGAGGTTCCGTACTCTCTGATCAATCTGGGGCTCAACCTCTATGCTTTGGCAAGCTTTTGACCATCGCCAAGCATAGCCCGTGCCGACAACGTCAATCAAAGGTTTACTGGTAATACCAACGCCTTGATGCACACGGTGGAGTTTGGCAGTCAGTGGAGCGATAAGGTCACGCAACTGAGTACGCGTAGCTGGTTGTCCAGCAACCGTCGTTTCTACTAGATATGCGCCTTCGCCTTTGAGGATGGAACCATGCTCAAAAACTTCTGGCATAAGATCGGGTGCGTGTGGGCGCACTAAATTGTGTGCTCTGACGGTCCTTATAATACCGTTACGCTCTCCACCCGTTTGATAGCGAACGCTAAGACCCGGGCCAGGATAAAAAGACCGCAAGCGCACTTCCGCATCGACATCAAATTTTCCGATGAGAACAGAGTCCGCCCTGACACGTTCGCGAATGACGCCAATCCCCGGGAGATCAGGCTGTTGATCCTGTGGCAAAACAGCGAGCCCAGCAGGCGTGGACCACGCGCTCCGTTTGGCATATGAAAATTTTCGATGCAAGAATCGTTTCGGAAGAATCGAAGACTGTCGCTCAATTTTGGCAACTCGACGCAATGCAGCGGCCCACCGCTGATAATTGATGTTCGACACGTGCGAAAACCCTTATGTTCGGCATGATTTTGAGACCTGGCTGCAGTCTACATCTCACTAAGCGAGAACCCTAACTGTCAGGATGGGATGAGACCAGCGGCTCTTAGCAAGTTCACTTTTTGATAGGGCCTGTTTGAGAAAGATTTTGTTGTGACGACTTCTTCGTATTCCATCCCATCTCCGGTTGTGGCCGGGCCCGTTTCAGGTTTAGCCGCCGTGTCGGATAATGGGGTTATGAGCACTGATGGTTCCACCGACAAACCCCGCCGCCGCGTGATCAGCATCGCCGAAAAACTGCAGCACCTGGAAGCCTACGATGAGGCGATCCAAACTCAGCAAGGTGGCGCGTATTTGAGGGCCAATGGGTTGTATTCCTCCCAGATCGCTCAATGGCGTAAACAGCGTGATGCGGGTTTGTTTGATGGGAAACAACCGGGTGAGGCTATTGGCAAGCCTACGAAAGAACAGGCTGAGATTGCCCGGTTGAAGCGCCAACTGGCGGATCGAGAACGAGATTTGGAGACCACCCAGACGGCGCTGGATATTATGGGAAAAGCGCACGCGCTCTTGGAACAGCTCTCCAAGAGCGCGGACTCCCAGGATCCCAAGCGCAACAGCCGCTAAGAACCGCCTACCTGCAATTGATTGAAGCATCGGTGACCACCCGCCAAGCCGAACTGTTAACTGGAGTGTCTCGGTCCACGATGCACCGGGTCGCTTAAGCCGAAGCTGCCGGTGGCACCGGCGAGAAGCACCCGGTGGTCCGGCCGGAACCAGCTAACAAGCTGTCCGAGACCGAACGAGAGCAGGTGTTGGCGGTGTTGCATAGCGACCGATTCGTGGACCAAGCGCCGCAGCAGATCTATGCGACCTTATTGTCTGAGGGCACGTATTTGTGTTCGGTGTCGACGATGTATCGGCTCTTGCACGACAACACTCAGGTGACTGAACGCCGTCGTCAGGCCCGGCATCCAGCCCGGAAGGTCCCGGAGTTGGTGGCCTCCGACCCTGGGGAGGTCTTTACCTGGGATATCACCAAACTGGCTGGCCCAACCAAGGGGATCTATTACAACGCCTACGTGATGTTGGATATTTTCTCACGCTTCATTGTTGGTTGTGTCGTCCACACCAGCGAGACCGCCGGGTTAGCTGAAGACTTCATGGCCAACGTCTTCGGAATCTACGGAATCCCCAAGGTCGTGCACGCCGACCGAGGTTCGTCCATGACCTCCACACCCGTGACCGCACTGCTATCGGATTTAGAGGTGGTCAAAAGCCATTCCAGACCGAAGATATCCAACGATAACCCCTACTCAGAGGCCGCTTTTAAAACCCTGAAATACCTGCCCGAATTCCCGGAACGCTTCGGCTCACTGGAGCACGCCAGAGCGTTTATGGCCGAATTTGTCGAGGCTTATAACCACGAACACCGGCATTCCGGCATCGAGTTTCACACCCCAGCCGATGTGCATTTCGGGCTGACCACCGACGTGGACCGAGCCCGCCACCAGGCGATGCAGACCGCCTGGCAGGCCTATCCAGAACGCTTCGCCAAACACCAGCTACCCAAGACCCTGCAGCTGCCCGCAGCAGCCTGGATCAACCAACCCGCCCAACCGTCACAGGAGGACACACAACTCGCCGCATAAACACACGCTGGTCTCACCCGACTTGAAAATTACCGGAAGGCCTGAGATGGTCGTCTATCTGTGCATTCATAGGGGCTAAAGTGTGATCCACCAAGTGAACCATGGCATATTTCTGCTAAAGAGGGAAAGTCCCTCAGACCGCCATAGGGGTGAGAGAGTCAGCGTAGTCGCCTAGTTCTTCAAAAATCGCCTTGTTATAAGCAAAACCGAACCCAGCTTCTTCGATAAAAGCGTCTTCTTGGTTTACCGTCAGTGCTCGTATCGCCAAAGCTGTACCCCGTTGTGGATGAATAATTTTGTGAACTCCTTCTGCGTTAGCCCAGTTTCCTCTTTGATGGTTGCTCACAAGTAATGCTACGGTACCGCAGGATCAGCGATGTGCATGCAAGAATCACCACAAGCGCAGCATGCACGTCGTTCATCTTCGTTAAAAATCATGTAGATGCGAATTTTCTCGTCAGCCGATAAGTGCGTCTAACCCTGAAATCTTCGTCTTGACAGTGCACAATAAAGGGGAGTGCCATGTAGGCTTCAGTACCGAAGGAGTATGCCGTGTTTCAAGAACTCATGCCAGACCAACCTCGACAGAATTTGAGAGAATTCATTGATACGCTGCATCAAGGCGGATATAAGGTCACCGAAGGGCACACTCCTGATCCAGATTTGATCGATCCAATGGGTAAAGCCGTTGAAACCTGGCGAGAAAACTACCCGTATTCACAACGCCTATCGCGCGAAGAATATGAGCTCGAAAAATACCGCTTACAAATCGAGCTGCTGAAATTACAGTACTGGGCCGAGGATACCGGCCAGAAAATTATTGTGGTCTTCGAAGGCCGGGATGCCGCCGGCAAGGGTGGCACCATCCAGCGGTTCACGGAATATATGAACCCCCGCACCGCACGCACGGTGGCATTAAATAAGCCAACCGAACGCGAAACCGGTCAATGGTACTTTCAGCGCTACATCAACCATTTCCCGACCGCTGGGGAAATCGTGCTGTTTGACCGGTCCTGGTATAACCGGGCTGGTGTCGAACGGGTCATGGGCTTCAGCACCGAAGACCAGTACCATACGTTCATGAACCAGACTCCGGTGTTTGAAAAACTGCTGGTCGATGACGGATTTGCACTCATCAAGTTTTGGTTCTCGGTGACGCAGACTGAACAGCGTACCCGTTTTGCTATTCGTCAGTTGGACCCGGTGCGACGGTGGAAATTGTCCCCGGTCGATCTTGAAGCCCTAGATCGCTGGGAGGCCTACACCGAGTCCAAAGAGCTGATGTTCTTGCACACGGATACTGATCACGCACCCTGGATCACGGTCAAGTCCAATGATAAAAAACGCGGCAGAATTAATGCGATGCGCTACTTCCTGAGCCAATTCGAATACGCGGGCAAAGACCACAGCGTGGTTGGCGTACCCGACCCGCTACTGGTGATGCGCGGCCGTGACGCCGTAGGAGACTAAGAGCACTATCCACCAGACAGGTAACGCTATGCGACCCGTTCCCGAGCCAGAGCTTCGGCGGGCTCGCGTGGCCACCGGCCTGCTTTTTCTGACCAATGGGGCACTGTTTGCGAACTTAATCCCGCGATACCCTGAGATTAAAGCAAGTCTAGCCATGACAGACTCCCTGTTTGGTCTTGCTGTGGCTGCCCTGCCGCTGGGCGCCATACTCTTTGGTCTCTTTGCGGCCCGACTGATCCGTACGTTTGGCTCGGGATTTGTTGCCGTATTCATGTCGCTCATCCTGGCCGGCAGTTTTGCGTTAACAGCATTCGCTCCCGCGATTATTTTCTTCTCGCTGGCCTTACTCATTGCCGGGGGAGCGGACGCCATCGCAGACGTGTCACAAAATGCGCACGGGTTGGACATTCAAGAAGCCTATGGACGCTCCGTGTTGAACTCATTTCATGCCCTATGGTCATTGGGCGCCGTCATTGGTGGCCTCATGGCAGCTGGCGCCTTACTCATCGATCTGAAGCTGACCGTCCATCTGGCCGTTTCGGCTGGAATATTTTCTGTCATTGCCCTGATTGCCTGGTCAATGACACTGCCTGCCAAAGTCACCAGGCGCAGCAATGGAGAGGGGGAAGGATCGGCGAGCCGTGATGTCAAGCGGGCAGAGCTGCAACGTGGCCAGCGGATTGCGCTGCGCAACCCTGCAACGTTGGCGGTACTGGGCGCTTTGGTCCTCATGGCTATGACGGGTGCGGTTGTGGAAGACGCCGGGAATTCATGGGCGGCCCTGTACTTATCAACTTCTCTGGGCGCAACGAATGCTATAGCGGCACTTGGGTTTACTTCGTTGGTCGCGGGTCAGCTGGTCGGGCGTGCAACAGCAGATGGGTTCATTGATCGATTCGGCCAACGACGTGTGATTCGCACCGGCGGTCTCATTATTGCAGTGGGTATGGGCTTGGCTATTGCCATACCCACGGTGCCCACCACAATTGCTGGCTTTGCTCTTGCCGGCCTGGGAGCTGCGCCTCTGCTGCCCGCCGCATATAATCGTGCCGACGATATCCCCGGATTGCGTCCCGGTGTGGGACTGACCGTGGTGTCCTGGTTGATGCGCCTAGGGTTCCTGTTGACGCCACCGATGATCGGCGCGCTGTCAGATATGCTATCGCTGCGCTGGGCACTCATAGTCGTTCCGGTTGCCGGCGCGATCACCGTAGTATTAGCCCGAGTTCTTCCCGGACGCAGCATACGATCAGAGTCTTAGGCGTTAACCAATCGAAAATGAGCGGTCCGCCTAGATCCACATGGCTGGATCAACATACTCCGCGGGATCAACCGCGGGTTTGGCTTCTTCCTGACTACGACGGATACGAATTTGTGCCGGGATCCCGGTGGCAATGGCATCTTCCGGTGTGTCCTTGACCAGGACTGCATTAGCGCCGACAGCGGTTCGGGCTCCGACAACTACCGGCCCCAGGACCTTGGCGCCTGCTCCGACCACAACGTCGTCTTCCAACGTTGGGTGACGTTTTTTCTTTTCCAACGATTGACCACCGAGGGTTACCCCGTGATACAGCATGACATCGTTGCCGATTTCGGTGGTTTCCCCAATGACGACTCCCATACCGTGGTCGATAAAGAATCTACGTCCGATGGTGGCACCCGGGTGTATTTCTATCCCGGTCAGGGCTCGATTGAGTTGTGAAAGGAGCCGTGCCGGGGTTTTGAGCTGGTCCTTTTTCCACATTTTATGTGCGACGCGATGCAACCACACGGCATGTAGACCGGTATAACCAACGGTGACTTCGAAGGTACTACGTGCAGCCGGGTCACGGTCTTTTGCTGCCTGAATATCCTCGCGGAAACGGCGTAAGATTCCCAATGTATCCCTTTCAAGAAAAAGTCGTGTTGGTAAGCCCAACACGGAAGCAGTCGAAATTATTCTATGTTCATGTCAACCGCGGGTTAATGCTTAAAGAACTCTGCCTTCGGTATTGGTCGATTGGTTGTTCGTCGCAATACCGAAGGCAGCATTGGGTGTCGTATAAATTAGCCTCGAATGTCTTCGTAAAGCACCGTAGAAATATAGCGTTCACCAAAGTCTGGGATAACCGCTACGATCAGCTTGCCCTTATTTTCTTCTTTTTTGGCTTCGTCAAGTGCGGCAGCGATGGCGGCACCGGAGGAAATACCGCCTAGGATACCTTCTTTGGTACCCAGCAGGCGTGAATTCTGGACAGACTCTTCTAGGGTCGCGGTGTAAACTGAGGAGTAAAGTTCTGTGTCGAGAACTTCCGGTACAAAGTTTGCGCCAATGCCCTGAATTTTGTGTGGGCCTGGTTTGCCACCGGACAGAATTGGTGAATCGGCTGGTTCAACGGCCACGACTTTGACCTCGGGCTTCTGCTCTTTCAGATAGCGGCCCGCACCGGTCAACGTGCCTCCGGTCCCAATACCGGAGACTAAGATGTCGACTTTGCCTTCCGAAGCTTCCCAGATTTCTGGGCCAGTGGTGCTGTAATGAATCTCGACGTTTGCTGGGTTTGCGAACTGCTGGGCGAGAACTGAGTTTTCTGTTTCTTCTACAATCTGTGCAGCCTTTTCCACTGCCCCGCGCATCCCGTCGGCACCAGGAGTCAATACAATCTCTGCACCGTAGGCGCGCAGCATGACACGTCGCTCATTTGACATGGTTTCGGGCATGGTGAGCACGACGCGGTAGCCGCGTGCGGCACCGACCATGGCCAGTGCGATACCGGTGTTTCCCGAGGTGCCCTCTACAATCGTGCCGCCTGGACGCAGCTTGCCGGACTTCTCTGCGGCGTCGACAATTGCCACACCGATGCGGTCTTTGACCGAGTTTGCAGGGTTGTAGAACTCAACCTTCACGGCAACATCGGCCGGCAGTCCTTCTGTGAGCCGGTTCAACCGGATCAGCGGGGTCTGGCCTACGGCTTGAGTAATATTATCGAGCATTTTTGCCATTGCGGGATTCATCCTTTGCGGGGGTGCAAGTTTAATACAGTTCTCAAGGAACAACTCTAAGGGAAGTGACGCACCGTGTAATTATTGGAGCCACATAGAGTAATGTTTGCGTACATTCTCGAGTTTCGGGTTGATAACCACCTGGCAGTAGCCCCAGTTGGGATAGCGCTCATAGAAGTTTTGATGTTCTTCCTCCGCCGGCCACCATGTGGCACCCTCTTCTACTGTGGTGACAATGGGGTCTGACCAATATTGCTGGTGCCGCTCAATCGTGTCTTCAAAAAGTTTTCGGTCGCCTGCTGACTGTGGGAACAACGCGGACCGATACTGTGGACCGACATCAGCGCCCTGGCGGTTTAGCGTTGTCGGGTTATGAGATGCAAAAAGGATATCCAAGATTGTGTCTGCATCAATGATATTTTGATCGAACGTTACTTTAACGGCTTCGGCGTGACCTGTTGTACCGGTCGTGATCTGCTCGTATGTTGGATGATCGATGTGCCCACCGATATAGCCACACTCAGATTCGAGAACCCCGCGGGTTTTTCGATACACGGCGTCCTGACACCAGAAGCAACCGCCACCAACGATTAGCGTTCGAAGATTGCCGTTTTGCTGTGAATCATGTGGTTCGCTCATATTCCTTAAGGGTACAGTAACAGCGCACATCACGGCAGTGTCATACAGAAGTTTCCGCAAGTGCGAACTGGTCATCGGCATACTCGCGTTGAGACCACAACCACACGTTCAACAAATGCAGGACTAGCCTTCGCCTGGTTCTTGTAGGCACTTAAACAATTCTGCGGTAGCACCGAATTCGGTGCTACCGCAGAATATGCGACAAAATGTCTAGCAGATTAGTAACGCGCTACGGTATCCATTGGTGCGTTGTACTGCTTGTAGTGATCCAAAGAGTCGATGCTGATGCCGGCCTGTGGATTACGGGCCTGGGCGATCTTTCCGTCACCAACGTAGACAGCAACGTGGTAGATGCCCGAAGCTGAGCCGTTGCTGGACCAGAATACAAGGTCACCGGCCTGAACGTTCGACAGGCTGTCGTGGCTGCTTGCAGCACTGAACTGTGCGCTGGAAACACGAGGCAGGTCAATGCCTGCAGCGGCAAAGGCAGCTTTGGTAAAGGCAGAGCAATCATACGCACTTGGCCCGTTGGCACCATACTGGTAGCTTGCGCCTGAGTTGACAATGCTTACAGCTTGATCGATGGCAGCAGCTTTGCTTCCGGTGCCGGTCACGGAGGCAGTTTGAACGTGGCTGGCTGGCTGTACGTCAGATTCGCCGCCACCGGAGTTTGGACCGACTTCGGCGTCGGCGCTGGCTGTGGCAGAACCGTCGGTGTTGGCGTTAGCAGAGCTATCGCCGGAAAGCTGCAGGACATCGCCTGGGTAAATGACGGAGGTGGTCGACAGGTTGTTAGCGCTCATCAGATCATCCAGTGAGACACCTTGAGCTGCTGCGATTTTCGAAAGCGTATCGCCGGACTGCACAGTGTATGTGCCAGCAGAGTTCGAAGTGGTGCTGCTAGTTGAGCTAGCAGGGGCCGGGGCATCATCAAGTGCAGCGTTGGCTGGAGCCAAGCCGAAGACAGAAGCGCTTGCCGCGGTGGCCAATCCAGCGAGGCCCATGGAGAATTTTTTGTTCCGACGCGACCGCAGTGCCAGCTTCTCGGCTCTTTCGGCTTCAATGCGTGCTCGGCGAGTGGTGTAGATCATGTTGTTTCTCTCAGTAAGACGTCAAGTTTTGTTTCGGTGTCTGGGGGAGACCGTCGTCTACTTCCAGACGGGCCGTTATCAGAACGTTATCTAGCGTGACATCCTTGTTATCAATTCGCAACCTAATTCCGTAACTTTCCAGGAAAACGCTGATTTTCTGCGACCTCGATCCGCAGCACAGCAGCGATGCGAGAGAATTCTGAAAGTTTGCTGTTATTCTTCTGTGATCTTTGGTGGCGAAAATTGGCCATTAACACGCTGATGAAACGTTCCCGTTTGAATTCTCAGCTACCGCTCGATGAGCGAAATGGTATGTGGTGGAGTCGCAGAACATTAGATGATGATTTCACCGGAGGCAGCAGGCACAATGGGACTCATGGCATCTCAGCAAGAAACCTCAGACTCAACTGTTCACCCCACACTTTCTCAAGTGATCGCAGCAATGGAAACACTCTGGCCGCTGAATCTGCAGGAGGGGTGGGATGCGTCCGGCGTCGTGGCAGGCAGACCAGAACAAAAAATCCAGCGAATACATTGGGCTGTTGACCCTGTCCAGGCGGTAGCTGATGAGGCCGTGGCATACGGTGCTGACTTATTAATCACTCACCACCCGTTATTCCTCCGGCCCGTCACCTCGATGGCTGCCACAACGTTTAAAGGCAAAGTGATCCACACGGTGGTTGAGAATAGCTGTGCGCTGATTACCGCCCATACCAATGCTGATTCCGCGGTCGGAGGTGTGTCGGACGTGCTGGCAGAAATTCTAGGACTCGAAAATATTGTTCCCTTAGCCGCTGCTGAAGACGGACTTGCGGAAGAGGGTATTGGTAGAGTTGGCACATTGCAGAAGGTGATGCGACTGGAAGAGTTTGCAGCACGGGTTTACAGTGCCATGCCGGCGGTTGCGGGTGGGGTTCGTGTTGCCGGCGACCCGGATGGCATCGTTTCCAAAGTAGCGATCACCGGCGGAGCGGGCGACAGCCTATTTGATCAGGTGCGGGAACACGAAGCTGATGTCTACATCACCGCTGACCTGCGGCATCATCCAGCATCTGAGGCTCGAGAACAGGCCATGATGGAGGCCGACCGACCGTATCTGATCGAGGTCTCGCATTTTGCGTCCGAGTGGTTATGGTTACCGGCCGGAGCTAACGCCCTGGAGCGGGCCCTGGCCGATGAGGGACTCACCGTCACCTCTGCTGTGTCCGCAATCAACACCGACCCGTGGGACTTTATCTTGACCTCTGGTGATGATACGAAAACGATTGAAAGCGAAACGGAATAGTTTTTTATGAGCATTACGGCAACCACCCAACAACAGCGTCAACTCCTTGATCTCCAATCTTTAGATAATCAGTTGGCACGAGTTCGAACTCAGCTCAGTGAGGTCGGGCAGGATGAGCAGCTTTCAGCGTTGCGCCGTGATGGGGCCACAGCCGTGGAGCACGCTAAGCGCATCGAAGCGCAGGTGGACCAAGGGAAAGCCGCTGCGCGAGAGGCCGAAGCTGCCATCGAGAAAACCACCAAACGACGTGACGGGCTGCAATCACGCATGGATGCCGATGATGTGCCCAGCCGTGATGTTCAAGCGGTGACCATGGAGATTGCCGAGCTGACGTTGCGGATCGAAAGTCTAGAAGAAGCTGAACTCGAGGCCATGCAGGCACTTGAAGAAACCCAAGCGGCTTTTGAACATGCCCAAGCAAAAATCGCTGAGGCACAGCAGGCGGTGAACGTCCGGATTACCACGCTGAATGAACAGGGCCAACAGTTATCTAAACAAGGCAAGGAGCTCACCGCGGAACGTGCCGCACTGGCTGACGAGTTACCAGCGGCGCTTGTTCGGGAATACGAACAGCTTTACGAACAAAACCAAGGCATCGGTGTCGTGGAACTGACAGAGCGCGGACTATCTGGTGCCGGACTGCCGATCGCTCCGGCGGAATTGGCAGTCATCAATAAGACACCCGAAGACGAGCTAGCCTACTGCCCAGACACCGGGGCGATATTGGTGCGGAACTGATCACTCCAACACGATGCACAGTGAAGCGGGTTTTCGGGCTGTCGGGGCAATGAGTTCAACTTCGTAACGGTGGCCGATTACCTCGGCTGCTTGCTCCAGTGATGTAATAGGATGTTCGGCTTGAGCCTGCAGGAGCTGACGCGCCACAAACCCGCGTGCTTGTTTTGCCCAGTGCGAGACAACTTTGAGCTCACCATTGACCCGTTGAAAAACATCAATGGTAGCGGTACGTAACGGAGGAGTTTTCCAAAACGTTTTATAGGTTCCAGAGCGGCAGTCGATAATCGGGCCTTTGGAAAAAGTGCTCAGCTGGTCGGTCAGGCGGGCGCGCCACCATGTGCCGATATTTCCGATGCCAGGCAGTTTGGCAGTGGCGGGGTAGCGGTAGGCCGGGATGGTATCGGAGAGTCGAGTGACACCAAAGAGCGCCGAAAAGACCAAAGCGGTGTCGTCGTCGACGTTATCTAATGAACCGTAATCCAAGGCATCAAATAGCACGCCGGTATATACCTGCCAGCCGGGAGCAGCAGGCACGTCCAAAATATGTTGATTCGCTTCGATTTCAGCGGTGAGGGTTTTGCCGACTTTGAGGACTTCATGGGCGTTACCAAGGCTCGAGACCACTTCAAGCTCTTGCAGGATGGTGCGTCGTTCACCCGACAGTTCGGGAAACAGCAGCGAATTAAAATCTAGAGGTGCGCCGTGTTCTGGTGTGGTCTTGCCTTCAGAAGGGGGCAATAAAATCAACATGAGCATGAGTGTAGTAGGTCTAATTACCTGGTTGAGACAATGTTGGCTAAAATAGAAAGTTCGGGATGGAGTTGCGGATGATCGCGACGTGATGTCGAGGAAAGTCCGGACACCACAGGGCATGATGGTGGGTAACACCCACTCGGAGTAATCCGCAGGCTAGTGCCACAGAAAGTAGACCGCCTTTGCAAAAAGGTAAGGGTGAAAGGGTGGAGTAAGAGACCACCAGCGGGCATGGTGACATGCCCGGCTCGGTAAACCCCATCCGGTGCAAGATCAAGCAGAACACGTTATGAGGCGGCCCGCCCAGTGTTCGGGTTGATTGCTTGAGTCCTGCGGCAACGCAGTGACCAGATAGATGATCGTCGGGCACACGACTCATAATCGTGTGCTCACAGAATCCGGCTTATAGCACTCCATCCCGTCCCAATTTTTCGGTTCCTGAAAGAAAACCTTGTCGCGTCAAAAACAAATCTCAAAATTGGCCAAGCTACCGTTACCCGTGTTGGTCCTGGTGATCGGCCTGTATCTGGTTGCGACCTATATTTTTCCTGCCGAACAGGATTATGTACCGCAAGAAGGCACCGCTCTAGAACAATTAGAAACGCTAAAGATCAAAGGGCGGGCACCAAAAACCGACTACAGCCGGGATCACTTTGGTAGCGGCTGGTTAGATCCTGACGGCAATGGATGCGACGCCCGCAACGACATATTGGAACGCGACCTGGAACAGACCACCCACCGTGATGATGGTTGCACTGTACTCACTGGAGTACTCGAAGATCCATTTACCGGGAGCACCATCGACTTTATACGCGGTGCGGAAACGTCAAGGGCCGTACAAATCGATCACGTCGTGGCATTATCGGACGCCTGGCAAAAAGGCGCCCAGCAGCTGTCAGACGAACAACGTGCACGTTTCGCAAATGACCCGCTGAACCTGTTGGCTGTTGATGGTCCGGCGAACCAACAAAAATCTGATGCCGATGCGGCCACCTGGCTGCCACCCAATAAGGCATTCCGTTGTGAATTTGTGGCCCTCCAGACGGCGGTTAAGGCGAAGTATGAGCTGTGGGTCACTCAAGCAGAATACGAAGCCATTCGCGATGTGTTGCACGAATGTCCAACGCAACCGGTTTACACCACCAGTGACCAGCTACCGGTACTTCGCCGATAGCGGCACAACTGTCGTACGACTTAGTCGAAGAGGTATCCTTTGCCGTGAAACGCTAAGATGAGAATGTTCTCAATGGTTGGCTTTCTTCGCCAATCGCACCCTCTGCAGAAAAGGACCCCATCGTGGCAGATATCACCGCCAGCACGCAGGAGACTCTACAACAGTGGAGCGAACGTGAACAGTTGGCTGAGCAAATGGTTCCACTCATTGGCTCGTTGTACCGCAACAACAATATCGTGACTTCTATTTACGGTCGAAGCCTCGTTCACCAGTCGGTAGTAGATATCCTGAAAGCACACCGATTTGCGCGTCAGGTGGATGAATCAATTCTTCCGGTTGAAGACTCATTTGCCATTGTGCAAGCCATGTCCGAACTCAACCTGGGTGCTGGCTCCGTGGATTTGGCCCGGATGGTCAAAAAATACCGCGAAAATGGGGGAGACGCCCAAGACTTCGTGCGCACCGAACTTGCCGACATCGTTGACAAAAACGGGGCAGGCCTCGGAGATTCCACCGACGTCGTCCTCTATGGCTTTGGACGTATTGGTCGTCTGCTGGCCCGGATTCTGCTGGACCACGCTGGTGGCGGCACCAAGCTGCGGCTGCGTGCAATCGTTGTTCGTCGCAACTCGGATGACGACATCATCAAACGCGCATCAATGCTCCGCCGTGACTCCGTCCACGGTGCGTTCAATGGCACCATCCAGGTGGATGAAGAAGCCAATACCATCACCGCTAATGGCACCAAGATTCAGGTCATCTACGCTTCTGATCCAGCCTCGATCGACTACACCGAATACGGCATCGATAATGCCATCGTGGTGGATAACACCGGTGTATGGCGCGACGAAGAAGGCCTCGGTCAGCACCTGAAAGCCAAGGGCACCTCTAAGGTCATTCTGACCGCACCCGGTAAAGGGAATCTGAAGAATATTGTTTACGGTGTCAACACGGACGACATCACACCGGAAGACACGATTCTGTCGGCCGCATCCTGTACCACCAACGCGATCACTCCGGTGCTGAAGGTTATCAACGATGAGTACGGCATCCACCATGGTCACGTCGAAACCGTCCACGCCTACACCAACGACCAGAACCTGATCGACAACTTCCACAAGGGCTCACGTCGTGGTCGTGCTGCAGCCCTGAATATGGTGATCACCGAAACCGGTGCCGCCACCGCGGTTGCCAAAGCACTGCCAGAACTGTCGGGCAAACTGTCGGGGAACGCCATTCGCGTGCCAACCCCGAATGTTTCCATGGCGATCTTGAACCTGCAGCTTGATGGTGAAACTTCCAAAGATGAAATCAATGCCCGTTTGCGTCAGGAATCTCTGACCGGATCCCTCAGCAAACAAATTGATTACATCTACTCACACGATGCGGTCTCAACCGACTTTGTTGGCTCCGACCGTGCAGGTGTGGTCGACGGCCTTGCCACCATCGTCAACGACGGCTCCAACGGCGGTTCCAACCTGATCCTGTATGTCTGGTACGACAACGAATACGGCTACTCCTGCCAGGTCGTTCGTGCCGTAGAAGAAATGGCTGGCGAAAGCATCCCGGTTTTCCCAAAAGCTAACTAGCACTACCGCAAGGTCTTGAACCCAAGGCTTTGCTCATGAGATGGGGCTGTCCATTATGGACAGCCCCATTGTTTTGGGGGTTAAGGCCCAAAAAGTGTGTACGAATTCCGGCTTATTTGCCAAAACGTGTGCTTTTTAGCGGCGTGTCAGTGTCATCGTCCGGCCCAGCCGCGTTGGATTCCGTTGCCGTCTTCCCAGCTGAAGTGGGTATCGAATAGTGCTGGTGTCCCAGTATCATCGGTGGTGGAAATGATCCGGTGTTTCCGGGTGGTTGCCCAGTG
>Ga0209487_1000143_pt1 | contig 65202 bp, 58 predicted proteins | sample Poulit2012_FD_187524 | JGI IMG/M metagenome (GOLD analysis project Ga0209487, IMG submission 187524) | Agricultural soil microbial communities from Georgia to study Nitrogen management - Poultry litter 2012 (SPAdes) (version 2) | ecosystem: Environmental > Terrestrial > Soil > Agricultural land...
GGTGCATGCCAAGACGATGACCGTGGACGGGCGCTGGTCCACGATCGGCACAGCGAACATCGACCGGATGTCGATGACCGGGAACTTCGAGGTGAACCTGGAGTTCTACGACGACGGCCTGGCCGAGCACATGGAGCGGGTGTTCGCCACCGACCTGACCAGCTGCAGCGAACTCACCCTGGAGCAGTGGAACCAGCGCGGGCGGCTGACCCGGGTGCTGGAGTACCTGATCAAGCCGCTCGGGCCGCTCATGTAGCACAGACGCCTGGCCGGATCAGCCGCCGGTGCGGAACATGTCCTCCTCGGCGGGGCGGATGATCGAGGCGGCACCGGGTCCGTCGTCGTGGGTGACCAGGTGGGCCAGTCCGCGCACCACCGCGACCGGCCGGCCGGCGGTCTTGCCCCGGACCAGGTCCGCGGCGGCGGCGATCTCGTCGGCCACGTTGATGATGGTGGCGGCCAGCTCGCGGCCGTGCTGGTCGACCTGCCCGCGCAGGTCCTGCAGCACCTGCAGACCGGCCGCGCCGATCCCGATGTCGGCGATACCGCGGCGCCAGGGGCGCCCGACCGTGTCGGTGACCAGCACTGCAGGGCGGGCACCGATGCGGGCGGCCAGGCCGCGGCGTAGCGTGCGGGCGGAGGCGTCCGGGTCCTCCGGCAGCAGCAGCACTGTGCCCGGGTGCACGTTCGAGGCGTCCACCCCGGCGGCGGCCAGCACCAGGCCCTGCCGGTTCTCCACGATCTTCAGCGTCGACCCGTCCGGGTGCTCCCGGGTGGCGACCACCCGGACGGTCTCCGCGTCGATCGCCTCCTCCCGGTTGGTGGCGGCCCGCAGCCGACCCTCCGCCTTGGCGACCACCTTGGAGGCGAGCACGACCACATCACCGTCCGTGACGCCGTCGGGCCCCTCCGGCCAGGTGAGCCCCGCGAGCAGCGGGGTGAGGACGGCGGCCAGGTCGGTGCTCGAGGTCACCTCACCGAGTCCGTCGGGGGCTTGGGCCAGCAGCATCAGTGCACCACCTTGGGCAGGACGTCGGTTGCGAAGGTCTCGATCCAGTCGGCCTGGTTGGGGCCGGTGTTGTGCAGGTAGATCGCGGTGGCGCCGAGATCCACGTACCGCTGGATCTCGGCGAGGTGGTCGGCCGGGTCGGCGGAGATCACCATGGCGGCATGGGCGTCCTCGGAGCGCAGCAGCCGGGCGATCTGGGCGACCTCGAACGGTGAGCGCAGGTCGGCCTTGGCGAACCGGAGCAGACCGTTCGGCCAGGTGCGCAGCGCGTTCTCCAGCGCTTGGGCGTCGGTCGGTGCCCAGGAGCTGTGCAGCTGCACCACCCGCCGCGCGTTCTCCGGGTCCTTGCCGGCCTCGCGTGCGCCGGTGCGCACCCGGTCGAACAGGGCAGCGACCTTCTCGCTCGGTCCACCCAGGGAGAGGATGCCGTCGGCGTGCCGGCCGGCACGGCGGGCGGTGACCGGTCCGCCCGTGCCGACCAGGATCGGCGGCGGGGAGGCGGGCATGGTCCACAACCGGGTGGACTCCAGCTTGAAGTACTCCCCGGAGTGCTTGGTGTCCTTGCCGGCAGCGGAATTGGTGAAGAGCTTGGTGATGATCTCGATCGCCTCGAACATGCGGTTGATCCGCTCCGGCGCCTCCGGCCAGTACGGGGCGACCACATGCTCGTTGATCGCCTCCCCGGCGCCGATGCCGAGCCAGTGCCGGCCCGGGTACATCGCCGCCAGCGTGGCGCTGGCCTGGGCGAGCACCGCCGGGTGCCAGCGGAACGTCGGCACGGCCACTGCGGGGCCGACGTCCCCGGTGGTGCGCTCGGCGATGGCGGTGAGCACGTTCCACACGAACGGCGCCTGACCCTGACCGGGCACCCATGGGGCGAGCACGTCCGAGGCGGCCACCCCGGTGAAACCCGCTGCCTCTGCCCGCACGGCCAGGTCGACGGCGTCCGTGGGGTGCAGGTGCTCCAGCGCCGCTGCGAAGCCGATCTGCACCATGCCAGGAAGCCTACTAGCGGAAACGTTGGTGACCGGCGGCAAGGCGCGTGGGACACTCGGCATCACCATGACCACGCCCGCTCCACCACCGGTCCCGGCTGCTGCGTCCGCACCTGAGCTGGACGTGCTGCTCACCGGCACGGTGTTCTTCGACCTGATCTTCACCGGGTTCCCGCACCCGCCCACCCCGGGCACCGAGGTGTGGACCTCCGGGATGGGTTCCTCCCCCGGCGGGATCGCCAACCTCGCGGTCGCCTGCGCACGGCTCGGGCTGCGTACCGGCCTGGCCGCCGGGTTCGGCGACGACCTGTACGGGGACTGGATGTGGCAGGTGCTGCGGGACCAGGAGCACGTGGACCTGACCTACTCCCGCCGGTTCCACGCCTGGCACACCCCGGTGACCGTGTCGATGGCGCTCGCCGACGACCGCAGCATGGTCACCCACGGTCACCCGACCCCGCAGCCGGTGGCCGACCTGGTCGCCACCCCACCGCCGACCGGCGCGGTGCTGATCGACCTGGGCGACCCGGAGCTGCGAGCCGCCCCGTGGTGGCGGGAGGCGCGCGCGGCCGGGGCGCTGGTGTTCGCCGACGCCGGCTGGGACCCGGCCCAGGAGTGGGACCAGCGCATCCTCACCGACCTGGCCGACTGCGACGCGTTCACCCCGAACGCGGAGGAGGCGATGGGCTACACCCGCACCGCCACCCCCGAGGACGCGGTCGCAGCGCTCGCCGAGCATGTGCCGCTGGCGGTCGTCACCTGCGGCGAGGGCGGTGCGCTGGCCATCGACAGCAGCACCGGGGAACGGGCCACAGTGCCTTCGCTGCGCGCTGAGGTGGTGGACGCCACCGGCGCCGGGGACGTGTTCGCCGCTGCGCTGGTGCTGGGCACGCTCCGCCGCTGGCCGCTCACCCAGCGGTTGAAGTTCGCGGTGCTCTGCTCCTCCCTGGCAGTGCAGGAGTTCGGCGGCTCGCTGGCCGCACCCGGGTGGGGAGACATCGCCGACTGGCGCCGTCAGGTGTCCGAGCGCGCCAGCACCGACGAGCAGGCAGCTGCCACCGCACGGGAGTATGCGTTCCTCGACGAGCTGCTCACCGGTATGGTCACTCGCCGGGTGCGCCGCGCCGAGGGCACCATCGCCCGGATCTCCGACGCGGGGCTCGGCACACAGACCCCACCGGACCCGCTCACCCAGGAAGAAGGACCCCGATGACCACCCGACGAGCTCTGGCTGCCGGAGCAGCCCTGGCCACCGCTGCTGCACTGCTGGCCGCCTGCGCACCCGGCAGCGGCGGCGGTGAGGAGACCGCCCCGGTCGAGGCGAGCGAGGTGACCACCGACCTCGCCTCACTGGGTGACATCACGCTCACGGTCTGGGACCAGGAGGTCCGTGGTGGTCAGGACGAGCAGATGCAGCGGCTGAACGATGCGTTCGAGGAGGCCTACCCGAACATCACCATCGAACGGAACTCGCAGTCCTTCGACGACCTGGAGACCACGCTGCGCGGTGCGCTCACCGGCAATGACGCCCCGGACGTGGTGCAGGCGAACAACAGCCGCGGCACGATGGGTGCGTTCGTCTCCGCCGGGCTGCTGCTGGACCTCGATCCCTACGCCGAGGCTTACGGCTGGGGCGACCGGTTCTCCGACGACGTGCTCGCCGTCTCCCGCTACTCCGAGGACGGGGTCACCTTCGGTGAGGGCACCCTGTACGGCCTGCCCCAGGTCGGCGAGGTCGTCGGCGTGTTCTACTCCCGGTCCGCACTGGAGCAGGTAGCCAGCGAGGACGAGCTGTTGTCCGGCGACTTCGACACGTTCACCGACATCCTCGGCCGGGCCGCGGACGCCGGCCTGACCCCGATCCAGCTCGGCAATATCGAGGGCTGGCCCGCCGGGCACGTGTTCGGTCCGATCCAGGCCCAGCACGTGCCCGCCGACCAGGTCCGCGCTCTCGGCATGGGCAACGCCGGAGCATCCTGGCTGAGCGAGGAGAACATCGCCGCCGCCACCGAGCTGGCGGACTGGTCCACCTCCGGCTATCTCAACGACGGGGTGAACGGCACCGACTACGACGCCGCCTGGTCCGACTTCACCTCCGGGGACGGCGTGTTCACCATCGGTGGGTCCTGGCTGGCCGCCGACCTGCAGGATGCGATGGGTGCGGACGTGGGCTTCTACGTGCCCGCCTCGCCGGACGGCACGCTGTCCACCACCGGCGGCACCGGGCTGCCGTTCGCGGTCACTGCGCAGAGCCCGAACGCTGATGCCGCTGCCGGCTACATCGACTTCATCACCAGCGACGAGGCGATGGAGGTGCTCGCCGAGACCGGGAACATGCCGGTGAACCAGACCGCCGAGCTGGCCCCCGCGGACGGGGTGAACGCGGACGTCTTCGCCGCTTTCGGCGAGGTGACCACCGAGGGGAACCTGCTGCCCTACCTGGACTGGGCCACCCCGACGATGGGCGACACGCTCGGTGCCGCGCTGCAGGACCTGATCGCCGGCCAGGCCAGCCCGGAGGAGGCGGTGCAGCAGCTCGAGGACGACTACAGCGCGTTCACCTCGGGCAGCTGAGATGACCGCGCGGTGGCGGCCGTGGCTGTACCTGGCCCCGGCGATCGTGGTCTACGGCGCGTTCCTGCTCTACCCGCTCGGCCGCTCGGTGCAGTTCTCCCTCTACGAGTGGGACGGGCTGGGCGCGTCTACGTTCGTCGGGCTGACCAACTACGTCGGTGTGCTCACCGACGCGGGCCTGCGGGCCGCCTTCGGGCATGCGCTGGTGCTGATCGCGTTCTTCGCGCTGCTGCCGCTGGCACTTGGCCTGGCGGTGGCGGCGGTGCTGAACCGTGCCCGGGTGCGCGGCCTGGGCCTGTTCCGGACCGTGGTGTTCGTGCCGCAGGTGCTGGCGATGGTGGTGGTCGCCGTGGCCTGGCGGGCCATCTACGCCCCAGACGGTCCGCTGAACACCGCACTGACCGCCGTCGGGCTGGACTCGCTGACCCGCGCCTGGCTGGGTGACTACACCTGGACCCTGCCGGCGGTGGGGATGGTCGGCACCTGGGTGCAGACCGGTCTGGTGACCGTGCTGATGCTCGCCGGGATGGCCCGCGTGCCCCGAGAGCAGTACGAGGCGGCCCGGCTGGACGGTGCCGGACCGGTGCGGGAGTTCTTCGCGCTCACCCTGCCCAGCGTGCGCGGGGAGATCGCGGTGGCGCTCACGCTCACCATCGTGGCCGCGCTGAAGACGTTCGACCTGGTGTACGTGATGACCGCCGGCGGGCCGGGCAGCTCCACCACGGTGCCCGCGTATGAGGTGTTCCAGCGGGCGTTCCGCACCGGACAGGTGGGCTCGGCCGCGGCAGTGGCGATCACGCTGACCGTGCTGATCTTCGGGCTCAACCTGGTGATCAACCGGCTGGTGGAACCGCGGGAGGGCCGATGACCACCTCCCGGGCGGAGACGGCGATGAACTACCTGCTGCTGGTGGTGGTCTGCGCGTTCGCGCTCGGGCCGATCGTGGTGGTGCTGGTCACCTCCCTGCAGCCGCCGCTCGGGGAGACCGGGATCGCGTGGGGCAACTATGCCGAGGCGTGGAACGAGGGCAGCTTCGCCCGCTACCTGCGCACCTCCGCGCTGGTCTCGGCCACTGTGCTGGTGGTGGCGCTGAGCGCCTCGATCCTGGCCGGGTACGCATTCGGCACGATGTCCTTCCGCGGCTCGGCAGTGGTGTTCTCCCTGGTGCTGGTCGGCATCATGGTGCCCACCGAGGCGATCGTGGTGCCGCTGTTCTACGACCTGCGCACCCTGGGGCTGACGAACACGCTGTGGGCGGTGGCCTTCCCGCAGATGGCACAGTCGATCGCGTTCGGCAGCTACTGGATGCGGGCCTACTTCCGGACCGCACCGCGCTCGTTGATGGAGGCGGCCCGGCTGGACGGTGCCAGCGAGCGGCGGGTGCTCTGGTCGATCCTGGTGCCGGTGGGCCGGCCGGCGATCGTGACGATGACCGTGCTGGTGTTCATGTGGACCTGGAACGAGTTCCTCATCCCGCTGGTGATGAGCCCGAACGGTGCCTACCGCACCGCACCGCTGGCGCTCGCACTGTTCCAGGGGCAGCACGTGCAGGCCACCTCGCTGCTGGCGGCCGCCGCGGTGCTGGTGGCGCTGCCGGTGGTGGTCGTCTACCTGTTTCTGCAGCGGCACTTCATCCGCGGCATGCTCGAGGGCGCGGTCCGCGAATAGTAAACAACTTGTGTGACATTCTCGCTATGAGTGAGCCCGACGGCCAGGTGGGCGTGCGGGAGCTGCGGCTGCAGACCCGCGCGGTACTGGCGCGCATCCAGATGGGCGAGTCGGTCGAGATCACCGCACACGGACGTCCGATCGCCCGGCTGATGCCGCTCGCCGAGGCAGGCACTCCTCCGGTGCTGGAGCGACTGGAGCGTGCGGGCCAGCTGAGTCGGGCAACACGTCCTGGCCAGCGCCCGAGGATGCGGTCCAGCGACGGTAGCCCTCCACTGGGGGACACGCTCGCGGAGCTGCGCAAGGACCGGCACCTGTGAGCCGGGCTTGACCCTCTACTACGCGGACACCTCGGCAGTGCTGAAGCTGCTCGTCGAGGAGGAACACTCGGAGGCCTTCGCGGCATTCTTCGACTCCGCGCCCGAGGTGCGGTGGATCAGTTCTGTACTTCTGCGCATCGAGGCCATCCGGGTGGTGACCCGGGCGCGCCCAGCTCTCCTGCCCGACGCGAAGGAGCTGCTCGCCGCCTTCGACACGATCAGCATCACCGACGAGATCGCGCGTGGAGCCGAGGAGGAACCAGACAGGTCGCTGCGGTCGCTCGACACCATCCACCTGGCCACGGCACGGATGCTGGGTGGGGCGGTGACAGCGTTCGTCACTTACGATTCCCGGTTGCTCGGCGCCGTCGCCGACGCCGGCATCGCGGTGCTCAGCCCGCGCTGACCCGGCCAGGTGCGCCGGGCGCCATCAGTCCTGCCCGCACGAGAACACGGCCGGCACGGATTTCTGGGCAGCACTGACTTTCTGGGATGATCAGGGACCATGAACCAAGCAGCGACCACACCGCCGTCCCAGAACCCGCCGACCGAGCCCATCCGCCCGGTCGCGCAGGTACCGGACCGGCCGTCGCTGGACGGGCTGGAGGACCGTTGGTCCGCCCAGTGGGGCGAGCAGGACCTGTACGCCTTCGACGCCACCGCACCGCGGGATCGGGTGTTCTCCATCGACACCCCGCCGCCGACCGCGTCCGGCTCGTTGCACATCGGGCACGTGTTCTCCTACACGCACACCGACTGCATGGCCCGCTACCGCCGGATGCAGGGCCGCGAGGTGTTCTACCCGATGGGCTGGGACGACAACGGCCTGCCCACCGAACGGCGGGTGCAGAACTACTACGGCGTGCAGGTGGACACCTCGCTGCCGTTCGAGCCCGACTTCACTCCCCCGTACGCCGGAGACGTGCCGAAGAAGCACCGGCCCACCCCGATCTCCCGGCAGAACTTCGTGCAGCTGTGCCTGACCCTGGCCGCGGAGGACGAGAAGAGCTTCGAGCAGGTGTTCCGCTACCTGGGGCTGAGCGTGGACTGGGCGCAGACCTACCAGACGATCAGCCCCACCTCGCAGCAGGCCTCCCAGCGCGCGTTCCTGCGCCAGCTCGCCCGCGGTGAGGCCTACCAGATCGAGGCACCCACCCTGTGGGACGTGACGTTCCAGACCGCGGTGGCCCAGGCCGAGCTGGAGGACCGAGAGCGGGACGGTTTCTATCACCGGATCTCCTTCCACGGCGCCGAGGGGCCGGTGTTCATCGAGACCACCCGCCCGGAGCTGCTCGCCGCGTGCGTGGCGCTGGTGGCTCACCCCGACGACGAGCGCTACCAGGGCCTGTTCGGGTCCACGGTGACCTCGCCGGTGTTCGGGGTCGAGGTGCCGGTGCTCGCCCACTCGTTGGCAGACCCGGAGAAGGGCGCCGGGATCGCGATGATCTGCACCTTCGGTGACACCACGGACGTGACCTGGTGGCGGGAGCTGAACCTGCCCACCCGCACCATCCTCGGCCGGGACGGGCGCATCCTTCCCGAGCCGCCGGCGGCGATCACCTCCGCCGAGGGGCGGGCCGCCTACCAGCAGCTGGTCGGGCTGACCGTGTTCTCCGCGCAGAAGCAGATGGTCGAGCTGCTGCAGGCCTCGGGCGACCTGCACGGTGAGCCGCGGAAGATCACGCACCCGGTGAAGTTCTACGAGAAGGGCGACAAGCCGCTGGAGATCGTCTCCTCCCGGCAGTGGTACGTCCGCAACGGGGGCCGGGACGCCGACCTGCGCGAGCAGCTGATCAAGCGGGGTCGGGAGCTGACCTGGCACCCGGAGTTCATGCGGTCCCGGTACGAGAACTGGGTGGACGGGCTGGCCGGGGACTGGTTGCTCTCCCGGCAGCGGTTCTTCGGGGTGCCGTTCCCGCTCTGGTACCGGCTGGACGAGGCCGGTGAGGTGCTCTACGACGAGCCGCTGGTGCCCGCTGAGGACAGGCTGCCGATCGACCCGTCCACCGATGTGCCGGACGGGTACACCGCCGACCAACGCGGCAAGCCCGGCGGGTTCGCCGGCGACCCGGACGTGCTGGACACCTGGGCCACCTCCTCGCTCACCCCACAGCTGGCCGGCCGGTGGGAGCGGGACGAGGACTTCTTCTCCCGGGTGTTCCCCTACGACGTGCGCCCGCAGGCGCACGACATCATCCGCACCTGGCTGTTCTCCACCGTGGTGCGCGCGAACGCCGAGCACGACTCGCTGCCCTGGCGCAATGCCGCGATCTCCGGCTGGATCCTGGACCCGGACCGGAAGAAGATGTCCAAGTCCAAGGGCAACGTGGTCACCCCGCTGGGCCTGCTGCAGCAGCACGGGTCGGATGCGGTGCGCTACTGGGCCGCCTCCGCGCGCCTGGGCGCGGACACCGCCTTCGACGAGGGGCAGATGAAGATCGGCCGCCGGTTGGCGATCAAGCTGCTGAACGCGAGCAAGTTCGCGCTCTCCTTCGCCGGCGACGAGCAGGTCACCCTGGACCCGACAAAGGTCACCCAACCGCTGGACCGGGCGATCCTCGCCCAGCTGGCGACCGTGGTGGAGACCGCCACGTCCGCGTACGAGAGCTACGACCACGCCCGCGCGCTGGAGGTCACCGAGTCGTTCTTCTGGACGTTCTGCGACGACTACCTGGAGCTGGTCAAGGATCGCGCCTACGGCAGCGAGGTGTTCACCGCCGAGGCCACCGACTCGGCCCGGGCGGCCCTGTGGCTGGCGCTGGACGTGCTGCTGCGGCTGCTCGCCCCGGTGCTGCCGTTCGCCTGCGAGGAGGTCTGGTCCTGGTGGCGGGAGGGGTCGGTGCACCGCGCCACCTGGCCCACCTCCGAGGTGCTGCACACAGCAGCCGGTGACGGCGATCCCTCCTTGGTCTCGGTCGCCGGCTCGGCGCTGGCTGCGCTGCGCAAGGTGAAGTCGGAGGCGAAGGTCTCCCAGCGCACCGAGTTCGCCTCGGCCACGCTGCTGCTGCCGGAGGCGGACCACGAGGCGGCGCGTGCGGTGCTCGCGGACCTGCGTGCCGCCGGACGGGTGGCCGGGGACCTGACGCTGGGGAATGGCACCGAGGATGTGGCGGTGGACGGCGAGCTGCTCCCCCCACCGCCGAAGAAGAAGTAGCCTCACACTCACCGGGATACTGGGGCCATGCGAGCGATGAGATATCACGAGTACGGCGAGCCGGCCGTGCTCCGCCTGGAGGAGGCCCCGGCCCCGGAGGCCGGACCTGGGCAGGTGCGCATCGCCGTCGGGGCCTCGGCGGTGAACCGGATGGACATCAAGCTGCGCTCCGGGGCGATGGCGTCCCGCCCGCTGGCGCGGCCGCGCATCCCCGGGCTGGACGCCGCCGGGGTGGTGGACCAGGTGGGCGAGGGTGTCACCGACGTGCAGGTCGGCGACCGGGTCTTCGGAGCCGGGTCGGCCACGCTCGCCGAGCTGGCCGTGCTCGATCACTTCGCGCCGGTGCCAGAGGGGCTCTCCCTGGTGCAGGCGGCAGCGCTGCCGACGGTGGCCGAGACCGCCGGGCGGGTGCTCTCCCTGCTGCCGGGTGACCCGGACGCGGTGCTGGTGGTCGACGGCGCCGCTGGCGGGGTGGGCACGATCCTGGTGCAGCTCGCCCGCCGCCGCGGGCTCAGGGTGGTCGGCACTGCCTCACCCGCCAAGCACGATGTGCTCCGCCACCTGGGCGCGCTGCCCACCACCTATGGGCCGGGGCTGGTGGACCGGGTCCGTGCACTGGTCGATCACGTCGACGGCGCAGCGGACCTGGCCGGTCAGGGGTCTGCGGGCGAGCTGGTCACGCTGACCGGGGACCCGGCCCGGGTGGTGACGATCGCCGACTTCTCCGGGTCCACCGAGGCGGTCATCACCGATGGGTCGGACGGGCATTCCTGGGCGACGATGGTCGAAGTTGCCGGTCTGGTGGCCGCCGGGGAGCTGGAGCTGTTGATCGACACCGAGCTGGCCTGGGCGCATGCGGCTGAGGCGCACGGGCGCTGCGGGTCCGGGCACGCCACCGGGAAGGTGGTGCTCACCGTGGGCAGGGGCTCCTGACGCGGCCACCTGATGCGGCTGCGTGACGCGGCCGCGACGGCGTGGCCCGGCCGCGACGGCGTGGCCCGGTCACATGTGCGCGTGCGCTGGGCAGCCTCGTGGCGGCGGGACGACGTCAGCCGGCAGCGCGCAACCGCGGCGCCAGGTCTCGCTGGAACAGCTCCAGGAACCGGAGCTGATCGTGCCCGGGGGCGTGGAACACCAGGTGGTTGAAGCCGGCGCGGCGGTAGGCGAGCACCTGCTCCACGGCGTCGTCCGGGTCGGAGGCGACGATCCAGCGCTTGGCGATCTGCTCGATGGGGAGCGCGTCGGCGGCCCGCTCCATCTCCACCGGGTCGTTCAGCGAGTGCTTCTGCTCCGCCGACAGCGACAGCGGCGACCAGAACCGGGTGTTCTCCAGCGCCAGGTCCGGATCGGTGTCGTAGGAGATCTTGATCTCGATCATCCGATCGATCGTCTCCGCGTCCCGGTCCGCCTTCCCGGCGCCCTCGGCGACGGCGGGCAGCAGCTTCTCGGTGTACAGGTCCATCCCCTTGCCGGAGGTGCAGATGAACCCGTCTCCGGCGCGGCCGGCGTACCGGGCGACCATCGGCCCGCCGGCGGCGATGTAGACCGGCACCCCACCTTCGGGCTGGTCATAGATGCTGGCGTCGTGGGTGGAGTAGTACTCCCCCTCGAAGCTGACCCGGTCACCGGCCCACAGTGCCCGCATCAGCCGCACCGCCTCTCGCAGCCGGGCGAACCGTTCTTTGAACTGCGGCCATTCCTGCTCGCCGGCCCCGGCGAACCCGGTGGCGATCTCGTTCAGCGCCTCCCCGGTACCCACACCGAGCATCACCCGACCGGGGTAGAGCACGCCGAGGGTGGCGAAAGCCTGGGCGATCACGGCCGGGTTGTACCGGAACGTCGGCGTCATCACCGAGGTACCCATCCGGATCGTGGAGGTCCGCTCCCCCACGGCCGCCAACCAGGCGAGCGAGAACGGTGCGTGCCCGCCCTCGTGCCGCCACGGCTGGAAGTGGTCGGAGACCGCCACCGACTCCATGCCGTGCGCCTCGGCGGCGACGGCGATCTCCACCAGCTCACGCGGGCCGAACTGTTCAGCAGAGGCCTTGTATCCGAGAGTCAGGGGCAGCATGTGTCACTCCAAAGGTTGCGTACGGCCAATCTAACGCCCGACGGCGACAGCTCGCCGCCGTAGGCGGGTCGCCGGGGTGGCACTGCGGCTCGGATCGTCTCGGCGCGCGGTGGGCCGGGCGGCGCGCACCGCGCCAGTGCCACAGTGTCTACAGCCCCAGCAGCACGGGCCAGTGCCACAGTGTCCACAACCCCCAGCAGCCCGCGTCCCGATGTCAGTGGTCGATGGTTGAGTAGCTCTATGACCACCTCAGCACTCCCGGCACCCGCGGCCCCTGAGCCGCAGATGCGCCGTGGCGTGCGCGAGGGCGTCCTGACGTCGCTCCGGGCAGCACGCGATGCGGCCGCCGGCTGGGAGGTCGAGTCGGCGCGGCTGGTGACCGAGTGGGCCGATGGGCACCGGCTGCCGGCGCGACTGGTCGACCAGAGCGGTGCACTGCTCGACCAGGTCATCGAGCTCGACGAACCCGTGCAGCGCCCGTCCCTGCCCGGGCTGCAGTCGCCGATGCGGCTCGCCGGCCCAGGGGCCCCTCTCGTGTCCGACCTGGCGTTCTGCACGCTGGCCAACAGCCTGTCCATGTCGCTGGACGGTGCCCGTGGGTATGTCGGTGAAGTGGTCGAGCTCGGCTTCCGGCTGCCCTGCCTGTGGGACCGGGTCCGGCACGGTGAGGTGCGGTTGTGGCGTGCTCGCGAGGTGGCACGTGCCACCACCTGCCTGCCGGCGGAAGGCGCCGCCTGGGTCGACGCCCAGCTGGCGGCGGTGATCGGGTCCTGCTCCGGCGCCCAGCTGCGCCGTGTGGTCGATGCCGCACTGGACCGGTTCGATCCCGAGGCGGCAGCGCAGCGCCGTCGGGCCGCCGCCGACGACCGACACTTCGACATCCACTGCGGCGACCCAGAAGCCGGCAGCCATGCCAGCACGGCCGGGGTGGTGGCCGTCGACGGAGTGCTGGACCTGCCAGATGCGCTGGACCTCGAGGCAGCGGTGGCCGCACGAGCCGAGCAGCTCGCCGCGTGCGGGTCGGAGGAGAGCCGTGACGTGCGCCGAGCACTGGCGCTCGGCGAGATCGCCCGGGACGAGCTCGCCCTGCCTATCACCGGAGCGGCTGTCCACGAGGAGGCTGGGGGCGCAGGCCGACCGGTCCGGCTGGTGCTCCACCTCTCGTCGGACGCGATCGGGGCCCGGGCGCTGGCCGGTGCGATCGGCCGCTGCGAGAACACGAGGTCACCGGTGTCTGCCGAGCAGATCCGTTCCTGGTGCGGCGCCCCTGGCGCCCGGGTGAGCGTCCAGCCGGTGATCGACCTGTCCGGTCACCACCCCACCGAGTCCTACGAGATCCCGGCCCGGCTGCGGCGGCAGGTGACCGTGCGCGACCCCCAGTGCGTGTTCCCGTGGTGCACCCGGCGCGCGGACCGGGCGGACCTGGATCACATCGTGCCCTGGGAGGAGGGCGGCCCGACCTGTGGCTGCAACCTGGCTCCGCTGTGCCGACGGCACCATCGCGCCAAGACCCACGCTGGCTGGTCCTACGTGATGGTCACACCGGGCACCTACCTCTGGCACTCTCCGGGCGGCACGACCTCGCTCGTCGACGCCCGGGGCACGTTCCGCGTGCCGGACGTCGGGCAGGTGTGCCGCCATGCGGCAGCAACGAGGCGTGCCGAACCGCCGCCGTGGCCGGAGCGAGCCCCAGGCTCGGCACGTGCCGGCGGCGGGCCTGCGTACCAGGCCGGCAGCCCGCACCCGGTCGACGCCGACGACCCGGCCCGTGGTGGTCCGCCGCAGACGGTGCCCTGCGCCGACACCGATCCGCCGCCGTTCTAGCTGTCCTGCACCGAACCCCGCCCGGTCAAGCCGTGCGGGGACCTCGGTATGTCCGGGTCCGTGTTCAGCGCGACTGAGGGCCGTTGGCCGCGATGTCCTCATGATGGCGGATCACCTCGGCGACGATGAACGCGAGGAACTTCTCCGCGAACACCGGGTCGAGCCCGGATTCCTCGGCCAGCGTGCGCAGCCGCGCGATCTGACGTTCTTCCCGTGCCGGGTCCGACGGTGGCAGCCCTTCGCGCGCCTTCAGCCGACCGACCGCCTGAGTGCACTTGAACCGCTCCGCCAGCAGGTGGATGAGGGCCGCATCGATGTTGTCGATGCTCCCCCGGATGCTGAGCAGCTCGTCGGGCAGGCCGCGGTCGGTTCCGTCAGTCATGGGGGAGATCCTAGGTGAGGACCGCGGCAGCGCTGAGTGCTGTCCGCCGAGTGGCCAACGCCGGTCGGAGCACTGCCCGCCCCGGGCGGTCCAGGTCTACACCCGACGCGTGTCTGCACTGCCCGCCAGGGCGTGCTCCCCCGGGGTCGCCGGATCGTGCCAGCGCAGCAGCGCCCCCACACCATCGGGTACGGCGTCCATCTCCTCGGCCACGGTGATGCCAGCGTCCTGCTCCAGCACGGCCCGTCCGATCGCCAGGTCGGCACGCACCTCGCAGGGGTCACTGACCCCGAGGTCGTGCAGCTCTTCGGCACTGGCTGCCACCTCCAGTGCCCCGGGCCCGATCCACAGGGTCGTGCGGGCCAGCCGGCTCGGCGGTCCGGCCACGTCCGGGGCGAGCAGCAGGTCGGCTACCTGTCCCCTGCGCAGCACCTCGAGCACGGCATCCGCGCCGGAGACTGCTGCCCCGTCCCGGCCTGCCTCCTGGCGGTACCGGTCCACTGTCGTCGATCTGCGCCGTTCGCGCAGCTCGTTCAGCTGGCCGGCGACCTGTTCGTGCAGTGCCCGGGTATTCACCCCATCAGCGCGGCTGCCACCGGAGATCTCCACCACGAGCTCTCGCACCGGACGGGTGAGCTCGTCCTGGACGAGGTGCACGGCACGCAGGTCGCCGGTGATCAGCACCAGCTCGGGACGGCGCTCGCGGCAGATGCGCTCCAGCTCGCCGGCGACCGCCTCGGCATTGCGCTCCCAGGAGTCCTCGGCACGGTTGTCGATCCGCTTGTGCCCGAGCGGCCCCAGGTTTGGTTTGGACAGCACGTCGTGCCCGCCCTCGACAGTGCGCACCTCCTCCAGCTCACCGGTGAGCCCGGCAGGTGCGTCGTACAGGGCGACATCGGCCCCGGCCCGGTCCACGCTCACCAGCAGGTAGCGGACCGTGGCGTCGGCCGCGCGGGCCAGGGCGAATGCGTGCGGACGGTCGGAGACCACAGCACGGTCGGCCGCCGGGGGCTCCGGCAGGAGCCGGTCCAGGACCACCTCGCCACCGGAGGCGACCACGACACGCCCGAACGGACCACGGACGTGCACCGGGACACCGAATACCTCGGTGACGGCATCACAGTCCGCCTGAGGGACGCCGTCGACCCCTTCGGGAGTGAGCGTGCGACGCAGGTCCGCCCACCTGCTGAGCACGGTGTTGTCGCGGTTGTCCGGACTGGACGTCGCGTCGAGGATCACGGTCAGCACCGGCGCTTCGGCCGGCAGTGGTGGGACGAAAACTTGCACGGCAGACCATCGCTTCCTGATCGGGTGCTAGGTCCCTCCCAGCCTGCCGCAGCAGACCAGACGGCGCTACCCGAAATGGCAGCCTGGTCACCGCAGGATCAGGCGCTCTTCTCCCGCGGCGTACGCTTGCTCCGCGGCGCCTCCCGCGGCACGAGTGTCGGGTTCACGTTCTCCAGCACGACCTCGCGGGTGATCACGACTCTGGCGATGTCCTCCCTGCTGGGGACGTCGAACATCACCGGTTGGAGCACCTCTTCCATGATCGCCCGCAACCCGCGAGCTCCGGTGCCACGCAAGATGGCCTGGTCGGCCACCGCTTCCACGGCGTCCTCGCTGAACTCCAGCTCCACACCGTCGATCTCGAACATCCGCTGGTACTGCTTGATCAGCGCGTTCTTCGGCTCGGTGAGGATGCGCACCAGCGCCGGTCCGTCCAACGGGGAGACAGTGGTCAGCACGGGCAGGCGACCGATGAACTCCGGGATCAGCCCGAACTTCAGCAGGTCCTCGGGCATGACGTCCTCGATGACGTCCTCCTGCTCGGCCTCCTTCAGCGGTGCACCGAACCCGATACCGCGCCGGCCGGAGCGTGCGGAGATGATCTCGTCCAGCCCGGCGAACGCGCCCGCCACGATGAACAGCACGTTCGTGGTGTCGATCGTGATGAACTCCTGGTGCGGGTGCTTGCGGCCTCCCTGTGGTGGCACGGAGGCCTGCGTGCCCTCCAGGATCTTCAGCAGCGCCTGCTGCACCCCCTCACCGGAGACGTCCCTGGTGATCGACGGGTTCTCGCTCTTCCGCGCGATCTTGTCGATCTCGTCGATGTAGATGATCCCGGTCTCGGCCTTCTTCACGTCGAAGTCCGCGGCCTGGATGAGCTTGAGCAGGATGTTCTCCACATCCTCACCGACGTAGCCGGCCTCGGTCAGCGCTGTGGCGTCAGCGATCGCGAACGGGACGTTCAGCATCCGCGCCAGCGTCTGCGCCAGGTAGGTCTTGCCGCACCCGGTGGGCCCGATCAGCAGGATGTTCGACTTCGCCAGCTCTACGTCGGCGTCCTCACCAGTGGTGGATGCGGCAGCCGGTCCGGCCTGGACCCGCTTGTAGTGGTTGTAGACGGCGACCGCCAGGGACCGCTTCGCCGGATCCTGGCCGATGATGTACTCCTCGAGGAACTCGAAGATCTCCCGCGGCTTGGGCAGGTCCACCAGGCCCAGCTCGTTCGCCTCGGCGAGCTCTTCCTCGATGATCTCGTTGCACAGGTCGATGCACTCGTCGCAGATGTACACGCCCGGTCCTGCGATGAGCTTGACGACCTGCTTCTGGCTCTTGCCACAGAAGGAGCACTTGAGCAGATCGGCGCCTTCACCCACTCGCGCCATCTCTTCTCACCTCTCTGCCGTCGTGCCCTGGACAACGTGGCCGTCTGGTCATTCTGCGCCATCCGGGCCGGGGCGACCACTGGAATTCGTGCGGACTCTCCTACCGGTGCGCCCGTGTGCACCGTCGTCAACGATACGTCGCAGGCGGCGAGGATATCGACCCGTTCACCGCGTGTCGCACTTCGGCGGTCGGTGGCCACGGGGGTGGACCGCCCTCAGCGACCACCCCCGCGGCCAGCTTGGCTCAGGAGCCCTTGGGCAGCTCGGCCGGCGGCGTCTTGCGACTCTCCAGCACCTGGTCGACCAACCCGTAGTCCTTGGCCTGCTCAGCCGACAGGATCTTGTCTCGCTCGATGTCCTGGCGGACCTGCTCCAGCTTGGTGGAGCTGTGCCGGGCGATCGTGGTCTCGAGCCACTCCCGCATCCGCATCACCTCGTTGGCGTGGATCTCGATGTCCGACGCCTGGGCGTACCCACCCTCCAGGGACGGCTGGTGGATCAGCACGCGCGCGTTGGGCAGCGCGAGCCGCTTGCCCGGCGAGCCGGCGGCCAGCAGCACCGCGGCGGCCGAGGCGGCCTGGCCGAGGCAGACGGTCTGGATCTGCGGGCGGATGTACTGCATCGTGTCGTAGATGGCGGTCATCGCCGTGAAGGACCCACCCGGGGAGTTGATGTAGAGGGTGATGTCCTGGTCCGGGTCCTGGCTCTCCAGCACCAGCAGCTGGGCCATGATGTCATCGGCGGAGGCGTCGTCCACCTGCACGCCGAGGAAGATGATCCGGTCCTCGAACAGCTTGGTGTAGGGGTCCTGCCGCTTGAAGCCGTACGCGGTGCGCTCCTCGAACTGCGGCAGCACGTACCGTGCCGAGGGGTCCATGCCGGCCCGGCCGCCGAACGCCTGGGGGGTAAAGTTCACGATTCTGCTCCTCTTCGGTTCGCGGCGGTCAGGACTTGTTGGTGGTGCCGCCGCCACCGGAGACGGCGGAGGACTCGGTGACCACGTGGTCGATGAAGCCGTACTCCAGCGCCTCCTGGGCGGTGAACCAACGGTCCCGGTCCGCGTCGCGGTTGATCTCCTCCACGGTGCGGCCGGTCTGCTCAGCAGTCAGCTCGGCCATCGTCTTCTTCATGTGCAGGATGAGCTCGGCGTTGATCCGGATGTCGGAGGCGGTACCGCCGATCCCACCGGAAGGCTGGTGCATCATCACCCGGGCGTGCGGGGTGGCGTAGCGCTTGCCCTTGGTGCCGGAGGCGAGCAGGAACTGCCCCATGGAGGCCGCCATACCCATCGCCACAGTGGCCACGTCCGGTGCCACGTACTGCATGGTGTCGTAGATCGCCATCCCAGCGGTCACCGACCCGCCCGGGGAGTTGATGTACAGCCAGATGTCCCGGTCCGGGTCCTCGGCGGCCAGGAGCAGCATCTGCGCGCAGATCTGGTTCGAGTTCTCGTCCCGGACCTCAGAGCCCAGCCAGATGATGCGCTCCTTGAGCAGCCGGTTGTAGATGTGGTCGCCCAAGGCGAAACCCTGAGTGTCGCCGGCGGCGGACTGCGGAAACTCACTCACGTGTGTGCTCCTGATCGTCGGGGTGATCCTGAAGTGGTCCTGCGCATGACACTAACGCCGCACCTGCTGGGTATCTGCCCACGTTCTGCCGGTTTCGCTGACGGCGCAGACACCGCGGCCGCAGAGGCGGCGGGAGCCCCCGCCCCGCTGGTGGGACGAGGGCTCCTGCGGTGCGTCGTCGGTCAGGCCTTGTCGGCGTCCTCGGCGCTGTCGGCGCTCGGCGCCGAGTCGGCACTGTCGGCAGAGTCGGCAGAGCCAGCACTGTCGGCGCTGTCGGCGCTGTCGGCGGAGTCAGCAGAGTCGGCGCTGTCCGCACTGTCAGCAGAGTCGGCGCTGACGTCCTCGACCACGACCTGCTCGGTCCCGGAGTCTGCGGCGGCGGCAGCCTGGGCCGCAGCCTGGGCGGCATCTTCCTCGTCCGAGCCGATGTAGGCGCTGAGGTCCACGTCGGTGCCGGTGGAGTCGACCACCTTCACCTGGCGCAGCGCCACGGCGAGCGCCTTGTTCCGGGTCAGCTCGGCGACGAACATCGAGATCTGCCCGTTCTGGGTGATCTGCTGGATGAACTCGCTCGGCTCCTGGCCGTACTGCTGGGCGGTGCGGACGAGGAACTCCAGCAGCTCGTCCTGTCCGACGTTCACCGTGACCTGCTCGGAGAGCGCGTCCAGCACGAGCTGACGGCGCAGCGCCTTCGTGGTCTCCTCGGTCACCTCTGCGCGGTGCTCCTCGTCCTCCAGGCGGCCTTCGTTCTCCAGGTGCTGATGCACCTCGGTCTCGATCACGCCGGCAGGTAGCGGGAAGTCGGTGCCCTCCAGGAGGTGGTCGAGCAGCTGGTCGCGGGCAGCGACGGCTCGGTTGTTCTCCTTGGCCTCGCCCACCTGCTTGTGCAGGTCCTCACGGAGCTCGTCCACGGTGTCGAACTCGGAGGCCGTCTGGGCGAACTCGTCGTCGACCTCCGGCAGCTCCTGCACCTTGATGGCGCTCGGGGTCACGGTAACCTCGGCCTCTTCACCGGCGCGGTCGCCGCCGACCAGCGGGGAGGTGAAGGTGGTGGTCTCGTTGGCGCTGAGCCCGATCAGTGCCTCGTCGAGGCCGTCCAGCATGTTGCCGGAGCCGATCTGGTAGGAGACACCGGAGACGGAGTCGATCTCCTCGTCGCCGATCGTGGCCTTCAGGTCGATGGTGACGAAGTCGCCATCGGCGGCGGCGCGCTCGACACCGACCAGGGTCGCGTAGCGCTCCCGGAGGGAGGTGAGCCGTTCTTCGACATCCTCGTCTGTGACGTCCAGGTCGTCGAGGGTGAGGGTGATGTCACCGAGCTCGGGCAACGTGAAGTCAGGGCGGACGTCCACCTCGGCGGTGAACACCAGGTCCACGGCGTCCTCGCTGAGGCCGGGCACTGCGGTGACCTCGATGCTCGGCTGACCCAGCGGACGCAGCTCGGACTCGGTGACGGCCTGGCGGTAGAGCTCGGGCAACGCATCGTTGATGGCGTGCTCCATCACCGCACCCTTGCCGACCCGCTGGTCGATGATCCGGGGCGGCACCTTGCCCTTGCGGAAACCTGGGACGTTGATCTGCGAGGCGATGTGGGAGTACGCGTGGTCCACGCTCGGCTTCAGTTCGTCCAGAGGCACCTCAACGGTCAGCTTCGCCCGGGTGGGCTCGAGGTTCTCGACGGCGCTCTTCACTACGTGCTCTCCACTCGTGGGTTGGTGGGCCGGCGTGGGCGACCCGGGGAAACGTCTGGCACCTGCCCGTGGGCACGCGAGAGGGCATGCGGAAACGAGCGGCTCGCTCCATCGTACCTGCCGCACGGGCAGGCCGAAACACGCCTCAACCGGGCCCTCGCTGCAGACCTCTGGAGGGATCTGCTCGTCGGTACGTTGCTAGGCTCCTTGGTTCCCACGCCAGTCCTACGACCGGCGTCCGCGCACCATCCCGAGATCTGGAGAACGATGCAGCTCAGACGACTGTTGCCCGCCGCTCTGCTGCTCTCTTTGACCGCGGCCTGCGGTACGGAGGGAACGGACGGCACGTCACCGGAGCAGAGTCCGATGGTCGATGCCCCGGATGTGCTGATCGTCGGTCACCGCGGCGCCAAGGACGAAGCGCCGGAGAACACGGTCCCCGGCTTCGAGCAGGCCGTGGAGTCCGGAGTCGACATGGTCGAGGTCGACGTGCAGCTGTCTGCCGACGGTGTGCCGTTCCTGTTCCACGATGACACTCCAGACCGGACCACTGACGTGGACGAGGTGTTCCCCGACCGCGCAGACGACCCGATCACATCCTTCACCTGGGAAGAGCTACAACAGCTGGACGCCGGATCGTCGTTCGGCGAGGGCTTCGCCGGCACGCCGATACCGAGTCTGGACGACGTCGCCCTCGCTGTGGGGCCGGAGGTAGGTGTGGACATCGAGCTGAAGGCTCCGGAGAACTCCCCGGGCCTCGAGCAGGCGGTTGCCGACGCCCTGGAGACCGACACCTGGGCCGCGTTGGTCCAGAGCGACCTGGTCATCGTGTCCTCCTTCGACACTGATGCCACCCGCACCTTCCACGACCATTCTCCGGAGGTTCCCGTCTGGCCGATCATCGACCAGGTGCCTGACCAGGACTGGGTGGAGGCCATGACCGACCACGCCACAGGCATCAAGACCGGGTACCGGAACCTCACGCCGGAGATCGCCGGTTGGGCGGAGGACGCCGGTCTCGGTGTGTGGGTGCACACAGTGAACGACATCACCAAGCTGGCTGAGCTGGTGGAGATGGGAGTGTCCGCGATCGTCACCGATTCGCCGTGGCTGATCGCCCCGGCACTCGGCCGCTCCTGAGCGGATCGAGCCGGGGGACTTGGAGCGGGTGACGGGAATCGAACCCGCACCATCTGCTTGGAAGGCAGAGGCTCTACCATTGAGCTACACCCGCGGGGCAGGACAAGCCTACCGGGTCCGTGGGGGTGGGTGCGGCACCGACCAGTCGACGACCACCTGCGGAGGAGCCGGTGGTCACGGAGGACGCCGGCACGCTCTAGACTCGGTCTCGACCGGTCGGCAGGCCGGCAGGTTAGGTCCACGGGATGTGGCGCAGGTTGGTAGCGCGTCCGCTTTGGGAGCGGAAGGTCGCAGGTTCAAATCCTGTCATCCCGACGCTTGTGCAGCTGCCAGGATTTGGGAGGAGCGAAGCGACGGCTCCTGTCATCCCGACCACGAGTGCTGACAGGTGCCGACGCCACGCGGGATGAATCCATTCAGGCGACACCTGGCCCGCCGGGTCGTGCTCCCGGGGCACGACCCGGCGCAGGAAGTGTCGAACCGCGAGCCGGCACGAACGGTCACTGCCGACAGCAGCAGCCCGCTGCCCTGAGCAGATCCGCCCGGCACGGGCACCACCAGCCCACGCACAGTGGGCTCATGAGCGACGAGAACTCCACCCCACCACGATTCAACGAACGCGCCCGCGGCGAGCTGTACCACCAGCGCGTCCTGGTCCTGGACGGCCAGCTCGAGGACGACAACGGCATCCTGCTGCTCAGCCAGCTGATCTCCCTGGCCGGGGAGGACGCCCGCGCGGACATCACGCTGTGGATCCACTCCCCCGGCGGCTCGGTACCGGCGATGCTCGCCATCAGGGACGTGATGCACACCATCGGCCCGGACGTGGCCACCCTCGCGCTGGGCACCGCCTACAGCGCCGGCCAGTTCCTGCTGTCCGCCGGCGCCCGCGGCAAACGGCGGGCCCTCCCGCACTCCAGCATCCTCATGCACCAGGGCTCGGCCGGGTTCGCCGGCACCGCCGTGGACGTAGAGACCCAGGCCGACGAGCTCCGGCACACCCGCGACACCGTGCTCGGTCTGATCGCCGAGGACACTGGTCAGGACGCGGCCCAGGTGTTCGCCGACTCCCTGCACGACCGCTGGTTCACTGCGGAGCAGGCCCTCGACTACGGCTTCATCGACGAGATCGTCGCCACCGTCGAGGCCCTCTCGCCGTCCCACCGCCGCCCCGTCGGCATCGGCTGGCCACCGGCCGGCACGCAGAGCACAGGAGGGCCACGATGAGCACCTATCCGGTCCCGAACGTGATCGCCCAGCACCCGCGCGGCGAGCGGGTCATGGACGTCTACTCCCACCTGCTCACCGAGCGGATCGTCTACCTCGGCACACCGATCGACGCCGGGGTTGCCAACGTCCTGATCGCCCAGCTGCTGCACCTGGAGTCCGACGGCCCGGAGGCGGACATCCAGCTCTACGTGAACTGCGAGGGCGGCGACCCGAGCGCGATGCTCGCCGTGGTGGACACGATGCGCTACGTGCGCCCGGACGTGGCCACCACCTGCGTGGGCCAGGCGGTGGCCGTCGGTGCGGTGCTGCTCGCGGCCGGCACCCCGGGCAAGCGGGCCGCGCTGCCGCACGCGCGGATGGTGCTGCACCAGCCGGTGGGCCGTGGGCAGGGCGCCATCCCGGACCTGATCGTGCAGGCCGACGAGCTCGTGCGGGTGCGGGCGGACATCGAGGAGATCCTCGCCGCCGCGACCGGGCACCCGACCGCGACGTTGCGCGCGGACACCGACCGGGACCGGGTGCTCACCGCTGCCCAGGCGGTCGACTACGGCCTGATCGATGCAGTGGTCAGCGAACGCACCACCCCCACCATGGGTCGTCCTGTCACCAGTGCGTCATAGCGCACTCCTGGCCGGATGGCTCGGAGGCGGGGTGGTCAGGCGGCCATGGCGAGCACCCGAGGGACGTTCCAGACCAGCTGGTGCTCCGCCGTCGTACGCAACCCGCTGAGCTCCCGTGCCACGGCGACCGTCAGGTCCAGCAAGGTGACCCCGAGGGCCCCGGCGACCGCTGCGATCATCTCGCTGGAGGGCTCTTTGATGCCCCGCTCGATCTCGGAGAGGTACTGCGGGGAGATGCCGGCCCGCTGAGCGGTCTCGGTGAGCGTCTGCCCACGGTCGGTGCGCAGCCGGCGCAACCGGGCACCGAGCAGGTGGCGCCACAGCGGTTCGTCGGCAGTGCTCTCCGGCCGCGGCTGGGCAGCGGGCGCAGCGGGCACGGCATGCAGTCGTCGGGTGCGCATGCTTGATCGTAGGTCCCCAGGCCCTGCCCGACGGCGGTGATCCGCTCAGAGCAGAAGCTCACCCAGCGGTGGGGTGCTTGGGCAGAAAGAGCACCGGCCGCCCCCGCTGCTGCGGGGACGGCCGGTGCATGGTGTCTTCGGGGACGCTCAGTCCTCGACGTCGACCAGGCCACGCTCGACGGCCCGGGCCAGGCGCCGCGGCACCTTGACCTCGCGGCCACCGGAGCGGACCGGGACGAGGTCTGCGGGCTGCGCCTTCCACTGCGAGCGGCGCGAGCGGGTGTTGCTGCGCGACATCTTGCGCTTGGGAACTGCCATGGGCCCTACCTCCCCTTCTGTGCTGGTGACGGATGCTCGTGCGCCGTGGGCGCCGGAACAGGTTCTCACGATCGCCGGCGACGTCCCCGGCGGGTCGGCTCAGGCCTTGGCGCCAGCCTTCGCGTAACGCTGGCGGAACTTCTCCACTCGGCCGGCGGTGTCCAGGATCTTCTGCTTGCCGGTGTAGAACGGGTGCGAGGCCGAGGAGATGTCCACGTCCACGACTGGGTAGGTGTTGCCGTCCTCCCACTCGACGGTGGTCTCCGAAGAGACGGTCGAGCGGGTCAGGATGGCGAAGTTCGCGGAGATGTCCCGGAACACGACCGGCTGGTACTCCGGGTGGATGTCCTTCTTCATGTCTGCTTCCTGCCTAGTTCGACTGCGCGGTTGCGGCGTCAGGAGTGTGGCTGGCGGCGCCGGAGCTACTCCTGTGCCCCTGGCAGCACACTGGGCGCGCGACCATCTGGTCACGATGCGCCCGGACGATGATACTCACACTCCAGCCCGAACTCCTAGTCGGGCCAGGGTCCGATTCCCTTGCCACCCCGCGGATGTGACGCATCACTCACCTACCGAGGTCGATGGCGCCGTTGCCGGCGCAGCGAGCGCACCCTGCTCCCGCAACAGTGACGACAGCCGTGCCGGGCAGATTGTTCTAGTTGCACTAGAACATTAGCCTGGATGCGTGCTCATCACCATCGACCCGCAGGCTAAGACCGCCCTGTTCGAGCAGGTAACGGCCGCTATCCGCACTGCTGTCGTCACCGGTGACCTCGAACCCGGAGAACGCCTCCCCGCAGCCCGAGAACTCGCCACCTCCCTGGAGGTGAACATGCACACGGTGCTGCGGGCCTACCGCACGCTCCGCACAGAAGGACTCATCCAGGTGCGACCCGGCCGCGGCACTGTCGTCTCAGCACAGCACAGCAGGGACTACCAGCCGCTGCGCCGCGCACTGGCCGAGCTGGTGCGTGAGGGCGACCGGGTGGGACTGAGCCGGGACGGTCTGGCCGACCTGGTCCGGCACGCCCCGGGAGCGACGGCATGAGCCCGAGCCCGAGCCCGCACCGCGCCCGCAGGATCCTGCTCGGGCTCGTGCTGCCGGCAGTGCTGGTCGGCGGTGCCGCCGCGCTGGTGCACTCCTGGCTCCCCCGCCTGCCCGACCCGGCGGTCCTGCACTGGGGAACGGACGGCCCGGACCGTACCGGCCCGTTCGAGACGCTGATCACCACGACCGTCACGCTCGCGGCCCTCACGTGGGTGCCGCTGGCCATCCTGGTGCTGGTGGCCGCGCGCGCTGAGATCGCCCGCCGGGTGATGGTCGGGGCCGCAGCGCTGCAGGGCGCGGTCTACGCCGCCGTGCTGCTCGGTTCGGCCTGGGTGCAGCTGGACGCTCCCAGCGCAGCAGCGGTCAGCCCCTCCACCACCCCGCTGCTGGTGCTGCTGCTGGCCGCCCTGGCGCTCGGCGTCGGCGCCGGGCTGCTCGCCGGCCCCGATCCTCACGCCCCGGCGGCCGACCCCGTACCGGACGATGCCACCCGGATCGACCTCCCACCGGGGGCTCGGGCCGTCTGGGTGGACCGCTGCACCGTCCGCCACCAGTGGCTGTGGTGGACGGTCCTGGCGCTCTGGCTCGGGGTGACGGTGGCATTCACCTATCTCAGCGCCCAGTGGTGGTTGCTGGCCGTGCTGCTGCTGCCGGCCCTGGTGCTGCTGGCCAACCTGCACTGGACGCTGCGCGTCGACTCTGAGGGACTGCACGCCCGTGCTCTCTTCGGCTGGCCCCGCCTGACCGTGCGTGCCGACGAGACGCAACGGGCCGACGTCATCACGGTCCAGCCGTTCGCTGAGTTCGGCGGCTGGGGGATGCGCAGCCGACCGGACGGCACCAGCGGACTGGTCCTGCGCAGCGGCGAGGCAGTGCAGGTGCAGACCAGCGGGGACCGCACCTACGTGATCACCACTGACGATGCTGAGCGCGCCGCCGCACTGCTGAACACGATGGCCGATCGTAGCCGGGGCCAGGCGGTGGACTGACGGGGTCCTTCTCGCTCCCTGGACGTCGACCTGTCGCTTGGTGGCGAATGATGAGAGTATGATCGACGAATCACTCTCACCTTCAACCAATTGGAGGAATCGGATGTCGCACCGGCACCTCTCGCTGGGCGTAGCCTCCGGCTGCTGCTGTCTGTAGAGCGCGGGCGCCCAGCGAGCCCCCGCGCTCGCCCCGCAGGTGTGACCGTGCCGCCTCCGCCGGAGCGACCGACGCCCCTCCCGGCCGTCAGCACGCGCACCTGACCCCGCTGCACCTGCAGCACCTGCCTCACGCAGCGCACTGCTCGGGCAGCATCCTGACCAGCACGTACGGACCCAGAAGAAGGACCTCACCCACATGGCACGCATCTACGACAACGCCACCGCGCTCATCGGCAACACCCCGCTGGTGCGCATCAACTCCCTCAGCGAGGGGGCCGGTGCCACCGTCCTCGCCAAGCTCGAGTTCTACAACCCGGCCAACAGCGTCAAGGACCGCATCGGTGTGGCCATCATCGACGCCGCCGTGGCCGCCGGTGCCCTGCCGCCCGGTGGCACGATCGTGGAGGCCACCAGCGGTAACACCGGGATCGCCCTGGCGTTCGTCGGCGCCGCCCGCGGCTACCAGGTGGTCCTCGCGATGCCGGAGACGATGTCCACCGAGCGGAAGATGCTGCTGCGCGCCTACGGTGCCGAGCTCGTCCTCACTCCGGGTTCGGGCGGCATGAAGGGTGCGGTGGAGAAGGCGGAGCAGATCGCTGCCGAACGGCCGGGGGCGGTCCTGGCCCGCCAGTTCGAGAACGAGGCGAACGCGGAGATCCACCGCCGCACCACTGCCGAGGAGATCTGGACGGACACGGACGGCGGTGTGGACATCGTCGTCTCCGGGGTGGGCACCGGCGGCACGATCACCGGTGTGGGACAGGTGCTCAAGGAGCGCAAGCCGGAGGTGCAGATCATCGCCGTGGAGCCGGCCGAGTCCCCCGTGCTCTCCGGAGGCGAGGCTGGTCCGCACAAGATCCAAGGTCTCGGGGCGAACTTCGTGCCGAAGATCCTGGACACCAGCATCTACGACGAGGTGATCACCGTCACCGGCGAAGACGCGATCGAGGCCTCCCGCCGCTCCGCCCGGGAGGAGGGCCTGCTCGTGGGCATCTCCTCCGGTGCTGCCCTGAAGGCTGCTGTCGATGTGGCCAAGCGGCCGGAGAACGCCGGCAAGACGATCGTGGCGGTCGTCCCGGACTTCGGCGAGCGCTACCTGTCCACCGTCCTTTTCTCTGACCTGGCCGAGTGAGGCCGAGGAGCACGTGTCACCCCACCTACCGCTGAAAGCCCTCATCGCTGAAGACCTGGCCACGGCGCGCCGTCGTGACCCAGCCGCACGCACCGCCGTCGAGGTGGCCCTCACCTACCCAGGTGTGCATGCTCTGTGGCTGTACCGGGTGGCCCACCACATGTGGCGCCTCCCGTTGCTGCGGTTGCCCGCCCGGGTGCTGTCCCAGCTGGCGCGCGCGGCCACCGGGGTGGAGATCCACCCCGGGGCGGTGCTCGGCCGGCGGTTCTTCGTGGACCACGGGATGGGTGTGGTGATCGGCGAGACCGCTGAGATCGGCGACGATGTGCTGATGTTCCACGGCTCCACCCTGGGCGGTCGCTCGATGAGCCGCGGCAAACGGCACCCCACCGTGGGAGACCGGGTGGTGATCGGCGCGGGCGCGAAGGTGCTCGGGCCGATCACCATCGGCTCCGACGTGCAGATCGGCGCGAACGCGGTGGTGGTCAAGGACGTGCCGGACGAGGCGGTGGTGGTCGGGGTGCCCGGCCGGCCGCGGCACGTACCCGCGCGTACGAAGGGTGACCTGGAGGACCCCGCGCTCTACATCTGAGCCGGCGCGCATGCCCTGCGGCTGGTCACCGGTCCAGGTCCTCACCGGGCTCCCAGCCTGCCCGGTACAGGTCCACCCGCGGCGGGTCGGACGCGGTCAGCGCGATGCCCTCCTCGCGCCAGCGCGCCAGTGCCTCACCGGCCTTGTGCCCGGCCATCTCCCCGCGCGCATTGACCAGCCGCCACCACGGCGTGTCGCCGCCGTAGCGGGACATCACCATGCCGACCACCCTGGGGCCGCCGCGACCGGTCGCCACGCGGATGGTCTCGGCGATCACCCCGTAGGTGCTGGCCCGCCCTGGTGGGATACGACACACCAGGTCCAGCACCGCCTCCACGTAGTCCTCGGCCACCTCACGCACCTGCCTATGATCTCTCATGAGATGACCGACACCCCCGCGCCCGCTGAGCCCTACGTCTGCCCGCACTGCGAGGACACCCACGTCCACGAGCACGTGGACGAGCGGGCTGTGGTGCTCGCACACCGCCGGCGCCTGGTCGTGGTCTCCGCCATACGCACCGTGCTCGTGCTGCTCGCCCTGGTCGGTGTGCTCCTCTGGTTACCGGTGACGGCGGGCCTCACCCTGGTGGCATCGGCTGTGCTGGCCTGGGCGCTCGCCACGGCCGCGGGTCTGCTCGTGGCGTCGGTGGACCTGGCACGCCGCGGCAGCCAGGGGCAGGTGGCTGGCGCAGACTCCCGCCGACTGGTGACCGTCTCAGTGCTCACCGGTGCAGTTCTGACCCCGGTGCTGGCGCTGCTGGTGGCACTGGTTGGACGAGCCGTGGTGGACGGGTCCGGTGCGGGTGCAGCAGCGCTGACGGCCGCTGCGGCGGCGACCGGCTGGCTGACCGCCTCGGCTGCTGCCGACATCGTGCGCGCACTGCGGCTGCGCGCACTGCTCGGTGCGGAGAGCCGCGCCGGAGAGGTCGCACGGGCCGCAGCCGTGCGCACCCGGGATCGCGCCGACGAGTGGCCCCAGCTGGCGACCGTCGTGGTCACCGCAGCCGTCGTGGGCCTGTGGGTGGGGTTGTGCCACCTACTGCCGGCGGTCGTGGTGGTGCTGGTCCCGCTGCACGTGGCGCTGGTCGCACTCTCCCGCCGGCTGGTCAGCGACCGGACTCGTACTCGCTGACCTGGTCGATGCGCCGCTGGTGGCGCGGGTCGCCGGAGAACGGCTCGGCCACGAACGCGGACACCAGCGCCAGCGCCTCGGCCGTGCTGTGCTGCCGGGCGCCGATGGCCACCACGTTGGCGTCGTTGTGCTGGCGCCCCAGCCGGGCGGTCTCGGTGTTCCAGGCGAGTGCGGCCCGCACGCCGGGCACCTTGTTCGCAGCGATCTGCTCACCGTTGCCGCTGCCGCCGATCACCACACCGAGCGAACCCGGGTCGGCGACCACCGCCTCGCCGGCGGCGAAGCACACCGGCGGGTAGTCATCCTGCGGGTCGTAGGCCAGGGCGCCGTGGTCGGTGACCTGGTGGCCCTCGGAGCCCAGATGCTCGATCAGGGCGGACTTCAGCTCGAACCCGGCATGGTCGGCGGCGATGTGGATGCGCATGCCGACATTCTGCCGCACGCTGAGGGGCAGGTGGACCGGCGGGTGACCCCGCCCGGTGCGGCTTGGGTATGTTCGGGGGATGAGTACCGAGACCACCGCCGCCACCCGCGGCGAACCGACGCTGACCGACGCGACCGGCAGGCTCACCCACACCGAGCGCGTCGCCGCCGACCAGGCCGCGATGGACACTACTGTGCGACCCCAGGACGACCTGTTCCGATACGTGAACGGCGCGTGGCTGGCGACCCACGAGATCCCTGCCGACCGCGGCCGTGACGGAACCTTCCACCAGCTGCACGACCAGGCCGAACGCGACGTGCGTGAACTCATCATCGAGGCTGGCAACGTCCCACCCGAGGACCCGGCCGGCGAGGAAGCGGCGAAGATCGCCGCCGTCTACACCTCGTTCATGGACACCGAGGCGATCGAGGCGCTCGGCACCCAGCCACTGCAGCCGGAGCTCGCACTGGTGCAGGCGGCCGGCGACCGCGCCGAGCTGGCCGCAGTGCTCGGTGCGCTGCAGCGCACCGGCGTCGGCGGCGCGATCGCACCGTTCGTGGATGTCGACGCCGCCGATCCCACCCGCTACCGGGTGCACCTGGAGCAGTCCGGTCTGGGCATGCCGGACGAGGCCTACTACACGGACGAGACCCACGCAGGGATCCGGGCGGCCTATCCCGGCCACGTCGCCCGGATGCTCACCCTGGCAGGAGTGGTCACCGAGGACGAGGCCAGCGCCGCAGCCGAGCGGATACTGGCGCTGGAGACCATGCTCGCCGGTCACCACTGGGACAACGTGCGCACCCGGGACGCCCAGGCCACGCACAACCCGATGACCCTCGCTGCGCTGCGCGACCTCGCCCCCGGTTTCGACTGGGTCGGCTGGGGCGGTGCCCTTGGCGACGCGAGCTCGCTCGACGAGACCGTGGTGCGCGAACCGGAGTTCGTGGCCGGCTTCGGCGCACTGTGGGCCGAGGAGGACCTGGAGGACTGGAAGCTGTGGCTCACCTGGCGGGTGGTGCGCGCCCGGGCACCGTTCCTCACCGAGTCCCTGGTGGCGGAGAACTTCGACTTCGCGGGCCGCACCCTCACCGGTGCCCAGCAGATCCGTGAACGGTGGAAGCGGGGCGTCGCCCTGGTGCAGGGGGTGCTCGGTGAGGCGGTCGGCAAGCTGTACGTCTCCCGGCACTTCCCACACTCGCACAAGGATGCGATGGACGTGCTGGTGACCGACCTGATCGAGGCCTACCGCCAGTCCATCGACGAGCTGGACTGGATGAGCCCGGCCACCCGAGAGCTGGCACTGGCCAAGCTGTCCTCGTTCACCCCGAAGATCGGGTACCCGGCGAAGTGGCGGGACTACTCGGGACTGCAGGTCACTGCCGACGACCTGATCGGCAACGTCCGTGCCGCTCATGCGTTCGAGAGCGACTACGAGCTGGCCAAGCTCGGTGGCCCGATCGACCGCGACGAGTGGTTCATGACACCGCAGACGGTCAACGCCTACTACAACCCGACGATGAACGAGATCGTCTTCCCGGCGGCGATCCTGCAACCGCCGTTCTTCGACATCGACGCCGACGATGCCACCAACTACGGTGCGATCGGGGCAGTGATCGGGCACGAGATCGGGCACGGCTTCGACGACCAGGGCAGCCGGTACGACGGTGACGGGCGCCTGCACAACTGGTGGACGGAGGCCGACCGGGCAGAGTTCGACAAGCGCACCCAGGCGCTCATCGCCCAGTACGACCAGCTCTCCCCTAGCCAGCTCGACGGCGCCCAGCACGTCAACGGCGCACTCACCGTCGGCGAGAACATCGGTGATGTCGGTGGTCTGGGTATCGCCGTCAAGGCGTACCGGATCGCCCTCGCCCGCAACGGCCGCAGCACCGGTGACACCATCGATGGCCTGACCGACATGCAGCGGTTGTTCGTCGCCTGGGCGCGCGCGTGGCGCACCAAGGCTCGGGACGAGGAGGTGCTGCGCCTGCTGGCGATCGACCCGCACGCCCCGGACGAGATCCGGTGCAACGCGGTGGTACGCAACCTGGACGAGTTCCACACCGCCTTCGACGTGCAACCTGGCGACGGGCTCTACCTGCCGCCGGAGGAGCGGGTGCAGATCTGGTGACGACTCAGGGCGTGCGGCCGAGCACCGGCAGCCCGGCCTCGGCCCACGCCCGGTAGCCGCCCACGGCGTGCACCACTCGGGCCAGGCCCAGCTCGGCCAGCTCGCGGGCGGCCGTGGCGGCGGCCGCACCGTCCTCGCTGAGCAGCACGATCGGTACCAGCGCAGTGCTGTTCACCAGGTGCGCCACCAGACCAGCCGGGGAGACCACCTCGACCGGCAGGTCCGGGTGCAGTGCTCCGGCAGCGCGCTCGGTGTCGGAGCGCAGGTCCAGCACCCGGGCACGGTCGTAGAGCAGCTCCTGGTAGAGGGCCCGCGGGCTCATCCCACAACCATCGACCCGGGTGCTGCGACGCCGGGTGGGCGCACTGAGGACAAGGTCCCAGGTGGTTCCGGTGGTCAGGGTCATCGTCTGCTCGCTCGTTGCTGGTACCCGCCCGGTGCGGGTGCGTGCCACCATCACAACAGCCACGCGGGCGCGACGCGGCAGCGGCAGTGCGCATCTCAACAGATGGACGACGGTCAGAAGCTGCGGGTGCCTCCGCGGGCGATCTCGAACCCGTGCCCGGTGGAGATGGCGCGGCAGACGACCCCGTCCCGGGTGCTCTCGCAGAGGAAGTCTCCGACCGTGGTCGCATCCCCGTAGGCGAGCTCAGTCAGATCGTCCGGAGCCTCGGGCACTGCCTCGCCTGGGCAGGCCGGACCAGCCTGGTCGGCGGTCACTTGCCAGACGTGTCCGGCCACGTCCTCGCTGCAGTCCTCCAGCGGCGGCGGAGAGAACTCGAAACCTTCGATCACGCACTGGGTGCTCTCGTCGCCGATCTCGCACCAGATGTTGCCGCTGGGCATGATGAAGCCGGCTACCTCTAGGGTGCCGTCGGGCACCTCGACGGCCTCAGCCTGGGTGGTCTCCTCACCCTCGGACGGGTTCGTACCGTTCGCGGCAGGCGCGTCGGCCGTAGCCGAACCGGTAGCGCCCTCAGTGCTGGTCGCGTCCGGCCAGGTGGCCATGATCACGACCAGGGCAGCGACCAGGAGCACATCGATGACGATGAGCGTGATCGCCGCGGGACCCACTGCGCCGCGCTTGGCCATCTCTCCTCCGTTCGCGAGCGGACCAGCATGACACTCTAACGGTAACGGCCCAGGCGCCAGCGGCAGTCTCACGTGGTAGGCAGGGCTGGTGTCACACGATGCGATATCGGTGCCGGCTGGGCTGGCCCGGCTGGTCTCCGGCCACGTCCCCGAAGCCGGGATGCCGACCGGCAGGCAGTGGCTCGAAACCCTTCCGGCTCTGGCCGCCGAGGTGCTGCAGGAGTGGGACCTGCAGCTCGACGGGCCCGCCCGGCACGGTTTCTCCGCGCTGGTCCTCCCGGTGCGCTCCCGGCACGGATCGGCCGTGGTGAAGATCGTCTGGCCGCACCCGGATGGGCGGGAGGAGCACAGAGCACTGCGGCTGTGGGGCGGCCGCGGGGCGGTACGCCTGCTCGCGGCAGACCCGGCACGGTGGGCGCTGCTCCTGGAGCGCCTGGACGCGGAACGCACGCTGAGGGCCGAAGCACTCGGCTCCGCCCTCGGGGAGCTGACCGCCACCGAGGAGCTGGGCACGTTGGTGCACGTCCTGGACCGGCCAGCACCGCCGTGGGCGCCTACCCTGACACAGCAGCTGCACCGGCTGCGTGAAGACCTGGCTGCCACGCTCGCTGGCCCACCGGTGGAGTTTCCGCGGCGGATGCTCGAGGAGGCCCGGACCTTGGTCGATGAGCTGCTCGACGGAGACGACCTGGACGCCCGGCTCACGCACAGCGACCTGCACCACGGCAACGTGCTCTGGCGGCCGGATCCAGGCGAGTGGGTGGCGATCGACGCCCAGGCGCTGGCGGCCGAGTCCGGGTGGGCTTTCGAACCTGCCCTGCTGGAGGCCTGGCCGGCGGTGCAGCGCGCCACCAGCGTGCGTCGGGCGGTGCGCACCCGTCTGCAGATCCTTGCCGACGTCGCCGGCGTCGACATCGACCGGGCACGTGCCCTGACGCTGGTTCGGCTGGTGCGCGACGCGCTCTGGGAGCTGGAGGTGGCACACGTCGACCGCGAGCGGGTGACCCGGCTGGTCACCGTGGCCAAGTCCCTGCAGGGCAGCTGACCGGCCCAGGACGGTCAGTCGAAGATCGGGCCCTGCGTGCGGCTGCGCTTCAGCTCGTAGAAGCCGGGGTAGGCGGCGACCGCCACCACTCCGTCCCAGAGCCGGCCGGCGTCCTCGCCCTTCGGCGCGGGGGTGATCACCGGGCCGAAGAACGCGGTTCCGTTGAACGCCACCACCGGGGTGCCGACCTCCTGTCCAACCAGGGAGATCCCGGACTCGTGCGACTCACGCAGCGACTCGTCCAGCTCGTCGGTGTCGGCGTACCGGATCAGCTCGGCCGGCAGACCGACCTCAGCGAGCGACTCGATAAGCACCTGGCGTCGCTCGTCACCACGACCGCCCGGGTGGAACCTGGTGCCGATCGCGTCGTAGAGCGGCTTGACCCACTGCTCCCCGTGCAGCTCGCGGGCAGCGTTGATCACCCGGACCGGGCCCATCGCCTCACCGAGCATCTCTTGGTAGCCGGGGTCGAGGTTGTCCCGGTCCTCGTTCAGCACCGTCAGGCTCATGATGTGCCAGCGCACCCGGATGTCCCGGACCTTCTCCACCTCCAGGATCCAGCGTGAAGTCATCCACGCCCATGGGCAGGCGGGGTCGAACCAGAAGTCCGCCACATCGGTGGTCTGCGCCTCGGTTCCAGTGTCCGGGATCTCTGTCGTCACGTCGGCTGCTCCTCGCTGGTCTGGCTGGTCGGGACAAGGGGGTTCGGGTGGGGTGCGGTTCAGACGAAGTCTTCGCGCATCGGGGTGAACAGGTCGAGCAGCACGCCCGCCTCCCGGCAGACGCAGCCGTGCTCGACGTTGCTTGCTTTCAGCATCGAGTCGCCAGCTCGCACGGTCTTGACCACACCGTCGATCTCGAACTCGAAGACGCCGCTGGCGACGTAGGTGATCTGCGTGTGCGGGTGGTGGTGCAACGGACCCACCGCTCCGGCTGCGAACGTGTTCTCCACGCACATGACGTCCTTGTCGTAGGCGAGCACCCGACGGGTGACCCCCTCCCCGGCGGACTCGGCCTCGACATCGTCGCGGAAGACCCATCGCTGATCACGCATGGTCCTACCCTACGGTCGGGCGCCGTGGTCACCGAATCAGGTCGGCAGCCGACGGGCGACGTGGCAGGATCGGACCCGGCCCAGGTGTCCGAGACGATGACGGTCGATCCCGTCGACGAAGGAGCAGCACCCATGCCCGGAGAGAACCTCACCCGGAGCGAAGCGCGCGAGCGGGCTGCGGTCCTCTCACCGAGTGGATACCAGGTGGAGCTGGACCTGACCCAGGGCGAGGAGACGTTCTCCTCGCGCACCACCGTCCACTTCACGGCCACGCCCGGGGCGAGCAGCTTCATCGACCTGATCGCACCGGTCGTGCACGAGGTGGTGCTCAACGGCCGGTCGCTGCCGGTGACAGAGGTGTTCGCCGACTCCCGCATCCAGCTGTCCGACCTGGCGGCGGAGAACGAGCTGACCGTGGTTGCCGACTGCGCCTACATGCGCACCGGTGAAGGGCTGCACCGGTTCGTGGATCCGGTCGACGGAGAGGTGTACCTGTACTCCCAGTTCGAGGTGGCCGACACCCGGCGGATGTTCGCGGTGTTCGAGCAGCCGGACCTGAAGGCCACGTTCTCCTTCACCGTGACCGCGCCGGCGCACTGGCAGGTGGTGTCCAACTCGGCCACCCCGGAGCCTGTGCCGACCGGTGCGCAGGTGGCGACATGGACGTTCGCCGCCACGCCGGTGCTGCCGTGCTACGTCACCGCTCTGGTGGCAGGCCCCTACCACCGGGTCGACGGCGAGCTCACCTCCCGGAACGGCCGGACCATCCCGCTGGGCGTGTTCTGCCGTGCCTCGCTGGCCGAGCACCTGGACGCCGAGAACATCATGGACATCACCCGCGCCGGGTTCGCGTTCTACGAGGAGGCCTTCGAGCTGGCCTACCCGTATGAGAAGTACGACCAGCTGTTCGTGCCGGAGTTCAATGCCGGGGCGATGGAGAACGCCGGTTGTGTGACGTTCGTGGAGAACTACGTCTTCCGGTCCAAGGCCCCGGAGGCCACCGTGGAGCGCCGGGCGGTGACGATCCTGCACGAGCTGGCGCACATGTGGTTCGGCGACCTGGTGACGATGCGCTGGTGGAACGACCTGTGGCTGAATGAGTCGTTCGCCGAGTACGCCTCCACGCTGGCCGCTGCCGAGGCGACCCGGTGGACCGAGGCCTGGACGACGTTCGCCTCGTTGGAGAAGTCCTGGGCCTATCGGCAGGACCAGCTGCCCTCCACCCACCCGATCGTCGCGGAGATCAACGACCTGGAGGACGTCGAGGTCAACTTCGACGGCATCACCTACGCCAAGGGCGCCTCGGTGCTCAAGCAGCTGGTGGCCTGGGTGGGCAAGGAGAGCTTCCTCGCCGGGGTGGCGGCGTACTTCCGCAAGCATGCCTACGGCAACACCGAGCTCAAGGACCTGCTCCTGGAGCTGGAGGCCACCAGCGGGCGGGACCTGAGTGCCTGGTCCCGGGTGTGGTTGCAGGAGGCGGGCGTGACCACGCTGCGCCCGGAGATACAGACGGACGCCACCGGACGAATCACGTCGTTCGTGATCACCCAGGAGGCGCCGGAGAGCCACCCGGTGCTGCGCCCGCACCGGATCGCCGTCGGCGGCTACGACGTGGACGCCACCGGCGCTCTGGTGCGCACCCACCGGGTGGAGCTGGACATCGACGGTTCGGCGACCCCGGTGCCCGAGCTGGTGGGTCTGACCCGCCCGCAGCTCGTGCTGGTGAACGACGACGACCTCGCCTACGCCAAGATCCGCCTGGACCCCGAGTCGCTGCGGGTAGCCACCGCCCACCTGGCGGACTTCACCGAGTCGCTGCCGCGGTCCCTGGTCTGGACCGCTGCCTGGGACATGACCCGGGACGGCGAGTGGCCGGCGCGCCGCTACCTGGACCTGTTGCTGTCCAACCTCGGCGCAGAGACCGACTCCACCACCACGCTCGTGCTGCTGCGCCAGCTGGCCACAGCCGTGGACTTCTACACCGACCCGGCGCAGCGGGAGGCGGTCGCCGTCCAGGTTGCCGACCGGCTCTGGACGCTGGCCCGAGCGGCCGAGGCCGGCTCGGACAGCCAGTTCCAGCTCGTGCGGGCGTTCGCCGGGCGGGCGAGCACTGCTGCGCACACTGCCGCCATCGCCGCGCTGCTGACCGGTGCGGAGACGCTGCCCGGGCTGACTGTGGACACCGACCTGCGCTGGGACCTGCTCACCGGGCTGGTGGCCGCCGGGGCTGCCGGAGAGGACGAGATCGCGGCCGAGCTCGAGGCGGACTCCACCGCCACCGGGCAGCGTGCGGCGGCCGCAGCGAGGGCCTCGATCCCGACCGCGGAAGCCAAGGAGGCCGTGTGGGCGTCGGTGGTCGAGTCCGACGACCTGCCGAACGCGGTGCAGGCCGCCGTGATCAGCGGTTTCGGCCGAGCCCGGGACCGGGCACTGCTGGCGCCGTTCGCGGAGCGGTACTTCCGCTCGATCGAGCACGTGTGGACCGAGCGGACCAACGAGATGGCGCAGAACATCGTGATCGGCCTGTACCCGGCAAAGCTCGCGGACATCGACGGCACCTACCTGGACGTGCTGGCCCGCACCGACGAGTTCCTCGACAGTCTGGGCGACCGGCTGCCGGCGCTGCGCCGGCTGGTGGTCGAGGCCCGGGACACGGCTCGCCGGGCTCTGGCAGCCCAGGCCCGCGACCGCGCCTGAGACCAAGTCCCACCCCAGTTCGCGAACGCTCCCCTTCGCGCCGTGAATCGGTTCACGCGCCGCGAAGGCGAGCGTTCGCAGAGTAGGAGGGCATCAGCCGGCGTTCGCCAGCTGCCACGCGCCGTCGTCTGCGCCGGGCTCCTCGTTCCTGTTCCACCAGGCCGCCTCGTACAGCTGGCCTTCGTGCACCACCAGCTCACCGCCGGTGTAGACCCAGGACGGCGTCCACCGGCGCACGTCGTGCTCGCCGTAGTTCACCTCATCGCCCAGCTCGGCCCAGGCCCCGGTGGGCTCGCCCGGCCTCTGGCCTCGGGTCCACCACTGCGCGACGAAGACCCGTCCGTCGTAGCTGACCTGGTCCGAGGCCCGGTAGGTGAGGTCTGCGTCCCACTGGTGCGGGTCGGTGACGACGGTGACCGGGGCGGACGCCTCGGACTCTCCGGCCACGTTCGCCGCTCGGACGAAGTACGTGTACTCCGTGTCCGGTTCCGCCGTGCGGTCGTAGAACGTGTCCACCTTCGCCGTGCCGACCTCCTGAGGATCTGCACCTTCGGCCGCTCGATAGATCACGTACTCGCTCGCACCGCCGTGCGACGTCCAGATCAGACCCACATACGTCTCCCCGGACCGGCCGACGAACAGGTCGGTCACCGGTTCGGCGAGCGGTGTCTGCACCTGCACCTCGGTGCTGCGCTCGGACTCGCCGAGCTCGTTCTGCGCCGACACTGCGTAGCTGTAGCCGGCGATGGAGGGGTCGAGCGCATCGTCGACGTGCTCCGGCGAGGTCGTGGTGGTCAACAGCTCGTAGCTACTGTCGTCGGCCTTCCGGTAGACCTGGTAGCTCTCGGCGTTCCCGACGGGCTCCCAGGTAAGCGTGACGGCGGTGGCCGTCACCTCGGCCGCGGTCAGGTCCACGGGCGTGCTCACCGGCTCCAGCGCCGGACCGGTGGTCACCGTCACCGGTTCGGAGCGCTCGGAGGTACCACCGGCCGAGATTCCGGACACGGCGTAGTAGTAGGTGGTGTCCGGCTCGACCGTGTCGTCGACGTACTCTTCGCCCGCAACAGAGCCGAGCGTGGTGTACTCCCCGTCCGGTGTCGTCGATCGGTGCACGGTGTACCCGAGCGTCTCGTCCACCTCTGGCCAGGAGAGCTCGACGGAGTAGCTGTTCGGCTCGGCTGCTGGCACGTCGGGAACGTCAGCGGTCGGGACCGACGGGTCATAGCTGATCGTCTCGACCGGGGCTGAGGCGTCCGACTCTCCGCCCGGGCTCAGCGCACTGACCCGGTAGCGGTACTCCACGCCGAAGGTGGGCTCGCTGTCGGTGAGCTCCTCGTCCGGGGTGGCGCCGATTGCCCGCCAGCCCGGATCGAGCATGGACTGTCGGTAGACCAGGTAGGAGTCGGCGTCGGCGGCCGCGTCCCAGGTCAGCACGGTCTCCTCACCGGAGACCTCGGCGCTGAGGCCGGACGGGGCGGCGTCGGGTGCCGGGCTCTGCGGCGCAGTTGGTTCCACCAGGACGAAGTAGTTCATCCTGGAGCCGCCACCGTTCGGCCCCATCACCACATGGGATCCTGCCGGGTAGTGGCGCTTGAAGACCTCCCAGTCGACCGGTTGGTCGTCCTGGATAGACAGTCCGGTCGCCTCGTAGTCGGCGGTCAGCCACTGTGGTTTCGCCGAGATGCGGGTGTCGTGGGCGACGTAGACGTCGGCGTCCGCTGCCAGGTAGAAGGAGACCAGGTCCTCGTTCGTGGCTCCGCGGGACTCTACTGCGGTCCGGATCCACTCCAGTCCGCGTAGCTCGTCGGGCACCGACTGGAGCGTGTAGCTCCGGTCCCCGGCCACCAGGTCGCCCGGCTGCAGGTCCTGCTGCACGGACCAGGCCGAAGCGTTCGCGTAACCGTTGGCGGTGTCGTCGCGAACCACAGCGTTGCGGACGATCTCACCGTCCAGAACGGGCAAGGGGCCGTGCTCGGGCTCCGGCGGCACAGGCGGCTCGAACGGCTCACCGTCCCACTCCGGCGGATTCTGTGGGTAGTCAGCCGGGAACCCGGGGGCAGCCAGCTCGTGCAGGTACTCCTCCAAGTTGGTGTAGCCGTTGCCGTCGGGATCATCGTTGCGGTCGGACGGGTCGGTCGGATCGAGTCCATGTTCCCGTTCCCAGTCGTCGGCCATGCCGTCCCGGTCGACATCGGCCGGCGCGTTGCCGGAGTCGAGCTCGGCGAATCCGCCGACCTCGTTCTCGTGCCCGATGATCACACCGGTCTGGTCACGCACGTCGCGCACCACTCGGGCATCGGTGTCATCACGCGTCAAGGAGGCACCGGCGTGGTCGAGCACGAGCTCGTAGGCGTCCTCGGGAGCTTGGGTGTGCACCGGTGGGTACTCGAATCGTTCGGACACCAACCGGCTGGGCCGCTCCTCCTCCATCATGTCCGAGCCGGTGTCCCTGCCGTCCAGGATGCCGTCGTTGTCGCTGTCGATCCGGTTGTCCTCGAGGAAGAGGCTGTAGTTCTCGTTCCCACGGACGACGGCGTACTCAGGGTTCGCCGAGTTGTCCCCGGCGATGAAGTAGTTCCCCACCACGTTGCCGAAGCCCAGGGTCGCGGACTCACCACCGGCGACGTACGGGTAGGAGCCCCAGTTGTAGACCACGTTGTTCACGAAGTCCATCTGCCCCTTGGTCTTGGGGTTGCGGTCGTTGTTGTGGGCATACAGGTTGTGGTGCATCGAGATCGTGTTCATCTCGACCAGACCGCCCATGGAGTGCGTCAGCAGTCCCTCGGAGATCATCGACCACTGCACGGTGATGTCCCGCGACTGCGGGTCCTCGTAGTTCTTGCTCTTGATGGACAGCACCTCATCGGTCCCCCAGGAGAAGGACGAGTGGTCGATGATCACCCGCTGGCTGTCCTCGATGTACATGGTGTCGTCGTTGTACGGGGCGCTCGCACCGAGCCGGAAGCGCATGTATCGGATGATGATGTCGTGACTGTCGATGAACCGGATGGTGCCACCACGTACGGTCACCCCACCGCCGGGTGCCGTCTGCCCAGCGATCGTGATGTTCGCCTTGTCCTCCACGATGATCTTCGGGATCTCCAGGTCGCCGGACACCTCGAAGACGATCGTCCGCGGTGTCGAGCCCGCAGTGGTCAGCGCGTCGTGCAACGTGCCCGGGCCGGTCAGGTCGTGGCTGGTCACGTGGTACACCTCACCGCCACGTCCACCAGCCGCGGCGTAGCCGAAGCCCTCGGCGCCTGGGAACGCCGGTAGCTCGTCGTAGGCAGCCTGCGCCGAGAGCGGTGCCGCCAGCAGCAACGACGATCCGAGCAGCAGGCCGGCCAGCATCCTGGACCATGCCCGCAGTGGCCGGACCAGATGATCAGAGCGTTGTCTCGCGGCTCCTTGCATTACCTCTCCCCCGTAGTCAGCAGCTTCGCCGACCACACCTTGGAAAACGCTTTCCCGCGTGACGCTATCAGGCCTCAGATCCGCCTGTCAATGGTCTCAGCGGCCCCTATCAAGAAACCGGATGCTCGTATAGCGCGGCGTCGGCCAGTTGGCCAAGATCGACAGTTCTCGCTGTAATGACAACGATTTGCGCCATCGAAAGTTCGGTCGGATCGGTCCGACGGCTTGACCTTTCGCGGAACAGCATGCTTCAGTGAGGAACCGGTTCCCCTCCGCGGATCAGATCGTGCGGTGGGGAATTCTTCGTCGCAATTGAAACGAATCAACCTCGGGTGGACCGAAGACCCACACGCGACAACGACGTGTCTCGCACACACCGTCAAGGAGGACTTTCCGTGCCCACATCGCCATCTCCGACCCATAGGATCAGTCGTCGCCAGCTGATCGTCGGCAGCAGCGGGATTCTCGGTTTCGCCACGCTGTCGATCGCCGGCTGCAGCCCGGACGGGTCGGCTGACGCCGACACCCAGAACACCACCCCAGATCCGAACCGCCCGATGGAGTCCCCGCTGCTGACCGAACAGGTCGAGGCGGGCGACCTGCCACCTATGGACGAGCGCATGCCGATCCCGGAGGACCGGCTGGTGGTGGAGACGCCGGAGTACGGCACCTACGGTGGCGAGTTCGCCGGCGTCGTGCTTGACCAGGACCGCGGATGGCTGGACCGTTTCATCCACTACGAGCCCACGATGCGTGCCAGCCAACAGCTGGACGAGTTCGGGCTGCCGGGCACGTTCAAGGCTGTGGATGTCAGTGAGGACGGCACCGAGTTCGTCCTGCACCTGCGCGAGGGGATGCGCTGGTCCGACGGTGAGCCGGTCACCGCCGACGACGTCATGTTCGCCATCAACGACGTGTTCTTCAACGACACCCTGTATCCGAGCACGCCGGAGTTCCTCACTGCGGACGGCCAGGCCTGTACCGCAGAGAAGGTGGACGAGTTCACCGTCAAGCTCACCTACCCGGGCCCGCGCGGCGACTTCCTGGTCACCGCCAGCCGCGGTGAACAGCCGGTGAACCTGCTCGGATGGCCGAAGCACTACCTGCAGGACTTCATCCCGGACCTGAACCCGGAAGCGGAAGACCTCGCCGAGGAGGCGGGTTTCGGCGACTGGTTGGACTACTGGGCCGACCGCAAGGCGTACTACAACAACCCGGACCTGCCCACGCTGACGGCATGGATCATCACCAGCCCGCTGAACGAGGGCAGCGTCGTCGTCGCCGAGCGCAACCCGTACTACTGGAAGACCGACTCCGAGGGTGCCCAGCTGCCCTTCATCGACCGGCTCGAGTTCGAGATCGTGCAAAACGCCGAGGTGATGCTGCTCAAGGCCGTCAACGGCGAGATCGACTTCCACGCCCGCAACTTCAACACCGACCCGAACCGTCCGGTGTTGGCCGACGCGCGAGAGAGCGGCGACTTCCGGTTCATCGCCGTCGAGCCGACCTCGATGAACCAGATGATCGTCTCACTCAACCTCAACCATCGCGACGAGGAGCTCCGGGAGATCTTCCAGAACAAAGACTTCCGGATCGGGCTCTCGCACGCGATCAACCGCCAGGACCTCATCGACACCGTCTACCAACGACAGGGGGAACCGTGGCAGGCAGCTCCACACCCGAACTCCGAGTTCTATGACGAAGAGTTCGCCAAGCAGTTCACCGAGTACGACGAAGACCTGGCCAACGAGCACCTCGATGCGGCCGGGCTTACCGAGAAGGACTCTGCGGGGTTCCGGTTGCGACCCGACGGGGAGCGACTCTCCTTCCAGGTGGATGTCCCGGCTTCCAGCGAGCAGGACATCCAGGCGATGAGCCTCGTGGTGCAGAACTGGGAAGCGGTCGGCGTCCAGGCGCAGGTGAACACGCTGGAACGCACGTTGTACTACGACCGCAAGTCCTCCTCTGCGAACCAGCACGACGCGAACGTGTGGTCCGGCGACGGTGGCTATCGCACCGAGATGGATGAGCTGCGCTGGTGGTTCCCGTCCTGGGGCGAGTCGAACTACGCGGTGCGGTGGGCCGAGTACTACACCACCGACGGCAATGGTGCGAACGCCGTGGAACCGCCCGAGGACGTGCTGGAGCAGATGGAGCTCGCCAAGCAGATGGAGCTGGAGCCCGACCCTGAGGCCCGCAAGGACCTCTTCCGGGCCATCCTGGACATCACCAAGGAGAAGTTCTACGCGATCGGCACGGTCCTGCCCGGCGACGGATACGCCGTCGCGAAGAACCACCTGAGAAACGTGGTCGACTCCTACCCGGCCTCCCCACTGTACTTCTCACCGGGCCACATCGATCCGCCCACCTGGTACTTCGCCTAGTCCACGCCGCACTGAACCGACGTTTCGATAGGGACCCGAATGCTGCGGTACATCCTTCGCCGGGTACTGATCCTGATCCCGACAGTACTGGCGATCTCATTGATCACGTTCATCATCATCCAGCTGCCGCCTGGCGACTACCTCACCACAGTGCAGGCGTCACTTGCCGAGGCGGGCGACCAGCCGTTGGACGCGGCCGAGCTCGCTCGCCTCACCGAACGCTACGGACTGAACGACCCGTGGTACGTCCAGTACTGGAAGTGGCTCAGCGGGATCCTCTTCCACGGCGACTTCGGCGACTCGTTCAGCTATGGCCGCCCGGTCAGCGCACTGGTCTGGGAGCGACTCCCGCTCACGGTGATGCTGTCCGTGCTGACCTTGGTGTTCATCTGGGCCGTCAGCTTCCCCATCGGTGTCTACTCGGCACTGCGGCAGTACTCCCCCGGCGACTACATCTTTACCTTCATCGGCTACCTCGGGCTGGCAGTGCCGAACTTCCTCATCGCACTCGTGCTGATGTGGCTCGGCCTGACCTACTTCGGGCAGAGCGTCGGCGGCCTGTTCTCCCCCGAGTTCCGAGACGCGCCCTGGAGCCTGGCGAAGTTCGGTGACGCGTTGGCGCACCTGTGGATCCCTGTGGTCATCTGGGGCACCGCCGGCACCGCGGGCAACATCCGGATCCTGCGCGCCAACCTGCTGGACGAGCTGCGCAAGCCGTACGTCACAGCCGCCCGCGCCCGAGGCGTGCCCGCCAAGAGGTTGACCGTCAAGTACCCGGTCCGGGCGGCGGTCAACCCGTTCTTCTCCACCATCGGTTGGATCCTGCCTGGTCTCATCGCCGCCGACGCCATCACCTCTCAGGTGCTCAACCTGGACACCACAGGTCCGCTCCTGCTGAACGCGTTGATGGCCCAGGACATGTACCTGGCCGGGTCCGTGCTCCTGATCAGCGCCGTGCTCGTAGTCATCGGCACGCTGATCTCCGACCTGGCCCTCGCGTGGCTCGATCCGCGTGTCCGGTTCCGATACTAAGGACTGCTCTCATGACTGATCCCCAGATGCCTCAGCCGGACGAGGGGACTCCACTCGCGACCGCCGAGGAGCCCGAAGTCGAACGGAGCGACGGCAAGGACATCGCGGTCGCCTCGCAGTGGCGGCTGGTCTGGCGCGGCTTCAAGCGACACAAGGTCGCGAAGGTGTGCGGCGTGGTCACCCTCGTCATCTACCTGATCGCGATCCTGGCACCGTTTCTCGCCCCCTACTCCACCACTGCCCACGACGCCGACTACACCTACGCACCACCGCAGCAGATCCATCTCTTCGACGACGGCTCGTTCCAGCCGCACGTCCTCGGGTTCACCCTGGAGCAGGACCCCGAGACGCTGGAGCTGCAGTTCACCGAAGACCCGGAGAACGTGATTCCCGTCGGACTGTTCGTCCGGGGATCCGAGTACAAGCTGTTCGGCCTGATCCCCTGGGACCGACACCTCATCGGCCCACTGGACTATGACCAAGGCCCCATGTACCTGCTCGGCGCCGATGCCAGCGGCCGGGACATGCTGTCCATGATCATCCACGGCACGACCATCTCGATGTCGATCGGTCTGGTCGGTGTGCTGTTCTCCTTGTTCCTCGGTGTGCTCATCGGCGGGATATCGGGGTACGTCGGCGGCCGGGTGGACAACGCGATCCAACGCGTGATGGAGCTGATCATGTCCATCCCGACCATCCCGTTGTGGATGGCGCTGTTCGCAGCCGTACCGCCGACCTGGTCCCCGGTGCAGCGATATTTCGCGCTCACAGTGGTCATCTCCCTGGTGGGCTGGGTGGGCATGGCCCGCGAGGTACGCGGCAAGTTCTTCGCCGTCCGCGGTGAGGAGTACGTCCTGGCGGCCATCGCCGACGGCGGAAGCCAGGTCCGGGTCATGTTCCGCCACATGCTTCCCTCCTTCACCAGCCACATCATCGCGAACTTGTCCCTGTCCATCCCGAGCATCATCCTCGCCGAGACCGGGCTGTCCTTCCTGGGGCTTGGTCTGCAGGCCCCCACGGTCAGCTGGGGGGTCCTCCTCGAGCAGGCACAGAGCATCCGGGCCATCTCGACGGCCCCGTGGATCCTCCTTCCCGGCATCCCGGTGGTCATCACCGTCCTCGCCATGAACTTCTTCGGTGATGGCATCCGAGACGCCGCCGACCCCTACAACAACTGACCCGCTGCCCGCGACCCTGGAGCTTCCTCATGAACGACGTCAGCATCGAGACCTCGAGCGGCGCAGCAGGCCACTCGGGCACTAGCACCCAGGAGCGCCTGCCGCTGCTGGAGATCCGGGGCCTGCGCACCCAGTTCGACACACCGGACGGCGTGGTCAAGGCGGTGGACGGCGTCGACATCACCGTCCAACCTGGGACCACGATGTGCCTGGTCGGCGAGTCCGGCTGCGGAAAGTCCGCGACCGCCCGCTCCATCCTGCAGCTGGTAGAAGCACCGGGACGCGTCGCCGGTGGTGAGATCCTCTGGTCCCCGGACGGGGAGGAGGCAGTCGACCTGGCGAAGCTGGAGGCAGAGAGCGAGGAACTGCGGCAACTGCGGGGCGGCAACATCGGGATGGTGTTCCAGGAGCCGATGTCCTCCCTCTCCCCGCTCTACACGGTCGGTGCGCAGCTGATGGAGGCGATCCGGCTGCACCAGGACGTCACCGAGAGCCAGGCGCGGTCCCGGGCGATCGAGCTGTTGGATCGGGTCGGTATCCCGAACGCCGACGCCCGGTTGGACTCCTACCCGTTCCAGCTCTCGGGCGGCATGTGCCAACGGGTGATGATCGCGATCGCACTGTCCTGCAACCCCGAGCTGCTGATCGCCGACGAGCCGACCACTGCCCTCGATGTCACCACCCAGGCCCGGATCCTCGACCTGCTCCGTGAGCTGCAGCAGGAGTTCGGCATGGCGATCCTGTTCATCACGCACGATCTTGGCGTCGTGGCGGAGATCGCCGACGAGGTCACGGTGATGTACCTGGGCAAGGCGGTGGAGCGCGCCGGCGTCACCGAGATCTTCACCGATCCGAAACATCCCTACACCCGAGCCCTGCTGCAGTCCATCCCCGACGGTCGTCCGCACCGGCGCGACCAGCCGCTGCCGACGGTGCCGGGAATGGTGCCCAACCCGCAGAACCGGCCGAGCGGATGCGCCTTCCGTACCCGGTGCGAGTTCGCGATGCCGGGCATCTGCGACCAGGACACGCCCCCGGCGAGCCAGTTTGGCGACGCCCACCAGACCTACTGTCACCTCTACAGTCACGAGGACGCCGGCACGCTGCCGGAGGCAATCACCCTGACCGGCAGGGCGCCCGTGCAGGTCACTGAGACCGACGACGGACCGCCCACGGCGGAGGACACCGACCCACCGGTGCTGCTGGAAGTCCGCAACCTCACCAAGCACTACCCGCTAGGCGGCGGACTCTTCCGCCGCAGCACCGGCACAGTGCGCGCTGTGGACGGCGTCGACCTGGTGATCCACGAGGGTGAGACGCTCGGTCTCGTCGGTGAGTCCGGCTGCGGAAAGACCACCCTGGGCCGGTGCATCGCTGGGCTGCTCGCACCCAGCTCCGGCGAGATCCAGTTCCACCAGGACTCGGGCACCACTGTGGACCTCGCCCCGATGAGCAACCGGCAGCTGAAGGGGCTGCGTACGCAGATCCGGACGATCTTCCAGGACCCGTACTCATCGCTGAACCCGCGGATGACCGTCGAGCAGATCGTCGGCGAGCCGCTCCAGGTGAGCAAGATGGCCCGTGGCTCCGAGCTCCGGGACCGGGTCGAGGAGATGCTCCGCCGTGTGGGCATCCGGCCCGAGTACATGCGCCGCTATCCGCACGCGTTCTCCGGTGGTGAGCGTCAGCGCCTGAACATCGCGCGTGCGCTGATCACCCAGCCGCGGCTGGTGATCGCGGACGAGCCGGTCTCTGCGCTCGACGTCTCCATCCGCGCGCAGATCTTGAACCTTCTGGAGGAGGTGCGCGAGGAGCTCGACCTCACCTACCTGTTCATCTCCCACGACCTGTCGGTCGTCGAGCATGTCAGCGACCGGGTGAGCGTGATGTACCTGGGCAAGATGGCCGAGCAGGCAGACACAGAAGACCTCTACGACCGCCCGCTGCACCCGTACACCGAGACCCTGCTGGACTCGGTCCCCGTCCCGGATCCTGCTCGACGGGACCGGGACCGAGAGCGTACCCGGTCCGACGACCTTCCCGATCCTGCGAACCCACCCGCCGGGTGCCTGTTCCACACCCGCTGTCCGCACGTGCGGGACCAGAAGTGCACGACCGATGTGCCGGCGCTACGCACGTTCGACTCCGACCATCGTGCGGCCTGCCACTTTGCCGAGGAACTTCGTCTGACCGGACTGTCCCGGTCCTCTTCTGCGGAGTGATCGCTGGAGACGACTGCCGATGTGCTGACTGCAGCAGACACCGATGAGACGAACGATCCACGTAGAGGAGCTCCATCATGGCCAAGGGTGACACGTTCCCCAGTGAGGCACACCAGTTCGAGGACCCGGTCACCGGGGTGACCATCACCCGACTGACCGACCACAAGGCGCACAGCCACCACACCTACTTCACCAACCCTGGCTGGTACGACGAGGGTAGGTCACTGCTGTTCGCCTCGGACCGTGGCAACGCGACGAACCTGTACTCGATGGACCTGGCGTCCACGGAGTTCCACCAGCTCACCGACCTGCCGGACGCCGCCCAGGTGGAGTCCAACCTGTTCCATTCCACCAGCATCAACCCGACGCGCGCCGAGGCGTACTTCTGGCACGGGCGCGAGCTGGTCGCCCTCGACCTGCGCACCCTTCAGGAGCGAGTCCTGCACACCACCCCCACGCTCTTCGGCGAGGGTGGGACGACCAACGTCACGGCTGACGGCAGGTACGTGATGGTCAGCTACAGCGAGGACCTCTCCCACCGGTTCCCGATGGACATGGGGAACGGCTACGTCGGCTTCCGGGAGTACTGGCAGGCACGACCGCTCTCCCGCATCCTGCGGATCTCCACCGACGACGGTGCCGCGGAGGTGGTGCACGAGGACAAGTCCTGGATCGGGCACGTGAACACCTCGCCGAAGCATCCGCACCTGCTGACGTTCTGCCACGAAGGCCCCTGGCACCTGGTCGACCACCGCATCTGGCTGCTCGACATGAGCGACGGGAGCGTCTCGAAGATCCGCCCGACCGCGGACGGTGAGCGCGTCGGCCACGAGTACTGGCTGGCTGACGGCGAGCACATCGGCTACCACGGCTGGTCCGGGCTGGACCAGAGCGATCCCTTCCACGGCGCTGTGCACTTCGACGGCAGCAACCGGTGGGAGGCACCACTGGCGGAGACCTCGATGCACTACCACAGCCGAGACCTGGACACGATCGTCGGGGACGGTACGAAGACGAACCCGCAGCTGATGGTCTGGCGCCGGACCGGCGACGCGTTCGCCGGTCCGCGACTGGTCCACCGGCACCGGGGTTCCTTCCACACCCAGGCGGTGCACGTGCATCCCACGGTGAACCCGTTCGCTGACCAGATCCTGTTCACCAGCGACGCCCGCGGATACGGCAACCTGCACCTGGTCGACATCCCGGACTTCGACAACCTTCCGGAGGCCTGAGCGCCATGACCGAGACCATCGACCGCAGAGCCCTCGTCGACAGGCATGCCGTCCAGGTCCACCAGGTCGAACCCACCTCCCCGCTGACCGTGGGCAACGGAGACTTCGCCTGCACTGTGGACCTGACCGGCCTCCAGACGATCCCCGATGCCTATCCGGTCTCCCCACGCGATCCGTCCCGCCCCGCCGGCACGCTGCTGGGCACCCAGTCCACGTGGGGCTGGCACAGCATGCCCTCGGCGAAGCAGTACAGCTGGCGCGACGCCCTCGTCCCCTACGAGAGCCACCGCGGCACCGTCCCTTATGTGGACATGTCCGGCTCCATCTCCAGCGGCACCGAGGCGGGCGCAGCCGAGCGCGACCTCGTGCTGCGCGGCAACCCGCACCGCCTGGACCTGGGCACCATCGGTCTGCGGTGGCGCGGGCAGCACCTGCTTCCCGAGGACATCACCGCGGGCGGGCAGCGCCTGGACCTGTACAGCGGGCAGATCCATAGCCAGGTGCTCATCGGCGGCCACCTGGTCGAGGTGACGACGTCGTGTCACCCGGACCGGGACGTCCTCGCCTTCCGGCTGCGTTCTGCCGCCCTGCAGGACGGTCTGAGCGTCGCGCTGACCTTCAGCTACGGCAACGAGGACTGGCACCACGCCTCGGACTGGGACAGCCCGGAGCTGCACCAGACCCGGCTGGAGGCACCGGCACCGGGGCGGTGGCAGGTGCACCGCAGCCTGGACGAGAGCCACTACGGCGTCACCATCCAGACCGCTGGCCGGGTCGACCAGCCGACCGAGCACGAGCTGCAGATCACCAGCACCACGACCGAGCTCGACGTCGTCCTGGAGTTCTCCCAGCACGCGTCAGCAGCACCGCTGCCGGGTGCAGCAGAGGTCCAGCGTCGCAGCACCGAGGCGTGGGCATCGTTCTGGGAGACCGGCGCCGCCATCGATCTGGGAGCGGTGACCGACCCTCGTGCCGCCGAGCTGGAACGGCGGGTCGTGCTGTCCCAGTACCTGACCGCGGTCAACTGCGCCGGGTCGATGCCGCCGCAGGAGACCGGGCTGGTGTGCAACTCCTGGCGGGGCAAGTTCCACCTGGAGATGCACTGGTGGCACGCCGCCCACTTCCCCCTCTGGGGGCGCCCGGACCTGCTCCGGAGGAGCTTCGGCTGGTACCGGCAGACGTTGCCGCAGGCCCGGGAGATGGCGCGGATCCAGGGCTACGACGGCGCCCGGTGGCCCAAGCAGGTCGGTCCCGAAGGGTTGGAGACGCCCAGCACGATCGCACCCTTCCTGATCTGGCAGCAACCGCACCTGATCTACCTCGCCGAGCTGGTCTGGCGCACCACCCAGGACACCGCCCTGCTCAGTGAGCTCGTGGAGGAGATCACTGCGACCGCCGACTTCATGGTCTCCTTCACCGAGCGCACCGAACGAGGATGCGAGCTGCCGCCACCACTGATCCCTGCCCAGGAGAGCTACGGCGGCATCCGGCGTCAGGTCCGCAACCCCACCTACGAGCTGGTCTACTGGCACTGGGCGCTCCAGGTCGCCTGCTCCTGGTACGAGCGCCTGGGGCTGACCCCGCCCGGCTCCTGGCGAGAGACGGCCGACGACATGCTCGCTCCCGTCGTGCACGACGGCATCTACCCGGCGATCGAGGGCGAACCATGGACGATCCGGGAGGACCATCCCTCGATGCTCTGCGCGCTCGGCGTGCTGCCGCTGACGACGAAGGTCGACGAGGCGGTCGTCGCTCGCACGATGCAGGACGTGCTTGCCCGCTGGGACTGGTCGAGCACCTGGGGCTGGGACTACCCGGTGCTGTCGATGACGGCCACCCGCCTCGGCCGACCGGACGAGGCGGTCGACTTCCTGCTCACCGACACCCAGAAGAACACCGTCCTGCCGAACGGGCACAACCGCCAGGACGGCTCCCTCCCGCTGTACCTGCCGGGCAACGGCGGGCTGCTCGCGGCGGTCGCCCTGATGGCGGGCGGCTGGGACCACGGGCCCGAAGCTACGGCCCCGGGCTTCCCGGAGGACTGGGATGTCCGGGTCGAAGGTTTCACCCCGGCGCCATGAGCCTGGTCGTCGGATCCACCCACTGCAGAACGAGGAATCGATGAGCTCCCCTGCTACCCGTCGCTACGCCGTCGTCGGCACCGGCCACCGCGCCGAGATGTACGTACGAGCACTGCTGGACAGCCACGCCGACGTCGGCACACCGGTCGCCTGGTGCGACACCAACGCGGTGCGCATGCGCTACTACGACCGGGTCTTCCAGGAGTACCAGTCCGGTGCTCCCCTACCCAGCTCCTGGCCGGCCGAAGACTTCGACGACATGCTCACCAGCGTGCGGCCGGATGCTGTGGTGGTGACCACGCCGGACCACCTGCACAGCGACTACCTGGTCCGTGCCCTGCAGCACGGCACCGACGTGATCGTGGAGAAGCCGCTGACCACCGACGTCATCCGAGCACAGAGCATCGCCGAAGCGGCCGAGCAGTCGGACGCTCACGTCACGATGACGTTCAACTACCGCTACTCGCCACGGAACACGCTGGTCCGCCAGCTGATCGCGGACGGGTCGATCGGTACCGTGACCTCGGTCCACTTCGAATGGCTGCTGGACACCGGGCACGGTGCGGACTACTTCCGCAGGTGGCACGGCGAGAAGGACAAGTCCGGTGGGCTGATCATCCACAAGGCCTCCCACCACTTCGACCTGGTGAACTGGTGGACCGACGACGTGCCGCAGACGGTGACAGCGCTCGGCAGCAGGAGGTTCTATGGTGCGGAGAACGTCTCCCCCGGGGCCGGCCCAGCTGCCACCACCAGCCGTGACCTCCCCGCGGACGACCCGTTCCGGATCGACCTGGACGCTGACGACCGGCTCCGTCAGCTCTACCTCGAGGCGGAGCACCTGGACGGCTACCAGCGCGACCGGCACGTCTTCGGCGAAGGCATCACCATCGAGGACACCATGAACGTGCTGGTCGGGTACCGCAGCGGTGTGGCACTGACCTACAGCCTCTACGCCTACGCCCCGTGGGAGGGCTACCGGGTCGCGATCAACGGCACCGAGGGACGCATCGAGCTCGACGTCGTCGAACGCCCGCACCGAGCCAAGGACGATGCAGAGGTGGACCCGTCCGCCCGGGCGGAACGCGCCGAGCAGCAGGAGAGCCACGAGGTCCGCACCCGGGGCAGCCAGCTGCGGCTCCAGCGGCACTGGGAACGGGCCCGCGAAGTACCGATCCCCCTCGGGCGCGGCGGGCACGGCGGCGGCGACACCCGGCTGCTGGACGACATCTTCCGTGGAACGGGCCCTGACCCGCTGGGCCACCGGGCCAGCTGGCGAGACGGACTCCGCAGCGCCGCGATCGGTATCGCGGCGAACGAGTCGATGGCCACCGGGACGACTGTCAGGATCGACTCCCTCGACCTGCCACTGGGCTGACCGTCCCGCCGCGGACAGCTGAGGTGGTGGGGCCGGGTGGGCTCAGGCCCAGTCGAACAGCGGGTCGCCCGCGGTGACCACTGCGGAGGCGAGCCGGTGCACCTGCTCGGCTCCGCCGTCGAGCGCCAGCACCGGGCACACCGGGCTGCGCCCACCGGCGACCACCACATCCGGTTCGAAGGTGATCAGCGGCGTTCCGGTGGCCACCTCCTGGCCCTCTGCGGCGTGCACGGTGAATCCGTCACCGGCCAGCTGGACCGTGTCGATGCCCAGGTGCACGAGCACCCCGCGCCCGTCTGCGGCGACCAGCACGAACGCGTGCGGGTGCAGCTTGACCACCCGACCGTCCACTGGCGCCACAGCGGTGACCTCGCCCCTGCGGTCGGGGTCGAGGGCCAGGCCGGGTCCCACGATCCCCGCTGCGAACACCTGGTCGGGCACCTCGGCCAGGTCCAGCACGCGGCCGGGCAGCGGAGCGTGCACTATCACGGCTGGCTCGTCCGCCGTTCGTCAGCGCCCTGAGCCGTCGCAGCCCGGTCGACCAGCTCACCGCGTACCGCCGCCACCAGGGAGGAGAACCGGGCGTTGCCGGGCAGGTCCTCCACCAGCACGGCCGTCTCACCGCCGTCCGCCAGTGGCATCTTCCAGTTCGGGTACTCGGTGTCGGTACCAGGCTGGTTCTGCGCCCGCCGCTCCCCCACTGCGTCGGTGAGCGCCACCCCCACCAGCACCGATGGGCTGTGCACCACGAACCGGTGCAGCGCCTCGACCACCTGCCGTTCGGTGGCGTCCGGCGGCAGCAGGAACCGGTCGCGCAGCGCCTGCAGCATCCGCTCCCGCTCGATCTGCGCCGCCAGCCGAACCTGCGCCACCGGCTCGGTGAGCAGCCCCAGGCGTTGACGCAGCTCGACGTGCTCCTCGGCGAGATAGCCGGCGGTAGGCGGCAGGTCATGTGTGGTGACCGTGGCCAGAGCCAGCTCCCGGTAGTCCTCCGGGCGACGCGGCCGGCCGTCCTCTTGCTCGAACCAGAGCACGGAGGTGCCCAGCACCCCGCGGTCGGCGAGGTAGTCGCGCACCCAGGGCTCCACTGTGCCCAGGTCCTCGCCGATCACCATCGCACCGGCCCGGTAGGCCTCCAGCGTCAGAACCCCGACCATCGCCTCGTGGTCGTAGCGCACGTAGGTGCCCTGGTCCGCGGGCACATCGTCGGGGATCCACCACAACCGGAACAGTCCGATGATGTGGTCCACCCGTAGGGCACCAGCATGCCGCGCGATGGTGCGCACCAGGTCCCGCAGCGGCGCGTAGCCGACCTCGGCGAGCGCATCGGGGCGCCATGGCGGCTGCGACCAGTCCTGCCCCTGCTGGTTGTACATGTCCGGCGGGGCGCCCACGGTGATGCCTCGAGCCAGAACCCCGGCCATCGACCAGGAGTCCGCCCCGCGTGGGTGCACCCCCACGGCCAGGTCCTGCATCACCCCGATGCCCATCCCGGCCTCGAGCGCCGTGCGCTGGGCTCGCTCCAGCTGCTCGTCGGCGATCCACTGCAGCCAGCAGAAGAAGTCGATCCGTTCGGCCAGCTCCTCACGTACCCGCCCCACCGCTCCCGGGCTCGCATCGTCCAGCGGCCACGGCTGGCCGTCGGTGTGCTGCTCGGCGACCGCGCACCAGAGGGCGAAGTCCTCCAGACCGCGACCCTGCTCGGCCCGGAACCGGTCCAGCGACCGCTGCCGGGCCGGGCTGCGGCCGAAAGCGAAGATGGTCTCCAGCGCGGACTTCTTCTCCGCCCACACTGCGTCCCGGTCGATCGGGCCCGCGTCGGTGTTCATCGGTCGCAGGGCATCCAGGGCCCACTCCAGCAGCGTGCGCTGGCTGTTCGGCAAGTAGGCGGTCTCCCGGATGTCCTCCGGTCGGATGTAGATCGGGTTCAGGAACCGGCGAGTGGTGGGCAGGTACGGCGAGGGGGTCATCGGGGCACTCGGCTCGGCCGCGTGCAGCGGGTTGATCAGCAGGAAGTCCCCACCGAGACGTCCGGACAGGCTGGTGAGCTCCATCAGGTCAGCCAGGTCGCCGATCCCCCAGGAGCCGGCCGATCGCACCGAGTACAGCTGGGCCATCAGCCCCCAGGCACGGTCCCCCTGGTCGGCCCGCAGCTCCGGCATCGGCAGCCGGGCCGGGGTGATGGCCAGCGGGCTGCGCGCAACAGTGCCCTGCTGGCCGACCTCGGCGACCAGCTCGTGCCAGCCCAGCGGCAGGTCGGCCGGCAGGTCGAAGGTCGCCCGGCCGACCATCACCCCGTCGATCTCCTGCGGCTCGACCCACACGTCCAGCTGCTCCAGCTCGCGCTCGGACCCGTCCTCCAGGTGCACACGCAGCTGCACCGTGGTGCCGTCCGGCACGTGTACCGGCACCTGCTGCGCCGTCCCCTCCCGGAGCACCAGGCAGGGCGGGAGCGTGCGCCGCCACGGTGCGCTCTCAGCCGCCGCCAGCGCCGCCTGCACCTGGTGGTCGGTGTCGGCGAGCACGTCCATCGCCGCGAGCACGGCGCGCAGCGTGCGAGCCGGCACCTGCCGATGGTTTCCGCGGTAGTCCCAGAACTCGGTGGCCACCCCGTGTGCGGCGGCCAGGGCGCGCAGCTCGCCGCTGCCGACGTCGATGTGGTCCTCCATCACGGCCTGTACCCGGTACTCCTGCGTCGATAGGTGGCGGTCGGTGTTGTCCGCTGTAGACGATCTTGCCAGAGTCACGGCGGCTGCGACCGTCTGGACACCCCGCCTCCGCCACCTGCACAGAGATCGACCGCGTGCCGCCGGAGCGGACACGCGGTCGCCGGGCACGCCCTCGGGCCCTGACAGCCGCAGCTGATCGGGTCAGCTGGTGGGGCGCAGCCCGTCGATGTCGGCGGCCAGGTCGTCTGCCACCGGCCCGACCACCACCTGCACCACCCGGCCGGAGCGCACCACGCCGTAGGCGCCGTGCGCCCGTAGGCTCTCCTCGTCCACCAGTGCCGGATCGGTCACCTCCACCCGGAGCCGGGTGATGCACGGTTCCAGGTCGACCACGTTCGTGTCTCCACCCAGCGCCGCGAGGATGTCCTCGGCCTTGATCACGTCCACTCCTGACTTCCTCCTTGTGATGCACACCACTCTACAACTGCATGGCCCCACTCTCGCCACCGGACGAGAATGAGGCTCGACGCCAGCGGCAACGGGAGGCACGATGTCAGGCGACGAGCAGGTCCGGATCATCCGTGGAGCGGGGGTCTCTCCCGGTCGGGCCGCAGGACCTACGGTACGCATGGCGACTGCGGCGGGCGAACCGTCCAGGCGCCGCGCCAGCCAGCCCCTGGAGGAGGCGAGCGCAGCCATCCCGGCCGCGGCGACCGCCGTCGCCGAGGACCTGACCGGCCGTGCCGAGCACACCGAGGGGACTGCCCGGGAGGTGCTGCAGACCACGGCGCAGATCGCGAAGGACCCCACGCTGGTCTCCGACGCCCAGCAGCGGGTGCGCGAGGAGCAGATCACCCCCGAGCGGGCGGTGTGGGAGGCGGCCGGCGCCGTGGCGAGCCAGTTCGAGTCGCTCGGCGGCTATCTGGCCGAACGGGCCCGGGACGTGGCCGACGTGCGGGACCGGATCATCGCCCACCTGCTCGGTGCCCCGAGCCCGGGGGTGCCGCAGCGGGAGGAGCCCTACATCCTGCTCGCCCGTGACCTGGCCCCGGTGGACACCGCCCAGCTGGACCCGGAGGTGGTGCGGGCGCTGGTCACCGAGGAGGGCGGGCCCACCTCGCACACCGCCATCCTCGCTCGTGCGCTGGGCATCCCAGCGGTGGTGGGGGTGGGCGCGGCGATCGAGCAGGTCGCGGCCGAGGACACGGTGCTGGTGGACGGTGGTGCCGGTGAGGTGCTGCTGGACCCCACCGAGGAGCAGGTGGCCGCCGCCCGGCAGCGGGTGCGGGTACGTTCCTTCGACCCGCCCGGCCGCACCAAGGACGACCACCACGTCGCACTGCTGGCGAACGTCGGCGAGGTCGCTGAGGCTGAGCCAGCTGCGGCCAGCGGCGCCGAGGGGGTAGGCCTGTTCCGCACCGAGTTCGCCTTCCTCGGTCGGGACACCGAGCCGACCGTCGCCGAGCAGGTGGAAGCCTACGCGCAGGTGTTCGCCGCGTTCGCCGGGCGTCGGGTGGTGATCCGCACCCTCGATGCCGGTGCGGACAAGCCGATGCCGTTCCTGACCAGCACCGAGGAGGCCAACCCGGCCCTGGGGGTACGCGGAATCCGCACCTCCTGGCAGGACCCGGACGTGCTGGAGAACCAGCTCACCGCGATCGCCGAGGCCGCCGAGACGTCCGAGGCGGAGGTGTGGGTGATGGCGCCGATGGTCGCCCGGGTCGCCGAGGCGGAGGACTTCGTGACCGCGTGCGCGAGGCACGGACTGGACCGAGCGGGAGTGATGGTCGAGGTGCCCAGTGCCGCCCTGCTGGCCGGCCCCATGCTGGCTCGAGCGGAGTTCGCCTCGATCGGCACCAACGACCTCACCCAGTACACGCTCGCTGCCGACCGGCTGCTCGGCTCGCTGGCGCCGCTGTCCACGCCGTGGGACCCGGCGGTGCTGCAGCTGTTGCAGTACACCTGTGACGGCGGAGCGGCCCAGTCCCGTCCGGTCGGGGTGTGCGGGGAGGCGGCTGCCGATCCCGCCCTGGCAGCGGTGCTGGTGGGTATGGGGGTGTCCAGCCTGTCGATGACGCCTCGTGCGCTGGGGGACGTGGGCGCGCTGCTCGCGGCGACCACGCTGGCCGAGTGCCGCACAGCGGCAGGCCTGGCGTTGGCGGCGGAGAGCGCCGAGGATGCCCGCCGAGCCGTGCGGGAGGCGCTGCCTGCGCTGGCCGAGCTAGCGCTGTGAGCACACCCGGGCCGCAGCCGGAGCGGAGGGCGTGCGCGGTCGCCAGAGCGCACACCAGATGCTCCCGACCATGCTCCCGACCGTAGCGGCGACGAAGACATTAGGCTGGCCCACGTGAGCCTGCCCGAACCTGCCTCCGACCCCACCCAGCGCCCGGCCCTGGCGGTGACCCCGGCGCGCTCCGCCCGCCCGGACTCTTTCTACGAAGCGGTCGGTGGCGCGCCCACGTTCGCCTTCATCACCCGCCGGTTCTACGAGCAGGTCGCCGAGGACGACCTGCTCCGCCAGATGTACCCGGAGGAGGACCTGGGCCCGGCCGAGGTCCGGTTGCGGATGTTCCTGGAGCAGTACTGGGGCGGGCCGACCACCTACTCCGAGACCCGCGGGCACCCGCGGCTGCGGATGCGGCACGTGCCCTACCGGGTCACCCCCACGGCCCGGGACCGGTGGCTGGCGTTCATGACCGTGGCGGTCAAGGAGGCACGACTGGCGCCGTTGCACGAGGCCACCCTGCTGGACTATCTGGAACGGGCCGCCTACTCGCTGGTGAACACCTTCGAAGATGATGACGAGGGGCGAGCGTGAGCGCCGAGGCGGTGGACCCGCTCGGTGCGGTACTGACCGCCCTGGAGCTGGAGCAGGTCGACGAGAACACGTTCGTGGGCCGTTCGCTGCCGCAGCTGCACGGCCGGGTCTATGGCGGGCAGGTGCTCGCTCAGGCCCTGCTGGCAGCCGGCCGCACGATGACCACCGAGCGGCTGCCGCACTCCGTGCACGGCTATTTCCTGCGCCCCGGTGACCTGGAAGAGCCGATCACCTTCGCCGTCGAACGCCTGCGGGACGGACGCTCCTTCTCCGCCCGGCGCACGCACGCGATCCAGTCGGGCAAGCCGATCCTGTCGATGATCACCTCCTTCCAGGCCGACCAGCAGGGCCTGGACCATGCCGAGCAGGTGCCGCAGGTGCCCTCGCCGGAGGAGCTGCCCAGCTCGGTGGAGCTGTTCAGCTCCCTGGACCACCCGGTCGCGCAGTTCTTCTACCGCAACGGGGCGTTCGACCTGCGGCACGTGGAAGGTGACCTGTTCACCGCACCGGGTGAGGTGCGTACCGACCGCCAGCACCTGTGGATGCGCGCCCGCGGGCCGCTGCCAGCCAACCAGCTGGCACAGCGGGCAGTGCTGGCCTACGCCTGCGACCAGGTGATGCTGGAGCCGATCATGCGCCGCCACCACCTGTCCTGGATGACCCGGGAAGCGTCGGTGGCCAGCCTCGACCATGCGATGTGGTGGCACCGGGACGTGGACGCCGGCGACTGGCTGCTGTACAGCCAGTCCTCGCCGTCGGCCTCGGGGGGACGCGGTCTGGGCGTGGCGAAGGTGTACTCCCGCTCCGGAGAGCTGGTCGCCACGATCGCCCAGGAAGGTATGGTCCGGGTCCCGCAGATCCCGAGCTGAGCCCGCACCGTCCCCCGGCTGGGCCCCAGGCGGCCTCGGGACGGCGGAGCTCACCGTGGCAGGTCACCTCTGCTGGGCACGCTCTGCTCGCAGCTGCGCGACGGCGGAACGCACCCCGGAGGGGTCCGTCTGGCGTTGGTGGTCGGGCGGGTAGGCGGCCAGTGCCGCTGCCGCCGCCTCCGGGGGCACGTCGGCGAGCAGGCACACCAGTGCAGACCGGGGCGTGCCGGCGGCCTCGAGCATCGTCCGGCAGCGGTCAAGATCGGCGCCGCTGGCCTGGGAGAGCATGCGCAGCACCCGCCCGCGCAGCTTCTCGTTGGTCGGCAGCACGTCGATCATCAGGTTCGAGTAGACCTTCCCGAGCCTGACCATGACCGCAGTGGAGAAGGTGTTCAGCACCATCTTCTGCGCGGTGCCCGCCTTCATCCGGGTGCTGCCGGTGATCACCTCCGGGCCGGTGTCCACCAGCACGGGCACGTCCGCGAGCTCAGCCAGCGGCGCCTTCGGGTTGCAGGAGACCAGGGCAGTGCCGGCACCCACGGTCCGGGCGTGCGCCAGCGCACCGGCGACGTAGGGGGTACGGCCGCTGGCGGCCACTCCGATCACCAGGTCGGCAGCGGTGGCGTCCGCGACGGCAGCCTTGCCGCCGGCCAGGTCGTCCTCGACACCCTCCACCGGGTGCAGCATGGCACGCTCTCCCCCGGCGATGTGACCGCGCACCTGGTCCGGGCCCACCCCGTAGGTGGGCAGCAGCTCGGCGGCGTCCAGCACCGCCAGCCGGCCGGAGGTACCAGCACCGACGTAGAGGATCCGCCCGCCACCGGCCAGTGCCTGCACGCCACGCTGGACCAGGGTGGTGATCTCTGCCGCCCGGGCGGCCACAGCAGCAGCCACTGCGGCATCGTCGGCAAGGATGGTGGCCACGACGTCGCCTGCGCTGAGGGTGTCGATGTCGCTGCTGCCTGGATGGGCGTCCTCGGTGGGTGAGCGTACCGGTAGGGCCTCGGTCTTCTCCCTGGCCGTCGCGCTGCCCTGCTCCACCCCTCCAGCCTAGTCTCGGCGGCTGTGAGGCAGGTCTCTTTTCGCCGCTGATGATCGCCGACCACCGGATCATCTCACTATTTGGACGCAATTCGGGGCCTATTTTTCGCCTGTGCGGAGGCAACGGCTTTCCCGCAGCAGCGAGCGAGTAACTCGATGCTTCTGTGCGGTCGGACCGGGTGCGGCACGGTCAACGACCGGTTTCACTCCGGTCAATGACTGCATAACGTGGTGGGCGTATGCCGATACCGACTGAGTCCTCGACGAGTCCTGCTACTACTGAACCCTCAGCTACTGAGGGGGCCTCGTCCACCCTCGCTGCGGACCCGGTGCAGATCCGTTCGCCGCGCCCGGGTGAGGGGGGCGACATGTGGCGCCTCGCTCGTGACGGTGGCGAGCTGGACCTGAACTCCTCCTACGCGTACCTGGTGCTGGCGGCCGACTTCGCCACCACCTGCCGGGTCGCGGTGAGTGCCGGAGAGGTGGTCGGCTTCCTGCTCGGGTACCAGCCCCCGCAGCGGCCGGGCAGCGTGTTCGTCTGGCAGGTCGCGGTCCGCGCCGACCAGCGTGGTCGGCGCCTCGCGGCCCGGATGCTCGACGACCTGGTCGACGCCCTGCCGGGCGTGCACACGCTGGAGGCGACCGTGACCGAGGACAACACTGCCTCCCGACGGCTGTTCGCGAGCTTCGCCCGCGGCCGCGGGGCGGAGCTGACCTGGTCCGAGGGAGTGCCTGCCACGGACTTCCCCGACGGTCACGACGGCGAGCCCCGCCTGCACATCAGTCCGCTCACGAGGAGCTGATTCACGCGCACCTGACAGCCCCAGGCTGCGCCGGCCCGGCCGGTTCCGGCGCGCTGCGCGCAGCCCGCACGTCGACACGTGCCCACTACTTATCCGCAACCTCACGAAGGAAAGCGACCAAATGACACTCACCAGCATCGACGCCACCGCTCTGGAGTCTGGTGTCCGCAGCTACTCCCGGACCTGGCCGGCCACGTTCGCCAAGGCCCAGGGCAGCCACATGTACACCGAGGACGGCGACCAGTACCTGGACTTCTTCGCCGGTGCCGGCACCCTGAACTACGGGCACAACAACCGGCACCTCAAGGAGGTGCTGATCAAGTACCTCGCCGGCGACAACGTAGTGCACTCCCTGGACATGCTCACCACCGCCCGTAGTGACTTCCTCACCACGTTCACCGACCAGATCCTGCGTCCGCGCGGCCTGGACCACACGGTCATGTTCCCCGGGCCGGGTGGGGCGAACGCAGTCGAGGCCGCCCTCAAGCTCGCCCGCAAGGTGACCGGCCGAGAGTCGGTGGTGACCTTCACCAACGCCTTCCACGGGATGACCCTCGGCGCGCTGTCGGTGACCGGGAACTCGATGAAGCGCGACGGCGCCGGCATCCCGCTGGTGCACTCCACGCCGATGCCGTACGACGACTACTTCGACGGCGACGTGACGGACTTCATGTACCTCGAGCGCCTGCTCAACGACACCGGCTCCGGGCTGAACACCCCGGCCGCGGTGATCGTGGAGACGATCCAGGGCGAGGGTGGTGTGAACACCGCCCGCCGCGCCTGGCTGCAGCAGCTGGCCGCGCTCTGCAAGGAGCACGACATCATCCTGATCGTCGACGACATCCAGGCGGGCTGTGGTCGCACCGGCGGCTTCTTCTCCTTCGAGGAGGCCGGCATCGTCCCGGACATCATCTGCCTGTCCAAGTCGATCAGCGGCTACGGGCTGCCGCTCGCGCTGACCCTGCTGCGCCCGGAGCTGGACGTCTGGGAGCCCGGTGAGCACAACGGCACGTTCCGTGGGTTCGCTCCCGCGTTCGTGACGGCAGCGGAGGCGATCCGCACCTACTGGTCCGACGACGACCTGGAGCGGTCGACCATCGCCAAGGGAGCGTTCACCGAGTCCGCGCTGAACACCATCGTCGCCGAGCACCCGACCAAGGGCTTGTCCGCCAAGGGGCGTGGTTTGTTCCGCGGGCTGGAGTTCGAGAACCCGGACCACGCCGCGGCGACCTGCCGGAACGCGTTCGACGCCGGCCTGCTGGTGGAGACCTCCGGTCCCCGTGACGAGGTGATCAAGCTGCTGCCGCCGCTGACGCTGACGAACGACGAGCTGGCCCACGGTCTCGATATCCTGCGCCAGGCCACGGCTGACGCCGTAGCCTGAGAGATATCAGAAACCGCACGCCACAGAGAAGGACACCGTCCATGATCGTTCGCACCCTCGACGACGTCACCGACACCGAGGATGACATCAAGACCGAGAACTGGCGCAGCAAGCGCATCATCCTCGCACGTGAGGGTGTCGGGTTCTCCGTGCACGAGACCACGTTGTACGCAGGGACCGACAACTTCTTCTGGTACGCCAACCACATCGAGGCCGTGTTCATCACCCACGGTGAAGGTGAGATCGAGGACCTCGCCACCGGCGAGGTGCACCAGCTAGCACCCGGCAGCCTCTACCTGCTGAACAACCACGACAAGCACCGTGTGCGCCCGCGCACCGAGATCCGCTGCGTGTGCGTGTTCAACCCGCCGGTGACCGGCCGGGAAGTGCACGACGAGAACGGCGTCTACCCGCTGATTGTCGAGACGAGCTGACGAGGGCGCCCGCCTTCGGGCCGGCGCCTGAGACGACCTGACGGCACCTCGAGTGCCGTCGATCAGAGCACCCGGTGCGGCCCCCGCCGCACCGGGTGACTCATTTTTCGCCGACGAAAGGAGAATCATGGCCACGACAGTGGCACCGACCGACGCCTACCCGACCCGGGTGAGCACCGAGGATCCGATCGCCCGCGAGCACCCCACGGTGTGGGGCTCTGCCTCGGACGGCCCGTTCGACGCTGGGGCGCTGGCTGCGCACGAGCAGCGCGGCTACACCATCCTGGAGGACTTCCTGAGCCCCACGGAGGTGGACACCTTCAGCGCCGAGCTGACCCGGCTCACCTCGGACACCTCGCTGCGCGACGACGAGCGCGTGGTCACCGAGAAGGCGTCCGGCGAGGTGCGCTCGATCTTCGAGGTGCAGGCTTTCAGCGAGAAGATCGATGCGCTCAGCCGCGATCCGCGGCTGCTGGACCGGGCACGTCAGCTGCTCGGCTCCGAGGTGTACCTGCACCAGACGCGGGTGAACTACATGCCCGGTTTCAAGGGCACGGGGTTCTACTGGCACTCGGACTTCGAGACCTGGCACGCCGAGGACGGGATGCCGCTGCCCCGCGCCGTCAGCTGTTCGATCGCCCTGACCCGGAACTACCCGTTCAACGGCGGGCTGATGGTGATGCCAGGATCGCACCGCCGGTTCATCCCCGGCGTGGGCCAGACCCCGGAGGACAACCACAAGTCCTCACTGAAGGAACAGACGGTCGGCGTGCCCAGCGAGGCAGCGATCACGCAGATGGCGCAGGACTACGGCATCGACCAGTTCACCGGACCGGCCGGCTCTGCGCTGTGGTTCGACGCGAACATCATGCATGGTTCCGGGAACAACATCACGCCGTTCCCGCGGTCGAACATCTTCCTGGTGTTCAACAGCGTGGAGAACACGCTGACTGAGCCGTACGCGGCACCAGCACCCCGGCCTGGCTACATCGGCAACCGGGACTTCACCCCGCTGCGCTGACCAGCGGCAGCGGGTGGGCCGGCCCGCTCCGGGCCGGCCCACCCACAGACAGTCGCCAACGCCCTGCTTCGCGGCCCGGACCTGAGGGTCAGCCGCGAAGCAGGGCGTTCGCGTGCGACGGGGCCGGTCAGCGGCGGAAGGTGACCGGGTCGTCCAGCAGCGGCGCCAGCGCCTCCCGCTCCTCGGTGGTGAACCGCACCGGGCGGCTCGTACCGGCGTCGACCTTCACTATCGAGCTCGCCGCACGGGCACAGACCTGTCCAGCCGGGGTGAGCACCTCGTAGCAGACCAGCAGGCTGGCGCCACCGATCTCGCCGATCCACAGCTCCACCCCGACCGGGTCCTGGCTGTAGGACAGCGGCGCCAGGTACTCGATCTCCTGGCGGGCCACCAGCGTGTGCGTGTCGCTGGCCGGCCCGCCGGAGAGCACCTTGGCCCCGGACCGTGCCCCCTCGGGGTCGCTGGTCCAGAACGTGGCGATCCGCGCCTCCTCCAGGAGGGTGAGCATCGCGGCGTTGTTCACGTGCCCATAGGCGTCCAGGTCGGCCCAGCGCATCTGCACCGGCACGCGCATCCGGGCCATCGATCAGTCCCGGGTGAGCTTGCGGTAGGTGACCCGGTGCGGACGGGCCGCCTCCGGGCCGAGTCGCTCCACCTTGTTCGCCTCGTAGTCGGCGAAGTTGCCCTCGAACCAGTACCACTGGGCGGGGTTCTCCGCAGTGCCCTCGTAGGCGAGGATGTGGGTGGCCACGCGGTCCAGGAACCACCGGTCGTGGGAGACCACCACCGCGGAACCGGGGAAGTTCAGCAGCGCGTTCTCCAGGCTGCCCAGGGTCTCCACGTCCAGGTCGTTGGTGGGCTCGTCCAGCAGCAGCAGGTTGCCGCCCTGCTTCAGGGTCAGCGCCAGGTTCAGCCGGTTGCGTTCCCCACCGGAGAGCACACCGGCCGGCTTCTGCTGGTCGGCGCCCTTGAACCCGAACTGGGAGACGTAGGCCCGGGAGGGGATCTCCACCTTGCCGACCTGGATGAAGTCCAGCCCGTCGGAGACGACCTCCCACAGGGTCTTGTCCGGGTCGATGTTCTCCCGCCCTTGATCCACGTAGGAGATCTGGACGCTGTCACCGATCTTCAGCTCACCACCGTCGAGCTCCTCGAGTCCGACGATCGTCTTGAACAGGGTGGTCTTGCCGACACCGTTCGGGCCGATCACACCGACGATGCCGTTACGCGGCAGGGTGAAGCTCAGCCCGTCGATGAGGGTGCGGTCGCCGAAGCCCTTCTTCAGGTCGCTGGCCTCGATGACCAGCGAACCCAGCCGCGGGCCCGGCGGGATCTGGATCTCCTCGAAGTCCAGCTTGCGGGTGCGTTCGGCCTCGGCCGCCATCTCCTCGTACCGGGCCAGACGGGCCCGGGACTTCGACTGGCGACCCTTCGCCGAGGAGCGGACCCACTCCAGCTCGTCCTTGAGCCGCTTGGCGAGCTTGGCGTCCTTCTTTCCCTGGATCTCCATCCGGGCGGACTTCTTCTCCAGGTAGGTGGAGTAGTTGCCCTCGTAGGGGTAGAGGCGACCGCGGTCCACCTCGGCGATCCAGCCGGCCACGTGGTCGAGGAAGTACCGGTCGTGGGTGACGGCGATGACAGCGCCGGGGTACTTGGCCAGGTGCTGTTCGAGCCACTGCACGCTCTCCGCGTCCAGGTGGTTGGTCGGCTCGTCCAGCAGGAGCAGGTCCGGCTGCTCCAGCAGCAGCTTGGCCAGCGCCACGCGGCGTCGCTCACCACCGGAGAGGTGGGTCACCTCGGCGTCACCGGGTGGCAGCTGCAGCGCGGACATCGCCTGCTCGAGCTGGGAGTCCAGGTCCCAGGCGTCGGCGGCGTCGATCTCCGTCTGGAGCTTGCCCATCTCCTCCATCAGCGCGTCGAAGTCGGCGTCCGGCTCGGCCATCTGGTTGCCGATCTCGTTGAACCGGTCGATCTTGGCCTTGATCTCCGCGACGCCCTCCTCCACGTTGCCCAGGACGGTCTTCTCCTCGTTCAGTGGAGGTTCCTGCTGCAGGATGCCCACGGAGTAGCCGGGCGAGAGGCGGGCTTCGCCGTTGGAGGGCGTGTCCAG
>Ga0209487_1000144_pt1 | contig 64811 bp, 55 predicted proteins | sample Poulit2012_FD_187524 | JGI IMG/M metagenome (GOLD analysis project Ga0209487, IMG submission 187524) | Agricultural soil microbial communities from Georgia to study Nitrogen management - Poultry litter 2012 (SPAdes) (version 2) | ecosystem: Environmental > Terrestrial > Soil > Agricultural land...
ATGTTGTTTGAATAAAATAAGGTACATCAGAGCTTTCCTTATTTTCACCAAAATGCAAAGTCTCGAAGGAGTCATTTACTTTTTCATAATATATTTGTCCAAGATTCGAATTGACGGGATACAACATTGTATAGCCATCCGTCTTTGACTCAAATAAGTAATACCCTTCTTCTTCCTCTTCAGCTGATGCCATAAATTCCCGTGTGAAGTCATCTTGCATCGCAATCGTATCTGGTAAATCCTTCGGGTCGGCGTCTTCTAGGTCTTGATTACACCCACCTATTAGTAATAACACAAGAGATAGAGGCAGCAACCACCTTTTCATTAATAAGAATCCCCTTTCCTCAAATAACGTAAATACACATACGAATGAACGCTTAATCTTCACCTATAAACTCAATCGACTTCATTAACTTCTTAGCTTCATCTTCGACCGCATCAAAATCATAGTCACATTCGTCTCCCTCATCAAAACAGGTAACCACATAGATATATCGTACACCTTGATTGCTATCCTTCGATTTTATATAACCAAAAAAGTCAAACACATTATCCTTATCTGAATCTACCTTTGAACTTTTCCTAGCAAAATAGATAACCTTATTGTCTAGTTCAATTTCTTCATATTCACCGTCATAGTCAATAGAATCGGATAATAAAGACAAATACAATTCAATATCATTTGTGTCTTTACCTTGGTTATAAGTTGACCGAACGTAAAAGGGTACTTCAGAGCTTTCTTTGCTTTCTCCAAAATGCAAAGCTTCATAAGAGTCGTTTACTTTTTCGTAATACATGTCATCAAGCCTCGAATTAACCGGATACAACATTGTGTAACCACCTGTCTTTGACTCAAGTAAATAATACCCTTCTTCTTCCTCTTCAGCTGATGCCATAAATTCCCGTGTGAAGTCATCTTGCATCGCAATCGTATCTGGTAAATCTTTCGGGTCGGCATCTTGTAGGTCTTGATTACACCCACCTATTAGTAATAGCATAAGAGATAGAGGCAGCAACCACCTTTTCATTAATAAGAAACTCCTTTCATGAATCAGGTATAATCATTGGAGAAAACGTTGATAGACAACATGAATGAGGGGCTTTCCTTTTGTCTAGATATATGGGTATGTTGAGCATCGGGGTATATTAGAATAGTCTGTCCTATTACACTTTACTAACGTATATTGTCGTTGTTCCGTGTAAGGGAATAAGGTCACTTTTCATATGAGGATAAAGAAGAACACCGCTCCCACTGACTTTTCGCCGAGGGTATCGGTGTCTGCTTCAATTTGACATGGCTAGTGTTTCGTGATGATGTTATCACTATGTTAAAAAAAACTTATAAATTTTCGATAAATAAACGGATGACATCCGCTCCGCCTACAAAAGTTCCGATCGTACTTCCGAGATTTGCTAACACGACAATCAATAATATTCGGGTCACTTTGTTATTCCAAAACCCTTTAAAACTTAGAACATCTTCTGATAATGATTCAAAGTCAGCTACATTTGGCTTTCGTATATAAGCTTGCACGATTCCAGCAAACCATCCGGCCGCAATCAATGGATTTAAAGAAGTGATCGGTGCTGCTATAAAAGCGGTCAGAATCGCCAACGGATGCCCAAAGGCAATCGCTGTTCCAAGCGCTGAAAGAGATCCATTCCATACTACCCAACTAACGGTCTGCTGCATTCCAGCAGATGGGTTCGTCATGAATGTGTAGACAATGAGCGCTATGATAACCAGTGGAATGGTCCAAGCGATTATTTTAGGGATTTTAGATTTCTTCGGTATTTCCGAAAGCTGAGCGAGGTTATGTTCCTTATTAATTTCCTCCTGTATCCCCGGAATATGGGCTGCACCTAAAACAGCAACAACCTTTTTCCCTGGCGCTTCTTTGATTTTCTGGGATAAATACTGATCCCGTTCATCAATTAATGGTACTTTTAATTTAGGAAAGCTAACCGTAAACTCTGCTAACATAGAGTCGAGCATATCTTGTGACTTCATTTCCTCTAATTCTTCTTCCGTAATCGTCTCGTTACTAAAGATGCTGAAAACGACTTGGGTTAACAACATCGCTTTCCCTTTAAAACCAATTCCATTCCAAATCCGAGAAAAGGTTGTTTGAATATTACGGTCAGCAAGAACGAGTTCGGCATTGACATCCTTTGCTGATTCAATCCCCTGGATCATTTCTTGTCCCGCTTCAATGCCAAATTGTTTGGCTAAGCGCTTTTGAAAAGAGGAGATCGCTAAATTCATTAATAATAACGTCGCCTTCTTTTCCTTAATGACTTTAAAAATGTCCATATCCCGCCATGTATTCCCATCTTGAATGGATTGGTATCTCCCCTCATCCAACTCGATACAAACAGAATCTGGCTGTTCCGCTTCAATGACTTCTTTCACTTGTATAGCACTTTGTTTGGAAACGTGGGCCGTTCCAATCAAGATTAGTTCTTTATCCGCAAGATGTATTCTTGTTATATTTTCAACTTCATCAGACATAGACCTTCCCCTTATCACTTTCTTATTAGTTTAATGAATTTCATAATACCCGTTTAGTGCAACACCGATACAACATATAGTTTCCCTTAAACGTTCTCAACTACATACTGTATCGATATTGCTGATTTTGGTAATTATGAAATTCATTCAGTCACGCATGACAAACAAACGGTATACCTTCTATTATATGACGGTCAACTGTTATCTACATCTAGTACTTGACTCCATCCCGTGTATGTGTCTCTTCAAAAAAACCTGGATCTGGATCGAAATAATCTTCAGTATAATGAAAAGTAAATTCGCCATCTTGAACATAGCCTGCACCCCAAGTAGGGTCCATTACAACCCATTCATTATCTATCTTTACTTCTACCCAGGCATGGCGTTCACCTGCATGCCCTTCAACATAGTGGGCATCCATTTCAATCGCTCTTAATAATCCCGTCGCGAGGAAGGCATAATCTTGGCAGACCCCATTCCCCGTTTCTAACGCCGTTAACGCACTATCCTCAATATCGAAGCGATCATTTTCTGCCTTTTCAACATCATAGGTAACGTGCTTCGCAACAAACTCATAGATCGCCTTCGCCTTTTCGCGTTCTTGATCTAAACCAGCAGTGATAGCTTCCGCCTTTTCGATAATTAACGGATGATCCGATTCAATGCCCCAGGCGGGTAACTGGCCACGCTCATCCTCAATATCGATAACCTCTTGATTAACTTTAGCTACACTCGTATAATAAAACATCGATTGATCTTCTTGTTCAATGTCTGGAATGCTAATAATAACTTCATAGGCTCCCGGTCCAAATCGAAAATAAGCATCCCCAGAAAATTGATAGTCCTTTACCGGAATCAAATACTGTGACTCCAGATCTTCCTCTACATGGTTAACACTTACAATCATCGATGTCACCTGATCCGCATTCGGAATCGTCTCGTCAATGCTTCCGACAATGGGAAAGGCCTGTTCCGTATGGACCGCTTCCTTCAGCAAAGTTGGCTCATCTAACTGAATGCCCCGATCAATGTATTCATTATACTTCTCGAACGGTGCAAACGCGATGTCTGATTGATTATCTGCGTACATCGTCGCCGCCTCGAAATACAACTCTTCTTCTTCGTCATATGTTTGCACGCGCACTTTATGAGGACCTTTTCCAAAATATAAAGGTACTTCCCCCATAAATGTATGATCGATAATCGGTAGGATCAGCTGACTATTATCCGCGTCTTTATCGATTTGAACAATCACCATATCACCTGGATGATCTTTAGGTACCTTTCCCTCAATTTGTATCGTCCCATCTGCTATACCATCTACAAGACCTAAGTTTGCTACTTCGATTCCATCCTCCCTGCCATATTGAGTATATTCAACAGCACGTTTTACTTCCTCGTCATTATTAACGACGTCAAATTCAGCGACATCATAATATGTATCATCTTCGCCTCGACTATTTGGCGCCCGTACGTTGATCACATAATCACCAGCACCGTTGTGGAGAGGGATTAGTTCAGAAAAACCCCCGCTTTCAATAGGGATGTGGATCGTGAAGGTTTGCTTGCCAAGTTGGACATCTTCCTGACTTCTGATCTCAACCCATAGATAATCACCATATAATAAGTCATGTTCTTCAATGAAACCCGTAATTTCAACAGTCGATTCCACTGAATTGGATGCTTCCATTGGTTCTGTTAATGTGAAACCAATTTCATCTGCATATTCCGTTAGTTGAATCGGTTTCGCCTCATCTGTCTGTGACTCTGTAGGATCATGACCTTTACCGTCCGAATTTGAACAACTAGCGATCACCATGGCCAACACGAATGCGGATAACCCGATCAGGACTTTCCTCACTGCAATCCCTCCCTTCTCTGCCATTTTTAACTTAGAACTTTACACAAACGGCTTCTGGAACAGTCACCTCTGAATTTACATGTGTTAACTTACCTGTGGTGTGATCACGGGCCAATAAAACAAGATTATTTGAATGTTGATTGGCTACTATGATAAAGGACTCACTTGGATCCATCACAAAGTCCCGTGGCCATTCGCCTCCTGTTGGTGTGTGCTCAATGAATGTTAATTCAAACGTATCCGGATGAACTTGAAATACAGCGATGCTATTATGTCCCCGATTTCCTGTATAAACAAATCGACCATCAGATGAAATGTGGATCGCACTCGCATCATTTGTCTCTGTGAACCCTTCTGGCAATGCACCAATTGTTTGCTTCTCCGTAAATTCACCTGTTTCAGCATCATATGCGAGGACGATGACTTCTGAACTTAACTCTGTAATCAGATAGGCAATTTTTTCATTGGGGTGGAAAACAATATGCCGTGGACCACTCCCTTGTTTAACATGCAAGGTGTGCACTTTCTCTATTCCACCTTGATTGACTTGGTATGTGATCAATTCATCTGTCCCAAGATCAGCCACGATCACAAATTCACCATCTGGGGATTGGGCTGTATAATGAACATGGGGCTTTTCTTGCCGGTCATGAGGGCCATTTCCTTGGTGCTGTGAAACGGCTGATTTCATGCCAATCTGCCCTTGATCATTCACTTGGAATAATTCAACGGTTCCTTCGTGATAATTTCCTGTAACAAGTTCACCCGCTTCCATATGTAGGTGACAAGGCGGAGCCCCTGTTTCCAGCTGCTTATTTATATATTGTAATTCCCCTGATTCAGGGTGAATCGCATACGCCGCAACCCCTCCCATTTGGTCGTCCTGAGCAACCGAGTATAGGAAGCGCTGATCAGCACTGATTGATAAATAAGTTGGGCTACCTACTTTCGCAGCCACTTCAACTTGACTTAATGTTCGTTCCTCCGTATTTAGAACAAAGCGATAGATTCCCTCACTTGTTTTACGTGTGTATGTACCTGCATATCCAATAAAATTATTTGTCATATCGATACTTCCTTTCCTTGTTTTCAACTTCTTCTTTACATCAAATTATACCACACTATTTTTTTCACCAAACCTATTTAACCGAATGAATTTCATAATTACCCTAATCAGCACATCGCTACCGATATGGCATTAAACCCAATCGATGATCTAATAAATCATATTACCTTTTTACGACCACCAAAAAATAGGTAGCAGCCAACAATTAATCATCGTTGACTGCTACCTAGACATAACGAGTACCCTACCTGTTTGGGACCCGCATCACTCATTAGGTCCCCATATAACGTCACTCTCTTCAAATTCGCCTGGTGATGATAATGGTAAATTAATATGCGACGGATAGGTGGCTGTCCGCATCACCTGATACCTTCCAAAGCGTAAATCTTTATGTTGATCAATGGTTGGTAAAAGATGTGGTGTATCCGCGGTTGTTATCGTTACCCGAATACGATGGCCCGGTTCAATGGATGCCATTGTTGGAAACACCTCAATATCATATCGTTCCACACTATCTTTTGGTACTGGATGTTGTGATGCTTCTGTATACGAATGATGAGGTATTAATAATTCTCCGTTCCCATCATACCAACTTTCTTCCTCGTTGACTGTACGCTGGTTACCAATAATCGCACCTGAGGTAATTGGTTTTGACACTTTATTTGGCGCAATATCTTGCACAGTGACGACAAACTGTGTATTTGGTTTTGTTGATTTAGCATACAAGGTAACATTAATCGGGCCTGCGATCACCTTTTCTTCTTCAAGTGGTTCGGTTGTATAGGTTAATCCTCCCATTTGGAAACTTCGATCATCCATTGGAAACTCTGGCAAACCGAAAACACCACCTACAAAACTGGAGAGCCCCATGGACCATTGCTCTGTTTGTAATGAAAACGGACTGCTCACTAAATTCCATAAGACGGTATCTTTGGCAAGGCGAGATTCTGTTGTCGGTTTATCCTCTGATAAATAACCATCATTCAATGAGGGGGCATCCCACGTTCTTCCTTTACCGAAATAATAGGTTTCTACATCTGATTCATGAAACGGATAATGTGTCGTATCTACCCATCTTTCCGAATCCATTTCAAACACATGGAGCGGGGTATCGGTTTGCTCAATTCCTGTATCAACATCTTTCAACCATTTATCAAACCATTGAAGACGTAACGGATTTAATTGATCATTGACTAAAGCAGTCGTATGATACCATTGTCCCATCACAAGTTGATATTTACCTGTTACTTCTTGTGCATCAAGCATGGGTGCATCAATTGGTCTCCCTACCGAGGCGTTCTGCAAGCCGGAATAGTTCATGGGTGATCCCCGTTGAAATAGATCATGCCATCCGCCAACCATAAAGGCTGGGATATCATTTTCTACAATTTGTGCTAAATAGTTCTTTGGTGATCGATCTTCCCAAAATTCACTATCAAATGATTTATCCCCTCCTGCTAACACATTTTCAATAAATGGTGCATAAAAATCTTCTAAATGTTCCATGTGTCCGATCTGGGTCTCAATGGCTTCTTTTGGGTCTTCTAGCAAATGATCGCCTGGTAAAGTATCTAAGACAGCACGTAATCCTAACCACGGTAGGGCAAATAAGGCATCTGGAATACCACCTTGTGTGACCGCATCACGGTAAAGGTCATGGCTTGCGATTTCCGGAAAAATCGCTTCTAACGGTGAGTCTTCATCAACAAGTCCTGCTGTGATCAACTGGTTAATTCCTAAATAAGATGCACCTGCTAGTCCCACTCTGCCATTGGATCCTGGAATTTCTGCACTCCAGTCAACAAGCTCCACACCATCCTGTCGTTCACGCTCCCCTAGGAACTCCCATGTACCTGCAGACGATCCTGTTCCTCGGACATCAACGATCACATTAATATAACCCCTTTCAATTAAATACGGATAATACCCTGCTGCTCCTCCCACACCTAGTAATTCCTCACCAATATTAGCGATAGATTTCTTGTATGGTGTTTGCGATAAAATAACGGGAAATTCCTCATCAACTGCTTCCCCTGTTTCAAGATCCGCTGGTCGATAAATTTTCGCTAGCAATTTTGTTCCATCTGACATTTCTATCGAAATATTATCTTCCTCTACAATCCCATACGAAGCTGATTGTGGCTCCCATCCTCCACCCGGATAAGGTGGACCCGCCTCTGAAGCAGCAGCCGTCTCAACTCCAGTCACAACGAAAGAACTAAAGATTAGAACGAAGGCTAAAAAAGTAACGCCTACTTGTCGGATCATACTCTAATTCCCTCCCTCTATGATACTTACTTGCTAACAGTATAGAGGGAGCTATCTTAAGAAAGATATTCCGTTATTTGTAGCGTTACTTTATGGCTAGGTCCTTAGGGGCACGACAGGTTGCAGGGGATTTCCTTGTTATTGTGAGTTGATCAATAGAATAACCGTGCGTTATCTACACAAACTTAAACAATATCTAAAAAGTAACCCTACGATCCTCCATTTTTGCTAATTGACTTTTTTTCATTCTCTCGGGACATGTGAAAGGTTGGTAACGGATCAGATCCGGACCATAAATTATAAATAAGTGTAGTGGTTAAGTGGTAGTTATCTTCCATTTTATCAGTCAAGAAACTCGTTCGCTCAAACAAAATGGAGCGAAAGTTAGCGATTTTCCTTAACATCTTTTCCATTAGGGCCTCCTGTTGCTTCATTCGCATGAGTAAGTCTTCTTGAACGGTTCCCTTGTTCTCGATTTGTTCAAACAACTGCTCTTGACGATGGGTCTGTTCTAACATCTTATCGAGTACTTCTCTTTCTACAAGGCGATCTTTTCCAATCATGGCATGCAGTTGTGTCAATTGATGATTCACTTCTTGCCATCGCTTCGTTTGTGCGATCCGTTGTTCATCTGTTGTACATATGACCCGATTGATTGATTCAGATAATAAGTCACTCGCATGCTGCTGTTCCTTAAGGAATTCTGATAAATGGTCCCTTCTAAAACACCTTTGATTCGGGGCATTGATTGGCTCTTTATTTTCATAAATCACTTGCTTCTCCTGATGATTAATATACAACCCCACTATTGCTCACATCCTTTTTGAACAGGTACGATAATATTGTATGCAGCGCTAAACTGAAGTGGGAACATAACCGAGGACTCATTCATTTGCTAATTGTTTAGCAAGTGCACGGCCAACGACACGGCCCGTAAATAAACACCCACCTAGAAATGTTCCTTCAAGCGAACGGTATCCGTGAACCCCGCCACCGCCAAATCCCGATACTTCTCCAGCGGCATAAAGTCCTTTAAACGGATTTCCATCCCCATTCAATACTTGTCCGGATAAGTTTGTTTGTAATCCCCCTAATGTTTTGCGACTTAAAATATTCAATCGGACTGCGATCAGCGGGCCGTTTTTAGGATCTAGTATCTTATGTGGCTTTGCGGTACGAACTAATTTATCTCCTAAATGGAAGCGAGCCCCATGAATGGCTGTGATCTGTAAGTCCTTCGTAAATTTATTATCCATTTCCCGATCTCTTGCTAGAAGTTGTTGTTCGATTGTTGTGACATTCAATAATTTTTCATCTGTCAGCTGATTCATACCAATGACAAGCTCCTCTATGTTGTCCGCCACAACAAAATCCTCGCCTTTATCTTTAAATGACTGTACAGGTCCAGGGGCACCAGGCAAGGCTCTGCCAAGTACTTGCCGAATGCTCTTACCCGTTAGATCCGGGTTTTGTTCAGATCCCGATAACGCAAATTCCCGTTCAATTATTTTTTGCGTTAAAATAAACCATGAATAATCATATCCTGTCTTTTGAATCGCCTCTAATGTTCCGAGTGTATCAAACCCTGGAAAGTTTGGAGCCGGGAATCGTTGGCCTTCTGCATCTAACCAGATGGAAGATGGTCCAGGCAAAATTCGAATCCCATGTTTTTCCCATATCGGATTCCAGTTTTTTATTCCCTCTGTATAATGCCACATTCGATCCCGGTTTACGATTTGTCCACCTGCTTGTTCAGTAATTGCTAACATACGCCCATCAACATGTGCCGGCACACCAGAGATCATCCTTTGAGGAGGCTTTCCTAGCCGATCAGGCCAGTTTTCGCGGATGAGATCGAGATTTGCGCCTATTCCGCCACTCGAAATGACGACAGCTTTCGCTTCATAACCGAAATCATCCATGACCTCTCTCGAGCTTGCTTCCCCACGATTGGCTGAGCTCGGGATTAGTATAGAACCACTTACCCCAGTGATCCGTTCATCATGCTGATGGAGATGATCAACCCGGTGTCGTGGTTTATATGTCACGCGTCCATTCTTCATATGTTCCCGTACCCGGCGCTCAAACGGAGCAACAATTGCCGGACCGGTCCCCCAAACAATATGAAATCGAGGGACAGAATTCCCGTGCCCATCAGCAAGATAGCCTCCACGCTCTGCCCAACCGACAATCGGAAAAAACCGGATTCCCATACTCCGCAACCAAGAACGCTTTTCATTCGTTGCAAACTCAAGATACGCTTCGGCCCACTTTCTTCCCCAATAATCTTCCTCCCGATCAAACCCGGCTGTACCTAGCCAATCTTGCCAAGCTAACTCCTTGGAGTCTTTAATCCGCATGCGTCGCTGTTCCGGTGAGTCAACAAGAAATAAGCCACCAAAAGACCACCATGCCTGCCCACCTAACGAGGCTTCCGGTTCCTGATCCAGTAATAAAACACGATGACCAGCATCAGCAATTTCAGCTGTTGCGACTAAACCAGCCAGTCCAGCTCCGACTACAATCACATCATTTTCCACGATTCAGTTCCCCCTATACGAACTTCTTTTTTCTCAGTTATCGATCTTTCTAACAATCGATGGGCCGATTTCTCTAACCGATCTTTCACCTGCGAGTGCCATTGTAATATCCAAATCTGCCATCAAGTGTTGCAAGACTGCTTTGACCCCTGATTCACCCGCTACAGCTAATCCATACATACATGGTCGCCCAACGAGAACAGCTTTTGCACCGAGTGCTAATGCCTTTACAATATCTGAGCCACGCCTAATCCCGCTATCCATTAATACTGGTATTTGATCCTGAATAACATCACAGATGAGTGGGAGTGCATCAAGTGCTCCGATTGCACCATCTACTTGGCGTCCGCCATGATTGGAGACAATGATTCCGTCAACTCCATATTCTAAAGAACGTGTAGCATCCCTTGGATGTAAAATCCCTTTTAAAATGATCGGTAGTTTTGTATGTTTCCTAAGAAAAGCAATATCCTCCCATGTTAAACGCGTATTTCCGAACACCGTTGCCCAATGCATCACGGCTCCAAAAGGATCCTCTTCTGGTGGCTGTTTCAGTTGGGAACAAAAGGCTGGGTCTGTAAAATAATTCCCAACCCCTTCACCCCGTAAAAACGGTAAATAAACATTTTCTAAATCGCGTTCACGCCATGCCATCATGGGTGTATCCAATGTCACAACAATCGCTGTATATCCCGATTTCTCTGCACGTCTGAGAAAGCTTGCGACAATTTCGAGGTCACTACTCCAGTACAATTGGAACCAGCGCGAAGCATCCCCCATCTCTCTAGCAATTTCCTCCATCGGGACTGTTGACGCTGAACTAGCGATGAATGGGATTCCCAGCTCCTTACACGCCCTCGCCGACCCTAAATCTCCGTGATTATGAATGATGGATTGGACACCGATGGGAGCATGTAAGATCGGAAATGAATATGTTTCCCCAAACAACTCCACAGAAGAATCCCGTTCCTCTATATTTCGTAGCATTCTTGGGACAATCTTCCAACGATCAAAGGCTGCTCCATTCTCCTTTATCGTCCTTTCCCCACCAGCACCGCCAGCAACATAATCATAAGCTCGAACATCTAACACTTGACGCGCCCGATCTTTCCACTCTTCGTAACTAACAGGTAGGCGCTCCGGATCCGGATCCATCATCATTTGATACTTTTCAAATTGAATTTCGTCTCCATAATTACCCATACTTTATCTCCCTTCATTAAACCTCCCCAGCGCCCAATTGGCAGCGCTACCATCCCAATTACCCCATAGTATATATTCAGATCGATTTATCGTCAACATACGATCCTATGGTATACTGATGTACACAATAAACTGAAATGAAAATAAGGAGGGTGAAGTTAATGTTTATTGAAGATGTTGATGAAGAAATTACACTTCGCATGTTAGCCAATAAGGATGCCAAACCATTATTCGAAATAACGAATCGTTCTAGAGAGTATTTACGTGAATGGCTTCCATGGCTTGATGATACGCAAACAGTCGAAGACTCGCTCTCTTTTATTCAAAATGGCTTTCAATTATATGCAGAGCGCAAAGGATTAACAGTAGGGGTTTTCTATCTTGATGAACTTGTTGGTATCGCAGGTTATAATTATTTTGATTGGACAAACCATATTGCCGAAATTGGTTACTGGTTATCGATCGATTCACAAGGACAGGGAATTATGAGACGTGTTGTCCGCTTCCTCACCGAATGTGCTTTCCATCAATTTGACATGAATCGGGTTGTGATTCATACCGCATACGATAATAAAAAGAGTCAAACGATACCAAAATCTATCGGCTATAAAAATGAAGGTCAGCTAAGACAAGTAGAGTGGTTGTATGATCATTATGTTGATCATATCGTCTGGGGAATGCTAAAGGAAGACTGGATCATGACAAACTAGCACAAATAAACGCTCAACATTCCCTGGGGAATAACTACAAAAAAAGACAATGCGTGCACTTTATTCACCACTCATTGCTAATCCACGGAGAGATTTATCTGACCACCTTCTGCCTGCAATAAAGAGATAAAAAAACAGAGGATCCTCTCGCCTAGAGAAAATCCTCTGCCCTTTAATCCGTTTGCAAATGATGTAAATTCGCAAATATACCTGCTTGTTGAATTAATTCAGCATGTGTTCCTTCTTCTTCAATTCCATTCTCCGTCACGACAATAATTCGATCTGCGTTTTTAATCGTTGCTAAGCGATGGGCAATTATAATCGTTGTCCGATTTTTAGCAAGTTCTGTTAAAGCTGCCTGTATAATGGATTCTGTTTCTGTATCTAATGCCGATGTCGCCTCATCAAGAATGAGTATTGGCGGGTTTTTAAGAAACATTCGTGCAATGGCAATCCGCTGCTTTTGTCCACCGGAGAGTTTTAGCCCTCTCTCACCGACTTCCGTTTCATAACCAGCTGGCAACTCCCGAATAAAATCTTCCATATGGGCTTGTTTAGCAGCCCGATAGATTTCTTCATCTGTAGCATCAAGTTTTCCGTAGGCGATATTTTCCCGCAACGTTCCCGTAAAGAGAAAAACATCTTGTTGGACGATCCCTATTTGTGAGCGCAATGATTTCTTCGTCACATCCCGGACATCCAAGTTATCAATTGTAATCCGGCCTTGATCGACATCATAAAACCTTGGTATAAGTGCACTGATCGTTGTCTTACCTGCCCCAGATGGACCGACAAATGCGACTGTTTCACCCGCATTTATTTTGAAGTCAATCGATCGTAAAACAGGCTCATGTGTTTTTTCATACCCAAAAGTAACTTGTTCAAAGGCAATCTCACCTTGTAAATGGGTTACGGACTTCGCATGTTCGCGATCATTTATTTCTGGCTCTACATCCAGTAAGTCAATAAAGCGTTTAAATCCGGCCATTCCTTTTGGATACATCTCAAGTAATGCACTAATTTTCTCAATGGGTTTAAAAAGAACATTAACAAATAAAATAAATGCCACAAATTCACCATTGGATAATTCTCCATTAAAACTCAACCAAGCACCGTATACGAGTACAACTAATGTCATAAAACGCATCATCATATAAATATTAGCACTAACAAATGCCATCACTTTATAAGCTTTTATCTTCGTTTTCCTAAATCGATTATTGTTTTCGACAAAACGGTCTCTTTCAAATTCCTCATTTGTAAAGGATTGTACAACACGTACACCTGCCACAGCGTCTTCGATTCTGGCGTTTACCCCGGCAATGTTTTCATACATTTCCTTCCATGCTTTACTCATTTGAATATTACTATATGTAATTAAGATGATTAAAATCGGTACGATAAATAAAATGACCATCGCTAATTTTACATTAATGGTAAGCATAATCCAAAAGGCACCGAAAAATGTCATCACAGCAATAAATAAATCCTCTGGCCCATGATGAGCTAATTCCCCAATTTCAAATAAGTCATTTGTAATTCGACTCATAATATGACCAGTCTTTGTATTATCAAAAAAACGATAAGACTGCCTTTGTACATGATTAAATAAATCTTCTCGCATATCGGTCTCAATATTAACTCCAAGCTTATGTCCCCAATAGGTTACGATATAATGCAAAAATGTACTCAAGGAATAGATGAGCAACAAGCCAACACTTGTCAGAATAATAATATTCCAATTACCCCCTGGAAGCAATGTATCGATAAACCATTGGACAGCTACGGGAAATGCTAACTCTAACAGTGCCACAATCAATGCACTTGTAAAATCAATCATAAATAAACGGCGATGTGGCTTATAATATGAAATAAAGCGACGTATCATTTTACACTTCCTTCTTTCCGATCATCAATATTAATAAGAGGCAATACTTATCCCCAAAGTTATGCACATATGCACAAGTGTTCGGCTCTATCTGGTTGTTTTTCTTATTAACAAACTATATATTGATTTCCCCGAAAAACAATCCACTGTATGTGTATAAGTTTTCTGTTTTGTGGATAAGATTCACCTTTATCATATTATGGGCTATCTCCCCCTTGTTTAGGAAATAGCCCATAAAGAATGTTTATTCCTGCTTATCTAATTCTATTGTTGCTGTTTTCTCTTCACCGTCACGATAAAACGTAATCTCAATTTCATCGCCAACTTCTTTATCCTGATAGAGTACCTTCCGTAAGTCAATCGTATCATTGATATCTTGACCATCAAGCTCCGTAATGACATCTAAACGTTCTAATCCACCTTTTTCAGCAGGGGATAATGGTTCAATACTCCAAATATAGATCCCACCTTCTACTTCATTAGGCAGATTTAAACTTCGCTCCCATTCGGATTTTGGTACTTCATCTAATGAATACAATTCAATGCCAAGATAGGGCCGTGTTACATTCCCAGTCTCTTCTAACTCTTGAACGATTGGTTTCGCAGCATCAATTGGAATCGCAAAGCCAATTCCCTCTACAGCTGTTTGATTAATCTTCATCGAATTAATCCCAATGAGCTCTCCTTCAATGTTAATAAGGGCACCACCACTATTACCAGGGTTAATCGCTGCATCTGTTTGAATAACCTCTGCTTGCCAGTCTGCCCGTCCATCCTGGTTAAAATCCATTGGTATGGTCCTTTGTGTTCCACTGATCACCCCTTTTGTAACCGATCCGGAAAACATATGTCCCAAGGGATTTCCAATAGCAATTGCTGGTTCACCGACCTTTAAGGAGTCGGATGACCCCATTTTTATCGCCTTTTCAACTTCCTGATTATTAATTTTTAATACAGCTAAATCAGAAAATAAATCTGCTCCAAGAACCTCCGCCTTGACGTCTGTCTCATCAAATAAGATGACATCGACTTCATCCGCATCTTCGATCACATGATGATTCGTTATAATATAAGCATCAGAACCTTCTGTTTTATAGATGACACCAGAACCCGTACCAGCCTCATCTCCATCCTGTTGTTGCCAGAAGTCCTCTTGCAGCTGAATATTCGTTACCCCGACAACAGCACTTGAGACATCTTCCACAACATCCGTGATTTGTGTTGTCACATCATAATTAACTTGCTCCGTCTTCGTTGTTGCCTGATCATCTAATTCCTGATCTCCACCCGCGTTTTTTGTCGTATTGATAACTTCGGGTATGGCAACTGCGACAATAAGTATACCGACGATTATACCTAGCAGGAGTGGAATGAGCCAGGAACGCTTCTGCTTTACAACGGGGTACTGATTATCTTCCATCATATCACCTCATTATATTCAATTTTACGATCTAAATCATACGTGATGCAGGCCCATAAGAATAAGGTCCTCTATAAACATTAATAACTAAATGAATTTCACAATTACCAAAATCGGCAACATCGATACAATATGTAGTTAAGAGCGGATCAACGAAACTATATGTTGTAGCGATGTTGCACTAAACCAGTATTATGAAATTCATTAAACTAGCTGACTTCAAATATTGGCGTTGGCTTCATTGGATCTGTGTCAAACAAGTCCATTTCGATACCACGTTCTCGCAATATATTATCAACGGACATTCTGGCCAAGTCTTTCATATTGTTATCTTTACTTAAATGGGCTAAATAAATACGCTTTGTTTGATTTCCAATAATATCACATAGTGCTAAAGCGCAATCTTCATTCGACACATGACCAGAGTCTCCTAAAATTCTTCGCTTCACACTCCATGGATATCGCCCCATACGCAACATTTCGACATCATGGTTTGCCTCAAAAATATAAGCATCAGCATTTTCCACCGTTTTTTTGATCCGATCTGATACATAACCTAAATCAGTCACAAGAGCGACTTTCTTATTGTTATTATGGAAAGTGAAAAACATCGGCTCGACAGCATCATGTGACACACCAAAGGATTCTACATCGATGTCACCAAATGTCTTCGTTTCCCCAATTTCAAAATGGCACTTTTGATCGAGTGATAACTTTCCAAGTGATCCCTCCATCGCTTGCCATGTCTTTCGATTCGCATAAATCGGTAAATTATACTTTCGTGCAATAATACCTAACCCTTTTATATGGTCTCCATGTTCGTGTGTCACCAATATACCTGTCAGTTTTGCAGGATCTACATAAACCTCACTAAACAAGCGATCTAATTGCTTGCCACTTAATCCTGCATCAACAAGCAATCTCTCTCGATCTGATTCAATATAAAAGGCATTCCCCGAGCTTCCTGATGCTAACACACTAAATCGTAATGCCACGCTAATCCCCCCGGTCAATTTCTAACAACTTTTCTTCTAGTACTTTTAAGGTTTCTTTCCGTACCTCTTTATGGTCCACAATCGATTCGATCTTTTCTATATTATTGGTGAAAACTGTTTCGATAAAATCAACCTCATCATTGGAAAAGACCCAGCCTTCAATTGCGTTTACAAAATAATCCCGTTCATCATTGACGGTTACTTTCCATGCAGGTACAAAGACTTGTACACCACTTGGTTTAGGTGCTCTCGTATGAAAGCCAATATCAACTTTCGTGATCTCTTCACCAGTCCGTAATTCATTCGCATTGTATAATATTTCGATCGCTTTAATTGGCTTTATTAATGAACTTTTATCTTGCCGCGCATCTTCTTCACCTAACATCGTTTGTGTGTAGAATTCCATCTCATCGTCATCATTTAAATAAACGACAATCATACCATTTTGGTTAAAATATATAGGTCGATCATTTTTCACCTGAAAAAAGATTAGTATATTCGCCTCTTTATTCCAATTCCAGTACATATAATCATCGGGAAATGCAAACGTTTTTTTGGCAAAATCCTCAATTGTCTCATTTGATGCATCAGATGGGAGTTTCTTCGGCCTTTTGAAGACAGATACGACTAAGGTTTTATCTACAATCACCGTTTGCTGATTTTTAAAACCATCATATTTATGAAAGTCGTCTTCTTCAAACACCTTTTCTTGTACAGAAATATAAGGTTCTTTTGCTTGCTCCTCTGGCAATTCGGGAATAACAATCTGATCTTCTTTAAGTTGTTCTTCAACGGTTGATTCCGATCGTTCTAATATATCTTTATCCGCATCCTCTTGTTTTTCAAGAAGTTGAACAAGTAAATAGATATTTAAGATGAGAAAGCTGAGAATAAACAGTGTTTTTATTTTCCCCCATTGCATCCTCAACTACCTCCCTTTTTATAACTATTTAACTCTTCAACTTTAATTTCCTGCCATTCATCATTGTATTTCACATACCAGCTAGGATCTAGCATGACACTATATGAAGCTTGTTCTGAATAGGTCAATTTATAACCGACTCGAATATCTTGGATACTTGATACTTTATAATGATCATTGTTTTCTAAATAATAACTAATTTCTTTTCCTGAAGGCAAAGATACCGCTTCACTTGTAAGTAAGTTATTTAAACTAAACAATGGACGTTTGTACGCGTGTAATTCCTGGTTAAACCATTCCTGTTCAATGACAGTTAGGCCACTACCATTATAGACAGGATAATCGTCATATTTCATTTGGTACCGAATCAAGTCAGCATTCGCATCGATTTCTTCCAGGAAGTATTTATCTGTCCATCCTTTATGCCCATTTATATTTCCAAGGCTCTGGTCTAACAGTTCCATGGCATCTTTATGCTCTTTGTTAGAATGGATGGGGTTAACGAATTCCATACTTCCACCATCATTTAAAATCTCCATTCCCCTCTGCCCATCCGTATAATAGGCTTCTCCAGCATTCAGATTTACCGAAGACGGATTACTAAATAACGCATTAATTAATAAATCCGTATCGATATGATCAACGGCAAAAGAACGAGCTTTCATTTCTGGCTCCTCTACTGGCAAGTAAATAGGGAAATGACCATTGTTCAGAACCATAAATTCACTTAACTCTAAATCCTCCGCCATATATCCCCTAAGAGAGTTGTATAATTTTGAATCTCTCACAACAGCGGTAACTTCCTTCCGGTCATCAGTCGATATAAAATGTACATTTAAGACGGATTCTGATTGATTAAGTGTGATAAACATCCGCTGGAAGGACCAATCCGGTAATGTAGCTTCCGCATCTATTTTAAAGGAACTTTTAATCACCTCGACCGGCATTGCCGTTGGAAAGATGACCTCTACTTTTATATCATCCATAGGGGGACCATCAGCCACATTTGTTTTAACATCATCGAGTGCCCATTCTTGCATTTCATGATAGAGTTCCTTATCCGCCGATTGTTCCGAAAATCCATAATAACGATCATGATTATGAAATATAATCGACTTCGGTTCAATCATGCGATGTTTCGTTTCTTCCTGGCCACCCAAATCAACTTCATTCACATATTCTGACGTTGCCTTATGGATTGTGTCTTGTTTAGGTTGATTATTAGACAAAGCTAAGGTAAGTACCAGACTAATCACAACTAGGAAGATGAGTATATACGTTTTTACGGTTTCAATATTCATGATCGGCCCCTCCGCCTCTTATTTATTAGCGGCAGTGTGAATAAAATTGTCGTTCCTTTACCTTCCGTTCCTTCAACCCAGATTCTACCATAATGGGCCTCAACAAGATCCTTGGTAATCGCTAATCCCAGACCAGATCCACCTAACTGTCTCGTTCGAGCTCGATCGGATCGATAGAAGCGTTCAAAGATTTTATGTCGTTTATCGTAGGGTATCCCTAATCCTTCATCTTCAATACGGATTAACAGTTCACGATTTCGATTTGGGATTTGACTTACTTTAAACCGGATGACGCCACCTTCTGGTGAGTATTTAATCGCATTAGAAATGATGTTATCTAGTACTTGGCTCATCTTATCTTCATCTAGCCAAACATAATACTCCTTTGAAGGTAACTCTCTTTCGAAGATAATATTATCCTCCAAATTCATTTCAAAGCGCTCGATCACACTATCGAAGTATCCGACAAATTCTGTCCGTTTTCGATGTAATGAATATTCCTTATGATCCATTCTTGACAATTGGAGAAGGTCATTCACGAGCCGTATCATACGTTCTGTTTCATTTTGGGTCACACGGAGGAACCGTGGTGCAATTTCCTTATCCTCCCACGCCCCATCCGAAAGCGCTTCAAGGTAACTTCGCATCGTCGTTAGCGGTGTTCTTAGTTCATGCGACACATTCGAAACAAATTCACGGCGTTCATGTTCCATCTTTTCTTCTTCCGTTACGTCACTTAGTACCGTTATAAACCCTGTTACTTGATTATCTTCAGCATAGATAATTGAAAAATTAGCCCGAATAAGGTAAATATCATCATCACTTAGATCGATGATAATCGACCCACTCGTTTCCAAATCATTAATATCAACAATTCGATCTTCAATATTCAGGAGATCCAATAATGGAGAGCCCATTAATTTATTTGGGTTCTGACCAATTAACTTCCCTGCTGAATCATTAATCAGCGTCACTTGTCCATCTTTATCTGTAGCGATAACACCTTCTGACATACTAGCTAAGACGGAACTGAGCTTTTGCTTTTCCTTCTCTACCGCTGCCATGGAGTATTTAAGTCGATCATTCAAATTATTAAAGGTATCTGCTAACTGACTAATTTCATCGGACCCATACACATTTACCTTCTGGGTGAAATCCCCCTCTGCCATTGTTAATGCTTGCTGCCGCATTTCAATAATCGGCTTTGTAAAAGCACGAGCAACTAAAATACCTAAAATTGCCGAGACAGTAATTGCTAAAAGAGATCCCTGAATAATAATTCGATTAATATTCTGAACCTGATCATATACCTCTTCAAGTGATGCCTCGAGGTAAATAATCCCGATCACACTCTCATCTTTATCATAGATCGGATCAGCTCTCACATAAATTTGCTCTCCCGTATCATCTTTTAAAAGTGTAGTGTCAATTGATGAACCGTATAAAAATGCCTTCTGAACATTGTCATCGATTGTCTTCTTTCCAATCAGATCGTTGATCGTATAGTCATTTGTTCCAATTACACGTCTTTCGCTATTGATCACTTGTAGGCTTGTAATTGGATTTGTATCGATATCTGCCACAATCCCTTGCACATCTTCCTCGAGGGTTGAGGCGTCTTCATCCTCAGACCTTTCCTCATTAAACGCATCCGTTAAATTGTAATTCAACAAGTCCACTCGGTCACTAACAGACCCCTTAAAAGCATCTAATAATTCGGTCTCGAGCTCACGCACAAAATATGAACCGATCAACTGGACCGCGATGAGCAACAATAATATATAGATAATAATAAATTTAAATTGTATCGAGCGAAAAAAACCAACCTTTTTCATTGTCGTTACTCCCGTTCAGGAGTTCGCAAATAATACCCGACACCCCGACGCGTAATAATCCATGTTGGGCTACTTGGGTTCTCCTCAATTTTTTCACGGAGTCTTCGGACGGTTACATCAACTGTGCGAACATCTCCAAAATAATCATAACCCCATACTGTTTCAAGTAAATGTTCACGTGTCATCACTTGACCAATATGGCGAGCTAAATAATGCAATAATTCATATTCACGATGGGTTAAATCAATATGTTCCCCATCTCTTGACACCGAGTAAGCATCAGGGTGAATCACAAGATTGTCAATAACAATATCTTTCGTTGTTTTAACCGTCGTATCGGGTGTTTCTTGTCGTCGTATATTTGCTTTCACTCTGGCGATTAATTCACGATTACTAAATGGCTTTGTCACATAGTCATCCGCTCCAAGTTCAAGACCTAACACTTTATCGATCTCTGAATCTTTTGCGGTTAACATGATAATTGGCATCGTCTGTGTTTTCCGAATCTCTCGACAAACTTCATTCCCATCTCGCTTCGGGAGCATAATATCCAATAAGATCAAATCAGGTTCTTCAGCTTCTGCAAGTTCAATTGCTTCGTCTCCATCATATGCACAAATAACTTCATATCCTTCTTTTTCAAGATTGAATTTTAGAATATCGGCGATCGGTTGTTCGTCATCGACTACTAATATTTTAGTACTCATTTTTCCACTTCCTTTGTTTATTTTCCCACGGAACTTCATATTATTGCTTGTATGCGTATATAATCATGTTTTATATTTATTTGATTGTTGTTGATTACCTTCCCGTTTAGCATCGCTTTATAAAAATATCTTACCTTCAAGCATACCAGTAATAATTAATATTGTCAGTATATAAAAACCTTAGCTACATGCGATCCGTATCATACGCAAGTCGAAAACATGTGCTCCAGCCCTTACACGGCAAGATGCTGCTACGATAACAGCTACCTTCATTGTAAAAAAATCCGATGAAGATAGCTTGTGGAAGCATCCTCATTCGGATTTCTCTTTATACTTGAATGGGTGTCGGGGGTATATCGTTTGATTGATAGCGATGATCTAAATCAACAAATTTATTATATTCCTTCACAAATGCTAATTCAATCGTACCTGTCGGCCCGTTTCTCTGTTTTGAAATAATGATTTCAATTATGTTTTGCTGTTCTGATTCTTCATCATAATAATCATCACGATATAAAAAGCCAACAATATCAGCATCTTGCTCTAAACTTCCCGACTCACGTAAGTCGGACATCATGGGGCGTTTATCCTGTCGCTGTTCGACACCCCGTGATAATTGCGAGAGTGCAATTAATGGAACTTCTAACTCTCGCGCCAGTCCCTTTAAAGAACGTGAGATTTCGGATACTTCTTGTTGCCGGTTTTCCTTAGAATTATCGCTTCCTTGAATCAATTGTAAATAATCAATGATAATCATGCCAAGACCATGTTCTTGTTTGAGACGCCGGCATTTTGACCGTATCTCATTGACACGGATTCCTGGAGAGTCATCAATAAAAATACCCGCATTGGAAAGACTACCCATAGCCATCGTTAACTTTCCCCAGTCATCTGGTTCAAGTTTCCCTGTTCGCAATCGCTGTGAATCAATATTTCCTTCCGCACAGAGCATCCGTGATACAAGTTGGTCTGCCCCCATCTCTAAACTAAAAATCGCTACATTTTCTTCCGTCTTTGTTGCTACGTTTTGGGCAATATTGAGTGCAAAGGCAGTTTTACCAACGGATGGCCTCGCCGCAATAATAATTAAATCATTCTTTTGAAATCCAGATGTCATTTGATCCAAATCCCGATAACCTGTGGCTACACCAGTTACCCGTGAATCACTTTGGTGTAAGATTTCAATATTATCATATACATCAATAAGAACATCCTTAATAGCTTTAAAAGACCCGGCATTATTCCGACTAGACACTTCCAAGATATTCTTTTCGGCTTCATTTAAAAGGTCCTCTACTTCGCCCTCTTTATCAAACGTCGTCGTGACAATATCTGTTGCCGTCCGAATCAAGCGTCGTAATAGCGATTTTTCCTCAACAATTTTACTATAATATTCAATATTTGCCGCTGTCGGTACACTACTCGCTACATCTGTCAGATAAGAAACCCCGCCCGCTTCATCAAGAACTTGTTCGTTCGATAATAAAGTTGTGACAGTTACAAGATCAATTGGCTCTCCTTTATTAGAGAGAGTCATCATCGACTGAAAGATACGCTGATGACTTGCCCGGTAAAAATCTTCCGCAAGTAGAATCTCTGATGCTGCGGAGAATGCTCCAGGCTCAAGAAATATTGCCCCAATTACTGCTTGCTCTGCTTCGATATTATGTGGTGGCGTACGGTCATTCCATGCTTGGCTCATCCTCAAACCTCCTTGATAGAAAAGACTTCCTTATGCTCTTATCATGGTCCTCTTATTTCTTCTCGGAGACCTGAACAGTTATCGTACCTGTCACCTCAGGATGAAGCTTAACAGGCATTTTCGTCACTCCTAGTGTTCGAATTGGTTGGTCAAGCTCGATATTTCTCCGATCAACTTGATGTCCATATTCTTTCTTTAATTGTTCGGCTATTTGTTTATTCGTAATGGAGCCGAATAGTTGACCAGCTTCACCTGCTTTAGCTGATAATTCTACGGTGATTTTATCTAATGCTTCTTTTAATGCTTCAGCACGTTCCTTTTCTTCTTGTTCAAAACGGGCACTTTTTTGTTTCTTTGTTTTTAAGGCCTTTATATTTCCTTGTGTTGCTTCCTCAGCTAAATTGTTCTTTATTAAATAATTACGTGCATACCCTACAGATACCTTTACAATATCACCTTTAACTCCTTGCCCTTTTACATCTTTTAATAAAATTACTTTCATGATGAATCGCTCCCCTCAAAATATTCCTTTAATATATCGACTAATAATATTTTTGCCTCGTCGGTTGTAACTTCTTCTAACTGTGTCGCTGCATTTGTTAAATGTCCGCCACCTTTTAATTTCTCCATAATCACTTGGACGTTAATATCTCCTAGTGAACGTGCACTAATACCAATCTTACCATCATTTCGTTCAGAAATAACGAATGATGCATTGATACCAGTCATCGTTAATAGTGTATCTGCCGCCTGTGCGATTAATATTTGATCAAAAACTTGGCCCTCTGTTGCCTTCGATACGGCTATTTCCTCATAATAAAGTTCTGCACGTTCGATTAATTGACTACGTCTCACATAAACCCCGAGATCCTCTTTCATAAACCGTTGTACTAAAACAGTGTCAGCACCTTTTGAACGTAAATATGAAGCAGCATCGAATGTACGGGAACCTGTTCGTAATGTGAAGCCTTTCGTATCGACGATAATGCCGGCCAATAATGCTGTTGCTTCAAGCATTTTAAGTCTTAAGTTCTTAGGCTGGTATTCCAGTAGTTCCGTTACGAGTTCTGCCGTCGATGATGCATATGGTTCCATATAAACTAATGTCGGATTATCAATAAAGTCTTCTCCACGTCGATGATGATCAATAATCACTTTATAATTAGCACGTTTCAGAAGTTCAGGATTAGCAACCATTGATGGTTTGTGTGTATCAACAACAACGACAAGGCTTCGACTGGTGATGATCTCCTCGGCTTTATCTGGAGTAATAAAATGTTGCCAGATTTCCTCTTCCTTCTTCATCGCTTTGACAATCCGATAGATGCCCGTATTTACATCATCAGGATCAAAGACAATATGACCTTCAACATCATTGGATTTAGCAATATTTAAAACACCAATTGCCGCTCCCAATGAATCCATATCTGGTGATTTATGCCCCATAATAATTACCTTGTCACTTGCTTTCACAAGTTCCTTTAATGCGTGTGATATGACTCTTGCCCTCACGCGTGTTCTCTTCTCCATTGGGTTCGTCTTTCCGCCATAGAAGCGAACTTTCCCGCTCTCCTCTTTAATGGTCACTTGGTCACCACCACGTCCTAGAGCTAAATCGAGACTTGATTGTGCAATCTCGCCAAGCGTTGGTAGTAACGTACTTCCTAGCCCGATCCCAATACTAAGAGTGAGAGGGTTTTTCTGATCCTCGGCAATGTCTAGCTCCCGAACTGTATCGAGAATACCAAACTTGGTTTGCTCTAAATCTTCAAGAATCGATTGCGTAAAAATCGCCAAAAATCGATCTTGTGATGTCCGCTTCAAATACACACCATGTTCATTAGACCAACTGTTTAATACAGACGTGACGTTTGAGTTTAGCTTACTCTTTACTGTATCATCCATGTTCTGGGTAATCTCCTCATAATTATCTAGATAGATGATGGAAATCACTGTCTGTTGATCCTCATACAAGGTTTTAATTTCCGAATAACTTGTTTGATCAAGTAAATAAAGAATTTGCTCTTCCTTTTTTACCATGGTCTCAAATACAAAGTCATCCAACTGAAAGCTAATCTGATCATTATCCTCTTGGATGAGCGTAACTAAATTATCAGACAAGTTATTTAAAGATTGACCAACTAATGTTTCTTCACTAATAAATTCGTTCATATAGGGGTTAACCCATTCAACTTGATATTCCTCATTAAATAAAATGATACCTATTGGCATTTCTAATAAAGTCTCTGCACCAACCTTTTCTAAGCGATGCGAGAGCGTTGATATATATTCTTCTGTTTCATTCAGTAATTTTCGTTCTGTCCGAAGACTATAATAGAAGGATGCCACTAAAAACAATGTCATTAAGAGCCCTAGTATCCACTGGTTAATCCATATGACAATAACTAAAATAACCGACAATGAATAAATAACCCATAGATGACTGCTGAATATTCGTTTACTTTGTGATTCTGACATAGCATGTACCCTCCTTCTACCTCAATTCAATCGTGTCCTGTTATTTTTCCTTATCCCCATTCACAATTCGACTCCTTAACCCAAAACCGATATCAATTATACCGATAATTCTTATAAAATAAACGAGAAGGAACGGGAATAATATGGTTACCACAACACTGATGATCGGTATTACTTTAGACCACTTGCGATGATCCCAATAAAAGAATATAAAAGATAGCCCCTGTAAAGATAGGATGAATCCTACTAAGAATGAAAAGTTGTTTACCGTAATAGAGAGAAGTCCATCTGGATCAAGATCCATAAAAGACGTTACTAATAGAATGAAATACACCCAAACGATAGCTACAGGGAAGTTCAGCATCCGGAATGGTGGGAAATGCATTTCTTTTGACTGTAACCGGTTCATGACCTTATAAGCGCCCCACTGACTTAGGAATGCGATTATAATGCCGGCAATAGCAATTCCTACCGGGATGAGATTCTTTACTTGGGATAAGCTTTCTTCAATTAAAGCTAGTCCCTCTTCCCCTGTCTGATTAAATCCATATTTTTCTAATAGTTGCTCACTTAACTCCACAGATTCACCTAAAACCGTATCCATTTCTGCTGCAAAGTCAACCTGTAAAAGTAATTGTGCAAATAGAAACACGAGTAGTAATCCGACAATAAACCCCATTGATCCACGGACCCATGTTTCGTATGCACTCGAACGGTGATGAAGTGCTGAGCCGATCATAATCCCACCTATCCCTGACAAGATCGTCAGCGGTAGAGTGAATGCCGTAGCAAAAAACAAACTCAATAAAATAATAGCCCCAAACATAACGAGCGATGGACGCCAATCATATTTGGATGCATAGATAATAAAGGGTATTGGCAATATAAACAGCCCTAACACTATGAAAAATGGCATGAAAATCGTGATCAATATGAGTACTATATATATAGCCGACAACATAGCGCCGTCTGTTACTTCTCTAGTTTGATTCATAATCCACCTCTATCATTAATAACTTCCTTATCCTGATATGATAACACGACTTCTGTAGAACGGTGTGTCGAATGAGGAGGTATAAAGTATTTCCTGGGGAATAAACACCTTTTATGCTATGGTACGTTAGAATGAGGGGTTCTTTTGGTCTAGTCTATAAGCGCATTTTCACTTCCATACGATGATTATACGTTGCCTCTTCACAGGATCATGTGAGAATACTCCTAAATTATCCACATTTAAATGGTTGTCTCTGCTAATTTTAAGTATAATAGAGGGCATTGACTATATTACACATAAGGATGAAAATAATGATTTTTTGGCAGACCTTTTTAGATAGTATCAAATTACCTAATAAAAAAGCTTTATTTAGATTAAACCGGATCGGTATGGATGTTGTCGTTATTTATTTAGCGATCCTATTATTATTCGTTTCCATTCCATCACTCATAGAGCAAGTGTCGAACCCTAGTGGAGTGGGTGCAAATATGAGCTTGTTCTTTCTTATGATTTACTTTTTCATCTTTTATTATTTACCCTTACTGATCATTGTATTTTCTTTCCTATCTTTAATCGCTTATCTAGGAACCGGACTAGCGAAATTAATGAAACGAAAACTACGCTTTGCAATCTTATGGAAGATGAGCGCATTTGCAACAACTGTACCCTTTGCAATATATACAATGATCGCCCTATTCTTCCCCATTAAAAACCTATTCTTATGGGTCTCCTTATTGTACACCGTTATCCTCTTGATTAAAATGATTTCTATTTACCCAAAGCGAAGAAGTCGTCCAAATCGATAGCTCCCTTTATAGTGGGAGCAAGCTGTTTTCCTCATAAAAAGAGAAAAAACCCCAAATCCAGTATTCTATAAATATATAGCTGGATTTAAAGGTTTTTTAAATTATTCTGTAACAAAAGGTAACAACGCCATTGTACGTGCACGTTTGATTGCCTTTGTAAGTTTACGTTGATACTTTGCAGATGTTCCTGTTACACGACGTGGAAGAATGTTTCCCCGTTCTGAAACGAAACGTTTTAGCAAGTCAACTTCTTTATAGTCGATATGTGTAATGCCATTTGCTGTGAAATAGCATACTTTACGTCGTCTTGGACGACCGCGACGAGCTCCCATAAATACCCCTCCTTACTTATGAATTAATGCTCTTTTTCTAGAATGGCGTTGACTACTAGCGTGTGTCTACGTAGCCTACCCCTTCCATATAACTGTTTTCTGTATTCTATATTTTAATGTGCAATTGTGTGTGTATTTTATACATGCGCATAGAGTATATTACCTAATTTATGATCAGATGTCAACTACTTCAATCCATTTAAACAGCTAAAACCTCCACTGTTGATCGTGGAGGTAAGCAAATGAATTAGTAATGACAGATAATCCTATCTATTTATCCTACACATTAGCTTTAGGCTGCTTCGTAAATACTGCCATACTAGCTGCAACAAGTAAGAGTATGGCTGATATGATGTATGCCATTCCGTAGCCACCTGTTGAGTCAATAATACGCCCAGCCATGATCGGTCCGATAAGTCCCCCTACGCCCCATGCCGTAAAGATTAGACCATAGTTTGTACCTGCATATTTAAGTCCAAACCAATCCCATGTTGTTGCTGGAAATAGAGCAAGTAAGGCTCCATAGGTTGCGCCGGTGACAATCGCCCCGATCGTCAACATCATCCCTGATGTATATGTAATAAAGGCAAACATATTGACTGCTTGAATAACAAATACGAGGATAAGGGTGTTTGTCCGACCAATCTTATCAGATATAATACCCGTTATAATTCGTCCTCCAGCGTTACCAACAGCTAATAAAGCTGCAAATAAAAATCCAGCCTCTAACCCTCCTTGTTTTTTGGCGATAACAGCTACATGTCCAATAATAATCAAACCGGCAGATGCTGAAAACGCATACATAATCCAGAGAGACCAAAACTGAACCGTCTTCATCATTTCACGTGGAGTAAATTCATTCTGAACTGATGTGCCAACAGATTGCTTACTTTTCGTTTGTTTGGGCTTTGGGGGATCGCCACCTAACGGAATCCAATCTGCAGGTGGGGATTTCATGACAAAGGATAGCCCAATGATTAGAATGGTAAAAAATATACCAAGATAATAAAAGGCATTCGCAACACCAAAGTTACCAAGAAGGTAATTGGATAACGGTGAAACATACACCGCAGCAAGACCATAGCCAGAAACTACAATCCCAGTAATCGTTCCTCGCAAATGGGGTTTAAACCACTTTGCTGCTGTCGGTGTTGGTGCAGCATAACCAAAACCCATCGCTGCACCAGCTACGATACCAAAGCCGATGACAAGCCCAGCAACGCTTAGTGTCATACCTGCAATAGCAAAACCAATACCAATTAAAACACCTGATATAATCAATAACAATCGTGGACCAAGACGATCAAGCATAATACCTGCTGGAACCATAAATAAGGCGAATAAGATAATCGCTACACTATAAGGTAATGCTGTTTCTGTTGCTGTGAAACCAAGTGTATCTTGGAGTTCTTTAGCAAAAACACTCCAAGCATAAAGCACCCCTAAACAAAGATTGATCGCTGTACCGGATACAACAACCCCCCAGGCGTGTGTGTTATTTTGCTCTGGAATTTGTAATTCTGTCTTCAGTTGAGTCAATAAACTTCCCCCTTTGTGATCTACTTTTTGTTTTTAACTAGATTCAAGCTTGTTGGATCGAATACAACGTAAGAACCCCGCTTGGAAATAATTGCGGGGTCTCTTCATGGTACAATTCAATAATTTTTGTGAAATAATTGATGCCGGTAATTTCTATCACTCTGTAATTTTACTATTCCTCCGTTGGTTCATCACTTCCACGGTAGCGTTTGTATGGTAATAGGTTCCAGGTCCGATACTCTAAATCTTCACCATAAATCGGTTGAGGTGAATCCTGTAGAATCCTTTGAGCTACCTCCAATTCGCGCCCTGCTTCTGCTTTATCTTGATACATGAATTCGTCGGAAGCAGCCACTGAAGCTTGCTCTACCTTTTCCTCTAAATCTTGGATGACCATCTCTTGTTGAGATTGCACTGCTTCGCGGGCCTCCGTTATCCAGCTAGGCTGTAGATTACGGTTGACATCCCCGATACTACTATATTCTTCAAATATGTCTCGATAAATACGATCCGCATTTAAACGAACATCCATATTAACCGTTTCTAAATCCGTATTCGTCAATTCCTCCAATGTCAATGGTTTACGGCGCTTTCGCCCCCCCAAAGCGTTCAACTCTAAGTAAAATGGAAACATACTTGTAATTGTCTTCCCGACAGGAGAGATCGATTCGTTATGCTCGTCAAGCCCCTTAGGTTGAATCCCTTGCAAGGCAATTCGCGCCGATTCAGGTCGAACAATTTCCTTTGGAGGCATAATGCCGTGGCGTAGCATTTCTCGAATACCTGTACCTGAAATATTAATACGGTACTGCTCATCATGTGGACAAGACTGACCTGTCGATGGATTATTACAGCGTGTACAGTAAAATACTTCGTGGAATAATCGAATATCAATCCCTAATTCTTCAGGATCGAATTCATCAAAGATTGTATGACTCGCATACTTATCGTAGTAATCGCCGATTCCAGCATGATCTCGGCCGATCAAGGCATGCGTACAACCATAGTTCTTCATAATCAAGGCATGTAGGACCGTTTCACGAGGGCCTGCGAAAATATACGTTACCCTTAACGGTGCAAGAATTGAGCGTCCTTTAGGATAATAGTTATCCAGAACACTTCGATAGGAGAGCATCCGGAATTCATGACGCGTATATTCACGTTTAGCCATCTCAACTAGTGGCTGAAGCAACAAACCATCAATCTCTTCTAATGCATTCTTATGGATATATTCATGACCCCGATGGAGTGGATTAGCACCCGTTATGAACCCAGCAGCTGAGCGAAACTTTTTCTCATCATAAAATTCCCTCCATGTATCTTTTGGTTCGAGTCTTAGTTTTTCAAATGGTCCCCAATCAACACGTCGTAGTAATTTAATTGGCCCCCCTAAAGCAATATCGCCCATTCTCCGGTATACTGCATCAACACCTGGATGATTCCGATCCGTCGTTCCAAATAAGTGTGAAGCTCGGTAGTCTTTATCATATGAAAAGATATCATTCAGTGAAAGAATAGCAATTGGGTCTTTATTCTCATCCGCTAATGTGACATCATCACCGACGGCGAGTGCCTCCACAACGACTCGATTACGTTCACCTGTAGGAGCAAAACTAAGAGGTACAGGCCAAACAAGCCCATTATCCAAACGGCCTTTACTTAGTACCGACTTGTAATTAACTTCATCCATAAACCCTTCATTCGGAGATAAAACCCCTGTTGCGATCATTTCTACCGTGATTACCGCTTCCATGTCAATCATAATCATTGGTAATTGCTCAGCTCTTATAAGCTCATCATCCAACTCTTTTCCTGTTAATACTTGGTCAACCAACTTACCACCGTGTGGCTGTTGCGGATAATTCGCAAACTTTCCCTCTTTTGTACCCATCGTTTTTTGATTCATCAATTTTCCTCCTCGTTTCATTTTGTGCCCTTTGCCATTGCTCCAGTTCAAATGAACCCAACACCTCCATCGGAATCCATTGACCAATTGCTTTTCTGAATCATTCGTCTAACGGGACTCTATCATGATGAGCCGCTCCCTTTTGTCTACGTATTTTACCAGGATGCTCATATATCCACTTTCATCTGTTTCTCAAACGGATAAGTCCTTGATTTTCGCATTTATAGTACTAGGTGTTGTTCTTCATTACAACAAACTGGAAACGCTTACATTTACCCCGTAATATAAACCACGCATAATAAGCGCATCGATATTCGGGAAGGTGCAATGTGAATTATATTAGTTAATTCTGAACTGTAAGTATATGGCCATTGAAATAAAAAGTCAAGAACACTTCTTAACCTAAGTTTATGGTTTCCATATTCAAAAACATGCTACATCACGACGTTATGATACATCAATATCGAAAGATAAAGGACATTAACATAAAAAGACAAACCCAACAATCTGTTTGCCTTTATGATTTATTGATTAAATTTTGGCGATTTTTATTTTCTTTATTTGGTAACCTTCGATATCCTCAACGATAAATTGATAACCGTCACGCTCGATTATCGTTCCCCTTGCTGCATCTATATTTTCCATGAAAACCCAGCCACCAATAGTATCAATTCCATCACCATATAAGTCTATACTTAATAAATCGTTAATTTCTTCTATTTGTAACTTACCTGATACCACTATAATATTATTATCCTTCTTTTCAATCAATGAGCTTTCATTGCTATCAAATTCATCACGAATATCCCCAACAATTTCCTCCAAAATATCTTCCACTGTTACAAGACCCGCGGTTCCACCATATTCATCATTCACAATTGCCATATGAATACGTTCCTTTTGCATTTTAAGTAGAAGTTGCTTTATCTGGGTTGCTTCAGATACATGAATAATAGGACGAATATATTTGTCGATCGATGTAGGCCGATCTTTATTAAATTGGCCGGTAAACACTTCTTTTAAATTTACTAGTCCTATAATATTATCTTTATCCCCATCAGCAACAGGGTATCTAGTAAATTGACCATCATGTACGACCTCAACATTAGCATCGAAGCTATCTCCTTTAAAAAAACAGAACATTTCTGTACGTGGGACCATAATTTCCTTTGCTAAACGTTCATCAAATTCAAAGACATTGTTGACATATGTCATTTCAGACTGATTGATTTCACCACTCTTATAACTTTCCGAAAGAATGAGTCGCAATTCTTCCTCCGAATGGGCAATTTCATGATCCTTCGCTGGTGTAAATCCAAATAAACGAATAAACTGGCGTGCTGATCCATTCAATAACCAAATAAATGGATACATCATTTTATAGAAAAAGATCAATGGTTTAGCCAAAGACAACGTAACAGCTTCCGCTTTTTGAATAGCAATTATCTTCGGCGCCAATTCACCAATCACTACATGTAAATATGTTATTGCAAAAAAGGCAATGGCAAACGACAAAATTGAAGTAACTGTCGCATTCAAGCCAAGTTGAACAAATAATGGACCTAGCAGACGCATCACTGTTGGCTCCCCTAACCAACCCAATCCTAATGCCGTAACCGTTATACCTAATTGACAGGCAGATAAATAGCCATCCAGATTATCGGTCAGCTTTTTAGCATGGATCGCTCGTTTGTCCCCAGATTCTACTAAGTAATCAATGCGTGTTGATCGAACTTTTACGATTGCAAATTCGGCTGCGACAAAGAATGCTGTCAACAATATCAATAGAGCGACCATCAGTAAATTAACAATTGTCAATTCGTGTCCTTGTATTTATAAACACAAGGACTTCACCTCCTACTTACTCTCAAAGTAGCCCATTCATTCCTATTTATACACCCTTGCGTAGATGTGCCAGTACATGGGACTGATTGTATAACGCCATGATCTGGATTGCATATTGGGCCAGATATGGCTTTACCCTTCCATTAGCATCACCTATTTCCCTTGTTTAATGATGTTCGAAGCAAATTTAAATGTAGGTTTTAAAATGATAGCATCGCCAAATTAAATATAATCTTCGCTTTTGATTCCTCGTATTGAATAATGATGCGGACTGTACGATATACCTTACACCCTTTTATAGCATTCTCAATAAAAAACCGCAAAAAAATACCGCCAAATTATAATCACTAAGTTCGATCATTCCATCACACAATGGAATAAAGGACTTAAAGATTATATCTGACAGTAATGACGTGCTTTGTTTCATTTTCGCATGAAATCACATACACACATATATGACTTCTTACACACTTATTACACACTAATAAAACACACAGTTATATAACTTTACTTAAGTTCATTATGCCGTTACATCCCTATTTATATCTCAGGGGCTAGAACGGTAAATCATCATCAGAAATATCAATAGGCTCTCCATCATTTTTAAATGGATTGTCCTGTTGTTGGTTTTGATTCTGATTCTGATTCTGATTCTGATTTTGGTTTTGATTCTGGTTATAACTTTGATTTGATTGATGTCCTGATGGACTTTGGCCCCCACCTTGTGAGGAGTTTTTTGGCTCTAAGAATTGAACACTATCTGCAACAACTTCTGTTACATAGACAGTCTTACCATCTTGTCCCTCATAGGTACGTGACTGTAATCTGCCATCAACACCTATCATGCTACCCTTTTTCATGTAATTAGCAAGGTTTTCCGCCGGTTTACGCCAAACTACACAGTTAATAAAATCAGCATCACGGTTCCCTTGTTGATTTGTAAAAGGTCGATTGGCCGCTACTGTAAAGTTAGCTACCGCCACACCATTTGGTGTATAGCGTAAATCAGGATCCCTTGTTAACCTGCCGACAATAACGACACGATTTAACATCAGAACCACTCCTTATTTATTAATCATCCAGTCGAACTACCATATGACGAACGATATCTTCTGAGAACTTAGCTAAACGGTCAAACTCATCAATTGCTGCTTGATTACTCGTAAAGGTAAGCAATACGTAGAATCCATCGCGATAATCGTTAATTGGATATGCAAAACGACGTTTACCTTTTTCTTCTACTTTTTCAATCTCCGCTTCGTTATCAGTAAGAACATTATTAAAACGTTCTATTAAAGCTGTATGAGCTTCCTCTTCGATATCTGGGCGGATGATATACATGATTTCGTATTTTCTTTTCATCCGGTACACCTCCTTTTGGTCTTGGCGGCCCTTATGATTTAGTTTTCGCACTTTGATACGATGATCGTATCCGCTACTTCACTATTCGGGCAAGGAGTAATTTAATATTCATTACTCGCAAGATTTAATTATACCTAATACTGCTGAAAATAACAACTATTATTTAACTCTACCGCCAAACAATAACAAAGATTCTTTATTATACGTTGAACCGAAACAGAATAACGTCCCCATCTTCTACAATGTATTCTTTACCCTCTTGGCGTACACGTCCATTTTCACGGGCTTGGGCCATCGATCCCGCATCCATTAAATCGTTATAGGCAACCGTTTCTGCACGAATAAATCCACGTTCAAAATCAGAGTGAATTATTCCAGCTGCTTGCGGTGCTTTAATTCCCTTGTGGAATGTCCATGCTCGTACTTCTTGTACTCCCGCCGTAAAGTATGTTGCTAAACCTAATAATTGATAAGTTGCTTTGATTAATAAGTCGAGACCTGATGCTGCTATTCCTAAATCCTCAAGAAACATCTCTCTCTCTTCTTGATCCAGTTCAGCTATCTCTTCTTCAATATTTGCGCAAATGACAATGACTTCCGAGCCTTCTTTATCCGCAAATTCTTTTACTTTCTGAACGTGTTTATTTTCGTTCGGTTCAGCAACCTCATCTTCACTGACGTTCGCCACATATAATACAGACTTACTCGTTAAAAGATGGAGGTGAGCAACAATCTTTTCTTGATCTTCATTAAATTCTAGTGCACGTACAGGTGTCTCCTCTTCAAGTGCTTTCTGAATGATCAGTAGAACTTCATTCTCTGCTATTCCCGCATCATCTTTTTGTCGGACTAGTTTTTGTACACGCTCTAATCGATTCGCAACCGTTTCTAAATCGGCTAAGATCAATTCTAAGTTGATCACTTCGATATCATCTACAGGATCAATTGATCCTGATACGTGTGAAATATTATCATCTTCAAAACAACGAACGACATGGCAAATAGCATCTACTTGTCGAATATGAGAAAGAAACTGGTTACCTAACCCCTCTCCTTTACTAGCTCCTTTCACAATTCCCGCTATATCCGTAAACTCAAATGCTGTAGGAACTGTTTTCTTTGGCTGTACAACTTTCGTTAATTCACTTAATCGGTCATCTGGTACCTCTACAATGCCTACGTTCGGATCAATCGTACAAAACGGATAGTTTGCTGACTCCGCCCCTGCTTGTGTAATTGCGTTAAACAATGTTGATTTTCCAACATTTGGGAGGCCAACAATTCCTGCTGTTAATGACATTCAACTTCCACTCCTTAAGGATTTGTTTCATCTAAACCTTTTAGCTATACCAATTATAGATATAAGCTATTCATATAACAAGTTATCAAAAGCTAAAAGACAAGTATATTTTAATCAAGTTCTTTGTTTTAGCCACCTATAAACGTCCATTTTAGTCTCTTTACTCTTACGATAATCCGTTTTTCGCCATTTTATGATTATTTCTCCTCAGCTGACACCATTACCTTTTTCATCTTTCTGGTAAATTCTCTACGAGGAATCAGTACACTATGTTCACAACCTAAGCATTTAATCCGAATATCCATCCCCATACGAATTATTTTCCAACGATTTTCTCCACATGGATGTTGCTTTTTCATTTGAACAATATCATTCATTCCAAAGACTTTATCCGACATTTAACCTGCTCCTTCATTATGATTTAGTCACTCTTCTTCCCACCATTAAGCCCTAATCCCTTCGCCTCTTGGTTGCGGGAATACATCACTAATCGTGGGGATGGAATATCAATTCCCTCTTTGTATAATCGCTCTTTTACTTCTTTTCGAATAATACGCGCTCCCGCCCAATGATACACGGGAAGAGTCTCTGCAATAACCCGAATAACAAGATGTGAAAGTTCTAGCGACTGTACACCATGAATAACAGGCACTGTAACAAACTCCTCATATTTTTCAGGCAATTGCGCAACGACGTCCTCAATAATACGCTCCGCTGTTACAATATCACTTTCATAAGGGATGTTTATATCCACTACCGCTAAACCATTATGAATGGAGTAATTTATTACTTGTGTGATATTGCCATTCGGTATCACATTTCGCTCCCCTGTCCAACCTTGGATCTTCGTCGTACGAAGTCCAATTTCCTCTACTTCTCCCTCGATTCCTGCTGTTTCAACATAATCCCCAACAGAAAACTGGTCCTCAAATATAATAAAGAAACCCGAAATAATATCTCGGACTAAATTTTGGGCACCAAACCCTATCGCTAGACCGGCCACACCTGCTCCTGCTAACAGTGGCATTACTTCAATGCCAATGGTCGATAAAATCATAATAAAAGCTGTGAAATACACAATATAGATTAACATATTTAGGATAAGACGTTTTAACGTTTCTTCTCGTCTCACTGAAATCCGGAAAGGACCATGTTGCTTATTTTTAAATACCTTCCCAATGAGTGTCTTACCGAATCGAATGATAACTCCGGAAAGGATAATAATGATGGTAATTCTTAGCAAACCCTTTCCAAGCATAAGCCAAAGTTCGGGTCCAAGTAAGTAATCCCATAATTTAATAAACTGATTATTTAAGCTAGCCAAATAAAACCCTCCACAACTATACTTACCTGTTACCCTTTATGATTACCGATGAATCGTACTGATTGTATTATTTCAATACCGGGACATTTCTTCGGTAACCCCAAATTGGATATAGAAGTAACCGGGTTAATACGTATAAATTTAATATACCATAAGCAGGATAAAGATAACTGATTAATACTGAAAAACCAAAACTTGTTAAAGGAAGCATGATGATCAAGACAAGCAGCACGAGTAACCATAATGGCATTGTTAAAAAGCTTCGTAAACGGGTCACAATACCTAATAATCCCGCAGCAGCAGTTGTGAAGATGGCAAACCAAAGGAGAATTGCCATTAAAGCAAGCATGGAAAAGGAGTAGTTACTCAGAATGGCGAACAGCGGTATTTCGTATAGGAGCATTTCATCCGCAATTGCGATCAGACTATTATTATATAGATAAGAGATAACTCCTAACACCAATCCGCTCCCGATACATGAAAGCCATATTTCATGCTCGCTTTCAATCTGACTGCCAATCGCACCAAACACGGCAATTAATGGCAAAACATGGAGAGCTGTGAATGGAAATGCAGCAGTCCAGTTACTTTGTTCATGTAAATGTGAAAACAACAATATTTTCTGGTCAAATGTAAACTTTAATAAAATATAAAGTAAGCCACTAAGGAGCATGGGGATTAAATATTCATTGATCGATAAAAGGCCGTTTATATTTCTGGAAAATAGTACAATTAAGGCGACAGCGATAATACTGACTCCCCACCAATAGGAAAGATTAAAGACTTGTCCCGCCGCCCCACTGCCTGCAAGCATAACAACCGTTGTTGAAAATAAGTAGAAGAAAATTAGCACATCATAAAATCGGACAAGCTTCCCACCCATAATATGATCTAATACCGGTAAATAATCCGTTGACTTCTTATCGTAGCTTATTTTCATAATAATGATACATGACATGGTAAAAAAGATAACAAACAATAAAATAGCTAGTCCGCTTTCATGGCCGAAGAACTGCCACAATTCCCTTCCTGAAGCGTAACCAGCACCAATTGTCGTGCCAATAATTAAGAACATCCATTTCATACTTGCTCTAACCATTTGATTTCCTCCAATTTCACCTTCCATGTATAGTTCTTCGAAAAGATCCGTATACTATAGAAATATGTCTGTGGAGGTAAATCTATGAATAGAAATAACAATGAGCATACAAAGAAACACCAACTTCAACTCTCTTATACCCATGCAAATTTATTGAGTATTATGAGTAGTCAACTCATTACATTACTGCCCACCCTACCCCGTGAATACATTATTGTCTGCATAGGAACCGATCGTTCCACGGGTGATTCTCTTGGTCCAATCGTTGGAACATTGTTATCAGAAATGAGACCGAAGCATCTAACAGTATATGGGTCCTTACATAGTCCGGTACACGCCCAAAACCTACCTGCATACATGAATGTAATCAGAGGTAGCCACCAGACACCTTATATTATCGCAGTAGATGCCTGCCTAGGCGGGAGTAGTTCTATTGGAGACATCATAATCGGATCGGGCCCACTCTTCCCAGGTCAAGCTTTAAACAAGCACCTTCCGCCGATTGGAGATGTTTATATAAAAGGTATCGTGAATCAGGGCGGGTTCAGAGAGAATGAGGTTTTACAGAACACAAGATTATCACTTGTTTTTGATCTAGCAAAATCCATTGCTTCCTTATTAGATCAATTAGACAATCATCTGATCCATAGTGTTTCTACCCCAGCTAGGCTTGCGAAACAGCCACGACATATAGATACGCTCACATATCTCTAGAATAAGGAATACAGATAATAGATAAGTACTACGGTTAGAATAGCTGGTAGTAAATTGCCAATTCGAATATGGACGAGCTTCAATAAGTTTAGTCCAATTGCAACAATCATGATTCCCCCCACAGAAGTTATCTCTACAATCAGTCCATTTAAAAAGGACTCCGGGACCATTCTTTCTATTTGTGTTGCAAATAAAGCAATCATTCCCTGATAGATAACTACTGGTATGACGGAATACATGACTCCGAATCCAAGTGTTGTTGTTAAGACAAGTGCTACAAATCCATCAATAATCCCTTTCGTCATTAAGATACCATGATCACCACGAATGCCCCCATCTAAGGCTCCTAGTATCGACATAGCTCCGACGCCGAAAATCAATGAAGCTGTAACAAATCCTTGTGCTACCGTTGACTCGCCCTTCGTTCGGGCAATTTTATATGCTGCCCATTCTCCAAGTTGATTCAATTTCTCCTCGATCAAAAGATATTCCCCGATAATCGCCCCTGTGAGCAAACTCAATAAGGTAATAATAATCTTATCAGATGCAAACGCCATGTCCAAGCCGATAACAATTACGACTAGTCCAATTCCTTGCATCACTGTTTCTTTATATCGATCAGGTATATTTGAAAAGAAGAGACCGATAACACTCCCGAGCACAATACATAGTCCATTTATTAACGTACCAAATAAAGCCACTCCAACAACTCCATTTCATTAACAGGCTTTATTTAGCCTTTCTAATGAATTTCATAATACCCGTTTAGTGCAATATCGATAGAACATATAGTTTCGTAGAACCGTTCTTAACTACATACTGTATCGATGTTGCTGGTTTTGGCAATTATGAAATTCATTCTTTCAAATTACTTATTGAATTTCATAATCCTTATTTATAACTGATTACGGCAATTGCTAAATTCATTCTACTGAAGAAAAACATACCATTTTTTCAGGCAACTTCATCAATTGCATGAATAAATGGATCTGCTTCTTCTATTGTATGATAGCTACTTACACATATCGATTTATACCTTGTTTAACGTCTGCATCGATTCATGTATTAATGGACGGCAATATTATAGTATATATCGGGATTTAAGGCAACTTCTGATGACCCGGTTTTCGCTAGATTAAAAACAATCAGCCACATGACTTGCATCGTCTCTACTAGCCCCGATCATTTGCGTTGTCACCATGCATCCATCCTAGGAAAAAGTTAAGGAGAATGTTTCACGTGAAACATTCTCCTTAACTACATGCTTATAGGCTTTAATTGCAGTTATGTGATGCTTCTGTCTTACTGAATTGCTTAAAATGACAGGGGCATGACACCTTTAAGATGTAACCAGTTTATATAAAAAAACTGACTAGAATGATGTTATCTGTCCTAGTCAGTCTTTATCCCTTATATACTATCCTTCTAACACTTCAATGATTCTCTCTAAATCGTCATCAGAGTAGAATTCGATTTCGATCTTCCCTTTCCGCTTACCGCGCTGGATATTCACACTTGTTCCAAAACGGTCTCTTAAAACAGATTCACGTTCTTGCAGAAAGATATCTTTCTCTGGTTCTTTCTCTTTCTTCGTTGGCTTCGCATTCAATTGTTGAATCAGTGCCTCAATTTGCCGCACATTCAATTTTTCTTTTCGGACTCTAGTAACAACTGAAATTATATGTTCTTTGTCTTTTAAGCCTAAAAGCGCTCTACCATGCCCCATCGATAACTCCCCATTATTTATATATGCAACAATTTGATCGGGGAGAGAAAGCAAACGCACCATATTGGCAATATGGGACCGGCTTTTACCCAGTCGTTTAGAAAGTTCCTCCTGCGTAATGCCTAATTCAGTTATTAGGTTAGCATAGGCATGTGCCTCTTCAATAGGGGTCAAGTCCTCGCGCTGTAAGTTCTCCAACAAGGCGAGCTCCATCATCTTATGATCGGTTAAATCCTTAATTACAACAGGAACGGTTGAGAAACCAGCTTCTTTAGCGGCTCGGTATCTCCGTTCACCGACAATAATCTCATAACCCTTTAGACTTTTGCGTACAAGTAATGGTTGGATAATCCCATATTCTAAGATGGAGTCTTTCAGTTCTTCAATCGCATCGGCGTGAAATGTTTTTCTTGGTTGATAAGGGTTTGGTCTACACTCTTCAATTGATATTTCTTCAATAACTTCACTTTTCTCGTCAATGTCTGGAAAAAAAGCATCTAAACCTTTACCTAACCTTCTCGTCACTAGCCATCACTTCCTTTGCTAAATCAAGATAAACTTCAGCACCTTTAGATTTTGGATCATATTCTATAATTGGTTTTCCATGACTTGGTGCTTCCCCCAGTCGAACATTTCTTGGAATAATTGACTTGTATACACTATCTTGAAAGTACTTCTTAACTTCTTCAATTACTTGTAACCCTAGATTCGTTCTTGCATCTAACATTGTTAATAGAACGCCTTCGATCATCAATTGCTCATTTAAGTGCTTTTGAACAAGGCGAATTGTATTTAGTAACTGACTTAGCCCTTCTAATGCGTAAAATTCACATTGTACAGGGATTAAAACAGAATCTGATGACGTTAATGCATTGATTGTCAGTAATCCAAGTGATGGTGGACAGTCGATAATAACATAATCATAATTAACGCGAAGCTTTTCTAATGACTTCTTCAATCTAATTTCTCTAGAAATCGTTGGTACGAGTTCAATTTCTGCACCTGCTAACTGGATTGTCGCAGGAATAATATCTAAACGTTCAAACTCCGTCTCGATGCAGATTTCCTCGGCAGGTAGATCATCAACTAATACGTTATAAATGCACTTTTCTACATCTGCTTTATTTACACCTACCCCACTCGTCGCATTTCCTTGCGGATCAATATCTACAAGCAATACTTTTTTCCCGAGTTTAGCCAAACATGCACTTAGATTGACAGATGTTGTTGTTTTACCAACACCACCCTTTTGATTTGCAATTGCGATTACTTTCCCCATTCTTTCACCTACTTATTAAAACTTAATCACCATTTTGTTCAAAAACTTGGAATACCTCTCATACATGTCTCAATTTCATTTTAGCATTATTTACTCATAAAGACCTATTAATATCTCTGTTTCAGACATATTTAGCTGATATTCTCTATTAAAGTAGAATTATAAGTCATTAATGGATACACGCTTATCAAATGAAATTCATTCACTTAGGTATCTTAATTGTAATCTGGTAGTGTGTTTCTAGATCTTCTTCTTCTGTTTCGACATCAATACCTGAGTCAGATACCATACTAAGCGATTGTTTAATGGTATTCATCGCAATTCTAATATCTTTATTTACCCCTTTGACTAACGGACGTTTATTTTTAGTCTTTTCCTTTGGCGTTCTTATTTCCTTAACCATCTCTTCTGTTTGCTTTACATTTAACCCTTGTTCTAGGATTAAATGGAGCACATTAATTTGTTTCTCTGCATCACTTAACACAATTAATGCACGAGCATGGCGTTCGGTAATTGTCTTATTTAATAACGCCTCACGTACTTCATCAGGTAACTTTAATAAACGTAATTTATTCGCTATGGTAGATTGGCTCTTTCCAAGCCTTTGTGCAAGTGCTTCCTGTGTTAAAGAATGTAACTCTAGTAATTGTGCATATGCTGACGCTTCTTCAATAACAGTTAGTTCTTCTCGCTGAAGGTTTTCTATTAATGCTACTGAGGCGGTTTCTGTATTATTCATTTCACGTATAATCGCCGAAATATGTTCCCATTCTAACGATTGGACCGCACGCCATCTACGTTCCCCCGCAATAATCTCAAAGCGACCTTCTTCAATCTCTCTTATAATGATTGGCTGAATCATTCCATGCGTCTGAATTGTTTGTGCCAATTCCTCTATTCTTTCTTCGTTGAAAATAGTCCTTGGCTGGAAACGGTTTGCAGTGATCTTTTCAACTGGAATTTGAACAACTTCATCTGGATGATAGGCCTCTACTTGTTCATTCGTTGACTTGCTTCCCATCCCAAAGATACGATTAAATGGATGCAACATCATTAGACACCACCTTAATTTAAATGCATTATGAATATAATATATATAAGTGATAGATACCAATTGTTTCACGTGAAACAATTTCTTCTGCCAAAAAACGATAAATAAGAAAAACGCCGCAGAAATCCCTGCTGCGCTCTTAAGGTAATAACGGATTAAGATTTAGCTGTTTTTCATAAATTTAACAATTAAATTTACACCCCTTTGCTAAACGTTAACATTATTAATTCGTTCATTTCAGCCTCTACTTCTATATTACCATATTTACGAATATAAAAGTATCGGATCCGTAGCTTTTTAAAAATAGTAAACAGTGTTTCTATACACGGAGACATCTATCTTACTTGATAGGGCTTTTATTTGGGGTTCCTGCTTTTCTTGGGTACTTTTTCGGTGTACCCTTTTGCTTTTCAATTCTGATAATTGACCTTTCACTCTTTTCAATGGGTAAGTGAAAGGTATCAATTTTCTTCACTTTTCCACCAAGTACGTTAATTGCCTTTGTAGCATCCTTTACCTCTGTTTCTGGGTTCGTACCTTTCATAGCAATAAATACGCCGCCTTGTTTATTTAATGGTAAGCATAGTTCACTTAATACAGACATTCGAGCTACTGCCCTTGCTGTCACCACATCAAAGCTTTCTCTATATGTCGGATTGCTACCAAAGTCTTCAGCACGATCATGTTGAAAGTGAATATCAACCAGTTTTAATTCATCTGCTAGATGTTCTAAAAAGTCAATTCGTTTTTTAAGCGAGTCCACAATGGTCACCTTTATATGTGGAAAGCAGATTTTTAGCGGAATACTAGGGAATCCTGCGCCTGCTCCCACATCACATAATGTAATCGATTGTGAAAAGTCATAATAAAATGCTGCAGAAATTGAATCATAGAAATGCTTTAAATAAACATCTTCTTCCAGGGTGATCCGTGTTAAATTAACTTTTTCATTCCATTCTATTAAGAGGCGGTAGTAATTGTCAAATTGTTCCAGTTGTGTCTTATTTAACGTAATTCCATGTTGTTGCAAAGCCATTACGAATTGTTCTGGATTCATTCATCTATCTCCTTTTTGTATCAAGCATTAATTAGCAATTCGTGCTATATTTCCTTGTTCAATATACACCGCCAATATGGAGACGTCCGCTGGTGTGACACCTGCCGTTCTTGATGCTTGCCCAATCGATAAAGGTAAAACTCTCTTTAATCGTTCTTTTGACTCTGAAGACAAGCCATTAACAGCATCATAGTCAATGTCGACAGGGACCTTTTTGTCCTCCATCTTTTTCATACGCCCTACTTGTTCATTCGCTTTTTTAATATAGCCTTCATATTTAATTTGGATTTCGACTTGCTCTGTAACATCGAACGGCAACTCCGATTTCCCCTCCATTATTTTTTCAATGACTTCAAAGGTGATTTCTGGTCGCTTTAACAAATCAAAAGCGTTTGTTGCATCTTTTAAAGGTGTTGAACCCGACTCGGTAAGGATAGCTTGAATAAATTCTTCTGGTTTTACAATCATTTTCCGTAATCGTTTCTTTTCCCCTTCAATGGCTGCTTTCTTCTTTTCAAATCTAGTGTAACGTTCTGTCGAGATCAAGCCAAGTTCATAACCGATTTCTGTTAAACGAAGATCTGCATTATCATGACGCAATAATAAACGATATTCCGCTCGTGAAGTTAATAAACGATACGGTTCTCTTGTCCCTTTTGTTACTAAATCATCGATGAGCACCCCGATATATGCTTGTGAACGATCCAAAATCAATGGTTCTTTCCCTAGCACCTTAGCCGCCGCATTGATACCTGCCATCATTCCCTGCCCTGCCGCTTCTTCATACCCAGACGTTCCATTCAGTTGTCCCGCTGTATATAGACCAGGAATCTTCTTTGTTTCAAGTGTTGGCCATAATTGAGTAGGTATGACAGCATCATACTCGATTGCATAACCAGGACGCATAATCTGGGCATTCTCTAGACCTGGAACTGATCTGACTATTTCATGTTGCACGGACTCTGGTAACGATGTAGACAGACCCTGTACATACACTTCTTCGGTATCTCTTCCTTCAGGTTCTAAGAATACTTGATGACGGGGTTTATCATTAAAGCGGACAATTTTATCCTCGATAGATGGACAATAGCGTGGTCCAGCCCCGCGCTCCATTCCAGAATACATCGCTGATTGGGTAAGATTGTCGTTAATAATTTGATGTGTAAATTCATTCGTATAGGTGAGCCAACAAGGTATTTGTTCCGTGATAAACTCTGTTGTTTCATAGGAGAACCCTTGATGAACTTCATCACCTGGTTGAATTTCCGTTTTTGAATAATCAATCGTATGACTGTTAACTCGTGGTGGTGTTCCTGTTTTAAAGCGCGTGATATCAAAACCAAGTTCTTCTAAATCCTCCGATAATTTAATGGATACACGTTGGTTATTAGGTCCACTTTCATACTCTAAATCACCCATTAGGACTTTTCCGCGCATGAAAGTACCTGTTGTTATGATCACCTTTTCAGCTCGGTAAGCTGCTTTCGACTCCGTAACGACCCCTTTACAAATACCATCTTCTATAATGAGAGAGTCTACCATACCTTGACTTAACGTAATATTTTCTTCATTTTCGAGTATCTTCTTCATCTCTTGAATATATAATGGTTTATCTGCTTGGGCACGTAAAGCGCGAACAGCAGGGCCTTTCCCGGTATTTAACATCCGCATTTGAATATAAGTCTTATCGATCACTTGTCCCATTACCCCACCGAGTGCATCAATTTCACGAATGACAATTCCTTTTGCTGGTCCGCCTAATGATGGATTACAAGGCATAAATGCAACCATATCTAAATTCAGGGTGAGCATTAATGTTTTTGCACCCATTCTTGCTGCTGCCACTCCTGCTTCACATCCAGCATGGCCTGCGCCAACAACAATAACATCATAATCGCCGGCTTCATATAACATAATTCATCAACCTTTCCTTTTCTATTTCCCTAAACAAAATTGCGAGAATAACTGATCGATCAATCCGTCCCCAGCAGTATCACCAATTATTTCACCTAATAGCTCCCATGTTCGGGTAACATCAATTTGAACCAAATCAAGGGGCATATTGATTGCTAAACTTTCCATTGCATCCTCTAATGTCTCTTTGGCCTCATTAAGAAGTTGAATATGTCTAACATTTGAAACATACGTCAAGTCCGAAGTTTCGAGTTCACCGGAAAAGAATGTACTGGAAATTGCCTCTTCAAGTTCATCGATGCCCTCTTCGACAAGCAAAGAAGTGGATATGATTGGTTTTCCCTTCGCTAACTTTTCAACTTCTTTTATATCCAATTTATTTGGTAAATCACTTTTGTTTATAATAATAATGTATTCTAAACCTTCTATAGCCTCGAAAAGATGAATATCATCTTCTGTTAACTTATCATTATAGTTTAACACAAATAAAAGCAAATCTGATTCCGATAATACTTTTCTTGATCGTTCAACACCCATTTTCTCAACAATATCTTCTGTTTCTCGAATACCAGCTGTATCTACTAACCGTAAGGGAACACCACGAACATTTACATATTCTTCGATCGTATCCCGCGTTGTACCCGCAATCTCGGTTACAATCGCTTTTGTCTCCTGAGCGAGCGTGTTCATGAGGGACGACTTTCCAACGTTCGGACGTCCAATGATTCCCGTATGAATACCTTCCCGTAATATCTTACCTTGCTTCGCTACTTCCAATAACTTTTCAATCTCGAGATAAACTTCCTTCGTTTTCTCCCGCATCACCGTATGTGACATTTCCTCAACATCATCATACTCTGGATAGTCAATATTTACTTCCACATGTGCGACTGTTTCTAAAAGTTCTTGTCTAAGTTTTTGAATGAGGCCGGATAGCCGCCCATCCATTTGATTCAAAGCCACAGACATTGCTTTATCTGTTTTTGCTCTAATTAAGTCCATAACTGCTTCCGCTTGTGATAAATCGATCCGTCCATGTAAAAAGGCTCTTTTTGTAAATTCCCCTGGTTCAGCTAGACGCGCTCCTTCATTAAGGATAATCTGTAATACACGATTTACCGACACCATACCACCATGACAATTCACTTCAACTACATCTTCCCTCGTAAACGTTTTTGGTGCACGCATGACGGAAACCATTACTTCCTCTGCGATATCACCTGTCTCCGGGTCAATGATATTACCGTAATGGATCGTATGTGAATCAACCTCATTTAATTTTTTTCCTTTAAAAATAGAATCCGCAATAGAAATTGCCTGCGAACCACTTAATCTTACAATCGCAATGGCTCCTTCACCTGCAGGTGTGGATATTGCTGTAATTGTGTCTGTTTCCATCACTCTCATCCTTTTGGACTTTTTATATCAACAATAAAGTTTATTTTTATTCAAATGTTTTAAGATACTAACAATGTAGATTAACACATTTCGAACCAAAAACAAACATATCAACATGTTGATATGTTTGTTCGCCGCAATGTATCCCCATTTTTTTAAAAAAAATGAAGCATATAATGAATGACATGAATGAATTTCATAATTACCGAAATCAGCTACATCGATACAATATGTAGTTAAGAACGGTTCAACGAAAATATATGTTGTACCGGTGTAGCACTAAACCGGTACTATGAAATTCCTTAACATACTGTAAAATTCACATAAAAAAAGCTGGATTTCTCCAGCTCCTTTTATGGTTTTATAACGATGTATCGATGTGGCTCAATGCCATCCGAATACGTACTAATATCTGTTCTATTCTGCAACATACTATGAATAATTTTGCGTTCATAGGCTGGCATTGGCTCCAATGCCACCTTTTTATTCAATCGCTTTGCCTTATCAGCCATTTTTAATGCTAAAGACTGAAGTGTTTCTTTCCTACGATCACGATAACCCTCAGCATCCAATGTCACACGATAAAATTGTTTACCACCTTTATTTAAAGCGAGTTGTACTAAATACTGTAAGGCATTTAATGTTTGGCCCCGTTTTCCAATCAGTAAAGCAATTTTATCGCCGTTGACCTCGAATTTCACATGATTACCATTTATGGTAGTCGTTAACTCGACATCAACATCCATATTCCTTGTCAGTTCAAGTATGAATCTTTCAGCCTCTTCAATCTGATTCTTTAGTAATTTGACGCTCACAATTGATAACTTGGAACCAAAAATGCCTAAAAATCCCTTTTTCCCTTGATCAATAATACTAATTTCAACGTCATCTTTTGTAGTACCTAACTGCTCTAATGCTGACTCGACCGCTTCTTCTACAGTTTGTCCACTAGCAGTTACTTCTCTCACTTTGTTTCTCCCCCATTATTAGCATCCTTCATCATTGGCTTACGAATGAAAATCGTTTGTACAACCATGAATATATTACCTACTACCCAATATAAAGCTAATGCAGCAGGGAATATAAATGCAAATACTGTAATCATAATTGGCATAATGTATAACATTATTTTCATTTGCGGGTTATCTGAAGATGGATTATCTGCCATCATTAACTTCTGTTGTAAGAAAGTGGCTCCACCAGCCAACAGTGGTAAGATGAAATCTCCAGTTGCCCCTAATTCAAACCATAAAAAAGTTCCTTCTTTAATGGCTGCTGTTCTCATAATAGCATGATACATCGCAATGAGGATTGGCATTTGTACAAAGATCGGCAAACACCCAGCGATTGGATTAACACCATGCTCCTGGAATAAAGCCATTTGTTCTTCCTGTAATTTCTTTTGTGTCTTCGCATCTTTCGAAGCATGCTTTGCTTGTAGTTTCTTTATTTCAGGTTGAATGTCTTGCATGGCTTTAGAACTCTTTAACTGTTTTACGTTTAAAGGGATTAAAATGGTACGAGCCAAAATTGTCACGATGACAATGGCTAGACCATAATTCGAATTAAACAATTCAGCAAAGTATATAATGAGCCAGGACATTGGATAAACAAAGTATTTATTCCAAATCCCGGTACTATTTACGTCAATTGGTTGATCTACTTGTGTACAACCGGATAATACCGCTACCAAACTGACCAAAGCTAAAATCAAAAATATTTTTTTACGACTACTCAATATGTTTCCTCCTAAACTAGACAAGACCACTCAATATCTATGTTATTTATTATATTACCATTAAATAAGGGGTACATTCTATTAATTACATTATTCTCCAAATAATTGCTGCTTCGATAATAAGTGTACAACACTTTTTTTAACTTCCCGATAATTCATATCTTTCGTTGGTTGTCTTGCAATAACGACAATATTGAGTGTCGGTATAATTCTAGTTTCAAGCTCTCGGAAACTTTGACGTAAATAACGTTTAATTCTATTCCTCATAACAGCATTTCCTATTTTCTTTCCCACAGAAATTCCAATTCTAAAATGATCCTGCTGATCATCTGGTGATTTTCTTATATAATAAATGACGAGTTGCCGATTTGCGAAGGACTTCCCCGCATCAAATACGTGCTGAAATTCCTTATTATCTTTAATCCGATATTCTTTTCTCATCCATATCACCTATATAACCTTGTTCAGTCAGCCAGATCCTTTATTTACCCAAAGTCGAGATTGATTACATGTTTTTTACAAGAGATCATGTGCTAAAAAGTGAAAAAAAACCACTGATGTATTTCAGTGGCTTATGCAGATAATTCTTTTCTTCCTTTACGACGACGACGCGCTAAAACTTGACGTCCATTTTTTGTACTCATACGAGCACGAAATCCGTGAACCTTTTTTCGTCTACGATTTTTTGGTTGATATGTTCTTTTCATTTATAATGCACCTCCCAAGAGATTAAAAAGCAATTTTAAAAATATACTGTGGACAGTACGACCTATTATACGAAATAAGTTCCTCATTTGTCAACTTATTAAAAAAAGGATTTTCCATTTCACTTTTTCCTATTATTAAAGACCTTTTATCCAGCCCAACTTTATCCACAACCCTTTGTCCAGCAAAATAAACTCCTTTTAAATTATTATACCGTTATCGACAAGTTCCTCACAAAATCTAGTGTTGTGGATAACTAATGTACACAAGTAGTTGATTTTGTGGTTAACTATCTCGAATCCATTGCAACCCGTCTCTTTTTTTGGTATTATATTTATGTTTAACATGTGCAAAACGTATGCAACTTTAAAATTACTCACAGACTGTTGGTAACTTGTGGATAGTTATTAACCGCCTGTTTTCAAGTTTATTAACAGCCTTGTGGATAGAGAAGATAAGGCGTATAATCTTACTCCAGACTCTATTTATTTATCCACAGCTTAGCATGAGTAATATTGAGGAATTACTTACACATTCATGTTCCTTATAAATTCAATCGTTCGTAAAGGAACGATCATTTAACGAGCTTAAGAACACTCATTTGAATCAATTTCATAATTGCCTAAGCACCTACAAAGCTACAACATGCAGTTGGTACTGAACCGGTTCCACTACATATTGCCGTATGTAGTGATCGATCCGTATTATCAAATTGACTGATTTTAGCTTCTATTCATGGCAATAGATTATGAATAAAGCTTCTTTGATTCGTTATAAATGCGACAGGATATAAAAATCCATTTACAAGAAAGGGATGAAATCAGTTTGGAAAACATTGAAGACCTATGGAACAGTGCTCTAGAGGAGATTGAAAAAAAGATAAGCAAACCGAGTTTTGATACGTGGTTAAAAAATACAAAAGCTGAGAAATTACGTGAAGATATACTCACCGTTAATGTCCCTAATGAATTTGCTAGAGACTGGCTAGAAGGAAGGTACACAAAGTTAATTGCTGATATTCTCTTTGAATTAACCGGAGCTCAATTAACGACGAAGTTTATTATTCCCGAATCAGCCGCCGAAATTGAAGAACGCAAACAAGCCCCAAAACAGATCGCAAAGAACAATCATAATTACAATGCACCCCGAACGATGTTAAATCCTAAATATACATTCGATTCCTTTGTGATTGGATCTGGTAACCGATTTGCTCATGCTGCCTCTCTGGCTGTTGCTGAGGCACCTGCAAAAGCCTATAACCCATTATTCATTTACGGTGGAGTTGGTCTTGGAAAAACACATCTGATGCATGCAATTGGCCATTATGTTCAGGAACACGACCCAGATTCGTCTGTTGTCTATTTGTCTTCCGAAAAATTCACAAATGAATTTATTCACTCCATTATGGAAAATAAAGCTGGGAATTTCCGTAATAAATACCGTAATGTAGATGTGCTTTTAATTGATGATATTCAGTTCTTGGCAGGAAAAGAACAAACACAGGAGGAATTCTTCCATACATTCAATACCTTACATGAAGAAAATAAACAAATTATTATCTCTAGTGATCGACCACCAAAGGAAATACCCACGTTAGAGGATCGTTTGCGTTCAAGATTTGAATGGGGATTAATTACCGATATAACCCCACCTGATTTAGAAACACGGATTGCCATCTTAAATAAGAAGGCAAAAGCAGAAGGTCTTGATATTCCAAACGAAGTTATGCTCTATATTGCCAATCAAATTGATACGAATATTCGTGAATTAGAAGGAGCCTTAATTCGCGTCGTTGCCTATTCATCACTTGTAAATCAAGATATTGATGCTGCCTTAGCTACGGACGCATTGGTTGATATCATTCCTAGTAAAAAGCCACGAGTCATTACGGTTCAAGGTATCCAAGAGTTAATTAGTGAAAAGTATGATATTAAAATCGAAGACTTTGCAGCGAAAAGACGGACGAGAGCAATTGCCTTTCCGCGACAAATCGCGATGTACCTTTCTAGGCAATTAACGGACTTATCGCTTCCTAAAATTGGTGAGGAATTTGGTGGACGTGACCACACAACTGTAATACATGCTCATAATAAAATATCTGAAATGATTGAGAAAGATGCGAACTTTGAAAGAGATATTGAGGAAATAAAAGAACAATTAAAAAGCTTTACTTAAAATAGCATGCATTACTTTACGTTAAAGAAAATTCATGTCAACATGTTAATACTGTTCATAAGGGTCCCTGGATACTAACAACTTATTAACATGTTAATCCTTTTGATATTCTTAATGAAAATGAACTTATCAACATGTTAACAGCCCTTACTACTATTACTACTATTATTTAAGACATATATATATAACTTATGCGCAGGAAAATGAAAATATGAATGTTCTTTCATGGGAGGAAATTAAATTATGAAGTTTATTATTCAACGAGATCAATTAATGGCAAGTATACAAGATGTTATGAAAGCAATTTCTACACGAGCAGCCATCCCCATTTTGACAGGCATAAAAGTTGATGCCGATGAAAATGGCGTTACATTAACAGGTAGTGATTCCAATATTTCCATAGAATCATATATTCCAGCAGAAGAAGATGGTATTGTTAATGTAGAAGCTATTCAAGGTGGTAGTATTGTTTTACAAGCAAATTATTTCCCAGATGTCATCCGAAAACTACCTGAAAAGACAGTTGAAATCGAAACAGACGATCATTTTAATGTGACCATTCGTTCGGGAAAAGCAGAATTTAAATTAAATGGTCAAGATGCTGAGGAATATCCACAGCTACCGAAACTACAAGTTGATAATAGTTTTCAAATTAATACGGATCTCTTAAAAGGACTCATACACCAAACAGCTTTTGCTATTTCAACAATGGAGACCCGCCCAATTTTAACCGGTGTAAATATTAAATTGAAAGATTCCAAATTAAGTTTCACAGCTACGGATAGTCATCGATTAGCAGTAAAAGAAGTTCCATTAGCCGGTGTTCAACTAGAATTATCAAATATTGTGATCCCGGGTAAAAGTTTAAATGAATTATATAAAATTTTAGACGATACCGAGGAAACGATAGAAGTTAGTGCAACAGATAACTTAATATTATTTCGAACAAAGTATATTTATTTCCTATCCCGTCTGCTAGATGGTAATTATCCTGAAACATCAAGATTAATCCCAGATGGTGGAAAAACCGTCCTCCATGCAAAAACAAAGGATCTAATCAGCACGATTGATCGTGCCTCATTGTTGGCTAAAGAAGAGCGAAATAATGTTGTAAAGTTAACAACAAAAGATAATCATATTATCGACATTACAAGTAATTCACCTGAAGTTGGAAAAGTTGCTGAGGATATTGCAATTGAATCTGTCGAAGGGGAAGAGTTAAAAATCTCATTTAGTGCTAAATATATGCTTGATGCTCTTAAGGCGATTGAGAGTGATGAAGTAACCATCGATTTCACTGGAGCAATGCGCCCATTTGTCATTCGTCCAGCAAGTAAAGAGCCGATTATTCAATTAATTACGCCTGTTCGAACTTATTAATAAAGTAAACAGCTTTTAAAAGGGAAAAAACTCTTATCTTTTAAAGAAGGATAAGAGTTTTTTGTCTTCGTTTGATTCATATTGTCATAAATAGCTGTTTTTAGAGTGCTATAGGCTTTTTTCAAACAATTAAGGGTCATACCTTTCATTCACTGCAAATCTTTAGTAAAATAGGTATAAGACAATTCTGTACAATTATTGGATTCAAAGCTCACTTTTCTATTTAAAAGAAGGATGAGTTTATTTACTAAAACAGGGTAAGAAATTTGGTGAAAAAATTTGGCTGAAAATTATGAGGAAATTGAAATTGACACCGCATATATTACATTAGGTCAATTTCTTAAACTTACGAATATCTTTGATTCTGGTGGAATGATCAAGGCATTTTTGCAAGATCGGGGTGTTTTCGTTCAGGATGAAGTGGAACATCGCCGTGGTAGAAAATTATATCCTGGGGATGTTGTTAAGGTGGACGATGTAGGTGCATATATTGTTGTGCGTAAAGGGTGAGCGCAACAAATGCCTTCTTAACGATACTCTTTTTTATATGATCTTAATGAATTTCATAATCCCTATTGATGGCAGATTACGGTAATTATAAAAGTGATTAACTTACATTTTTTTGTAATTACGTTTGTTTTACTATGAAAAAAGAGGAATTTGCATGCACATTACGCATTTGAAATTAAAAAACTATCGTAACTATGAGCAACTTGATCTTTCATTCGCTGATAAAGTGAATGTCATAATTGGAGAGAATGCTCAAGGAAAAACAAATTTAATGGAAGCTATTTACGTTCTAGCCTTCACAAGATCCTATCGAACTCCGAAGGAGAAGGAACTTATTCGATGGGAGCAGGAATTCGCAAAAATTGAAGGGCAAATCACGAAACGTAATCGAACATTTCCCCTTGAAATTGTAATCTCCAAAAAAGGAAAAAGGGCCCGTTTAAATCGATTAGAACAACAACGTTTAAGTCATTATATCGGTGCTTTAAATGTCGTTATGTTTGCTCCAGAGGATCTGACGTTAGTGAAAGGATCCCCCCAAGTTCGTAGGCGTTTTATCGATATGGAACTAGGGCAAATCCAACCAACCTACATTTACCATTTAGCGCAGTATCAAAAGATACTTAAACAACGCAACCATTTATTAAAACAAATGCAGCGTCGAGAAGTGAAGGATAAGGCCGTCTTAGAAATACTGACAGAGCAATTAGTAGAACATGCGGCGATCTTATTAGAGAAGCGTTTTGACTTTCTAGAACTGTTGCGAAGCTGGGCAACCCCAATCCATCGACAAATTAGTCGACAGTTAGAAGAGTTGGAGATTAAATATATACCAACCGTGAACGTATCAGAAGGGGTAAGTAAGGGGAAAATAGAGACGACCTATCTGGAGAAGTTTTATGATATTCAGCAAAATGAAATTGATCGAGGAACAACACTCGTTGGACCTCACCGGGATGACCTTGCTTTTTATATAAATAATAAAGATGTTAAAACGTATGGGTCACAAGGACAACAACGCACGACTGCATTATCAGTCAAGTTGGCTGAGATTGATTTAATTAAAAGTGAAGTTGGTGAGTACCCGATCTTACTGCTTGATGATGTGCTCAGTGAACTAGATGATTATCGACAGTCCCATCTATTAAGTACGATTCAAGGAAAAGTACAAACATTTGTATCTACAACAAGTGTAGAAGGTATTCACCACGAAACATTAGAGAAGGCTGATATGTTTCACGTAGATAACGGTGAAATCCAAATCTAGGACGGGGGGATATGGTGTTTATACATATTGGAAATAATAATATTATCCGTTCAAGAGATATTGTTTCGATTGTCGATCACAATACACTGAAATCCTCATCAATTATGGGAGAAATGATTGATAATGGGACAAAGGAAAACAAGGTGATTGGTCCCATAAAGGATTCGAAGTCAATCGTGCTGACAAGCGATTTTATTTATTACAGTACCTTATCGGTCGTTACATTAAAAAAACGCTCGAGCAGTCATTCCATGGTAAAGAAAGCTGAAAAGTACCATGTAGAGATAAAACAGTAAGTACGTAAAAAGGATGTAGGTGATGATATGTCAAAGGAAGAAATAGTCGATAATAAAGAAACCTATGATGCGGAACAAATTCAAATCCTTGAAGGACTTGATGCTGTAAGAAAAAGACCGAGTATGTACATTGGTTCAACGAGTGAAAAGGGTTTACATCATTTGGTTTGGGAGATCACTGATAATAGTATTGATGAGGCTTTAGCTGGTCATTGTGACCATATAGAAGTGATCATCGAAGAAGATAATAGTCTTACTGTTAAGGATAATGGACGTGGAATACCAATTGATATCCATGAGGATACTGGAAAGACAGCACTCGAAGTCATTATGACCGTTCTTCATGCGGGAGGTAAGTTTGGTGGAGGCGGATATAAAGTATCTGGTGGACTACATGGTGTAGGTGCTGCTGTTGTGAACGCATTATCAAGTAGTTTAGAAGTGTTTGTTCATCGGGATGGAAAAGTACATTATTTAGCGTTTAAAGGTGGAGTTGTCCAAGAGGACATCAAAATAATTGGAGATACAGATATTACGGGGACGATTACAAACTTTAAACCAGACCCGGAGATTTTTACTGAAACAATAGAGTTTGATACCGATGTATTAGTACACCGATTGCGTGAACTAGCGTTTCTAAATAAAAAGTTAACGATATCGTTAGAGGATAAACGGAATGACAGTGAACCAAGAACGTTTTATTATGAGGGCGGTATTCGCTCTTATGTAGAGTATATGAATCGTACGAAAGATGTTTTACATGACACGATTTATGCGGAAGGTGAAGAAGATGATATTGCTGTAGAAGTGGCCATTCAATACAATGATGGGTATGCAAGTAATCTGTATTCATTTGCCAACAATATTCATACGTATGAAGGTGGTACACATGAATTTGGATTCAGAACAGCACTCACACGAGTTATCAATGATTATGCTAGAAGAAGTAACCTTTTTAACGAAGATGATGCTAACTTAACGGGTGATGATGTTCGGGAAGGTATGACTGCGATTGTGTCGATCAAGCATACAGATCCGCAATTTGAGGGACAAACGAAGACCAAACTAGGGAATAGTGATGTACGTACCGTAACGGACTCCATCTTTAGTACAGAGTTTTCTAAATTCCTACTTGAAAACCCGACTGTTGGTAAGGCCATTGTTGAAAAAGGACTCATGGCTTCGAGAGCACGGATGGCAGCGAAGCAAGCTCGCGAATTAACCCGACGAAAAAGTGCGCTAGAAATATCAAATTTACCTGGTAAATTATCGGATTGTTCGTCGAAAGACCCTAGTATTAGTGAATTGTACATCGTTGAGGGTGACTCTGCTGGCGGATCAGCCAAGCAAGGTCGGGATCGACACTTTCAGGCTATCTTGCCATTACGTGGAAAGATCCTGAACGTAGAGAAGGCACGTTTGGATCGGATTCTAAATAATAATGAAGTCAGAATGATGATTACAGCATTAGGAACTGGAATTGGTGAAGAATTTGATATTACAAAAGCTCGCTATCACAAAGTTGTTATTATGACGGATGCGGATGTCGATGGTGCGCATATTCGAACATTATTACTAACGTTCTTTTATCGGTATATGAGACCATTACTTGAACATGGTTATGTTTATATTGCACAGCCGCCTTTGTTTAAGATTCAACAAGGTCGGGCAGCCCATTATGCTTATACAGATGGTGGTTTGGAAGAGATCTTAGCAAAACTTCCTGCAAGCCCAAAACCAGGATTACAGCGTTACAAAGGTCTTGGTGAAATGAACGCTGAACAATTATGGGAAACGACGATGGATCCAGAATCTCGCACATTCCTACAAGTAAAACTGACGGATGCGATTGAAGCGGATGAAATCTTCAATATATTAATGGGCGATAAGGTGGAACCAAGAAGGGAATTTATTGAGAATAATGCTCAATATGTACAAAATTTAGACGTGTAAATAGAGGGAGAAACGTTTTAAATTAACGAGATACTAAATTTGAAGTTAATTATCGTTGGTTTTTTTGCTTTTTAGAAGGCGAGTAATAGAGCTTTCTGATGATGGGAGGTATTTTTATAATGGAACAGGAACGTTCGAATGTAGAGAAAATTAATATTAGCGAAGAGATGCAAACATCTTTTCTAGATTATGCAATGAGTGTTATTGTGTCACGTGCCCTACCGGACGTACGTGATGGTTTAAAGCCTGTTCATAGAAGGATCCTATTTGCCATGCACGATTTAGGGATGCATGCGGATAAAGCTTATAAAAAGTCCGCTCGTATTGTAGGTGAAGTAATAGGTAAATACCATCCACATGGTGATTCCGCTGTCTATGAAGCAATGGTTCGAATGGCACAGCCCTTTAGCCATCGCTATTTACTTGTCGATGGTCATGGAAACTTCGGTTCTGTCGATGGTGATTCAGCAGCTGCCATGCGTTATACAGAAGCAAGAATGTCCAAGCTTTCAATGGAGTTATTACGGGACATTAATAAAGATACGGTTGATTATATCGATAACTATGATGGTGCCGAGAAGGAACCAGCTGTATTTCCAGCACGTTATCCAAACCTACTTGTGAATGGATCGTCAGGTATTGCTGTTGGAATGGCGACAAATATTCCACCACATAACTTAGGAGAGACAATTGATGCTGTTCTAGCGATATCGAAAAATCCTGATATTACGATCGATGAATTAATGGAAGATTATATTCATGGTCCTGATTTCCCAACTGCGGGGAAAATACTAGGTAAAAGTGGAATTCGCAAAGCGTATCAAACTGGTCGTGGATCCATTACAATTCGAGCAGAGTTGAATGTCAAGGAAAATAAAAATGGCACATCAACAATCATTGTGACGGAACTACCATACCAAGTAAACAAAGCTAAGTTAATTGAGAAAATTGCTGAACACGTTCGGGAAAAACGAATTGAAGGAATTACAGATTTAAATGATGAGTCTGATCGAAACGGAATGCGAATTGTCATGGAATTGCGTCGTGACATGAATGCGGATGTCGTATTAAATAATTTATATAAATATACGGCGATGCAAACTACGTTTGGCGTTAACATGTTGTCCCTTGTAGATGGTCAACCAAAAGTGTTAACAGTTAAAGAAACGTTACAACATTACTTAGAACATCAAAAGGTTATTATTAAGCGTCGTACTTTATTCGAATTGCGGAGAGCCGAAGCACGTGCACATATTTTAGAAGGGCTCCGGATTGCGCTGGACCATCTAGATGAGGTAATCTCTTTAATTAGAAATTCAAAAACTGCAGAAATAGCTAGAGAAGGTTTGATGGAGCGTTTTTCATTAACCGAGAAACAAGCCCAAGCGATCTTGGATATGCGCTTACAGCGATTGACTGGTTTGGAACGTGGGAAAATTGAAGATGAATATAATGGCCTTATGGAATTAATCACAGAATTGAAGGCGATTTTAGCGGATGAAGAAAAATTATTAGACATCATACGTGAAGAATTGATTGAAATTAAAGAACGATTTAATGATGAACGTCGTACAGAAATTGTTGTCGGTGGTGCTGACTTCTTTGAGGATGAAGATTTAATTCCTGAGGAAAACATCGTAATTACATTGACACATCAAGGGTATATTAAGCGTCTTCCATCGTCTACGTATCGAACACAAAATCGTGGTGGACGAGGAATTCAAGGTATGGGAACACATGAGGATGACTTTGTTGAACATCTAGTGTCAACATCGACACACTCTACTGTTCTGTTCTTCACGAATAAAGGAAAGGTTTATCGAAGCCGTGGATTTGAAATACCCGAATATGGGCGAACAGCGAAAGGGATCCCTATCATTAATTTATTACAAATTGAAAAAGATGAATGGGTGAATGCAGTCATTACCGTCGATGAATTTGTCGATGATTCGTTCTTATTCTTTACGACAAAACATGGAATTTCTAAGCGTTCAACATTGTCGCAGTTTGCGAATATTCGCAAAGGTGGGCTGATTGCTGTTGGCCTTCGTGAAGAAGATGAATTAATCTCGGTACGATTAACAGATGGTAATAAACATATTATGATTGGTACCAAACAAGGCTACCTGATCCGATTTGAAGAAGATCAAGTACGTTCGATGGGTCGTACGGCAGCAGGAGTCCGTGGGATTTCATTACGAGAAGATGATGAGGTCATCTCGATGGAAATTCTAGATGAAGGATTACAAGTCTTGCATGTCACGAACAAAGGAGTTGGAAAGCGAACTCCTGAAGATCAATATCGCGTTACAAATCGTGGTGGTAAAGGGATCTTTACTTGTAAGTTAACGGAAGAGACCGGGCATGTGACTGCTGTTAAAGCAGTATCAGGTGAAGAAGATATTATGCTCATTACTGTTGGTGGTGTGCTCATCCGAATCCCAGTTGAGAGTATCGCTCAAACGGGACGTAATACACAAGGTGTTCGTTTAATTCGTTTGCAAAATGAAGAAGAGGTAGCTACAGTCGCCAAAATTTCCGAAGAAGATATGGAAGAGGAGATTGAGGTAGCTGAAGGTGAAATCATTGAGGACGAAGCAATAGAAGAAGAAGAATCAACAAATGAAGAAGATGAGTAAATTAATTTCATAATTGCCAAAACAAGCAACACCGATACAGTATATAATTAAGAGCGGTTTAACGAGACTATATGTTGTATCGGTGAGGCAATAAACCGGTATTATGAAATTCATTAGAGTAAACAAATGAGGGTGGCTTTATAGGGAATCATATAGATATCCCGTAAAGTCACCCTATTTTTTCGGAAAGGATTGATGAAGGAGATAGAGATCATAGCCAAGTAAGGTCGGTATTTTATTCGCCGTCTCTTTTAGGAAATGAACGATAAATGGGTAATCAATTTCTGGCATTGTCATAAGTAGATCCCCCCACCATTCTGTTTCATATCGAGATAGCATGCTTAGATTATATAGTAATAAGTAATGAACCATGACCTCTGAAATGGGTAAATAGAACTCACGGGTACTAGGGAAATAAATACTTTGATTGACTAAATGAGTAAAAAAGGGTCCTGTAGGATTCGTTAGCGGCTTTGATAATTGAACCGTAATATTTATTTGATCACTTTTTGTACTCACAATACGTGGAAGATGTGGCGTGATACGTGATAAAAAGGCTTGTTCTGTTAAATGATATTGATCGAGTAATGGATAGGGGAATTCTAATGTCTGATCTCCGATGGTACCGATTCTATGTAGTTTATTTTGACCATTAAATGTAAATAATGGGGTCATTTCCGGAATGAGACCCAGCAGAAACTCCATTGTGATTTTATCGAATAGGGGCCTTTTAATTCCATATAGATGTTCAGAAAAATACGGAAACAGACCAAAATGTTGCACTTTAACTTCGTCATTCATAAAAACATACTGTTTCTTTTTTCTCTTCCTAGACGAGACACCATGGGCTAGGACCTTTGTACTTTCTGGGTAGTTTGGTCGATTCGCTACTAATGATGCTTTCAGTAAATGAGACATTCCATAGAAAAGCAAAAGTGGTTTAAGCATAGGATCCGCTTTCTTACCTGCCGTATAAAAATGGATACCGTGTTTTAAAAAGTAGATAAAGGAATTGCAGTTTTCATAACTCTTCCGCTCTGGGTTAACCCCTTCCATCTTTTGGTAGGATTGGCATAAGAATTGTTGGGCCGTTTTTTGGGATTGTAGATAGGTGTAGAATGCGTTGATGTCAGTAATGAGCATAATTTATCCTCCATTATAATTAATGAATTTCATAATACGCGTTTAGTACAACAACGATACAACATATAGTTTCATCGAATCGTTCTTAACTACATATTGTATCGACGTTGCTGATTTTGGCTATTATGAAATTCATTCTAATAAGAACATTTTGAATTGTTTTTCTCATTGCTCTCTAGTTGAAAAAAGTGAATGGATAACGTATTGTAAAGAACAATAGAATGATGTGTTTAGTTTATCCACAGAATTTAATTATAATCAAAGTGATCATAGATGAACCGGTTTATAATTTGAGGAGGATGGGAATGCGTACAGATAAATTCGAAAGAGAAGGATTAACTTTTGATGATGTTTTATTACTGCCTGCGATGTCTGAGGTTCTGCCAAGAGATGTTAAGCTAAGTACAAAATTATCAACAAATTTAGAGTTAAAAGCTCCTTTTATTAGTGCGGGAATGGATACTGTAACAGAAGCTGATATGGCCATTGCGATGGCTAGACAAGGTGGATTTGGAGTTATCCATAAGAATATGTCTATTGATGATCAAGCTGAGCAGGTGGACCGTGTGAAACGCTCCGAGAGTGGTGTTATTACGAACCCATTCTTCTTAACACCAGAACATCAAGTTTATGATGCTGAACATTTAATGGCGAAATTTAGAATTTCGGGTGTTCCGATCGTAAATAATATTGAAGATAAGAAACTCGTTGGTATTTTGACGAATCGTGATTTACGGTTCATTGAGGATTACTCCATTCTAGTATCGGAAGTAATGACGAGTGAGAACCTTGTCACAGCACCGGTAGCTACAACCTTAGAAGATGCCAAAAAGGTCCTTCAACAACATAAAATTGAAAAGTTACCATTAGTTGATGAACGTAATATATTAAGAGGGCTTATTACGATTAAAGATATTGAGAAGGTAATCGAATATCCCCAAGCCGCGAAAGATATTCAAGGAAGATTAGTAGTTGGGGCCGCTGTTGGTGTAACGGGCGATGTCTTGCAACGAATCGAAAAACTTGTCGAAGCGAGTGTCGATGTGATCGTGATTGATACAGCACATGGCCATTCAAAAGGCGTACTAAAGCAAGTGGGACACATTCGTGATATGTATCCGAATTTGGATATTATCGCGGGAAATGTGGCTACAGCTGAAGCAACAAAGGCATTAATTGAAGCAGGTGTCACCATGGTTAAAGTAGGGATTGGACCAGGTTCCATTTGTACAACACGAGTCGTTGCTGGAGTTGGTGTACCACAGATTACGGCAATTCATGATTGTGCAGTGATGGCACAAAAATATGATGTCCCTGTTATTGCAGATGGCGGGATCAAGTATTCCGGCGATATTGTGAAGGCATTAGCAGCTGGAGCACACGCGGTCATGATTGGTAGTATGTTTGCAGGGGTGTTAGAGAGCCCAGGCGAATCAGAGGTCTTCCAAGGTAGACAATACAAAGTTTATCGGGGCATGGGTTCGGTTGGGGCAATGAAAGCAGGTTCGAAAGATCGTTATTTCCAAGATTCCGCAGAAACGAATAAACTTGTCCCTGAAGGAATTGAAGGGCGTGTCGCTTATAAAGGACCATTGGCAGACACTGTTCATCAATTGATAGGAGGATTGCGGGCGGGAATGGGCTATTGTGGTACAGCAACAATCGAGTCACTCCGCCAAGATGCTCAATTTACACGAATTACGAATGCTGGGCTCAGAGAAAGTCATCCACATGATGTACAAATAACGAAGGAAGCTCCTAACTATTCGATTTAAAGGTATACACATTTAAATATAAAAAACATGCCTATAAAACATAGAAAAAGATAGGGATCATCCCTATCTTTTTCACTTTAATTATAAAGTTAATGAATCTTTTTTTACCATATTCCTTTATGGTAAAATATCAACGATTGCTTTTTATTAGTGGAGGTAGAAGACTTGAAATACAAAATAGAGAAAAACATACCGATTATATTATCCATGCTCGTGATTATCGCAACACTAATAATCCAACCCACTGCTACTCAAGCGGAAAAAGGGTTAGACCTTGACGCTGAATCTGCTATTCTTGTTGACGCAGATACAGGTAAAGTTCTCTATTCAAAGGATGCGGATACCGCATTACCACCAGCTAGTATGACGAAAATGATGACAGAGTATCTGGTCTGGGAAGCAGTCGAGTCAGGCGATATCAGCTGGGATACGAAAACGGAAATCAGTGACTATCCTTATGGAATATCAGCTGATGCTAGTTTTTCAGGCGTCGGATTACGACAGAATGTAGAATATACAGTTGAAGAATTATATGAGGCGATGGCAATTAACTCTGATAATGCGACAACCATTGCACTTGCAGAATTAATATCTGGTTCAGAGGGTGAATTTGTAAAGCTCATGAATGAAAAAGGGGAAGAAATGGGCCTTCCAGATTTTGAATTTGTTAATACAACAGGATTAGAAAATACATCACTTGGTGATAATTATCCTGAAGGTACAGATCCCGAAGGAACGAATTTGTTATCTGCTCGATCAGCAGCATTACTTGCTTATCATCTTGTAAATGACTATCCGGAATCCTTGGAAATATCGAGTATTCCAGAGACAACCTTTGATGATCAGACCATAACGAATTGGAATTGGATGCTTCCACATGATACAACGTATTTAAATCAATTCCATTATGATGGTGTAGACGGGTTGAAAACAGGTTTTACCGAACTAGCAGGGTTTTGTTTTACCGGAACTGCTGAAGTTGATGGGAAACGATTGATTGCGGTTGTTATGAAAACAGATAGTGAGGCGGAACGTTTTAAAGAAACAGCTAAACTATTCGATTATGGGTATGATAACTTTGCAGTGAAGGAGTTATTTCCAGCTGGTTATCAATTAAAGGATGAACAGTCTGTTCCTGTAACTAAAGGGAAGCAAAAATCGGTAGAAGTCGCGACAAAAGATGCTTTTGAAGTTCCGATTAAAGAAAGTGATGAAGAGAAATTTAGTATGACCTATTCATACGATAAGGAATTGCTTAATAAAGATGGCGAACTTACAGCCCCCATTGAAAAGGGCAAAAAAATAGGTACGGCAAAACTTGTTTACGAAGATGAAAAAGATGCAGGGTATATATTTACGGACTCAAAAGAAGCCACCGTAGATTTAATAGCAACGGATTCGGTTGATAAGAAGAACTGGTTTATGAATATGTTAGGAGTGATCGGGGCGTTCTTTAAGGGCCTCTTTACCTCGATTGTTGATTTTGTTAAAGGTTGGTTTTAAGTCAATTATTTTTAAACCGTTATAAGCGGATTGGTACGCTATTTAGTTGCATTAAATATGAATATTGGTTATGATTCGAGTTAATCTAGTCCTAACAGACTTAAAAGTAATGATAGGAAATAGTAGGTGCATGGCTTTCCCTAGAGAGTCGATGGTTGGTGAAAATCGATAAAGCATATGCAATGAATCCATCCTTGAACTAGTTTATTGAACGTGTCAATTTGTTTGACATACGAAGTAGATAAACTCGGTTACGTACCGTTAAAAATGTTGAGCCGGAAGCTAATGAACTTCAATCTGGGTGGCACCGCGGGAATAATACTCTCGTCCCTATTTTTAAGGACGAGGGTATTTTTGTGTTTTTAAAAATTGGAGGAGGAAATGAATATGTTGGATATGAGAAGATTGCGAAACCACTTTCAGGAAATAAGGGAAAAGTTAGAACACCGGGGTGAAGATTTATCTGAACTGGATCATTTCGGTGAACTTGATGAAGTGCGACGTGAATTGATCGCGAAAGTAGAGAGTCTAAAAGCGATCCGAAATGAAACATCAAAACAGATATCGGTATTAAAGCGTGAGAAAAAGGATGCGGACACCGTTATTAAGGAAATGCGGGAGGTCAGTGACCAAATTACAGCCTATGATGGAGAGTTGCATACCATTGAGGAAA
>Ga0209487_1000145_pt1 | contig 64501 bp, 76 predicted proteins | sample Poulit2012_FD_187524 | JGI IMG/M metagenome (GOLD analysis project Ga0209487, IMG submission 187524) | Agricultural soil microbial communities from Georgia to study Nitrogen management - Poultry litter 2012 (SPAdes) (version 2) | ecosystem: Environmental > Terrestrial > Soil > Agricultural land...
ATAATCGAACATGCCAGGGATATGTGCGGGAACGACCCACGAGAGATGGCGGGGTATCTCGCGCAATTAGCTGCAGACGCGATCCTCCGCCCAGGAAAGATCGACCCGGAAAAATTTAGGAAAGGAGAGAAATGAAAATTGTAGCCTTTGATCTTGGCACAACCACGGGCTGGGCTGCCTGGTCTGGTGGTAAATACACGTCGGGAGTGCTAGACCTGAAAGGAGGACGTTACGAAGGCGGCGGGATGCGGTATCTCCGCTTTGAGGGTCAGCTAAAAGAATTGCTCGATCATGTCGAGCCGGATGCCGTCTTTTTCGAGGAAGTGCGCCGTCATATGGGCACCGATGCGGCTCATGTTTATGGCGGGTTGCTAGCGGTGCTGACGGCTGAATGCGAGAAGCGCGGCATTCCGTATCAAGGGATACCTGTCGGCACCGTCAAAAAACACGCGACCGGGAAAGGCAATGCGAACAAGCAGGCGATGCTGGAAGCGGCCGAATCCAAGTGGCCAGATCAACAGATTGCTGACGACAACCAAGCAGACGCGCTTTGGGTCTTGGAAACCGGGAGGGCAGCGCTGTGAAGATTGTGATAAAGAAGATCAAACGGAACTGGATATCCCGGAGAAGGACACGGCGGATACAGTATCCTCGTCACCGATCGATTCAAGAGAACGTGAACGAGCATCGTCGGTACATTTGGATCAAATGTCTGTTTTGCGAGGCATTTTTATTAAGAAGCCTCGATCGAGCAGGCCGCAATCGGAAAGGGTTTTTTCACCTTTGCTGCGAGTGCAGTCCGCGGATTTTGGAGGAGGACAATGAGTAGATACAAGATCGATCCTCCTCACGACTGCGAGATGGACGGCCATGACTGGCGCCGAATCGGATCACACCCGGACGGGACAACCTTTCACAGATGCCGTATCTGCGGGAAAGAGGACGAAGCATGAAACCGATCCTCTATTCTGTATCGGCTAACGACAAGATCACTCACGGACCTGAATCGTCCGAAAACCAGAAGTCTTAACGAAAAACCGGGCGGCTTACTCCGTTGAGTGCATCCCCTGGTTCGACTCAAAAACGACCTATGAAAAACAAGACATTCGAGCAAGAGTTCAAGGAACTCATCTGTAAATACGACGTGGATCTACAATTCGTGGATAATTCATACGGAAATCTACCTGGCGTAAATTTTTGCGTAGGCGAGAAGATCGTGTGTTCCGCAGCCAAGGACGGCGGATGGAACTTCGGTGATGGATTTATGCCGCTTTACGCTATCGCCGATTCCCTGTCGAACGTCGAGCTGAGGCAACCCGACTCAAAACTATGAAAAACCAGAAGACTCAAACGAATAACCCGGCGCGTAAACCGGGTTGCCTCCAGCGGTTTGTTCGAGGATTGATCGTGCGCCTGCTCCGATGGCTTCCGATTTCCGAAGCCAGCGCCGCATACAAGGAGGCTGTGCTTCTGGAGCTTGGGTTTCGGCGGAGTGAATTTCCGGGGTGCTGGCATGTGCCGGACTCCTGCGCGGAACGGTATGGACTGGAGGGACGCACGAGCTATCGAGAATGGATCATTCTGAAAAAGGTGGGGATGAGACTTCCCTCGAACGTCGAGCTGAGGGACGGCGGGACCAAAACTGAAAACAAGGACTGAATCTATGGAAAATCAAAAAGTAAAAACAGACACGGACGGCGCTGATACCCGCCGTTCCTCTCCAGCGTCTGGTTCGGAATCGTCTGCTGTTGATCTCGACCGCATTGTAAGGAATCCGTGTCCATTTTGCGGAGGCGCACCCGTAGAGAAGAGGATGGCTTCCGGGCATGTCAAAATCGAGTGTCCTGACTGCCGATCCTCGACGCGTGTTTATCGGTCACCATCCTTCGCGTGGCTAACTTGGAATCATCGCCATTCTGTTCCGAACCAACAACAAAGATCATGAAAAACCAAAATAGCAACGATAAGGTGATGCGCGAGGGCTCATCGCCACAGGAATCAGAAACCCGCTCCACCGAAGAGAACGGCGGGGTGGGTGTTGGCTGCACGAACTCGTTGGGCGTTATCCGCTCGGTCTATTACAACCAAGACGACATCCTTCGTGGCATCCAGCAACTGCACTGCCCAGAAGGGTTCGAGTGCGACATGACCTATGGAAACGGAGGGTTCTGGAGGAATCTGCCGCGCCCGAAATACTGCTTCGACATCTCTCCACAGAAACCCGAGGTAATAAAGGCGTGCTCGATGGCACTTCCGTTGGAAAGAGAGAGTCTTCGGAACTGCGTGTTCGATCCTCCCTTCCTCACCTACGTGAAAAACGGGAGGGGACATCAAGGTGGCAAAGTGGCGATGACTGCCCGCTTCGGCGGATACTACCGATATGACGAATTGGAAGACCACTACCGACACACAATCAGCGAGGCGTGGCGAGTGTTGAAACCGGGCGGCAAGATGATCTTCAAATGTCAGGACATCATCCATAACCACAAGATGCACTGCACGCACTATCGAACGATAATGATGGCGGAAATCGAAGGATTCCGGCTACTAGACCTATTCGTCCTGCCTGCACGCCACCGGATGCCGGGACCGCAAAAAGGGACGCAGCGACACGCGAGGGTGTTTCACTCTTACTTTTTGGTGTTCGTCAAGCCGGGAAAACTTCCTCCGCCCAACGTAAAGCGTAGCCGATGAGGCGTCGCTCACCCGTGATAAACAAAACTACTTATGACTCACGAAAACCAAAATATGAACGACAACGCGGGCCGTGAAACCTCATTGGCTACCGCGGTTGGTTCGGCTAGGCGCATCCGAGTTCTATTCTGGATCGACTGGCTCGGGGAGCAAATGGAGGCGATCCGCGAAATCGAAAGCCCGCCTGTAAGCAACCATCCGGACCCGAACATCCAACACGGGTCCGACGTGCGATTGGTGCAAGCATGGATGAAGGCGAACGATGTCCCTAGCGGGACGTTCTTTTCCATTTTGCCGAACGTAGAGGCTAGGCGTGAGGGCCGGTCTGAAAACTAACACAAACAAAGGAGACAAACAAAATGAAGAAAGATATACAGAAACGCGGCAGTCGGCCCGAATTGCCTACGCCGTCTGGTTCTCGGTCCGATACGCCGGAGACCGATGCACTGGAAAGGGACGGATACCACTACGCGATGCACAATATGCGTGCAAAGCTAGTCCCGAGCGAGCACGCCCGCAAACTGGAGCGCGAGCGGGACGAACTCCGCGAATGGATCATGCAGGCTGCGCCTATACTTTTAGCCGCCGGCTGTATCGTCGTCGACGAGGCTGTCGAGCGACTGGACGAGATCGCGGGAGTGCGCGGTGTGCTGGAGCTGTGCCCGGTAGATTTTGTGGCTCCGGAGGCTAAGCCGCGATATGGATCGGCCGATGGTCCGTTGGAAGAACAACTGAGACAAGAGAACCGGGATCTAAGACGGGCGCTGACTCTTGCTGCCCGATGGGGGATTTCGAGCGATGGTTTTTCGGCGACCGTGGCTGATGAATTGCGCCGTTGGGTCATCAACGACATGCAAGATCCGTTCCCAGAGCTGCCTGGTTATTTGTTCGACCAAACCCCGTTCACTAAACCAACGACAATCGAATAACACTATGACTTTTCATCCTCATTCTTATCGTGATCCTGATCCTGATCGGGATCGGGCCGAAATGCTTCAGGAATATCTATCCGGCCTTCCAAAATTCCGCGAAGTAACTTCATATCCTGGTCTTCATTCCCGCCGTTCCTCTCCAGCGTCTTGTTCGGCTGATCGTTCTCCTGCGTGTCCTGATGGCCGTAAAGATTGTCGATTCTCTTACGAAGGCATGACAACGCTAATTCACAGCCCTATTCAATACGATAGGGAAGGGAATCCAGTCGGTGGGGGTGTAAATCGGGTGGACAAGGTGGCGAAATGTAGTGTCTGTCGTCGCGTGTGGATATCTCGACAATCGGAGTTAGAGGATACTCAAGGAAAGGTTCGTGAATGGAATGATTCTCCGTCGAACGACCAAGGTGAGGGACGCGGACCCGAACAGTGAAAGGTAAAATTATGAAGAAGAATAAGCAAACAGCGGCGGCTGGTCCGCGTTCCTCTCCAGCGACTGGTTCGGCGTTTTCTCCGGGGGCGTGGTTCCTTATGCAATATGGCTTCGATTTCCAGAAGTTTTACATCATAGAAACTGTCGGTAACCGAATTTGTCTGTCGAAACGGGATTGGCTCGTGTCGAGTGGTGTATGGATGACACGCCGTGAGATGGAGGCCCGTCAAGCGCAATATATGGGACACGGAAGGCGGAGATGGTTCTGGCGATGGCTACCATTCCGAGATTTGGTGGTGCCATTCTCTCCGCCGAACGCCGAACGGAGGCACCCGACCAGCGATGCAAAATAACCTGAATCTTCTCGACAAATCCGGCGCGCCCATCGGGTTGCCTCCCGTGATTTGTTCTGGAGTCGCTGGCATGGGCTCCCACCAATCCGCCAGGAGCGAGAAGGATGAATGGCTCACGCCGCCTGAGATCATCCGAGCACTCGGGGCGTTCGACCTTGATCCGTGTGCGCCGGTCAAGCGACCGTGGGAGATGGCAGCGAGGCACTACACATGGCGGGATAACGGGCTGCTGAAACCGTGGGAGGGTCGAGTGTGGTGCAATCCTCCATACGGGCGGGAAACGGGGCGCTGGCTGGCAAGGTGCGCGGAGCACAGAAACGCTACGGCGTTGATCTTCGCCCGGACGGAAACCGCCGACTGGGTAAAGCACGTGTGGGGCGCGGCTCATTCCGTGATGTTCCTTTTCGGGAGGCTACACTTTTATCACGTGGACGGGCGTCGGGCCGAGGCGAACTCGGGGGCTCCGTCCGCGCTGATCGCATACGACGATCGGAACACGTCCGCCTTGGAAGCGTGTGGACTTCCGGGGCGGTTGATAAGACTCCACAACGACAAGAGGAGGAATCCCGAACAACCAAAGGAACCGAATGAAGACCAAGACTGAACAGAAACCCAGCGATGCTACGAACGGCCGCGATGCAAGGGATTGCCTCCCTCGCCTGGTTCGGAGCTGGGGAAATACCGATTACGCAATCATCGCTCGGCTTACTCCGCCGTATGATCTCGTGGCCCATCCGAATGGTCCGGCCATCACCAACGGCGATTGGTTTTCGGTGATCGATATACATCCCGATGACAGCGATAAAGAGAAAGCGATCAAACGAGAGGCGCAAGAGAAGTGGCGTATATTTTCATGGCCACTGATAAAATCCAAATTCTTTCCTCCGAACAAGCAGTTCGACGAATCCGCCCAGATGCCTACAGACACAAGTGACAACAACAAACATTAACCAATAAGCGAGATATAGAAAACAACTAAAGAATGAACAAACTAATACAGACTATCGAACAATGGGGCGAAGATCGAAATATCATTGGCCCGGATGCTAAAGCGACACTCGAAACGCAATTCCTCAAACTCGAAGAAGAGGTGAGCGAAATCCACGAGGCAATCGCCAAGAAAGATGACATCGGAATCGTCGATGGCATCGGCGATGCAGTGGTTGTGCTGACACTGCTTGCAAGACTTGCGGGAACCGATCTGGAAGCGTGCGTAAACCATGCCTATCACGAGATCAAGAATCGCACGGGCAAGATGGAAAACGGGATGTTTGTGAAGGATGAGTGATTTAGTGAATAAGGAACTCGAAGAGGAACCACAAAGCCGACGTGATCCTAACTTTAGCAAGTGGGCGATTACCATGGAGGGTGTCCGAGTGCTTGTTCTTCCCAGCAGAATTAAAAGCGTCTATTTGGACAGGAGACTACTGTCGGCAGCAGAAACCGCGTGGAATGCTGCCCGGAAACTTTACTCAACCGCGGCGACTGAGCACTGCGCTGACGATAACACAAACCCAATAACCGAAGACCGTGAGAAGGACTAACAAAACGATTAAAACATCATCCTACAAAGGGCCAATCAAATACGGAAATACTGCTGACTGCATCACCGCCGTGTGCGATTCTATAAAACAGATGCTCCTGGAAAAGAACAAAGCTTACGGAGATAGTGCTATAGATCCGGTAAGGATTTTTAGCAAATCTCCTGTAGAGGAACAGATTAAGGTTCGCATCGACGACAAACTGTCTCGTATCGCTCGCGGCAATGAATTCCCAGGAGAAGACACTATCGATGATTTAATCGGATATCTCATACTTCTGAAAATCGCTAAACTCAAACAACAGTAACCAATCATGTCTTCATTTAACAAAGTCATTCTAATGGGCAACCTGGTGCGCGACCCAGAGTTGCGAATAGCGGCGTCCGACCTGCCTGTCTGCAAGTTCACAATGGCAGTGAATCGCCGCTTTGCCCGAAAGGACGGGGAAATAGCAGAGGAAGTTTGCTACATCGATGTCACCGCGTTTGGGCGCAGAGCCGAAGTTCTTGCCGACCACATGCAAAAAGGAAGCCCTATTCATATTGAGGGCCGCTTACAACTAGAACAATGGGAGGATTCAAACACAGGCCAGAAGCGAAGCAAGATAGGCGTCATCCTTGAGTCTTTCTCCTTCGTCGGATCAAAGAACAAGGACGAAGACGATGGTGTTTCTCTAAAGGATTATTCAGCAAAGAAACAGTCTGCGCCTGTCAAGAACACAACAAGCCAGTCTGAGTATGATGAAGAGGATGTTCCTTTTTAAAATCATAATTACAAATCACATTCATCACAGAAAAAAGGACAACAATGAGTGAGGTTATCAGATTCAAGCCCGGCTATTATAAAGGGGTTTCCGCGATATTTGAGGACCCTAAATCGGAAAGCGAAATCATTATCATGGCTCCAGATATTTCCCGCCTCGAAAAGCATCTGGCAAGATGGACGCTGGACTGGAGGAAGGAGCTGTTCAAGCCAGCGAGGCTGGTCTTGCTCAATAAGAAAGAGACATAACCGCCGATATGTCTGGTTGGATTAAATTGCACCGCTCGATTCTAGACCATCCGAGAGCGTCAGACCCCGATTGGGTTGCTGTCTGGATTTACCTGCTCGTCAACGCGGCGCACAAACCTCAGCGAGCACTATTCAATGGCAAGATAATAACCCTCGAACCCGGTCAACTTTTGACCGGTAGAAAGGTCATTTCGGAGGCAACAGGAGTCGGTGAACCAAAGACCAAACGCCTGCTTTATACGATGGAAAGGGAGGGGCAAATTAGGCGCAAAAGTAGCCACAAAGGATCGCTAATCTCGATAAAAAACTGGGGCGAATATCAGGGAGATGGTGGACAACTGAATGGACAACAAGAAAAATCCCTAACCCCCTTACAGTTTGGCATTAATGAAAGAGAAAAAAACGAAACGGACAGCAGAACGGACAACTGGTGGACAACTGGTGGACAACTGAATGGACAACAAAAAGAACTCCTAACTACCTTGAAATCTGACACTAACGAAACGAGAGAAAAACAAAGTGGACAACTGGATTCTCGGAAAGTGGACACTGTACAAGAAGACAAGAATAAGAATATAGAGGATACTGACGTATCCTCTCGTCCATCGAAAAAGCCTGATCCAAAAAATACCGAGAAATACCAGAAAATCGCCGACGCCTGGAACGAACTGAACGGCCTTCCAAAAGTCGAGCGGCTGACAGACAAACGCAAAACAAGCCTCCGATCCCGACTCTCCGATCCGTATTGGCGCGAAAACTGGCAACGGGCGATGGAGCAAATCCCGTCGAGCGACTTCCTTTCCGGACGAAAAACGAAATGGCGAGCAACCTTCGACTGGTTCATCCGACCGGAATCGGTCGTCAAGATCATCGAAGGCCAATACCACGACGGCGCCCGACAGCCGACCATCTATTCCGATTCCGAAAAATATTGATAACAATGACCATGACCGTAGAGACCACCAAGACCACCAACCCACAATCAGTAGTGCTCCGAGTTTTCGAGGCAGTAGGCTTCCGCATCGCCAATGATCCCGACGCTCGATCACAATGGGAACAACTGCTCGTATCCACCTGGAGCAACCGTGACGATGTGTGGCAACCAGGACGCTGCAAAGGCTGCGCGAAGATGATTGCTAGCCAAGCCAGCGAGATCGACAACGAAAACACCGACAACCCGTTCCTCGCCGCAATCAGGTCTCACGTGGCAACAGTGTGCGGGGCCTGTACTCGCTTGGCGGACGATCACTACCACAACCTCGGACGACAACCAGTCAAGGCTGGATGGTGGGAGACCAACTGCCCGCCAACCTTTCAGACACTACTCGCCGACCGAACAGCCGAAAAGGTCGACTGGAGACGTGTCGAAACGGTCGAGAAATGGAATTTTAAAAGAAAAGCGAAAGGACTGATCCTCACTGGCGACACAGGATCAGGCAAAACAACCGCTCTGTGGGGTCTAGCAAGGCGTTTAAAGAAGGAAGGTAGGCATCTCTACCTGTTGACATCGATCGAGCTTTCTAGACGGCTTCAAGCGGCCGCAAAAGAAATGCAGGCAGACCACGACCTCCTTCACTGCGATTTCCTGCTCATCGACGACCTCGGAAAAGAAAAGCTAACCACAACCGTCGGTGCAGCTCTCTACGAGCTAATGGACCAACGACTCGCCCACAACCGATGGATGGCATTCACCACCCGATTCACCGGCGACCAACTCGAAGACCGATTCATAGACACACACCTTGGCCGAGACATCCGCCGCCGCATCCAAGATGCTTGCACACACCTACGATTCAAAGGAGGCGGGATCTAAGATGAAACAAAAACAACCAACACGATGGCCCAGCTTCGGAGCACGCAGAAAATCTCACCCGACCATCTCACCCGGCCAACCATTCATCTATCTCGGTCGCAGCATGCGCGTCACAACGGTATCGCGAAAACTCATCACAGCCCACTACGTCAACAATTCCGGAAACATCCAAACAATCACCATCCCAACCGACGCAGCCAAAACTTGCATCCCAACCCCTACAGACTCACCCGACACAGAAATCGACAACGACAACGACCCACGATTCGTCGAACTCAACTAACCACTAAAAACACACGAACAAAAGACATGATCGTAAAACCCATCCAAGGAGCTTGCCCAACATGCTGGAGAAGAAAAGCACGAGCAATCCCATGGAAACCAGGAACAACCTGCTGGAACTGCGGACTCCCAAAATCTAAACCAAAACCCAAACCTCCCTAACCACCCCAGCCAAAACCACCACGATCACCCTCCTCAAAATTCTCATCCAACCAACAACCAGCCCCACGATACAGAGCCTTACCAGGCATCCAACAACCACATCCCAAACTACTCCCAACCTCCGGCCTACACCTCCGAAGACGACGATCATACACCGGACAAACTGAACACGCCCGCATCCTCCTGCGCCACTCCACACGCGATACCCTCCCACTACCAACCAAACGAAACCAGCCAACCACTACCCCAAACAGGACCCAAATACCAACCTCACCAACACCAACACAAACAACACGAAACCAACAACAAATACGCCGAAAACCCATAACTACAACCCATGACAACAAAACCACAGGCCCGCAAACCAGAAAGTTGAGAAGAGCGGTATATATAAAAACTGGCGACCAATACCCATTTCCCCCCTCCCCGCCCCCTATTTTGACCTCTTTTTTATGCTGTTTTTGCAGGCGTTTTTTGGCCTGTAATCTCATTGTAGTGAGATTACATGACCATACGTAAACCGCTTATTTACAATAACTTGCGACATTGAAGAGTGTTAACTCAAGCAAGTTTATCGCAAGAACAACTGGAAAAGCCAAAGATTGCTAAAATCCTGAACTCAAGAAACGGAGTGCTTGATTGATCCAATTTGAATGGCTTGTCGTGACTGTTGCAATGGCTTGAAACGTATGCCTTCCACCCTGTTTTGCGTCTACCCTATCAGTTTGCTTTGTCGTTGACTTTGAACGGTTTAAGGTAGTTTTTGAGCGGATAAAATGGTTTGAGAACTGTATCCATGCATGTTTGGCAGTCTGTATGTGTTTTGGCAGTGATATTATATCAAATTTTATCCTACGGATTGACTTGTCAATTGTGTATTTGTTTTGGTTGTCATAAGTCTTTGATGTTGAACAAGATACTTGTGTGGTTTTGTGCTGATTTTGAAACGTTTTATGAGGTTTTTGCTAGATGTAGACGCCGTCCGACGGGACGACATAGGAAACTGGCATGGGTCCAGCGTCTAGGGCCCTCTCTCGGTTGAGCGAGCCAGTGGCTGAAGCGAAGCTTCCTGAAAGCGTGTGCGCGAATCCTGATAGCAGAAAGCTGTGGATAGGGAAGGCCTTGCGAAAGCAAGGCGGGAAAGACCCAACCCAATGGGTGAATCCGATAGCGAATCCGATAGCGATTTGTCAAAAAGTTAAAAGTCTACTTTTGGCAATCGCAAGGGTTTTTAAAAGGTGCAAGGAGCCTTTCCATTCTTTGGCAATTAGCAACTGCTAGAGACTTGGTTGAACCTAGCGGAAAAGACTGAAGTGAAATCTAACTTTAAATCGAAACGGCTGGAATCCCTAAAAAACGAAACTGTCACGCGGTTTCATAAGCGCAAAAAAGGGATTTCAACCGTCTTGCGTCTTGGCAAAGCGCAACTGATGAGATTGCCACAAAAAATAAGTAAAAAGGATAAATTAAGATGAAAAACACAACTCCATTTGAAACGGTTAAAACCATCAATCGCGAAGGGAAGAAAGTCTTGTCGCGAAAGCGATTTGGCGAAATCCATGGCTTGAAAGGCGCCGAACTGAAGCGGCGCCATTACGAATATCTGCTTTCAAATCCCTTAAGCGATATGGTCCAGAACGTCACCTGGTCCAGGGTGACCAGGAATCCAAAAACCGGGCACGTCTCGGCCAGCGGCTATGATGCCGCGGCCATGGCAAAGAAGGCGCCGAAAGCGCCGCGGCGCAGGAAGGCGAAGGTCGTGTCGATCACCGATGCGATGGCCGTCCTCCAGGCGGCCGCTCAAGAGGGCAATCAACAAGCAATTGCCGCCCTTGAGGCGGTTGTTGCCGGTCAGTAATATAAATCGAAACACGCACTGCAAACGCGGTGCGTGTCTTGCGTCTTGGCAAGACGCAACTGATGAGAACGCCATAACAAACAAACAAGGATACCATGAGTAACGCAGAAATTGTCAAAAAAATCGAGGCCGCGAAAGCGGCGGCTGGCTTCAATGACCAAATCAAGGTCATTGAAGCCCTGAACGAGGTGCTGGAGCATCTCCGCCGGGAAGAGCGGGTTGTGGACGCGCGGGAAGATTCCATGTCTTATGACCGGAGCTTCCTCGCCGGTCAGTGAGTGCAATGTTCCTTGACGTTATGTGACGTCAGGGAACTGGTTAATGCAACCTGGCTATCTTGGATGGTCAGACGGTTCCAAGTCCGTGTAAATGCAGAGGAACCAGAGGTTCGCTGTGAACCTCGCTTACGGTCGGATGTTACTCCGAATCCGGCTGTGAGACAGATGACCGATCGGAGCAAGACGCGTGAGAGGCGCGCTTTTTAGACATGAAAACACTTACAAGAAAAGAACTGGCGGGAACGTCATTCAATATGGGCCTCTCCATCATGCATGGAGAGTCCCGGCAGGTAGTTCGGTTCGGCGCGTGTCAATACGCAACCGACACCTCCGCCACCGTCATCAAGGACGGTGGAGACATCGTTCTCATCACCGAGAGTAGTCTCGGTGATGGCAGCCGTCCTGAACATCGGGAGGTCCTGGTCCGCCCCGTTTGGGTCGGGGGCTGGGATGCCGACCCAGAAAAAGAGGAGGACTGGCTACTTCTCTAACACACGAATGCCGCTCTGCGAGTAACAGAGCGGCTGATTAACCACAAAAAGAAAAAATGAAAACTGGATTCAAGATCAAGAGAATCAGCCATATGGCTGAAGAACCCGTCCGCGTGACGGGGGACGAAGTTGAGATCGTGGACAACCCAACGATCTCGTTGGCCGACGGCTGCAAGGCTCAGAAACTCCCATTTACATGGGGGTGCCAAGCGGCCGCGTGTTACGCGGTATTCTCCCCTGAGGGGGAGTTTATCGGATTCGAGAAGGGCACGGGGGGCCGTGCCCCATATGTAGCCGAAGATGGCTACTTTTCCTGCGAGGAAGAGGATTCCTACCAGGACGAAGAATGAGGCAATCTACCGTGATACCGTGAGTGACCGGGAAACCGGCGGCTAAACACCTAAATAGAAAAGAAATAACTATGATCAATATCAAAAACCTCACCCCCCACGCCATCCGCGTCTTTGCCGCGGATGGCACGACCGAACTCGTCACCGTGCCGCCCTCGGGTACGGTGGCACGCGCCAGCGTCTCCTACGAGGAGAGCGGCGTCGTCCCGATCGAGGGCGACGCGGAAGCTCTCCTCAGTCGGGATCCCCTCGCCGGGATTCCCGTCTACGTCTCCGTCATGGGAGACGTAGAGGGACTCCCGGAGCCGGAAGCAGGGACGGTCTACATCGTCTCCACTCTCGTCCGGCAGGCGTTGCCCCGCCGGACTGACCTGCTCTCCCCCGGGGAGCTAATCCGCAACGAGGCCGGTCAGCCCATCGGCTGCCGCGGCCTCGTTGCAAACAGCTGACCTATGAGCGGCCTGATGAAGGTTATGAAGGTTATTTGCGCCTGGTGCGGTCTGTTGATCCGCGATGGGCGCGAGCCTGTTTCTCACGGGATCTGCGACCGTTGCAAAGCCCGTGAGCTTGGTCGGCTCAAAGTTACTGAGACCGACCGAGCCTACTGGGAACCGGTCGAGTCGGACTAAAACGGGACGCGAGTCTTGCGAGAGATGGGAGGAGGAGTAAGTTTGCGCCGATGGGATGGCCCCAAAGGCTTAACCAACAACAACACACACACATGAAGACCATGAAAAAAACCATCACAGAATCAGACTTCACGGCAGCGTTCCACAACATGGGGCGCGGCGATCAATTCAGCTATTCCGGCCTTAAGGCCTTGTTCGGATACCTGGAGGAAATGGAGGAAGGCACAGGCGAGGAGCTGGAACTGGACGTTATCGCGCTCTGCTGCGACTTCGCGGAATATGACACGGCGATTGAAGCAGCGTCCGAATATAGCTGGAAGCCAGATGAGGACGAGGACGACGAAGAGAACGAGGCGCAGGCCCTGAAATGGCTGAACGACAGAACAACCGTCATCACGTTTGATGGAGGCATTATCATTCAGCAGTTCTGAAACGTCGAAACCGGCACCCTTGGCCGGTCTGGTGGGTTGGCATCCCGCCACTGATGAGACTGCCAAACAAACAAAAAGCAACCATGAAAGAAGCAAAGAACATGAAAGAAGCAAAGACAAAAGAGGCGATTGAGCGCCACTGCCGTGGCCTGCTTGCGATCTTCCCGAATGCAAGCGAGACAGACCCAACTAAGCTCTACAAGGAGCTTAAGAGGCTCGAGGATCGGGCCCACAAGCTGGCCGAGGACTATTGCAACGGGCACGTTGACTCGGACGGGTGGGAGGCGAAGCGGGACAAGATCCGCGACAAGCTGAACACATTACTTAACCCGGGAGACGTCCCCGTTTTTCTCAACGGGGATCCTCGCGGATACGCGCTGAAGATCGAGGATGAATGGATGAGGGAGGCTCTTAGCAGCGGCAAAAAACTTCAAACAGATTGGGGCGGGTATGGTTTGTTGGCTCCGGATCTGACGGAGTAAACCAAAACCAAAACCAAAAACAGAAAGAAAGAAATGAAAATGAAAAACAATACAAAAAACCTTAGAACAATCCAAGCCCTCGCAGACAACGGAGAGGGTGTCCTATCCCAGACCCAGATCGTCATCGAAAGATCGGGAAACGGCTGGTCTGTCGCTGACGGACCTGAAATCACCCATGATCACCCGGAAGAGATCCGCGGATGGGGCCGCCTCGACGGCCCTGCTTTCAGACAGAAAAATGGCCTCCTCATACCGGCTCGGGGCCTCGCATAACCATAGAGCCGCCGGTTTCCCGGCGGCGAATAACCAGAAAAACGCTCAGACCCAGAGCTAAAACGGAGAATAAAAAAATGACCTATACAAAACAAGACGCCCTCAACCGGATCAACGGAACCATCGTAAAAAACAGCGTCGTCTACTACGACGACGCAATGGCGGAATACTACGTCGGGCCAGCCTCCGACATCGACGATCTGGTCGAGCTGATGAACTCCGACGACGAGGACATCGCACGGGACGCATACTCCCACTGGTGCGCCGGAACCTCCCATGGAGACGGATACGAGACCGAGGAGGAAGCAATCGCCGCCGCGGAAGAAAACTAAAAACCACCATAGAGCCGCCGGGAAACCGGCGGCTGAATAACCCTCAAAAAAGAAAGAAAAGACAATGACAGCCGCACAAGAAATCATAAAATCCACGCGCAGCGATAAGAAACGCCACGAGCTGGCCCTCGAACGCTGCAAATTCCACCTCGACGAACAAGAGGTTATTGCCGCCCAGCGGGACGATGGCTGGAGCACGACCGCGATATACGAGTTCGCGGATGGGTCCTCACTCCGCGAAAACGGCATGGGCTGGCACGCGGAAGGATGAGTCCAGCCGAATACATGGTGTCTGGATCTCGTCCAGCACGCCCGTGTTCTCCAGGGAATATGAGACCCTGGAAGGCGATTTGATCGGCGATGTCGATTCCGCGATGGGAGATCGGATTGACGCCGCACTAAAATACGACTGGGAGAAGAAGCACAAACGCTAAGTCGCCCGCCCAACCGCACGAGCAAACCCGGCACCCTCACACGGTCCGGGTTTTTTCGTGCCCAAACCACAACCATCAAACCAAATTCCAATGAAAACAAAACCAAAAAGAAAGATCACACCCGCCCAAAAGGAGGCGGCGAAACAGAGACGTGAGCAGCTCAAATCGCTCACAAAACAGGCGGAATCCATGGAGGTCTCAGGAGTAATCGAGACCGTCGAAGGACACCCTCTTTCGGACGTAAACGCAGCACTCGTGCTGGTTCAGTGTCCAGCGGCAACCATCGTCGGTGGCTTCCGTCAATGGAAGAAGCACGGCCGACAGGTGATGAAAGGGCAGAAGGGAATCGCCATCTGGTTTCCGTGCAGGACGAAACAGGAGGACGAGGATGCCGAAGATCAGAGCCGGACGTTCTTCCGTGTCGGCACCGTCTTCGACATCAGCCAGACGGAGGAGATGCCGGAGGGAGCCGAGACCACCGAGCGAAAACCCCGGCGTGAAACGAAACGCGAGGCTCCTGCCAGGAGGAAAGCGGAACCGAGCCATGAGGATCTGCTCGCGGCCTTGAATTTCTGAAACCACGAACCAACCAAACATTAGACATAATATGAGAACTGCATTTGAGTCAGAAGCCAAAGAACAATACGGCATTAGCTGCACAGAGGCCGTGCAACGTGGATTGATTACGCGGGGAATCCGCTGGAGTCACCGGAAGAAGGATTATGTTGACGATGGGTGGGAGCCCATCAACTGCGGAGGTAAATTCACGACACAGAAAGCGGCACTCGATGCCTACATGGCGCAAGAGAAGAAAGAGCGGGATAAGGCCATTGCGCGAGCAAACTCCATAACCTACGCGGATCTTCCGGAGTGCTGTAAGTCAGTCATGCCCGAGATAGGGTTCACTGAAGATCACGCACGCAAGGCAATCCGCCGCCTTCGATCCTGGGTTTGGGATGAAGGGATCTCCGTTCCGCAGGAAACAACGGATAAATACTTCGCCTTCATCAAACAGCGGATGGGGGTCATTTAAGCGGAGTAGGTCCGACTAAATAACCCGTCGTAAAAAGCAAAGCCCCGTCTCTCCTACTTACGTATCTCACGCGCCGCGTGAGACTTCGGAGAAGACAGGGCTTACTCACTACCTATCACACTACCTATCACCTATGCGGACTCTCAGTGGTTCGCTGAATAGTAAAAACAAAAGACATCAATCCAACAAGCAAAAATGAAAACAAAAGTAAAAGCAAAAACCCAACCAACCGAAAAGCAGAAGATGGAACGCGCTCATGAAGCGGTGCAGGAAATTCACCGAACCAATGCTGAGGCACGCGAGGCCATCGACCGCTACCTGAAGCAGCGCGGTGTCACGATGGACAGCCTCTCCGACCAGTCGGATGGCTTTCGCAAAGACTGCTATGGAGCCGTCCGCGACGCCCTCCAATCCGGCGATTGGAGCAAGCTGACACACGTTCAGCGATTCGATCCGCTGACATCAGTTCCAGCCCAGGAGCCAGCAGCTAAAGCAGATCCAGTTGAGGTAGCGGCTACAGTTGTCGAAGAGTCTGAAGCTACGCCTGAAATGTTATCCCAAAACAAGGATAGCAATCCTGCAGCGCTTTTGCAGCAGGCGATCGAGGAGATGGTCGCTTCTCGGGTCAACAAGCCCGCGATTGACGAGAGTCGATTCAAAGAGCTGTTCGATCATGAGATCCAGAACGGGATCGAGTGGGACAAAACCGGGGTGGTGAAGCTCCTGGACGAGCGTGTTGAGGCCGCAAGGAACGGGATCGCCCGCCGCATTGAAATTTTCCTTCCCGATGGCAAGAAGAGGGAAACGGAGCGGCAGCACAAGGGTTTCGATACGCTCCTGAAGCTCTGCTCGCTGCGAAAGAACGTGATGCTCGTCGGTCCTGCGGCCAGCGGCAAGACCACCGTTGCGGAGAACGTGGCGAAGGTTCTCGACCTTCCGTTTCACCCTATGAGCATTGGTCTGCAGACGAGCAAGGGTGACCTGATGGGTGTCAAGTTCGCAGATGGTAGCTATCAGCCTTCCCCGTTGCGGAAAGCATACGAGCACGGCGGGGTGGTTCTTCTCGACGAGTTCGACGCAGGGCACGCCGGGGTGAATACGATCATTAATGCGGCAACGGCAAACGCGGTGTGCGGCTTCCCTGACGGGACTGTAAAGCGACATAAGGACTTCATCTGCATCGTGGCTATGAACACATGGGGGTGGGGCGCGAACGATCAATACGTGGGTCGCAACAAGCTCGACGCGGCAACGCTCGACCGATTCCTGAAACTTCCGTGGGAATACGACGAGGATCTTGAGCGAGAGATTGCGGGGAACCGAGAGTGGACGGATCGGGTGCAGGCATTGCGCCGCGCCGCCGGTAAGGTTCAGGCGAAGGTTCTCATCTCACCCCGTGCCTCGATCAACGGAGCCGATCTTCTCGCCGCTGGCTTCGATTGGGATGAAGTGGAAAATATGACCATCTGGAACGGTGTTGACCGTGCCACCAAGGAGAAAGTGTTGAGCAATGTCGAGTAAGATCGAGTTTCATCGTCAGTGGGATTCCTTCTCTGACTTGATTGATACGGCCCGCCGGGAAAACTGGCGGGACCGGAAAGACGGCGAGGCTTCCGTCAAGAAATACGTTAACATCGGCAGCGATAGCACAAAGCGCTTCTGCGGCGTCGATTCGTTCGATCATGCCCTGCGCCTGGTCGATCACGGGTGGCCGGAAGGGCTGGAGAAAACCGAGCCTTTCATTGAGGCCCTGCGAAACAAAGTTGGTGGCAAGATCAGGCGTCCGGCCTTTGCCATCGGCGACGAGGGCGACGAGTTCCTTCTCGATCGCGTCATCGAAGGAGATCCGGAGTGCTGGCTCGCCACTGAGTGGGAAGAGGTTGATCAGGCTGGCGAGATCGTCCGCATCGGAGTGGACATGGGGATCGCCTGCTATGTCAGCGCGACCTCCATCGTAAACCGGGGCGCGGCGATCATGGCTGCGGTAGAAATGCTTATGGCATCCGGCCGATCCGTGCAGCTCGACGCTTTCTACGGGAATAGCCTGGGGTATTACTCGGTGGCGAAGATCAAAGACACCGACGACACGTTCGATCGGGACCGCATGGCCTTCGTTTTGGTTCATCCGGCGATGCTGCGATGTATCCTCTTCTCCGCATGGGACAACGAAGACCCCGCGATCTTCCAGCGTTACGTCACCCCGAGCTATGGCAGCCCAACCATTCCCGAGAAAGCCCATGCCGATTACGACATGCTTTTCCCTGGTTCCGCCGCGGAATGCGGATGGGACACACAGGAGAAGGCGCAAACATCCATAATCAAAGCATTGGAAGACAAGGGGTTTGTTGAGTCTTACGGCGATTGATTGCAATAGATCGCGAGCCTTTAACCAGTAGTGAACAACAACGAAGTAGTGAACAACAACGAAATAGAACTATGAAAAGAAAAGACATTAATTGGATACAACCCTCCCTGTTCGCCGTCCCGCACCTGAAAGCTGTCTCCGTTCGAGAGGCTGAGGTCGCCGATCATCATTGCGACGATCCAGGAAAGTTCCCGGTAGTCTGGCGTGAAACGGTGGAGACCGATCCAATCTTCGATCCGGAGAAGGAGCACTTCGCCGTGTTCTTCCTGAACCGAAAGAACCGGCTGTGCGGTTTCAATATCGTCAGCATCGGCACCCAGCACGGCGCCCTCGTTGAGCCGCGCGAAGTGTTTCGCCCTGCTATCGCGGTGGCAGCATCGAGTATCATCATCGCGCACAACCATCCAAGCGGTGACCCCGGCCCGAGCACCGCTGACATCCAGGTGACGAAAAAGCTCATGGAGGCAGGCGAAATTCTGCTTATCCCAGTGAGAGATCACGTCATCATCGGAAGCAAAGAGCACGACCCTAACGAGATCGGCTACTATTCATTCCATGAAGCCGGACTCGTTTGATGCCCCCGAAATCAAACTCGGAAACATTCGTACTGTCCTATCCATAAACAGCTAACCATCAACTATATAAACACATCAACTATATAAATAATATGAAAACATCACTATCACCCATGCACTATCGCCCCACTCAGCCTGAACACCTTATCGGACCAGCACGGAGAATTGCCAGCATCCTTGTGCCGAAAGCAAAACGACTGAATGACAGTCCGCAGGAAGGCTTAATGAAACTCCTTCTCTTCGGTGCGCCCGGAGTTGGGAAGACGAACGTCGCACAGATGGTCGCCGCTTCCTTGGCAGGAGGCGAGATGCTTTCCATCGAGGAGACGGAAGGGAAAAACGTTCGCATCGAAACCGTTCGCAGGTGGATTGACCAGCTTGCTTACGGGAATCTTTGGGGCGGCCTGCAGGTTCAGATCGTGAACGAGTTGGACTTAGTCCCACGAGACGCACAAGACCTGATGCTGGGTTATCTCGATCGACTTCCGCTTGGACGCGCCTTCATCGGCACGAGCAACCTTCAGCTCGACCTTCTACAGGAGCGATTCCAGACCCGGCTCCAGCAGTTCCGAGTTGAGGCTCCTAGCACCGAAGAGATCGCGAGCTTCCTCATGGAGAAGTTTAACATCGGAGAGATGGAGGCCAACCAGATAGCGGTCGGCAGCGGTGGCAACGTGCGTGCCGCGTTGGCCGACACGGAATCACTCCTCGATTGTCAAATGGCAACCCACTAACACATAAATGGTATTACAGATGGACAAGAACAGATGGACAAGATCAATGAACGGCTGACCTTCTCCTCCCGCGAGAGTATCGTCCGAAAGATGCAGGCACACACAGGCATCGAGTTCAATCAGGAGAATGCCTACGCCGTGGTCCTGCGGGTCATCATGATCGCCAGATGGCTATTGACATCCCATGTTCGTAATCCCACATTGAAGATTACGAACGATGAAAAGACGACGAACATACCGGTCCTTCTGGGATAAGCTCACCCTCCTCCCGCCCATCGCCTGTCGGGTTCTTGCCCGCACACAAGAGCCCACAGGCAAAGTCCGGCCGCTGACTGACGAAGAGATAGCTCTTCGAGCAGACATGCCGGTTTCAAAAGTGAAGAGCCTCAGCTGGAAGACGAGCTGGGACGATGTTTCTGTTGGCGATGCCCGTCGGTTTTCAGAGGCGTGCGACATTCTCTTTGATGACCGCCGCAACTGGCAGAAACAAATGGCCCAGCTGAAGTCTAGCTTTCTCTACTTAAGAAAGTCCGACCAGTGGGAGAGGATGAAAGAGAAGATCCGCCTATGGAAGGGAGGCATGTGATGGTTCATGTAATACCGATAAACGACAAGGTTGTTCACCGTGCAGACTGCGAATGCTGCAATGCCTACCTTGATCCTGACGGGATCTGGATACATCACAGCGCAGATAAGCGCGAACAGTATGAACGCCAAGGCAACGTCGGGGAAGGCTGGGTTCTGATGTGGGAAGACGAAACCACCAGGACGCTGACTCCGCTCGATGCCTAGCACAACTAACAAACACAAAACCAGTAGCGAGGACGGCTCGCGAAGTGAAACCAGACACACCCACGAGCAGCCGTTAAACCAAGTTGAAATTCAGAAGAAACAAAAAGAGCAATATCATCTACGTTGAGTTCAAGGGTGAGAATGGCCGCGTATCCATGTCCACCCGCACCCGCGACATGGCAGAAGCAAAGGCGCTCGCCGAAGAAATAGGCATAGCCCATATCGAACAGCTGGCCCGCCTCAATGCCATGGCTGCCGGAGCAGTGCAGCTTGCTATTTCTGGGAGACAGATCAAAGGGAGCCAGGCACTCAAAGAATGGAAGGAGTACTTGGAGCGCGTCTCACGCAGCACGCGTACAATCGAAAACAACCTGTGGTCAGTCAAAAGATTCTTGCGGCATCAGAACCTTGGCAACCGCCCGATCTCTGCGGTGTCGGAGGTTCACGTAGATGACTTCATCAACGACAAGAACTCGAAAGTAGTGGCTTCCACCCGGCGTCGCAATCTTACAGCCGTCCGATCCTTTCTTGAGTTTTGCACAGCCAAGAGATACATCATGAGCAATCCGGCTGTACTTGTTCCTGTGAAGCTTGAAAACATGACCCACAGCCAGAAGGAACCAAAGAGAGTTCAGCCGTTCACCGCCCACGAGGTGAAGAAGATGACCACTTTGTTACAAGGGGAATGGAGGCCCGCGGTTATTATTGCACTCGATGCAGGACTTCGCCTCGGCGATGTTTGCAAGCTTGAGTGGGACTCGTTTGACACAGAGCCAGGCCGGATTGTTGTCTGGACAGACAAGCGTGACAAGCGTGTCAGCCTCCCAATGACCGACCGTCTTCGCGATCTGAAGTCCGAACTCCCGCGCAAGAGTAAGCGATGGGTGCTCCCCTCACTCGCCAAAGACTATCAGGCAAGCCAGTCTTCCGTGTCGGTGAATTTCGGTAGGGAGCTTCGCAAGATTGGAATCGCCAAGGGGAAGAGTTTTCAAAGCCTCCGCGCTACCTTCGCCCGGAGGTGGCGAGGCTACGGAAAGACGGTTGACGAGATCCGCGAAGCCCTGGGCCACGACGACGAGGCGACGACGAAGAAGCATTACTTAGGAGAGAAATAGTTGAAAGAACCAGGCATGATGGCTCGCATATCAGATCCTCACCAGTCCACACGGAACGCATCCCTCAAGGCCGATCCATAGTCGGTCGCTGAGAAGGACGAGGCAAAGCCTCCGGACGATCGCCTTGAGCCGCTTCCGGATGAGCCGGTGTAAGGTGTCAGCCCGAGTCGCTGACCGTATCGGTTGTAGCTGGCGATTGCTTCTTGCGTCGCCTCTCTTCCGATCCGAGGCATCGCCTCCAGCAGTCTCCGGTATTCCGTGGCGCTGGGTGCCGATCGAAACACATTCCGCAGCGGGTGGCGGGATTGGTAGCTGCGCTTCACATGGTCCATCGGATCGTCCCTGCCCATCTTGCGGGCCTCCTCGATGGCGCGGCGGTAGGCCCGCTGGAACGCCTCTGGGTCATCGCGAAAAGCTGCCAGCTGCATGTTTGTTACGTGTGGCGTGACTCGCGTCGGTCTTGCGAATCCCCCACCCGTCCGCACTTCCATACCAAGATTTCTCCCGGTGGATCTCAGCCAGTTTTGCACATTGATCCGCTGGGTCACTCCGCTCTCCGCCCTCAATCCGGGGATCGGCGGGTGCCCGAGCATGGTGTTCGTCATCTGCATCGCTTGCATCGGGCCGCTTCCCATCGTGCTTTGGAAAAGCTGCCGCCATATACTGGCGTAGGTCGTATTGGTGATCCCCTGCGCGTTCACCGTGCCGATGGCGTCGATCAGCCTGCCAAGAGTGTTCACCCAAACGACCCGCTCGTCCACCGAAAGAACCTTCTGGCCAGTCGAGTCTCGGATCATTGCGACGCCTGCCAGTGCCTCCCCTCCGATTCCGAAGGGGCCCATCGCATTGACCCGCTCGATCAGCCCCATCACCGCCTCCTGCGGATTGTTGACAACGGCCGAAGGGTTCATCGGCCGGATGTTCGGCTGCTTTCCAAGGAGCCGTCGGTCATACTCGTCGAAGGCGAAGGAATACAGCACCGCCACCGGCACCACCACCGCCATCAAACCCGCCAGTCCGATGGCCGAGCTTGCCAGCGTCCGGGCGTTCGTGGAGTCCCGCATCATGTTCGTAGTCGTGTTGAACGATTCGATAGACCATCCGACCAGTGGAATCGACATACGCCCAAGTTGACTCGTCAGACTGCCGACCGGTCGGTTCGTCAGGTTCGACTCCATTGAGACGTGGCTGATTGCGATCTGTGCAATCTTCTGCACCAGGTCCACGTCGAACGGGAACCTGCTTTTGTTCGGATTCTCGAACGCTGCGCGGCCGATATCTTCCATCGTGAAGCCATGGAGCTTGGCTTGCTCCGACATCTTTTCAAACACACTCCGGTCGTGCGCCTTCGTCTCGCCGATGTCCCGCGCCGTCACCTCGTAGTCCGGATCGTTCAGCCGGTGCGAATTCTTCCGATAAAACTCCGCGATCTTGCGGGCGTAGGTTTCGTAGGCCACCATCATCCCCCAAACCGCTGTCCGGTTGGAGCCCAGCTGCGACATCTGGAACGGAGCGAAAGGCCGGAAAAGAACTGCCCTCTGCTCAGCCCCCGCCGGGTTGATCGTAGTATTGTTCATCAGGTCGCTGGTTATCGCCAGTGCCTTCTTGATCTTCCCGCCAACCCCTTGTCGATCCCATTGTCCCATCGGCCCGCGCTGGCTTGCCAGATCGCCCAGATTTAACTCCCCGGCGTAGTCCAGTCCGTAACCGGCCGCGTCGATCTGCATCCACTTCTCGCGGTTCTCCAGCACATTCTTCCCGACGAGGCTTGCTAGCGTCGCCCATCCCTGCCGGACTGTCTCCGCCCAAGAGGAAGCCGATGACCGCATTGTTACCTTGTTCACGCCGAACACTCGCATAATGTCGTTGTTCGAGGTCATGTTCTTCAGTCCGGTCTTCGGGTTGTTGACGAGCTGGCCGACCACGAAATTTATCACATGCTGGAAGGTGCGGAAGTCGTTCGTCATCCCGTTGTGGTTTCCGAACATCGCCTTCACCTGCTCCGTCAGCCGCCTGGCGTTGAAGACACGCAGCGCGTCGTCGAGATCGCGGTAAAGCTCCCAGTCCTTCCCGAACGCTTTCTTTAGTTCCCGCTCCAGCGCCTTCCGGTCGCCGTCGAGCCTCGGGTTTTCGCGAATCAGATCGCCCGTCTTGCTATCGAGCGCGTTCTTTCTCAGCCGGAGGTCGTCCTCCATCCGGCCAAACAGGCTGAACAGCTCCTGAAAATCGCGGCCAAACACCGCCTGGCTCGCCACCTGCTGCAAGCGAAACCGGTTGTCGTCCTTCCCGAACCGCTCGTAGGTGAAGAACTGAGACGGCAGGTCGTAGGCCGTGCGAGCGTTGATCGAAGCGTAAGAAATTCGATCGGTGCTCACCGCTGTTCCGGTTTCGTCCGAAATATCGCCGACGTATTCCTCCGCCATCCGCTTGTGGTATTTGCCGATGGTGTTGAGGATTGTCCCCGCGTATTCCGTGGCGGCATCCGGGTCCGCTTCGCCGGTGTGCAGCTCGTAGAGCCGCCGGCCAAATGCGATCAGGTCGCCGTTCGATTCCCCCCACGCCTCCGCGATCAGCGCCGGATCCGCCTTCACGCGGACCCCGTCCTCCCCCGTCGGCCGGTCGAGGATAGTCCCCGCGTCATTGTGGATCAGCGGCTCAATAAAATTCGCACGGATCGTTGGCGTCACCATCTGGGCCAGCTGCACTTGAGCTTCCTCCGGATTCTCTCGCAGCTGCCGGATGAACGCAGCCCGGTCAGCGTCCGTCCTCCACCAGCCGAGCCGCGCCATTTCATTGATCGCCACGCGGGCCGCGTTGCTCAGCGAGCGCGGGATAACCATCGTGCCGCCTTTCACCAATGAGCGAGCCAAGTATTCCTGGCGCTTCGTCACCGGGTTGAACCACGTTCCAAGACTGTCGTCTCGGATTGCCAGTCCATGCTTCACGAGCACCTCTTCGGTAAACCATTTGTTCGTGGCATCAGTGCGCTCCAGCAATTCGACAAACGTTTGCCAAGCTCCTTCACGCCCGAGGGCGTCCCTGACCATCGGATCGGCGAACAGGAACGAACGTAGATCCGCTAGCGCAGATTCTCTGCCAGCCATCGCCTCCAGTCCCAGCCAATGGGCCGCAGGATTCCAGATGTTCTGCATGAAAAACTCCTGGGAAACCCGTGCCTGCTTCAGCAACCGACTCTCTAGGCCCTCCCACCTGTTACCGTGGATGATCGACCTTGCTTCGTTCGGCTTCACGATCGCTTCGCGCCGCTCAAGCATCGAAGCTGCCATTCGAGCCGCTGGAAGCCCACTCTTGCGAAGCTGTTGCACGAAACTGTGGCGCATTTGGTCAAGCCACCCCTTGCGATACGGATACACTGCATCCTGAAGCACCTGTCTTCCAAGTCGTTCCGCATTCACCTTTACCGTCCGGTAAACCAAGTCCTTTGCCGCCGGATCGTTCAGGCTATCCCGGTATTCAATGAATCGCTTCATCCGCTCCACCCAGCGGATCTTCTGCGCATTGCTCGTCGGAGTATCGCCGCCCACTCGAAGCGTCGCCCAATTCGGATTCCCTTCCCCGCCAGCTTCGATCGATGCGGTTGTAGCATCCGGCTTCGCGGGCACCACCAGTTCTTCTCCGTCCACCAGCGGTGTTTCAATATGCACATTGTGCCGCGCCCCAAGTTCGTCAGCAAGAAGTTTCACTTCCTTGGCTCCTTGCTCCACCGCTGCCAATCGGTTTTGATCTCCTTCCAGCCTCCGTTCCAGCGCAATCAGCTCCCGTCGCTTGTTCACGTAGGAGACAATCAGATTGTTCTGCACGCTCCGTGGCATTGCCCGAACACGTTCTCGCAGCTGAGCCAACTCTTGCTCTGTGTTTAGCTTCAGGATACGCTGAATATCTTTCACCACCGCTTGCCGGACTGTTGCGTCCATCCGCTGCACCTCCATCGCTGCGGCAAGGTGGCTTTCGTTCTTCACAAACGATATCAAAGTTGCGAGCAGTGCCGTCCCTCGCTCGCCCCGCACCAGATCAGCCAAGCTATCGTCGCCACGGTTCCTTGCATTAATTATCTCCTGCCGGATCTCTCGAACTGTATGACTAGCAAAATCTAAGCCATCTTCCGAGAACCGTCGCAAGCGCTGGATGTAGGAGAAGATCGGCGTCTCGTTCGTCACCAGGTTGTTCAGCACCCGCTCATAGTTTGCAGGAATTGCTTGGTCATCCCGAAGGTTCAGCAGCGTTCGCAGCACCCCAACCGTGTTACCCGCCGCCTCATCACCCAGGCTCTGGGCTTTGATTGCCTTCCGAGTCTCTTCGATTGACTCGAATACCGCTTGGCGAATCTGCCGTTCCACGGCCTTCATGTCCGCCACGTTTGCTGCGACCTCTTCAAAGCTAATCCGCTTGGCTGCCAGCTGATCCGTGTTCGCCTGGATTGATCTGGTTAATTCGCCGGTCCGCTGCGATAGGTCGCGTTGGATTCTGTTCACCTGAGCCACAGCTTTCATTTCCGCCTGCGCCCGCGCCTCGACCGAAAGGCTGTCAAGCGTTGTGTCCGCACTCACCGGATCGCCCATAGCCGCCATCGAGTCGGCCTTCCGTTGAGCCAGCGAGCGCGGATCGTGCGCCACTCCCATGCGGATCAGCAATTCCTCCCGCGTCAGCTTTGGGTCCTCCGTCCGCATTCGCTCCAGCGTCCGGTCTATGAATTTGCTCACCTCGTTGTTCTCGGCGATGCTCACGAGAGCGTTCTGCCGCAGCCTGCGTCGCTGGTTCTCCGCCCGCGCCTCCGCCACGATCTGCGCCCGCGTCTTGCCGTCACCCTCCTGGCGGTATCGGATGTCTGGTGATGCCGGATTGAACCGCTGCGAGAGCGGGATGACGTTGCCGTTGTCGTCGTAGGTGACGGGATCGGCTAGCTTCGCCTCTCCTTCGATTCTCCCATCCTCACTAAATGGCAACGTATAAATGTCGGATTCCGCAAATCCATCTACTACTCGGCGCGTCACGGTGCCGCGCGGCGTACGGTCCTCATTGTACGCATCCATCACCTCCTGATCCGCGTTGAGGCGCGGCACGCCTCCTTCAAATTCCCTCCACGGCCCTCGCAGCCAAAAACGTCGGACGGGACTGCCATCATCTTCATAATATGCTGCGGCGTTGCGCGATGATGAAAAGAAAGTGTGCCCCGACGCTACCCCGGTGATGCCGGACCCTGCAAATTCTTCACGGAAGACATTATCAACGGTTCCTGCATGGTAGGCTTCCACATCATACCCAGCGGCCTTCGCCGCCTCGTCCACCATCCGTTGTGCGGTTGCCGTATCGCCGCGTTCGACAGCCTCCATATACGCACGGTCTTGCTCCGGCGAAGGTATTATCCCCGCGTCCTCCATCTCCCGCCGCAGTAGCACTTCCGCCACTTCCATCTCAGCATCGCGTTCGTGGAGCGCCTGTGTCTGTTCCGCTGCGATAATCGCATTGCGGTTGTGGTCAAGGGCTTCAGGAGAGTCCGCCAATACCATCGTCGGGGTAATCTCGCCGGTAAACGGATTCACCGTTTCGGTAAAGCCATCCGGTGTCGTGAGCGTAAAGAAATGTGCGCTCTCGCTGTAAGTCAGTTTCCGTCCGCCCAGCCTTCCAAGAAGAGTTTCCGCATTTGGGATCGGCCTTCCATCAAGCATCCTTTGCCAGCGGGTTTCGATGTATTCGCGGGCCAGCCAGTCACTCACCGGTTCGCTCAATGTGAATGCTCGCTGGAACTCCAAAGCCGCCTTCAAGAGCATTTCCTTTACTGCATCAACCAGCCTCCGCACCAGCCCCCGCGCCGTCTCCGCATCGAGTCCCTGCCAAGTCAGGTGCTCAACCAGCATCTCTTCTGTAACGACTCGCCTCCCAAGCCCTGCCGGATCATCCAGCCTTGCTCGCGGGTCAGCCCGCACCTCACCGTAAAAAGACAAGTCATTCGGGTCCATCCGGGCGATCATGTCCTGCAACATCTCCTGAATATGCTGCGGCTCGCTCTGGAAAACGTCGTGCGCCAGCTCGTGCATTAGGTCGCGCAAGTTCCGATAGGTTGGGTTCAGTATGTCCTCGATGGAAAGCTCCACCGTCCGGTTGCTCGGAATGTAGCGGCCCCCTTCGCCGTGCCAGAACGAATCGGCTGCGTTCGTATCGGGTGAACGGATGTCCAGCGTCACCCCCAGCCGGGCGAGCGTGTAGGAAACATTGGAGAACCGCTGCCGCAACTCCTCGTTTGAAAGCCGGTGCTCGTCCACCCGCTGCTTCCGATAAAAGATTCCCTTCTCCGCCATCCCTTGCAGGTCACTCGCCAGCCCGTCGAGCTGCCGGTTTTGCAGGTCGGTGAAAGCCTCCCGCACATCGTCGGGAATCCCTTCGCCCATCCACTGGCGGCGCTGTCCCTCCGGCAAAAGCTTCGCCACCTCGTTTTGCAACCGCGTCCGCACCTGCTCCGGTGTTCCGCGCATCATGTCGAGGATACCGGAGACCCCACCCAGGTTGTCGATCAGTTGCGTGCTAGTCCCACTGCGAATCAACTGACTATAGATGTCACCCACGTCTGGACCCGAATCCTCCGCGACCATGCCTCTGCTCCCTACCGGTGCGTCATCTCCACTACCGGTCTCCGAATGGGCATCTCCCTCTTCTGCTCGACTCGTCTTTCTGGCACTCGCGATATCGGTGGAGATAGTCCCTCTTCGTCGCCGAAGACCTTGATCGCCGCCTACTACCGCAGAATCGTCAATCGCCACTGTCCGCTGTCCACCTATCGACTGCGGGGAAACGGATCGTTCTGCCCGGCGTTGAAAATCCGCCACTTGCCTTTGCTGCTCCGGTGTCATCTGCGAAAGCTGCTCCACCTCTGCGCGTGCTTCCGCCAAAGGATCGCCCGGCACACGCTTCCGTCTCCATGTCTCGTCCAGAAGCGTCGATTCTCCCCACGCCCGGCGAAGTGCTGCATCCATCGTAGCGTCGAATTCTGCACGGCTGGCAAAACGCTGGAAGAGTTGCGGCGGCACCTGGTTCGTCTGGAAGTATCCGAGCACCTGTGCTCCTTCGCGCCCGGAAACAGCAGCCAAACTCACATATGCTCGTGTGTTGGGGTCGTATCCCAGACGCTCCGCCGCATCGATGATGGCTTGTGATCGCTCACGCACATGAGGTCTGCTTCCGAAAATCTTTCCCTCTTCCCGCCAAAGCTTGAGCGCCTGGTTGACGTTGCGCGTATCCGCGCCCCGAACTTCACGGGCAATATCGGCTTGGCTCACACGACTCGCCTTGTTGTGAGCCAGCTGCTGCCCGCCTTGCCGGAACACCCCCCGAACCTCGACCGTCCCGTCGGCATTCTGCACGACGATGAAGTTTCGTGTCTGGCTCGCCGTCTGCCCCTCGGTCAATGCCGCTCGGGTCACGGCCTGCGTGTCCGTCGGATCGAACGGAATCAGGTTCGTCGCCAGCAAAGTTTCCGGCGTCCCCTCCGTCGCCGCCTCCGCCGTTATGCCCAGCAGGCTCGGAACACCTGCTTCCGTTGCAACCTCATGAGGTTGCGGGGTTGTGGTTGCAACCTCTGAAGGTTGCGTTTGTGTCTCAACCGCCTCAGTCGTTGCGACTGATTCAGCAGCGACAGGCGGAGCCGTATCCGGCATGGCAAACGGATCGTTGCCCACTGACGTTGCATCTTCCAGGGCCGCCCGAACGTCCGGATCAATCTGGCCATAAGATACCGTCTCCCGGCGCGCATCAATGGGAGACCCTACGACAATCTGCGAAGGATCGGCAGGAGGTGGCCCTTCTATAAGCATCGGGTCCGCCGAAGGTTCTGCCGCCGGCAGCGCAAATGGATCGACTGGAGCACCCGGCTCCAGTGTCGGAATGTCGAACGTTAGGTCTCGACGACCCTCCAGCCGAGCATCTTGTTCACCGATTATCTCGTCAACTGCGAGCAGCTGATTGAGCCGTGTCAGCGCTTCCGGGCTTTGTGCCTCTTGTTCAAGCCGGGTAAGGTTTTCCTCCCACCAGTCTATATATTCTTGTTCCGCCGCGGTTCGTTCGCTCGCAGACCGACCTTCGATATCCTCAGCAACCTGTCGGCCCCATTCAGCTTCTACTGCCGGTTGCTCGGTGGTTTCAAGAACCTGATCCAGCACTTCGTCGAGTGCGTTCTCCTTTGCGTCAGCACGAGTGCCTGCCTGTGTCCGCGAAGGCATTGCACCTGCTGCACCACCAAACACAACTCCGAGTGCGCCGCCTGCTGCAAAAGCATGTTCCAATCGACTGCGAATTTGCTCCGGGGTAATCTCGTAACCTGGGATCGTCGCCATTTCGCCAGCAATCATGAAGGCTTCGCCCATCGCTTCAGCCGACCCCTCCATCGCTGCGCCAAGACCGGCCTCACGCAAAACTCCTTTTACACGATCACGCCATATCTTCTTTGCTGCTTGCTCACCGCCTTCACGGGCAAGTTTTCGCATCAATAAAGCACCCACACGCGCCGGATAAACCGTCTCCACGAGCGCAGCAGGCGTTCCAAACAGCAAGGCATTGCGAGCCGCCACATCGTGCTCCGCTCCCTGCTCCATCGCATTGCTATAAAAGTCTCCAACATAGGAAACCTCCATCGGGAGAAAGCCTCCGGCCAAGGCTCCACCTCTCGTCAATGCACCACGCAAAGCCTTCTGTTGCATGTAGCTTCCAGCTCCCCTGGCAACTTGTGCCGATGCTGCACGCGCAACTGTTCGCTCCACTCCCCTTTGAACCATGCGCCGCATCGCCTGCTGTGCAATCACGCGCGTCCCAATGGCCGTCCCGAGCCCACCGGTAACCATGCCGACCGGTCCGCCCGCAACCGTTCCCCCCAAAGCGCCCACCGCGCTCGTCGCCGCCATCGCTCCCATTACCGGAGCCGACTGCCCAGCATGTCCAGACAGCCATCGGAAAGTATCGCCAACCGTACGAATATCACGATGGCTTTCGATGGATGGCGGCGCGATATCCTGCAACGCCTCGACGCGCCGATCCTGAAACTCACGCGCCCGTTCCGCGCGATCTTCATTGCCAAGAGCACGCCACCCCAACTCTCGCGCAGCACCGATCGCTACTCCCCCTTGCTGCACGCCACGTTGCAACCCTCGCCCGAACTCCGTCAAAACTCCCGGCGCATCTTCTCGACGGGCATCCAGATACTGTTCGCGAAACTCCGGGTGCTGTCGGTTCAGATCGTCTAGCCGCCCCTGTTCGCGCAGCCGGTCGCCGATTTCGCGGGTGATCGTGGTGTCGTCGCGCCGGTCGCGGATGCCCTGCGACTCGGCCCATTGGCGGTAACTATCGACTACGGGATTGGTGGATTCAGGCATGAACGTGCTCTCTCTGGTTAAAATGCTCCCGGCGTAATTAAACCGAGCTGGTTGCGCCGGTTGCGCCTATCTGACTCCAGCCCAAACGGACCGCGTGTTCGCGGCGTTGTGTTTGGAGTTGTCTCCGAGGGAGATACAACGGCGGTGCCTCCTCCCATCAGTTCGGGTCGCAGCTCCTGCGTGCCCCCTCTCATTTGGCGACGGTGTTCTTCGAGGCTTTCGTAAGCTTCATCCGGAATCCCCATGTTCCGCCTCCGCTGCTCCGAGTAAAACGTGTCCTGTTCTCTCCGGTACTCTTCCGATCTCCGGCGGGCATCCGGTCCTCCGAAGAAGCCGGCAACAGGAGGGCTCACCCACTCATAGAAGTTGGACGGATTGCGAAACTGCGGAAGTTGCGGCGGCGGGTTCTGGACCCCGGCCATCTGGTGGCGAAGGCTATCCATTCTCTGGCGACGATCCTCCACATCAGCTTGCCGCTGCTCTTCGGTCGGGTTAAGGATGCCTCCCTGCCCGAACAAGCCCCCTTCGGTAAAGCTTTGGGCGAACGTCGGCGGTGCGGCTGCGGCTGGTGTCGGCTCCGGCGAAACCTCCGGTGTTGCTTCAGCCACCTGTTGCCCCCCAGCTTCCCTCTGATCCTGTGGCGGCGGCAGATGCAGCCGCGACCATTCGATCGCCTCTTCCGCTGTGGCAAACCCCCCTTGGTTTCCATCCCTGCCAAGGCCGGTAAAGGTGCCGTCACGGTTCTGGTAGATTCCGTAGCGCGGCGCGTCCGGATCGATCGGAATGTCCGACACCATTGTTCCGCCGGGTTGGCCCGTAAATCCGGGCACACCGCCGATCGCCTGCCTCAGCGTCCCCTCAGGCTGTACGCCAAACCGCTCGTTATCCGGGACGATTTCACCTTGGTATCTGATCGTTGGAGGAGGCGCTGCATTCTCTTCAAGACCACGCATCACTGCGAGTGACGGCACACCGCTGAATGACCTCGGCTGGAAGGTGCCGTCTGGCAGACGATTAAAGTCGCGACTGTTAGGGATAATCCCTCTTTGCTGAAGCTGCTCCATCGTCAACCCTTGAGGCTGCCGCTGTTCTAATTCCTGAACCAATTGGTTCTGATTGAGAATCATGTCGGCCAGACTGGTTTCTGAGCCATCATCGTGGACAACAAAAGTTTCCTCGGCAAACGCCCGCCGCTCCTCTGGCGTTCCTTGAGGCAAGCGATCTTGCAGCTCTCGCAAACTCCCACGAGCTTCCTGCAGCTCCTCCGGGCTGGAAAGGTTCTGAATGTTTAGTGGCGCCCCAACCGATGCTCCCCCCACCTCTGGGAGGACAGCTCTTCCCTGATCATCAATCTGTATGTTATCAGCAAATGCACCAGTCGTGTCTCCGCTTCCTGCCGCACGAAATTGCGTCAACAGGCGCGGGTCAAACAGACCGGCGTTGTCTGGGTTTGAGATGAAAGCTTGATACCCCCTGTGGAGGCTATCGAGAATCATGAAGTCAGCATCTTGACCCAGTTCATTTCTTATATACTCAGCCTCCAGCTCGGTTCCCCGGATATCTTGTGGGACTGTTTCCTGAATGCTGGATATGATGCCCGACAATTGTCGAGCCACTTCGGGATAGTTCTGCTGAATGATCTGCGCTTGGCGCTGCCGATTGCCCTCCTCTTGAGCAGCTCGGAGCTCATCGCGCAACATCGGAAGGGTTGTCTGTCGCCACTGAAAATCCTGCTGCTCCTGCTGGCGACGCTGTTCTTCAAGTTCTGCATTTGCCGCTCGCGCCCGAGAGTGGCTTGGCGACAAATAGGCTTGGGAGACAGGGTCGTACCACCCGCGATCCGTCTCTATCAGTCCACTTGTATCCATTCCTCGCGGTGGAGCTGGTCTTGTTATGCCGGTTGGTCTTGTTGGGCCAGTGGGGCCAGTGGGGCGGACATTGCGATCTTCTTCAGGCATATTTACTTCCTCCAGTTCCAGGTTCTGCTGCATACAACTTGAAATTTCGGGAAAGAGCAAGAGCGAGATACCGCAAACGGGATTACACTTTCTGTTGCGACTTCCGGATACTCGATCAATTATGTTTTTCGGCAGGCAGGGCTGGTGCCCCGACGAGGCTCATACTCTCGTCTTGCCCGGTTCGACTCCGGGGCCTGCTTCCATTTTTTGAAAAGAGTCGCCAGCATTACATGGAGCTGGAGCACCGGTTCGCATAGCCGATAAAACAGGCTTTCCTGTTGTCCATTCAGTTGGTCACTCAGTTGTCCATTCAGTTGGTCACTCCGGCCTACAACATCTTCATTAGACCCGAACAGTGAACGAGTTGCGGGTTTTCTTTGTTGTCCATTCAGTTGTCCATTCAGTTGTCCATTCAGTTGTCCATTCGGTTGTTCAGATTGCTGTTCACTCGCCTGATATTGGCTCCAGTTAATGATTGATACTAAGACACTTCTGTTCCCGGCCTGTTGTTCAATCTGCTGTTCAGCTCGCTGTGCCCGTTCGCATCTTGCGCGTAGATGCGAATAACGTTCCGGCCTGCTGGCCATTTTGTTGTGCATCTTGCTGATCGACTTGCTGATCGAAGAAACTTTTCTAAAAAAGATTACTCTTTTGTGAGATTGCAGTTGACTCGCTGTAAATCCCTGTCTTGATCGGCGTCAATCCTGACGGATATCAGGGGAAATAATTTTTCGGTTTTCCTGCCCACAACAGGAAGTTCCCAGAAATCCCCCTCTTGTAATATCCGCTGGAGGGGGATTTTTTTATCCCTGCGGGAGCCGACAGCCCAAAGAAGCAATAGATGCGAGTTGGCGCGACAGCCCTGCGTGAGTGGGCGGACTCTTTTGGATAGGTGCTTATAAAATCCACGCCGGTCTTTGTGGGAACTTCGGGTCGGCATGGTCAAGAAAGCTTCGCGGAAACCTCGTTATACAGGGCAGAATCCGAGCACCGACAAGGTGAAACTCATTACTTTCCAAACGGGTAAAGCGACTTGAGCGGCTTGTTCTCAAGAAGTTCCCGCTGTGTCCTGATACCAGGGCAGGTTTGTTTCTCAGATCTATGATGACCACTGCCATTAGAACGCTGAAACCACACAATTAATTTAACTATTCGTTGCGAACGGTTTGCCATGAACAGACTAAGCGTAAAACAAGAACTGCACCGCGAGTATCTCAAATCCTCGGTATGGAAGAAGATTCGACTCGCTGCGCTAAAGCACTACGGTGCGATTTGCTCAAAGTGCGGAGAGTTCGGGTCCGATGTTCACCATAAAACCTACCAGCGGTGGGGTGGAAATGAGAAAATGGAGGATCTTGAAATCCTATGCCGTGATTGCCATGTCGTCCTCCATAAGGTTGAGCGAGCATCCCGGCCATCAAAGAAGAAGAGAAGAAAATCGATACATGTCACAGCCCTGTTCCGGTATCTTTCGAAGAAACAAAGAGATTCTCTAGTTGATCGTTTTAGCTGCCAAACCCCAAACGACATTTACCTTATGATTCTTGATGCAGAAAAAGGCAGCGAGGTAAGAAAGGCTGCATTGAAAATTTCTGGCGCAGATTATTGCCACGGATTGCCGCCTCGTCCAAAAAAGAAAAGGCGTAAACGCAAATCCAAAGCCCGCAATACCCCACCTTACTAGCTTCACCCCTCCCGTTTCTCCGCCCGCCGGATCGCCAGCCGCACGATCTGCTTCGCCGCGAGCGCGGTAACCGCACGAAATGATTGAAATGGGTAGCGAGGTTCTCGCGGGAGCGAAATTCACTCGGTCTCGGCCGGACGGATTACGACGTTTTCGATGCTCCAGGAGTGGCCGGGGTCGGCCGCGAGCACGTAGATCGATTCGGTTTTCATGCCGCGCAAAGTTTCGTCGAAGGTCGTCTCGAGATCGTAGTGGTTGATCTCGGCGATCTCGCCCATATCGGAAGGTTCGGAGGCGTCGCGCACAAGATAGGCCAAGCCTCCGGGGCTTGTGACTATTCGTTCCTGCACGGTTTCGCTGGTGATATCATTGTTGCTCAATCCAAGGGGACCATCGGGATCGATGGAAAAGCCGCTAGGCTCCCATTCCGCGACTGGCGTGACGGGATCATTTATGTCGTAGAGCCGGGTGAAGTTTGCGAGCACGTTCGGATTGACATCCTGCGCGCCGTAGATTGCCCGGTCTCGCTCGCCAGCGATGGTCATGCCCGGGGGATATGAAACAAGAACTTCGGTGCGCCGATGTAAGTGACCGAACATCCAGCCGCAGGCGGGGGAGCCGCCCGTCCCGGAAGGACTGTACGTCTGCTCGTATATCATCCGACGTTTGCGGAAAAACTTCCGGGGCGAAATCGCGGGAATCGGATTGGCCCCGCCCCTCTGCGAAAAGTCCTCGTAACCCCAATGCCCCTGGGGCCCGGTGGCCTGGCGGACCTTCACCGCGATTCCCGCCCGCTCGATCTTTCCGATTCGCCCGACCTCCACTCCGAATGGCCGGGGGGAATCGCTTGCCGCGCCTTCGAGTTCTCCTTTTGCGCCGTCGGTCAAGCCGACACCAGTAACATCCGCGCCGAGGACGGAGTTCACGAGTGATGCGACCTGGGACGGAGCGTTGTATCCGCCGCGGATCGTGCCGCCGTCTTTGTTTCTGACGACGAGATTCCGGATTTCGCGGAAGTGCCCGTCTTCGGTTGTGTCCACCCAGAGCAACTGAGGCGGCGTCTCCCAGACCTGGCCGGATCTGTGGGCAATGGCCTCTTTTTGCGTATCGACAGCAGTCTGACCAGGCGCGGTGTAGCGTTCCGTCCACGTGACCGTGTAGGGGCCGTTAGACCCTGGCACAAAGACCTTCCACATGGTCCGCCGCCCGAAATTGACTCGTAACGGCCCGTCGTTTGCACGGAAATAAAGGCGGATATTACTCAACGGACCAGCTTGCCACCCGATCTTGGCCCAGCTGGGATCGCCGGGGGCGAGGGAGCCGTGGACATCTTCGGGGTGTTCCATTTCCTCCTCGAGCTGTATTCGTCTCGTGGTAATTAATTCGCCGTCATCGGGTGCGAGGTCCGGGAAGCCCGAAAAATAGCTGCTGATCGCTTGTGGCTTCATTTTCCGTTTTACGAGATCGAAACTGATCCGCAGCGGTATCTGGTCGTCCAAGGAGTTCAGTCCGAGACTAAACTTTGCGATTTCCATATAAGTGACAGTGCGCACGCTGGCGGCGGGATGCGCATTTACGCACTGAGCAAAGTGGAGCGGAGAAATGGAATACCCGCCGGCAGTGCCTAGATCCAGGATCGTTTCAGCATTTGCGAAAATCCCAGGTGCCGCTGCATCAAAATCGTCCCACTCCCAAACCGCATCGGTGTCGAGTGTCGCCACTGCGGAGCCGCTTCCATGGTTCGGGTTCGTGTATTCAAGAGTATGAGTCTCCAAAGTAAACGAATGCGTAAACAGACCCGTTATTCCGCTTTCAGACAGTTTTACGATAGGTCTCTCGTCTACCACGGATCCCGATCCGTCCTTCAGCACGCTCTTTCCATAGGATATCCATTGCCAGTCACCATATTCATCCAGCGCGGCCTCGGCCGTGCCGGAGAATTCCATGGTGTGCTGTGTGGCGGTGTTGGTGAGCGCGCCGGAAAAAGTTTGGCGGTAGAATAATCTGCCGGGGCAGGATGGTGCCAGGTCGCTCCGGTAATCGTGATGCCGGTCATATTCGGGGAACAGACCGGGTTCGGATACACTAACTCGATCTCCCGTGGTCGCCGACCGCCAGGAGATCCGCTTGCTCACTCCCCTTACGAAAAATGGGATTTGGTTATAGATCCGGCTGCCGTCAGCTTTGGTCGGGTAGATGATTGCTCCGCGGACGTTGTTCCTCCACAGGGTGCCGACCGAGTACCCCCCGGGCAAGGGAGTCGGCCATTTGTGGATGAGGTGGAAGCGTCCCGCGTGATGCGCGGCCGGATCTCTGACAGCGGGAAAGTGCGGATGCTGGGCGGCGGGGTCGGCGCTGGTCCGGTTCGGCCGAGAGCGAGGGGCGAAATTGGGTGTTAGGAAACTGCCCGAAACATTTTCCCCGGCGACGAATGGCAGAATTCTAAGACGGCTCATGAACGATACCAGGCAATGTTTTTGGCCATGACCATGCCGCCGGTTGAACCAGCCGGATCACCAGCCAGCGGCCCCCGATAAAAGATGTCCTGTATATAGACGTAGGCCCCTAGGGATCCCGTTCCGGAGTTGCGAATGCCCGAAATTGAGAATTTTCCGTCGATTTCGGTCACAATGACCTGAGCGAGCAGGTAGATTCCGTGTACCGGCGGATTTCCGGTGACGGGATCGGGTGGATCCTGCACGGGCTTGGCGGCCGACACCTTGATTTCCGCACTGACGATTTCGAGCGGAGTCACGCTGTTGACGATCGTCTGATCGATCACGCCTTCCACGTAAACCCAATACGTCCCCGGGCCGCCCGCGAGAATCACCGGATCGTCGATGTTATCTGGAATCTTGTCGCCGACGAGCCCCCACCAGACCCAGACGTGGTGAGGCACTGTCGCTCCCGGATCGTTATCCCAGGGGGCGGTGGTTCCCGGCGGGCGGCGGGTGCTTACTTGGAGGGGGCCGGGGATTGTTGCCGAGCCTCCCCCGCCGCCCTGCGGCAGCTTGATCGCGAAATCGTTGCGCGACCCCGTCAGCGGATTCTCATAGACCGGGCCAAAATCTCCCACCGGGTATTCGCGGTGCTTCCCGAGACTCACAGCACGCCCTCCACCACCGTCTGCTTGTAGATCGTCACCCCGCCGGAGCGGAAGTAGGGCTCCGCATTCGCGGAAAAGATCAGCGTTTCCCCGTCCTGATCGGACTGGCCGACAATATCGACCTTGTGGTAGCTCGTCGAACGCCCGCGGTAGGTTCCGCCGCTCGGAGCGACGAATCCCGTCCCGGCGTAGTAGCTGTGCAGCGTCGTTTCGTCGTAAAGATACTCGGGGCTTTTCCCGTCGTCGAAATCCGCCTGCTCGTAAACGACCGCTCCCGGCGAGATCGGCGTGATGCTCGGCAGCGAAGGGCTTGCCGTGAACGTCACCGTCGCCGTCGCCGAAACCGACACATGCTGCGCCAGCCGCGCGATGACGATTCCCGAGCTGTCCGCGTTCACGAGTCCCGGTTTCGTCACTTCCAGTTGCACGGGCATCGTGTAGTCGGTCGGCGGCAGGTAATAGGTATCCGTGTAAATCAGGTAGCCGTCGCCCGGTTCCACGTCGGAGTTGATGAGATAGCTTCCCGTCGGCGGGCTTCCGGACGCCTGCTCGTTGAGCGAAGTCACCCGGTAAATCTGCGACCCATCGGCCCGTGGCTCGGTCTTGTCGTCGATCAGGCCGCTTCCCGATTTCCACGTCTTTTCGTGGATCGTGTAACCGTCGGCCTCGCGCGTCTCGTCGCGCACGAGCACCACGTAATCGCCGGTCGGTGCGGTCGGCTCCTCGTTGATGCCCCGGCGCGTCGTGGTCGTCAGCTTGTCGCCAAGGCTCGTCGTGACGCTTTCGGCGAACGTGCCGCTTCCGCTGATGTAGGTCTCCTCGAAAAGGGTATAGCCGTCCGCCTCGCGGGAGGAACTCGAAACCTTGAAGCCATCCGGCTTGTCATCGTCGTCCGTATTCAAGAATCGAATCGTCGTGGCGATGAGGCCGGTTCCTCCGGCGGCTCCGGAAAACCGGTGCGAAGTTTCTTCGGAAACGCGCCCGGCCCCGCTCGCGTAAGTTTCCTCGATCAGGTCATAGCCGTCCTGTCGAGTTACACTGCTGGAGACCAGGATTCCGTCCGGCTTCGTTTCGTCATCAGTGTTCAGAAAACGAATAGCGGTAAGCGTCAGCTTTTCGTTGAATCGATCGGATGGGCTCGTCGAAATCCTGCCCGCTCCGCTGGCGTAAGTCTCTTCGATGACCGTGTAGCCGTCCGCCTGCGTCACGCTGCTCGCGATTTTCGCACCAGCAGGCTTCGCCTCGTCGTCGGCGTTGAGGAATCGAATCGTCGTGACGGTCAATTTTGTCCCGTAGCGGCTCGAAGGACTTGTTGAGATGCGTCCCTCGCCGTCAGCATACGTCTCTTCGTAAATCGTGTAGCCGTCACTTTCCGTTGAGCTGGAGCCGATCAGAACCCCGTCGGGTGTGTCGCCATCGTCGGCTTCAAGGAACCGGATTTTCGTGATCGTCAGTTTCTTGTTGTAGCGGTCGCTGGTGTCCGTCGAAATCCGTCCTTCACCGTCGGCATACGTCTCCTCGAAGATCGTGTAGCCGTCCGCCTGCGTCACGCTGCTCGCGATCTTCACGCCGACCGGTTTCGCCGCGTCGTCGGAGTTCAGGAATCGAATCGTCGTGACGGTCAATTTTGTCCCGTAGCGGCTCGAAGGACTTGTCGAAATGCGCCCCTCGCCGTCAGCATAGGTTTCTTCGATGACGGTGTAGCCGTCCTGTGACGTGCTCGAAGTAGCGATCAGAACCCCATCCGGCTTGGTCCCATCGTCGGTGTCCAGAAAACGAACTGTTGTCAGCCTCAGCTTCGTTCCGTGACGGAAACTCTCGCTCGTTGAAATCCTTCCCTCGCCCGCAGCATACGTTTCCTCGATCAGCACGTAACCCGCATCCTGCGAGGTGGAGCTGGAAATCAGAACGCCATCCGGTTTCGTGGTATCATCAGCGTTCAGGAACCGGATCGTGGTGAGCGTTAGCTTGCTGTTCTGCCTCGACGTTGTGCTAACGGAAATCCTCCCCGATCCGCTCGCGAATACCGAGGTGTAGATTGTGTAACCGTCGCCTTCCTGAACTTGCGTCGATACCAAAGCTGCACCGGCAGGGGCCGCTGGCGGAACATTGATCGAACGAATCGTGGTCAGTGTGAGCTTCGTTCCGAACCGCGTGGAGGTCTCCGTCGAAAAGACGCCCGACCCGGAGGCAAAGGTTGACGTGTAGATCGTGTAGCCGTCGCCCGTCTGGGTTTGCGTGGATACCAGCACGGAGCCCGCCGGGCCGACCGGTTCCGTGTTGATTGCGCGAATGGTCGTCAGCGTCAGCGCTCCGTTGTAGCGGGTCTGCGTCTGCGTGCTGATCGTGCCGCTCGAACTGGCCAGCACGTAGCTTTCGGTGAAGATCGTGAAACCCTCGTGCTGCTCGCTCTCCGTCGAGATGAGAACGCCATCCGGCGCATCTCCGTCGTCGGAATTGACGAACCGGATCGTGAACACATCGACCAGGCCAGCCTCCCGCGAAGTCGTCTTCTCGTAAAACCGGCCGCTTCCGGAAACCCCTTTTGAGGTAAAAAGCGTGTAACCATCCCGCACGTTCGCGGAAAACTCGATCTCTCCCGGCGCGTGAACGGGAGTGTTCAGCGAAAGGATCGTGCGAACCGTCAGCTTGCCGCCGTAGCGCGTCTGGCTGTTGTCCTCGATGACTCCTGTGCCGACGGCCCCGCGAATCGTCCAGATTCGATAGCCGCTTTCCTCCCGATACTCACGCGCGAATTCCCCCGGCAAAGGAGAAGGGCCGGTTGCGTCATCAGGTTTACTCAGGTGGCGTTCGATCGTGATCGTCAGCGCACCTCCCAGCTTCTCGTCGATGTCGCGGGAAACCATCCCTTCCCCTTTCGCAAACCGGTAGGTCCGGATCGGATAGCCGTTCGGGTTTGTCGTGGACACCGAGACTTCCACAAAATCTTTTGGCTCATCAACCTCGACGGCAAACGCCTGCACCGTCCGGATCGTCAGAGCACCGTTGCTGCTCTCCTCCTCACTCTCCGAAAGAATCCCCGGCTCGACATACTCCTTTGTGATCGTCCGGACGACCTCTGTGCTCTCGCTTCTCTGGGTAAAAAGAAGAGCGCCTGTGCCATCTAGCACATCTACACCGATTTCCCCAAGCTCTTCCTCTGCGCTTGCAAGCTGGATAAACTGCTGACTGTGTCGGAGTATCCCATCAGGACCACGAAAATGACCCGTCTTCCCAATTTGTTGAGGTGTCTCTGTCACCTCCAACCATTCGCGGGTAACTGTGGTGAGCACAAAACCTTCTGAAGAAGACTCTTCTTCGCTTAATACGAAGGTATTATCGTCCTTACTAAAGGTCGTTACCCCCACCTCTCCCGCCAGAGACTTTTCTTCATCCTCCCAGGCCGATGTCAGTACAATATAGCTAGCAGAGGCATAGCGGCGACCGTTCTCATCAGACCGATAAGTCGGTGTAGTTAGAAGTCGAAGGGTTTCATCCGCTTCTTCATACACCTTTGTCAGCGTATAAAGATTTGGGGCTACGCCGCGCCCTTGCGAGCGCACATACTGCTCTGTCAGATATGCGTTGCAAAAGACCTTCTCTGAATTCGGCGTGAACGCATGTCGACTGTTATCCACCCCGTCGGGTGTTCCGTGCTGCTGAAACAGTAACGCCTCCAGCTCAGACGGGTTCGTCTTGTCCGCCGTAATCTCCCACTGCCGGCTGATCCGCGTACGGCCATCCGGTGTGCGGTCCAGATAGTGGCCGAGATATTTACTGTCGAGGATTTGGTTGGCAATAGACATAAACGAAAACCCGAGTTACTTTTTGCTTAGCTTCCCCCTCACCCACCTATACGCTTTATACGCGCCCGCTGCCCCCTTTGGCAGCAATGCAAAGAACGTTAAGATCGCGATTGCCGCCGCTAAGATTGGCTCCCCTGCGTAGGTTGCCAAAAAAGTTCCGATTGTCCCGATAACTCCTGTTACTCGATCCGTCATAAATTCATTTACCTTCATTTTTTTGCCTCTCTTTATATCGGCTCCATAAATACGCACCGCCTGCCACCGCTGCCGCAAAGATACCCAGCCCGTAGGCCCATGCGTAGCGGTCGATCGTTGCGCCGATGGCGATCAGCCCGAGACCGGTTGCCGCGCCGATTGATGCCAGCCGCCAATGTTGCCCAAATGCGGCAAGCAGAGCAGCCAGAGTCAGAGCTGCGATGCCTGCGTAAGTGAGATCGCGACGGCTGTTGATTGCTCCGATGTCCATTTTTTGCGGCTCGTGTGAGGAGCCGATTGTGACCGTCCGTCCGTCGCTGACTGTTACCGTCGTCGGTTCCTTCGGGTTTTCGTTTTGTTGGACGGTCACCGTTTCCGAGGATTCTTTTTTCCCGCTCTCGTAATAGGTTTCTCGGACCCATTCGACCCGGCCTGAACCAGCCTGACAGCCGACGAGCAAGAGCAGGAGTATGGCCGCCGCTCTCATGCCGACACCTCCGTGATGGTGATATTGATATCTCCGCCGCTGCCGTGTGGTGTCCATCCTGTTATGCCGACGGGATCGGCTTGTGAATTTGATGCTTGGTAGCCGTTGGAATAACACCCTGCGACCTCCATGTAATAATATTGCGAGACCGGAGCCGCTGGAAGGTCATCGACGATCGCCCAGACCTCATATGGGATCGCATTAGAGCCGGGATTCGCGCAATCAAAGCTCAGCTCGTCGGTGTAGATGATGCCGTAATTTGTATTGCCCCGACGGTAGTAAGGCCTGCCATTGTAAGCTCCTTCTTCCGTGTAGATACCGTTAAATGCCATGTTTTGCGCCCGCACGATCTCGACGCGTCCCGGCGTGTTTGGGATGACCCCGACACCGAGCGCCAGCGTTCCGCCAATCGATACGCTTGTAATGACCGGCGGGAAGGCTGACCAGTCGCTTGTCAGGACGTAGTAATAATCGGCAAGAGTCTGATAGCTCCACAGTCCGGTGACTGGTGACGGCACATGCGCGGCGAGTATCCATTGCGTCGTGTTGAAATCTGCATAGAGCCGATGGCCTGCGCTTGTCGTATGCAGGTAATTGTTATCACCGTTTGGCATTGCCCACCCGCTGCCGTTGGTCGTTGGCGTTGGTGATAGGGAGTAGACGCCGTTAAAACTGTCGATATGACAACCTTGGATCAGGATATCTCCGGTCGTCACGCGCTTGATCTCGGTCGGCACGATGCCATGTAGTAGCCCGATGCTCACAGCTCCACGCCTCCCTCGATGTCCCATTCGTTGGCGCCGACCTTGGTCAACATTAGGGTGCGGTGACGGCCCGGTGAGTCTCCGTATCCGTATACTTGAACCGTTGAGTTTGCTGGCAAGACCTTGATCGGGCTTGAGCCTGCTTGGCGTAGTGGTATCGATGAGCCTACGGGTATCGACTCAGCGGCATCTGTCGGCACATAGATCGTAGCGCCCTCGGAAAATCTCAGGTAATGGGTGTCTGCGTCCTCGCTCTCGATGGTGTATGAGGTCGCCGATATATCCTTGATGGTGAGAGGACCACCGCCGCCGATGCTGTCCCGGATGTCTTGCAGGTCGTCTTCGAGGTCGGTGATCTTGGACTGCGGAAGCTGCGGGATTCGCGCCTGTGCAAACTCTCCTGACGATATTTTAGACGCGGGAAGGTTCGGAATCCTTGCCTGCGCGAAGGTTCCGCTGTTGATTTTGGAGGCAGGGAGATTGGGGATGAGCGAAGCCGTCAGGGTATCGTTCATCCAAAAACCATGCTCAGCGGCATACCGGAGAATCTGATTGTCCTGAGGGTCCCATACATAGGTGTCATGTAGATCATCCAGACTTGTCGCCCCTCCCCCACCCGCATTGTCCACAAGATTTTTCAACACCCGCCCCTGATTGGCGGACAGGGGCTTGTCGGTGCTGGTGCTGGTGAGATTGTCAACAATATCGACAGTCTTGACGCGTTGATCGATCGCGCTACTGGCGTCAAGCAGAGCTTGCGGCAGCCCGTCGATCTCCAGCATATTGTGACTGTGGTTGGCGTCGGCTTTGCCGGACAGCAGCCCGTCAACCTCGGCGCGGCTGTAGAGGTTGGGGGCGATTACTTCGCCAGCTCGCAACTCGCCGTCAAAATAGTAACTGCCTCGGGACACAAAAATAGGCCAATTCTCGTCAATCGCTGAGATGTCAGGGTCAACAGAATCGACGTTCTCCAAGACTATCACGGAATTCGGGTCGTGGATGTTTCCGGAAAAGAGGAAACCTGATGACATTGCTGTCCATGTTGACGGCATATTCACCTCCAGCCCGAAATAGTCCCTGCCGTCGTAAACTACATGGCGGGCGCGGAACAGCTCAGGGGAAACTCCGCCGGACTGGACCGAAAGAGAGTAACTTAATCCTCTGTTTTCGGTTTCTCGGTCTCCGCGCACACGGTTTACCGATATATCAATAACCGGGCTCTTGCCCCGAGATTCAGCGGTGGCTGCTGTAACGCCAAGTAGCCTCCCGTTTAGATGGAACGGAGTGTCGGTATCTGTTATATCAGCGATTAAAAGGACAAAGGGAACGTTCGCATTACCTCCCTGACGGGGTATTTCTAGCTGGTAGTAAGTTCCCTGTAGCTGGTGGTTCCACGTGATTCTCGAAAACGTCGGGCTCCCGCCTTCATCAACCTTATCGCCTAGAAGATTATCAACTTCCCCCTTGTCGTAGTAACCTGACAGGTCGATGTCCCCCGCCTCGATGTCTTCGAGACGCTGTTCCAGTCCCGCAACTTGGGGAATGGTGATGCCGGTGAGGCTGGAGCCGTCGCCGGAAAAGGAGGGGGCTGTAAGCGGTCCCAGAACGTCCAAGGATCGGAAAGCCGTCGTCTGATTCGGGGGAGTAGACTCAACTCCAGCAGGCGGTTCCTCCAGCGTGGCTTCGTTCCCTTCATCAAATATCGGGTGATCTACTTCACTAGATGTTCGATGCCATCTCCACTCAATAGGTATGCGATCCGCCCACGAAGCTAACTGCGCCCAAATCTCATACTCGAAAGGTAGGGAGGAGTTTAGTCTGACTAGGCGTATGTCTAAAATCGAGGGACTGTTGTAAGTGTCAAAATCGAAATAAACTCGCTGGGTAGTGGTAGGGCTTCCGTTGTTATTCACAACCCGGACATTTAAACGATGCCCCCCGCCTCTTGACGTGGATGGGACTCTACCTTGGATTCGACCTTCTAAGTTGACCCCTCCATAATTTCCGGGAAGGGTGAAAGCTGCTAATCGTAACCACCGATTAGTGGTTCCCGAACCTTCTGTTCCGCCTCTACGAACGTAACGATAGTTGTTCGTGTGTATATCAGGTCCATAATTGTGTATCCCTCGGATTGTAAGTGACGTTTGGGTATCTCCGTCTTTCAGATACCCCGCATCCGCGTGATTGCCCCACGCGTAGGCGGTGTCCCAGTCGGCTGGGCTGTAGTCAGGTGCCGTCAGACTCCCTTCGACGTGGACGTTGTTTCGGAATGTGTAGTTATTCCCGTAAAACGTGCTGGAAGATTCCAGTAGGGGGAAAGCATACTGCCCGTAAGAAATATTGGGATGCGTCCACCCCAATTCGATCAGGTAAATCGTGCTGGTCTCCGTCAGGGAGAAGGTAAAGCGCAACGCGGTCTGCTGGTGCGATCCGATGCTGTATGGCGAAACCCACACCCCATTGATAAACTCGGGATTGGTATCGTCCACCAGAGTTTTCCAACCATCTATAGTGTGGTTATGCTCTACCAGAATTCGGGTAAATCGGTTAGCATTGGTCTGGTTGCGAAGTTGGACGTAAGCCCGACGCTCGGAACCACTGCCAAAGCTATTAAAACTCCCTGCAAACTCGAAGGAAATGTTTCCTGGAGCACTCGCCGCAATGCCCATACCTATTGAGCCGCCGATCTGACTGGCCCGCATCAGTCGATCCTCGTTGGAGTAGGTGATACCTTCGTCCGCCGTCACCGTGAGCGTCCCGCCTCTATTGTCCCAGTTGGTCAGCTCATTATTCAACCCGGTGATGATTGCATTAGGAGCGGTTGCCAGGGATTGTGTCCGGGCAGTAAAGACTTGATTGTGAAACCTGCGACCGTCCAGAACAGGCGAATCCCCCTCCTTCACCCCCGTCAGATCGACGACATGGCCGCTGGTATCCGCCGTAAACAGCCGTCCGTCCGCCAAATTCACCGCCAGCTCCGCAGACTCCAGGTCGTTGGGAGCTGGCTTGTGCTCGGGCGTGCTTGTGCGGCGGATGCGGACGATGTTGGACATTGCGGCCTTACTTCTTTTTCGGTGCGGCTTTCTTGCGCGGCTTCTTTTGGTTGGCGACGAGCTGCTCGATGTGCTTGACCAAGTCCTCCTGCATCAGCTTGCCATCCGGATCGCCAGCGGCGGCGCGGATGTCGGCGACGAGGTTGAGCAGCGCGGCATTGTCGTGGTTCTGGTCCTTGACGCGGGCGCGTAGCTGCTCGTTGTCGTGGTTCTGTTTAGCCGCCTCCTGATGCGCCTGCTCCAACTCTTCTTGGGCTTCGTCCCGATGCCTACGCATCGAATTCAGCTGCGCTTGCAGTGCCTCCGCCTCCTGCGCTTTCTTCCGCAGTTCTTTCAACTGGCCCTCCAGCGCCTGCCGCTCCCGCGTTTCCGCATCGAGTCGGCGTTGCAATTTTTCCAGCTCTTCCGGATTCGCCGGTGGCGTCTCCTGCTGCTCCGCAAGCTGCTGATGCAACGTCTGATTCTGCTGCTGCAACTGCTGCAAGCTCCGCTCATACAAGGCGACTCTTGCGCGTGCGTCGCCGAGGTTGCCGATGGTTTCGCCAAGCAGATCGTTGGTCGCATTTACCAACGCCTCCTTGTATTGGGGAGTGTCTTCGAGTCGTGGCGGTTGTTGTTGTCGGAGGTGCTCCGTGCTGTCGATTACTTTTGCTTTCATAAAAAATGCTAGTAGGTTCCGCAGTCGATGACGGCGTTGGTGATCTGGGACCCTTCAATTGAGAGTCCGGCAGGCGCACCCTCATCGTGTGCGTAAAACGTCTTTTTCCCGGCGAAACTCTGAGTTGTCGTATTAACCACTCCGCTATCAAGCACACCAGCGGCGGGGATTTCCACACCTCCCGGATCTCCCGTGCTGCTGATAATAAATAGACCCCCAGACTGGTTGATGCTCAATTCCGTCCCCGGAGCGAGCGCGTCAATCGCCTGCTTCGTCCGCTGCGGGGTCATGTATTTATTCGACAAGGTCCCGGCTTCCGCCTCCCCCTTCGTGGCGATCCCATAGTTCTCGACATTGCCAAGACCGACCTGAGACTGAGTGACGCTGTGCGGGTTAGACTTGTCTGCGATGTGATCGGCAATATCTCCCAGGTCTCCCGGCAGGCCTTGGATCTTGGATGCTGGCAAGTCAGGAATCTGGCCAACAGCTGCAACCCCGGTCAAATCCAAGAACCCAACCTTGCGGTTAACCCAAACACCTCCTGCGGTATTGTCAAAAATCAATACCTCACTATCATCCGGCTGCCCGGTGATTCCCACGGTCTGCAGATCGCGCAACCGGTGAGTGTGCAAGCTGTCTGCATTGCTGTTTGCCCCACCCGTAAGCGTCCCGTGCTCAGATTGCGACAGGTGATAGCCCTCGCTGCTACCCATGATAGCAAGCAATTCCGAGTGAGCCTTCGCAGGACTTTTGAGGCGCGTCCATCCGGTGCCGTTATAGATGTAGCTTGCCGATCCGCCAGCAACCTCCGGATCATCAGATGCGTCCGTCACCACCACGACATCACCGGTTTGGACCTCGCCATCACCCGAGCCGATTACCAGCGCATCCCGTGCGGCAATATCCGCAACAACAAAGACCTCCGTCAGTGCCAGAGCGGGCAACACATTCTCGTCAAGCTTTCCTCCGGTGCCAAGGATCGGCACCTGACCGCTGTTGGTGCCGGTGTTTTTGGTAGCAGCAGTCCCCAGGTTCAGATCATCGATCTTACCGTCAACTTCCGTGCTGCTGAGCCCAGACAACAGCATGACGGTTGTGCCGTCATCGTTTAGCCCGTAGAGCTTATGATTCTGCTGGTCGATGACGATGTTGCTATCGCCGAAATCGTCGGCTATCGGTGCACCGTCGCCTCGTCTTATCTTGATCTTGTTGTGTCCGCTCATGTTAGTAATAGCCTCCGTCTAATGTTTTGTTCGTCAAAGTTTGCTCGTCGGACTCACCGACAATATCGCTCTCAGTGCCATGTGCTGCGGTCTGCTTGATGTGGTCTTCAAATTGGTTCTTAAGGGCCAGCATATCGATCAGGTTCACGTTGATTTGCGTCGAACTACACACGTCCGATTGAATAGGATGAGACGGATCAGGCTGTGGGCAGCAAACAGTTGTTTGAGTCGTTGGACAAACGCTGGAAGCGGCTGCATGGATGCCACCGCTTCGCCTCACTTTTACAGTCACGGAGCCACCTTTCACTGTGTTAACTGTTGCTTGGATATTCACGGCATCGTCGCTGGTGTTACTACCTCCATCTTTCCTGAAACAATCGGCCCATGACGTTCGCCTTCTGGATTCTCAATGATAAGATCCCAGTCATAAAATCCTTCTGGTATCTCCATTGTCTCGGCCCCTGTAAGGGATATCGCAATCACCCCTTCAGTTGGCTCCACGATGTCAGGGCTTAAATCAACGATACGTGACGGTATGTGAGCCAGACGCGCTTTCGCGTGCGCCTGCCAGCCCGTCAAATCGATCGGGTCTTCTGTCCCGTCCTGTGTGCAGTTAATGACAAGCGGGTCGAACTTTACGCTACGAACAATACAGAGGTTGTGCGACTTGCGATGACTCATCGTTCGTTCCTCCGTTCGTTCTCGCGAACCGATAGCAGAGCAAGCCCCTGCCGCCAGTCGCTCATAAATGAGAAATGGTTATTGATCTTGTCGCGAGCCATTCGCTCAAGCTGAGCATTCACGAAGTGAGAAACTGTTTCTGCCGCCTCTTCTCCCCACGGCAGTGTGTCGGTTTCGCCAAAATCGACCTTCAGTCCATTCCAGATAACGTGAAGTTCATGGCCTTCCTCCAATATAGGGGCGACGTAAAATCGGTTTCCGTTTGGATCGATAGTCCAAATGTTTCGATCCCGCATTGTGCCATCGATCATGTCTTCACGTTGTTCCCAATCGACCTGCCGAAGCTTCACGCGACCGGACTCTTCACAGTCTGCTTTGCTACAGTGCAACCAGACGCTTTGAATGCTGGCTCCGTCTGGCATGTCGCCTCGACTCGCGTAGCATTCAACAACTAAATCATCCTCTTTGAATGTGGTTTCATGCCCTGTCTGGTATGTTTCGATTACCTGTTGCATACGCAGACAGCCCGAGCGGATGGCCTGCTCAACCTGCCGCCTTCGGATCGGGTTTGCATCCTCAGCAAACGCGCCGAGGAAAGACCGCACAGCTGCATGAAAATCCGACCAGATCATTTACTGTCTGCACCTCCGCTGTTTTTCGCTTCGGCTAAGGTCAGTCGCTCCCGAAGCTTTTCGAGACCCGTGTTTGGGTGGACATTCTTTTCCCCGAGTTCCCGGAGTCGGTTACGAATAGCTTCTGCCTCGATCTCGTCGTCAGATTTCGCAACTTCTTCAGTCCCATCCTCGCCACGTGGAGTCAGGACATCGGAGAGATCCAAGCCACTGACATCTACTTTCTCTTCGCTTTTTTCGGCATCGACATCATCCGCAACAACTTTGCCTTCTGCCTGCTCGCGCTGCGGAGGCCTGGGCGGCCTGGAGGGAATTAAGGAAATGTTGGCGCTGAGCTGAGTCTTTTTTTTTGACTTCTTTTCGTAGTCGCTAAGAGACATCGGGCGCACCCCAAGCTTCCGGGCCTCCTCTGACTCCAGCACCTTCGCAGCGTCAGGGTCAGCGACACTGAGAATCCCAAACATCTTCCCCTGGAAAGGCTCTACCTGGCGAAACTCGAAAGTAAAACCACTTAGCTTAATCGGCTTTTCTGCATCATTGATCTCAAAGTATTTCATCACAAAGCTGTTATCTCAAAAATGGGATTTCAAATCCACTGTATTTTCTATAAAAGAGGCCGGCCCATAACTTTCGCTACGAAACCGGCCTCCCAACCAGACATGGCACCTAGCCTCTCCAAAGAGACCAGAAACTGCTCCAGAGCAGAAATGAAGATTATCCGCCCCCGCCTCCGCCTCCGTCGCCGCCTCCATCTCCGCCGCCGTTTCCGCCGCCTGCGTCGTCGTTAAACCCTTCCAAAATCGGGTCGGAGAACGGGTCGTAGTTCTCGATCATGAAGTGGCGTTTGGTGTCTCCAAGCTGGACAGTCCAAGTCCGGGAGCGCAAATCAACCCACTCCGTGTTGGGTGTGATGATACAGGCATAGTCCTTGTGAGCGCTCTGCCAGACCTTCCCTTTGCTCTCCACCTTGTTTGAGTTGGCACCGGCCATTGCGATGTTAAGGTCAGGCCACTCGATCGCCCAGATCGAAGCGCCACGGCTGCGAAGATCCTGAGTGCCTTGCGCACCACCAGTGCCTCTCGGGAAAGATCCGACCCGATCGGTGAAGTAGTTCTGCACGAACACACCGATGACCACCTGATACTCCGGGATGTGATAGCGATTGTAGGTGAAATGCACCGCGCCCTGCTCGTCCATCACCTTGCCTTGCTCGATGTTCTGCGAGATCCCCGTCTTGTAACGGTCTTGCAGGTAAGCAATCAACGTCCGAGCGATTCCATCGGCGGTGTTCCGGTCGGTCATCAGGTCAATCTGCTCAACCTCGCCGGACCCACCAACCTCGCGGTTTTTCTTCACGTTGTAGCAAAGCTCAAAAAGAAGATCGATCGAAAGCGGAGCACCTTTTAGGTCAACAACCTGCCCATCGTTTTCGAGCAACGTGCGGAGCCCAAGAGCGTTTGCCTTGTAGGTCAGAATCTGGCCCGACTCCGGATCTCGAACGAGAGCATCCTCGTCGCTGTCAATCGCAGGAGAAGCGTAGTGCTCAGGGCTTTGCAACTCATTAATCGGACGACCGTAGAAGATCGAGTTTCGCCACTGAGCCATGTGGTGGGCATATGCCTGCCTGTTCTGCTCAGCCAGCGGGATGGCTCGGAACGACGCAAGGTATTCATTGACCTTCTTGTCTTCGACGATCCGCTTCAAGGTGTCCTCATACTCCTTCGAGTATTTGAACGTGTAGCGGGAGACTTGGAGGTAATCGACCAGCGTATGTTTCGCGAGATCGCTTGGCAGTTGTCCGCACCAATTCTCCTCATCATTGATCGAGTTGGTTCCGAGATGGCAGACACCAAAAGTCGGTTGATGAACGGCTTTCTGCCCTGCGGTCAAATCACCCCAGCCGGCTGCCGTAAAGAGCGGCCGGATGGTTACCACCGCCGTGCCGGGGTTGGTTCCAGGCACCGAATCGGTGATCTTGTGCGCCGTCGATCGTGCCGAACCATCGCCAGCCATGTCGGCGGAGTCGATGAAGAGAAAGTTCCCCGGCACAAACGCTTGGTGGATTTCATTGAGCCGATTCCCGTAAAGAGAATCATCGTTAGTGCTCACGGTGATGTCCCAAGACCCAATGTGGATTCCGTTCGAGCCAGCACCCGGTGTTGCGTCGCCGGAGAGAATCCGGAAATAATCGTAGTGGTACTGAGACTCCTGCGTCCGCAGGACGTATGGTAGGTTTGCCGAAAACCGGTCCACGTTCTTGGTGCCCGGAGTCTGCTTCAGCTTCCCGATGGAGGAGAACAAAAGCATGTCCAGCGAGTGCGGGCGGTAGCCGACGAGCCGCGCTTCCGCGGCGTCCTCGTAAGCCTTCGCCACCGCATACTCGCGGTGATCCATGTCGGTGAATTTTTGCGGCGTGAGCGGCTGAATCGTCGCCCGGGCCAAAGTGGCTCCACCTGCGTCGTGCCACTTTACAGTCCTTACCTTTGAGAGAATATTATCAGACATAATCGTTTGTGTTCGCGTTTCCGTTTATGGCCTCATTATACCCGCAAGGCCTTAAAAACTAGATGGTTGCGAAGCGGAGCGGCAATATTTCCAAAGCGACGAGCATTGCCGCCAAATGGCAGGACAAAAAAGCCGCCAACCCTTCCAGGTCGGCGGCTACGAGTGGCAGGGAGCGAAATTGATTATCAGCCGTTCAGAAATGAAAGGAAGCTGGGTGACGAGGCTTCCTGCTCGGAACCGCCGCTTGCACCGGGGCTTAGGCTGGTCTCAGCGGAAGGACCCAAGTCTTCGCTCGAAGGAGGTGAAACCAGTGGCGCACGCTCGCCACTTGGCACTCGCTTGCCGTCTTCCTTCTTCCTCTTCGGGGCGATCTTCTGAAACTTTTCCCATTTTTTCTTCTCATTTTCGAGAATCCGCCTGGTCTCCATGCGGGATTTTTCCGCAAACACATCTACGATATCCGACTCACTGAAGGTCCAGTAGAGGTGCTGCTGCTCTTTGGGGACCTGTGAGATCAGATCCGGACGAACAAACCTTCGTCCATCCCGAAACAAACTTGTGCCACCATGCGCCTCAAAAAAGCGAGCTTGCTCGTCGATGAACCGGCTGATGAAATTATGCGTAGGATCGTGCTGATTGAATGGGACGATGCCTCCGTTCAGCTCCAGAAAAGATTCGACGACTCCCGAATACTGATCGACGACCGGGGCAATAATCGGACGTATTGCCTCAGCAGCTTGATCTGCGTCGTCGATCTCTGGGAACACTTCTTTGAAAGCGGTGGACAGTGAACTCTCGGCCGCCTGGCGAAACTGGCTGCTTTTCTTCTCGATCTCAGGCTTCTTGCGAAGCGCCTCAATTTCTCGACGAAGTGCCTCGTCGCGCTTTTGATTCGCTTGTTCAAACTCCTTACGCAACTCGTCTTGAATCTTCCGTCGCTCCAGCTGTTTTCGCTGTGCCGGTTTTAACGGCGCATTCTCCTCTACCCACTCACGATACTCCGGGTCTTGGCTTGGTCGATAGCCGCGCCCCTCATCGGCTATGCGCTGCTTGATGAACTCCCGGCGTTTGAGAATAAAATCCAAAGCCGATTGGTAGGACCCTGGCTTCTCAGCCTCAGCGAATCGAGCCAGTTCCAGCTCTTCTCGCTCGTCGTCCATCAGGTCAGTCGGCTCAGCAGGTGCCGGAGGAGGCTGCTGTTGCTGTTGTTCCTGGAAAGCCGTAGTCGGATCGACCGTCTTCTTCTCCGGCGTAAATGGCTGGATATCCGGCAACCGTTGCTCCTTCTTGCGAATCGTTACCTTGGGTGCAGCCGGGGGCTTCGGTTCGTCTGCATCCTCTGTCTTCGAGTCGCCTTCTTCCCCTTCCAGCGGCTGGCTGGCTGGTTCGCTGGAGCCAGGCTCCGTTGCGGCTTCTCCCTCTTCCTCCTTCACCGGACTTGCTCCCGAGTCGTCTTCTGACTCCGGCTCAAGGTCTTCATTGAACCCGTCGCCCACGAGACTAAAAATCTTAAACTGCTTTTTCCGTTCCTCAAGCAGTGGATCTAGTAGCTCTTGTTCTTGGGTATCATTCTCTTCAGATGTCTGATTCATGTTTGGTTGAGTTGTTTATAGGTTAGATTGGGTCGCTCAGGATTTGAGCAATTTGGTCATCCATTGGTGGACTCCCAACAGCATTCGCGCTAAATGGATCGGGTGGTGTCGGCGTTCCGGGTACTCCCTCCAACACCTCGCCCCGGCTGATTGGGCTAACCCCGCCACTATGAAGCACCCGAGCCAGCTGCTGTATTTGTGACTGGAACTGTCGATTGCGCTCCTCGTTCTGCTGCATGTATTCGCTGATCTGCCCAGCCAGCTGTACAATCTGCATATTCTCTTCTTCCGGAGCACCCCCTACTATTCCTGACTCACCGCTACCTGGGTCAGGAAGCTCAAATTTCAGATCACTAGCGCCGCTGAGGCGGAAAATCTCCCCGATCAGTTTGACGATCTGATCGTCGTCGATCCGCTCCAGCACCCCAGGGAACGTCTGCGTAAGCCCCGGAAGCTGAGCGAGGAACTGCACCATAACCTCCGCTGCCCGTGTGTTAGACACTCGTTCCGCCCCGTCACGCGACGAGAAGTTATAATTATAAATCAGTGCCCGCTTCGATCCGATTAATGTCTGGCCTTCCCGTGCGCCTCCTTCTTCGGTATCTCCCTCCAGACCTTCGTCCAAAACCGAAAACCCAGCCGCCTCAATGGTTTCTGCTGAATATCGACGAGTCACTGGCACCTCGATTCGCTCATCTCCATAAGCCATCCAAGCCTCATAGAGCAGTTGTTTTTTCGCAGCCAGCCCTTCGTCGATGCCAATCCGGTGGAAAGCGTGCATCGTCTGCGTCGTGTCCCGGATCTCCATAACTTCGTGCGCGGTGATTTCACGTGGGGATGCCTGTCCTTGCTCCTGTGCAGAGAAATGGAGCACCCGCTCGGCCAATGACAGGAGCTGGATGATTCCTCGGAAAAACTGGCTGATGTCGTCCGCCCATTTTGCTTCATGGAGCTTCAAAACCTCTTCTGTTCGCGGGTCGATTCCTTGCTCCCGAAGCTTAGCTGCGCTGTATTCAATCAGCCGTGGTTGCTCGAAGATTTTATTTCCCCTAAGCAGCTTTTTGAACTGCTTGCGGATTTCTGGATCTCGCACCATGTCGATATTGAGGGTGATCAATTTAATCAGCCCTGCCGATTGGGTCATGAGCAGCTGGGTCAGCATGTTCGTCAGCGGGTCTTGCCACTCCATGGCTTCATGGGCAAAGGAGATGTTGAGCTGCCGCCCGTCATTCTCGTTATATCCATAATAAATCGCAGGCAAGGAAGGCAGAAACTCGCCCCAAATCACCGTGCGATCTCCCGCGACGACCAAGCGCAACCAAACCGGATGAGGATAATCACCCAGCCCGACATCCTTCGGGATGACGCGCTCCCGGTATTCGGTCACTACCACGCTGTCGTCTTCCCGTTCGGTCGAATAGCGTTGCCCACCCAAGGCTCCACCAGCCCCCGTCATATTGTTTAGGCGGTCGTTAGCACCCGCCACATCTACGTCAGTGGACGGAAATGAGAGGCGGCAGTCAAAATACTGCTCGAAGTAGTCCGTATTTTGGTTATAGAAGCGATGCCACTTCGCAGAAACCTCAATGTCGTTTCGGTTAAAATACTGCGGATTCCCTGCCACATCTCCAAAGCGACGAACATCCCAGAACCCGATCCACTTCGGCCCGGTGTTGGTGTTGATCCCCGACAACGGCTTGGAGTTATCGTAAATCACTCGCGTAGGGTGCGGTCGAACAAAAGGCAATCCTTCGCGGACCGTTCTCGCTTCTGCTCTTGGGCTTAGTCCTTCCCGTATGTCTGTATGGAAAATCTGCTCCTCACGATCCCACGATCTGGCCGGAAACTCCACCGTATGGCCATACAGGTGCATGTCGCGAACTACCTGCACAAGATCATGCCGGTAATTATACTGGTTCACAATCATCTCGCTTCTTTGGGAAAGAAGATCGCCGCGCAGTTTCGCAACCCACGAAGTGGAGTAAGGATTGTATTTAAAAAGAGGGTGCGAAGTAACGTATGTAGCCGCCACAGAAGCAGTTCTTCGCGTTACAAACGAGCGAACAATGTTCACCCAAGTGTCATGAAACCTCGGCAGGTCGATCTCTGCAATCTCTCCGTTCTTATCAAACTCGCAAAACTTCTCCAGCTGAGAACGATCCAAGTCTTTGATTCGATCTCTGAGTTTTGTAAATTTCAGCTTCCCCTGTGCATACTGCATCAGGGGGACAGTCATCTTCGTGATAGCGTGAGAGTCCCATGCCAGGTCGGCAGCGGCATAGAAATGATAATTGCGGAAGTTAGCAGCCACCGCATGATCGATCCTGGAAGCAATAAGACGTTCAAACCGTTGCCGCTGCTTCAGAAGGTTCTCTCGTTTTTTGCGCTCTGCTGGGTCCGTGACATCCGGGCCGACAGGCTTGCAAGTAAAGAGCTGGCGAATGGCTTCTCTTGTGCTTCCGTATTTTTCAAGAACCTTTGGATCAACCATGTTTTATAATCTCTCTGCTATTCGCCGATAACCCCCTCGGGGAACAGCGGCTTATCTGCTTCCGGTGACAACATACCAAGCGCAGCCCTTTCAAACATCAGAAAGTGAAGCTCCACAGAAGGATGCGGTCTACTGTTTCGGATCCAGCTATTCGATGATCCCGGCTGATATCTCACCATCATTGCCAGCTCTCGGGGGGTCACTTGCATGGCCTCACACAATCGCAGGATTCGCTCTCGGTCGAAAGTAAGAGCATGTCGCAAACGATACCAATGGTCGCTTATGAGAAACTCCTTCGACCCCGCTTTGTAGCGCCCCCTAATCAGTCTTTTGCGTTTTTCTGCATTCAGTTGCTTAGTCTTCTGTCTCGCTTTCATTACGCCCGATCATCACCGCCATCACCGGCTCACTCCCTGTGGGGAAAGCCGCAGGATCTTCGTCATCGCCGCCCTCTTCCTCGTCCAGCACCAGGCTGTCGATCGTCAATTCGATACCAGCGTCAGGATCATTGCTGAGAGTCGTATAATGAATAGTCAGGGTACCGCTGTCCCCCGGCTCCTTACCTCCCAACGCCGCCAGCAAATCCGGGTTTTCTCGGTAGTCTAAACGCAGTTTATTTTTATCAGAATTAGCTTCCATTCTTAATCCTATTAAAGGGATTACAGACAAAGGCAATAGGTTTTCGGAGGAATGGGTACAAGTGGATCGGTGTTCAATGAAGGGCGAAAATCTGCAAAGGCGTACCCACGCACCTCTGCAGCAAAATACCCTGTCCGGAGACATCCTCCGACTCTATGCCCGATCCACTTAAAAGCTGTTAAACCATTTCGCACTGATACTCCTCTTCCCTTTCTGTCTCAGCTGTAACGATGCGACCGCCCGTTTGTCGATAGAAAATTGGATACGTCAGTGCGTCATAGGCGTGCTTATGGTCTGAATTTTTCTTGGGGTTCAGGGGCTTGTTCTTGTCCCCCTCAATGTTCTCTATAGCATCGATTGTTCTTACGCAGTGAGCATCCAGGTACAACTCCTCCCGCCCCAAAATCCCCATCAATAACTTGGCGCGAAACTCCACCGAATAATCCGGCCTGGGGCACTCGCGAAGCCGCACAGGCTGGTCAATCCACGGATAAGCGTGCGGATGTCCATCCAGTTCCGCCTTGGTTTTCTTCTCAAGTTCGGCGTGGTCAAAGCTCCCTGTTGTCGAGCGGAAACGATTAAACGCGCTCTTGTCCGAAATATGCTCAAAGTAAAAACGATGCTGCACTACCTCGCACCAATAGTTCATCTTTCGCAGTAGCTTTGGAGCTAGCACCTCGTAGTCCACCTGCTGCTTGATGATGATTAGCTCATCAAAAACAACCCACACCACTTTGTCCTTCGTCGGCACTTCCTGCATGAAGACGATTCCGTGGTTCACGTCTCCCAAGTCGTAGCCGATAGTGATCGGAAGCCCCTTTACCGGCTGGACACGCCGATTGCTCTTTGTGTTGCCGACGACGTGGATGTCCTTATTAAAGTGGTCCTTAAAAATTGCCTCCCCGCTGGGCCGGTCAATCCAGCGCCCCTCCACCAATCGAGCCTGGTCCACCGGATCGTCGGCGTAGGATTCACGCAGTCCCTCCAGGTATTCTTCGGTCAACCAACGGATATTCTCCTCGAACGGTACGAAATACCAAGCGAAGTTCCGCCGCCGCTTGATCCCCGGCATTTCCGGGTCTTTCGGCCACGGCTTTCCGTTTTCGTTGTCCACGCACGTTTCGTAGCCCAGCTTGTAGAGCCAGTGGCTCGGACCCAATGGGTTGAACGACGCTAAAAACTGTTGTGTTCCGGTGATTCCCTTCCGCCGTCCCAGCTGGGCGCGGAGCCGTCGATAATACTTGGGCGTATCGCAAGTGTCGATCTCCTCGAAATACACCATGCTCGGTTCAATCCCGCGTATCCGATCGTCAATGGTGCTTTGGTGCGGCAGCGCAATGAAGATGATGTAACTCTTCGTGCCGAACCGGTTGCGGATCCAAAGCGTCCGGTCCTTGGTCTGCGGGTCTAGCTTCGCCAGGCTGTATTCGAGCCCGATCCCATTGTCCAACAGTTCACCCTCCGGTTCTCCCGGTTTCGGCGGGGCTCGGTTTCCGTCCCTCCATTGCGGCAAGATGTTATTTTCAAGAGCGTTGCAGATTCCTTTGTTGATAACCCGAATCGACCGGGCGCAGGCCAGCACCAGCGCGTTATGGTTCTCATAGCAATGCCGGATCATCCTGTGCGCGAAACCAACCGATTTCCCAGACCCCTTGGGGCCATACCCAAAGATCACATTCGAGGAATCCTCAAAGATCTTCATCTGCGTCGGGTTCAGCAGCGGCCACCACGGCTCCGGCTCCTTCGGCTGCCCGACCTCCTTTTCCTGACGAAGCTCCTCCTCGGAGAAATACCCAACCCCTTCCGAGGCGTAAAACTCCTCTTCTTCAACAAGCAACCGAGCTATCTGTGTAGGCTTCATGTCGTTGGTTTTGTGCCTTGTGGATTGGATCCATGATAATGGATATGCTGCTCAAGCTTTGCTACCTGTGGCTTAAAGCCAGGTTTTGCCCTCGGCCCATTGCCAGCATTTTCGCGCTCCAGCTTCTGGAGTTGCAGCCGCATCTTGTTTGCCGTTTCTGTGGCTCCGTTCAGCTTCCGGAGCTGATCCACATATTCGTTGGCGATCCGGAGATATTCAACGCGCTTGTCATGGGCCGTGGAGTAGTAGCCTTTCTCCGTAGTCTCGGTGAACTTTTCCGGGTCGTCGTCGATCTCCTGGATTTTTTCAAGGACACCCTCGTAGAGAAACAAGGTTCGGGTAAACGCATGTCCCATGCCCGCGAACGTTAAGTCCATCATGTTGCGGATGTTCTCGGTGTACCCAGCCTGAAGCCTTCTTAGAAACTCCCGTTCCTTTTTGTTCTTCCCGAGCTTCACCAACCCACCACGCATCGCAATCCGACGATCCTCGTGCTCAATGGCTTCCACCAGCATAGCATCGCCTTGCTCAGACGTATGTAGAGCCTCTTGTGTCGGTGCACATTGCAGCACCCCTCCGCCCCCCACCGGCTTGGTGCGCTCCATTCTCATGATCTCTGCTGCCTTCCCCTGTGGAATCCGCTGGGCGCTCTTCTTTGGGTTAGGCCCGTAGCCGGGCATCCCGTGTTTCGCCCTCAACGCCGTCACTCGTATCATGTTGGCCAACCGGGTTCGGCTGATCCCCATCTCCTTGGAAACTCGTGCGCGGTCCCCCTTGTATTTTGTCAGCAGATGATCCACTTGAAGAATCTCGTGCTCGCTGTAAGTACGCTTCTTTTGCTTCCGAACCGTCATTACATGCAACCTGCTATCACGCTTATAGGATTATATCAAGGTGCAACTGGCGAGGAGCCTGCTATTTAGGAAGATGCACTAGTCAAACGTGACGCGCTTTGCCGCTTCCATGGAGCACTCCCGCCGCAAGTGATGGGTTGAGCGGGGGCAGCGGTGGCCTTGGTTTGACGCACGGAGTCCGCCATCATCGAGATCATGCGGTAGAGATCGGGGTTCCGGCGCATGTAGTTGTTGATGTCGATCAGATCCTGGCTGATCCCCTTCGATTCTTCGCTGGCAATACAGGGGTAGATTTCTTCGAGCGTGTGCCCGCTCGCTTCGATAACGTCTCGCAGCCTGGCTTCTAATACCAGAAGCCCGCGGAATGGGTCGTTCCAGTTTTTCGCGTCGCACATCTTCCGTAGTAGCTCGTCGGAAGGGGTCTGTCCTTGCATGACGCGAGTGATATTGGCAGGTGCCACATTGACTGCCTTTGCGAAGTCAGCGGTGCGCTTCTTTTCTTCTTTAAGCATTGCCTGAAACACGTGAGCTAAGCTGTTCATTTTCAGAAAATGAAAAAATTTGCAGAAAATGGCAACTTTTTTCTTGCATCGTTTCAAAAAATGAAATTTATTCCAGTCTCCAAAGTATGAAGACAGTGAATCAATCTTTACAGGAGACGAGAGACTTTGTGTTGGAAACGCTCAAATTCCGCAGACGAACCGCCCGTCATGCTGACGACACCACGGTTGTCGCAGCCACGGACTATCTCGCAGACGTGTTGCGTCACATTGATATCGAGCACGCAAAACTTGTTCAAACTGCAGACGGGCCACAAATCGTGATCGAGCGAAAGAAAGGCGAAGTCAAATTTTAAGTCCGCTTTTTTTTGTGCCTATCACTCAGGGATTACCTGATCGGGGCATCGATAAAAACCAAAACCTAAAAAGGAAAACCATGAAGCCAAAACCAGACTACGGGTACTACCTCGTTGACATCGAGCGCGACGGCACGGACCCACAACCGGGCGATCAGTATTGGTGCACTCTCCATTGTAAATGGATAGATCGCATTCGGCCGAAACTTCCCCTCGATGAAAACTACACCTACCGGCGCCGTGTGCCGGAGATCGAGGGTTATCGACTGCTCGGACTCGACGAGGTGATCGTGCCAGGCACGATCTTTTTTGTGGAAGAAGATAGTGATCGTGATTTCGCCGACCCCGACCGCCACATTCAGACAGCGCATCAGTGGTCGTCGGTTAGGCATGTAATAGATCATTTCATCAACCACTGCCACTACGTCGCTTTCTACGCGCCGGTTGAAAAGCCAGAAAAAAAGTCCGAAGCAAACGGCTGGCTGCCGATTGAGCAGTTTGACGCGGACAGGCACCTTCCGTGCTGGGTGACCAACGGCAAAACATATAAATTCGCGTCGTTCCGGCACGAAGGTCGTCCTGCTACAATTAGCGGTTCGCGAGAATTCGACAACTCAATCACTTTCTTCTCCCCGATTACTCCACCCGCAGATCTTCCAAGCCAAGACCAATGTGCTTTTGAGAAATGGTGGAGCGAGAAAGATACGGCGGTGAAAGCCAACAAGGCGTCTGCAGAGGTTATTTGGAACGCAGCTCTGGAAGCAGCAAAGGAGGCCATAAAATGAAAACCCAAATCCTCCTTGATACGCTCGCGATAGTGGCGGCCATCGGGGCTATCAGCGCAATCCTTATCTTAATGGGAGGTGCACTGTGATGTTTTATTACGGTCTAGCCGCCATCTTTTTTATGTGGGTCCTAACAATGACCTTAGTCGTCCTTTTGTCCGTCCTGGATGGCGGCTTTGGGATTCCCGTTAAAGGGATCCCTCGTGTTCTAACCATAGGAATGGCGGTAGTTATCGCTCTAATCGCAACTTTTTATATATGGCAAACTTAATCCTTAAAGAAATCGGAATCTCGCGAGAGCGGGTAAGAGAGATAACCAAAAATGCACACCCGGATCCCGACGAGCCAATCGAAAGGAATGATCCCGACGAGCCAATCGAAAGGAATTCCAGAATAACTCTGACAAGAGGTGAATGGATGACAGTCCAAGAGGTAGCTAAAACGTCTGGGAAATCAATAAAGGGCCTTATTAGCGAGATAGTAAAGGAGGCTATAAATAAATGAGTAGCGAAGATAATACGAGCCGGAGTCTGCCACGCTTGGCATGGTCCCTGACGGAAACCGCTGAAATCCTAGGGCTTTCTTATACGACTGTATGGAGGCTTGTGAAACGCGGCAAGATTCGAGCCGTTCCGGGAATCGGGCATAAGCTGATTCCCCAAAAGGAAATCGAACGTTTTCTCGACACCGTGGAGGAAGTGCAGTGATCAAAGAGCATCAAGGCTACGTCCATGTAAGACTGGGCAAGGTACAAGGGAACAAGGTTTACCGATCACCAAGATGCAGCCTGAGGGCTTATGACGTAGCTGTTGAGGAATGCCCTGCTGGCTGCGTCGTGTCGAGCTTTGAATACATGCAAAGCCGATCACCGGAGTCCTGCAAAGACCTGGAGGTGATCGATGTCACAGCCAGAAAAACCAAAATCCAATACTAATACTAAATGAGAACCAGAATCGAAGAAGCCATAATTAGCGCAACACATGCGTGTGCGTATGCTTGTGACAGTCATAATCCGGAAGCCGCTGCTAGGTTCGCAGATATCGCTGCTAGGCTCGCAGATATTGCACTAACACTAAGTAAGACTGTCGTCACAGTAAATGAGGTCGAGAACCAAAACGGAACCAAAGAAATAAACACGAAAGAAAGTCATGTCAGATAACACAGCAATTGAAATAAGTGATGCGTCGGGTGCAGCTGCTATTGAGCAAATCACCCGTGGCGAAATCGACGCGCAAGTCGCAACAGCAAAACGGTATCCGCGCGATATTCGGCAGGCAAAAGCGGATATGGAAGAGTTGGCAACTCTCGACGAAGAGACAGCGCAATCCATGTTTTACAGCCTTCCCCGAGGCGGCAAAAGCATTCAGGGGCCGTCGGTAAGAATGGCTGAGGTAGCCATCGCTTGTTATGGCAATATTCGGGCCGGGGCACGTGTAATCAACGTAGATACTGACGCTTGTGTAGTCACCGTTCAGGGCGTAGTGCATGACCTGCAAAAGAACATAGCAGTGACGGTGGAGAAGCGTCGCCGAATCCTTAAAAAAAGGGGTGCGATCAAGCCGGATGAGGATATGATTATGCTCGCTTGCAACGCGGCTGCATCGATCGCATTTCGAGATGCGACATTCAAGGTCATTCCGCTCGCTCTTGTTAAGCCGATCTACGAGCGGGCAATGAAGGTCGCTGTTGGTGACCTGAAGAGTCTTACGGCGAAACGCGATCAGATACTCACCGCACTCAAAAAATACGGTGCGGAAGAAGCAAACATCCTCGCAGTGATCGATCGCAAGGCGGTGGATGAAATCACCCTAGAAGATCTGCAAACCTTGATCGGTCTTGGCACCGCACTCAAGAGCGGAGAGATAACCCTGGAGGATGCTTTCCCCGATCCCAAGCACCGCCCTGTAAAGGCCGAGATTGGTGACGAGGCATCAACGCAGGAGGAGGCATGAGCGAAGAAACGAAAGAAGGTTTGTTTCGGCGTGCCCGCAAAGCGACCCGAGACCATTACCGGAAGCTCTTCAGGAAGAGCCGCGTCAAAAGCTCGAAGGTCTCGCGCCACCCGGAAGCCGGTCACTTTAGGGCTCCTTCTAAAACTACCTACTACCGCTATCCAAACGGCATGATCATTCGTACCTCACCAAAGCCTTACCAAATGAAGAAGCAGGCAAAGCTCTACAAACAAATTAATAGAAAACCCAAGGACCCATGATTATAAAATTCACACACTTCACACGCCGCCGTGCTGCTGGAACAATCGACCACCAATACTTCGAGGCTCTATGGGACCCAATCGAAGGCTGGGTGTTCCCGTGGTATCTCAACGACGCAAAGAAGGCGGCGCTGCACGAACGGATATTCAACCGGACGGTGCAGCAGGGAGGGGGTGACGAGGAATGAAGCCCAACTTCGTTGGTCTGATGTTGGCGGGCTGCCTCTTCATCGGCTTCGGCTTTTGGCAGGACATCGCCATTCTGACCTGCCTTGGCGGCATCGTTTTCGGGGGGTCCGCCATCGGTTGGATCCAGCACAAAGAAATCGTCGATCTGTATGGAGTCGTGCGAGTTCAGGATCTCCTCATTGGTGATCTTCACGTCCGTCAGGTGATCGCCCGCAATCAACAAGAAACCCGGCAGCTCGAAGAATCGGAAATCGACAGCGCCGACTGGTGGAAAACGGGGAAGGACTGGTATGGAAGCAACTGAGACCCCTGCCTTCGCCCCCGGTATCCACAAGGGCATCCCGGCGGAGACTTACCACCGCGCCAACGGGCTGAGCAATTCGATGCTCGGCCAGTTGGAGAAAAGTCCCGGCACGCTTCTGGCGAGTATGGCGAATCCGCCCGCAAGCACGCGTGCACAAATCATCGGCACGCTCTTTCACACCTTCTGTTTAGAGCCTGAACTTGCGCCTGCAATCGTTTGCAAGCCTGAAGGTTTCACTCGCGCCCGGAAGGCCGATAAAGAATGGCTGGCCGAGCAAGAAGCGGAAGGCGTTCTCGTTCTTGATAAAGATGAGTGGGATTTCATCCACTTTGCCCGCGAGAACCTGTATTCTCACCCATTCCTCAAGCGACTCCTGAGCGTTCCCAGCCAGCGAGAATTATCGTTATTCCACGAGGATGAGGCCGGTATCTTGCGCAAGTGTCGTGCAGACCTGTTGCCCGATTCAGGGAATGTCCTTGCCGATCTGAAATCCACTTCATGCACCAGCATCGAAGAGTTCTCTAAGTCTGTTTTTGAGTGGGGATACCACCGGGGCGCTGCTTGGTATTTAGACATATGCAATGCACTGGGCATGGACCGAAATGTTTTCGGATTCATCGTCGCATCCAAAACGGCTCCTTACGCAGTGGACTGGCTCCCTCTTAGCAACAGAGCGATCGAGTTCGGGCGCAAGCGATACTGCCGAGCACTGTCTGCTTACAAACATTATTTCATTCATGATCGCTGGGATGCTCCAAACGCGATCGAGCTACCAGAGTGGGCTGAATACAGAGAGATACGAGCTGAGGAGGTGGGGCTATGATTTACCTACTGATCGCGATCGTAATTTTTGGTGGCTGCACTTTTTGCAAGATGGCATACGACGGCGCCATGAATAGGGACTGGCTTGCCGTAACCCATTGCCTGGTGATGGCGTTTTTGTGCGCGATCACCGTTGCGGCGTTTGCCTTCCGCTTGATTGGAGGTGCCGAATGAAGCAAGAAACCGAAGAGAAGCATCGAAAAAATACTTCTCGTGAGCTTTTCGAGGCAATAATCGAACATGCCAGGGAGATGTGCGGGAACGACCCACGAGAGATGGCGGGGTATCTCGCGCAATTAGCTGCAGACGCGATCCTCCGCCCAGGAAAGATCGACCCGGAAAAATTTAGGAAAGGAGAGAAATGAAAATTGTAGCCT